>Ga0180223_1000609_pt1 | contig 41041 bp, 37 predicted proteins | sample eDN5th30CKraftOP_FD_151337 | JGI IMG/M metagenome (GOLD analysis project Ga0180223, IMG submission 151337) | Enriched Organic Plus compost microbial communities from Emeryville, California, USA - eDNA 5th pass 30_C Kraft OP (version 2) (version 2) ... | reverse complement strand
GGCCGCGACCTGGATCGGCGTGAACGCGCCGTAGTCGAGATAGGACTTCACGCGGCCGAGCGCCGCGATCAGTCGGTCGTTGCCGACGGCAAAGCCCATGCGCCAGCCGGCCATCGAGAACGTCTTCGACATCGAGGTGAACTCGACGGTGACGTCGATCGCCCCCGGCACCTGCAGCACCGACGGCGGCGGCTCGTTATCGAAATAGACCTCCGCGTAAGCCAGATCGGACAGGATGAAGACCTCGTGCTTCTTCGCGAAGGCGACGAGGTCCTTGTAGAAGTCGAGGCTGGCGACGAAGGCGGTCGGGTTTGACGGATAGCAAACGACAATGGCGATCGGCTTCGGGATCGAATGCCGGATGGCGCGCTCGACTTGATTGAAGAAGTCCGGCGTCGGATCGGACGAGACCGAGCGAATGACGCCGCCCGCCATCAGGAAGCCGAAGGCGTGAATGGGGTAGCTCGGGTCGGGCACGATGATGACGTCGCCCGGCGCGGTGATGGCCTGCGCCATGTTGGCGAAGCCTTCCTTGGAGCCGAGCGTGGCGACGACCTGGGTATCGGGGTTGAGCTTCACGCCGAAACGGCGCTCGTAATAGGCGGCCTGGGCGCGGCGCAGGCCCGGGATACCCCGCGAGGCGGAATAACGATCGGTGCGCGGCTTGCCCAGCGTCTCCTTGAGCTTATCGAGGACGTGCTGCGGCGCCGGCAGGTCGGGGTTGCCCATGCCGAGGTCGATGATGTCAGCGCCAGCGTTCCGGGCCTTGGCCTTGGCGCGGTTCACCTCTTCGAACACGTAAGGCGGCAGGCGGCGGATGCGGTAAAATTCTTCCATCGTTTTCAGACCTTGGCTGGAGCCTAAGCCGCCCTCTCCGGCTGGCCTCGGGAACCCCGGCTGGCTTTTATCACGGGTTCGCTTTTGCGCCAGTGGCCTGCCCGGATTTCGGGGCTCCTGTGTTCTTTTTTGCCGGCTTTTGCGCCTGGGGCGGCGGGGCATCCGGATTTGCCGCCGCCTTTTCCTGACGGTCACGCAGGCCCTGCAGTTCCCACTGCAGCCTGAGCTGTTCGGCATCGTCGAGCGGCTTGGTGCTGCGGGGGGCCGGCGTGTCGTAAACGCCGGGATAGGCATAGGGCTTGTCCGGCCGGGCCGGCGCCCCCTCCGGCAGTCCGCCCATCGAGTGCGGCAACTGATCGCCCATGCCGCCAGCGGCGCAGCCCGCCAAGGCGAGCTGAGTCACCAGCGGCACCGCAATGAGCACCGCCACCCGCGACGATCGCCGTTTTCTCCGAAAGGACCTCATCCAGACCTCTGCCCGTCGCTGCATTGCAGAAAGGCGATTGCCAAAAAAGTGACGCAGACTCAATGAATTATAGCATATAGCTGCTAACCGGCTAATATGGCGTCAGCAAGGTGTGAAACGGGCCGGGCCGGATTCCCGGGACGGAACGGACTGCCTAATAACGCGCCTTGCGATGCCTCGTGCACCTGGTCCAAGTCACGTTATCGACGAGTCTTGATCGACGAGTCTTGGCCTAACGCGGCCCGAACAAAGAATGACGATGGAAACGTCCAGCTCCGGCAGCAAAGCCGCCTCCGAAAACGAGGCCGGCAATGTCGTTGCGCTCAAGCCAGCCGGCGACAAACCCGGAACTGGCAAGTCCGATACGCGAAAGGCGAAGGCCGACAAGACCGCCAAAGCCGGCGGTGGCGGCAAAGCCTCCGCCGAACAGGTCGTGTTCGGTTCGGTCGATGTCGAGGTGTTCTCCCGCAATCTCGCCCGCGCCATCGAGCAAGGCGGCAAGGCGCTCGCCGCCTATATGAAGCCGCGCGAGGAAGGCAAGGTCGAGGACACCTTCGCCGCCGACATTGCCGATATCGTCAAGACCGTCGCCAAGGTTCTCGAATACTGGCTGGCCGATCCGGAGCGGACGCTGCAACTGCAGCAGAATATCGGCCGCTCCTATCTCGACCTGTGGGCCAGCGCGATGCATCGCCTCACCGGCGAAGAGTCGACACCGGTCGTCACTCCCGATCCGAGGGACAAGCGCTTCTCCGATCCGGAATGGTCGCAGAACCAGTTCTACGATTTCCTCAAGCAGCTCTATCTGCTCACGGTGCAGTGGAGCGAAAGGCTGGTCAAGGACGCCGAAGGCATCGACGAGCACACGCGGCGCAAGGCCGAGTTCTATATCCGGCAGTTCGCCAACGCGGTCTCGCCGTCGAACTTCCTGCTGACCAATCCGGAGCTCATGCGCGAGACGCTGACCTCCAACGCCGAAAACCTCGCCAACGGTCTTGAGATGCTGAGCGAGGACATCGCCGCCGGCCGCGGCAACCTCCGCATCCGCCAGACCGACCCGAGCAATTTCGCGGTCGGCCGCAATCTCGCGCTCACGCCCGGCAAGGTGATCTATCAGAATGAGTTGATGCAGCTCATCCAGTACGAGTCGACCACGGATGAGGTGTTCAAGGTTCCTCTGCTGATCGTGCCGCCCTGGATCAACAAGTTCTACATCCTCGATCTGACGCCCGAAAAATCCTTCATCAAGTGGTGCGTCGACCGCGGCTTCACGGTGTTCGTGATTTCGTGGGTCAATCCGGACGCCCATCTCGCGCAGAAAAGCTTCGAGCAGTACATGAAGGAAGGCCCGCTCGAGGCCATGGATGTGATCGAGAAGATCACCGGCGAGACCAAGGTTCACACCATCGGCTATTGCGTCGGTGGCACCTTGCTCGCCGTGACTCTGGCCTGGCTCGCCGCGCAGAAGCAGGATCGCGTCGTTTCCGCCACCATGTTCGCGGCGCAGGTCGATTTCACCTTCGCCGGCGACCTCAAGATCTTCGTCGACGAGGACCGCATCCGCGCCCTCGAGCAGCAGATGCAGGAACAGGGCTATCTTGAGGCCTCGCGCATGGCCAACACCTTCAACATGCTGCGCTCGAACGACCTGGTGTGGCCCTACGTTGTCAATAACTACCTCAAGGGCAAGAAGCCCTACCCGTTCGATCTCCTCTACTGGAATTCGGACGCCACGCGCATGCCGGCGGCCAACCATTCCTTCTATCTGCGCAACTGCTATCTCAACAACCGCCTCACCAAAGGCGAGATGGAAGTTGCCGGCACCACGCTCAAGCTGAGCGACGTCACGGTGCCGGTCTACAATCTCGCCACGCGCGAAGACCACATCGCGCCGGCCAAATCTGTGCTGTACGGCTCGCAGTTCTTCGGCGGCGCGGTGCGCTATGTGCTGGCCGGCTCCGGGCATATCGCCGGCGTCATCAACCCGCCCGGACCTAAGATCAAATACCAGTACTGGACGGGTGACGTCCCGAAGGGCGACGACGTCGACAAGTGGATGGCAACGGCGACCGAGCACCCCGGCTCGTGGTGGCCGGACTGGCTCGACTGGATCGGGCAACTGAACGACGAGAAAGTGCCCTCGCGCGCCATTGGCGGCGGCCAGCTCGAGCCGATCGAGGACGCCCCGGGCTCCTACGTGAAGATGCGGGACTGAGGACGCTTACGCCTGTCCCGCCTCCTCACGCCCCGAGTTTGATCGGCACCTTCAGGTAGTGCACGCCGTCGACCTCGGCCGGCGGAAACTTGCCGGCGCGGATGTTCACCTGGATCGACGGCAGGAGCAGCAGCGGCGCGGCGAGCGTGGCGTCGCGCGCCTCGCGCATCCTGACGAATTCGTCCTCGCTGACGCCTTCATGAACGTGGACGTTGCGCGCCTTCTCCTCGCCGACCGTGGTTTCCCAGGCATAATTGTCACGGCCCGGCGCCTTGTAATCATGGCACATGAACAGCCGCGTCTCGTCCGGCAAGGACAGCACGCGCTTGATCGAGCGATAGAGATCGCGGGCATTGCCGCCGGGGAAGTCGGCGCGCGCGGTGCCGTAATCCGGCATGAACAAAGTGTCGCCGACGAACACGGCATCGCCGATCTTGTACGACACGCAGGCCGGCGTATGGCCGGGCGTGTGCATCACCTCGCCGTCGAGTTCGCCGATACTGAAGGTGCCGCCGTCCTTGAACAGACGATCGAACTCCGATCCGTCGCCGGACACGTCGACGGCGTTGAACACGGGGCGGAAGATGCGCTGCACGTCGCGGATGTGTTCGCCGATCGCGACCGTGGCGCCGGTCTTGAGCTTGATGTAGGGCGCGCCCGACAGATGATCGGCATGAGCGTGCGTTTCCAGCACCTGGCCGATCTTGACGCCGAGCTTCTGCGCTTCGGCGAGAATGGCGTCGGCTGACTTGGTGGAGCACTCGCCGGTGCGGAAGTCGTAGTCGAGCACGGGATCGATAACGGCGCCGTCCATGGTGTCACCGTCCCACACCAGATAGCTCACCGTATTGGTCGGCTCATCGAAGAAGGCCCTGATCTGCGGCTTCTTCCCGGGCTTGTTGCCAGACTTGGCGGTCGCGGACATCGGCTGCTCCTGAACGATTTCGCGCGCGAAAACGTCGCGGCACGGCTTGACGTATATATTAGCTACACCTAATTTAGCAACATCACACGCTCACGGAGCCCACGGATGCCCACGCGAACGGCGGCCGGCAAGGCCCTCGCCACCGATAAAAGCATGGCCCAGCTCGAGCGCAAGGCGGCGGAAGCCGCTTCGCTGCTCAAGCTGCTCGCCAACGAAAACCGCCTGCTCATCCTGTGCCGGCTCGCGGTGGCGGGTGAAGCGTCGGTTGGAACTCTTTGCGACGCCATCGATCTGAGCCAGTCGGCGCTGTCGCAACATCTCGCCAAGATGCGCCAGGACGGCCTTCTCGCCACCCGGCGCGATGCCCAGACCATCTACTACCGCATCGCCGATGAGGATGCCGGCCGGCTCCTCAAGGTGCTCAAAGACATCTACTGCCCCTGAGCGGCAAACATCATCCGAGGAACCCGATGAAGACCATTACGCCCGAACGTGCCGCCGAACTCGTCAAGAATGGCGCGACTTTGATCGACATTCGCGAAAGCAGCGAATATGCCGCCGAGAACATCCCGGGCGCGCGTCATCACGCGCTGTCGCTGATCGGTCCGGAAACCGTGCTGCGCGCCGGCGACACGGTGCTGATCTTCCACTGCAAGTCCGGCGGCCGCACCACCATGAACTCAAGGATGCTCGCTGCTTCGGCCAAGGATTGCGAAGCCTATGTCATGGGCGGCGGCATCGAGGCCTGGAAGCGCGCCGGCTTCGCGACCTCCGCGCGCCCGGCTCGGGCGCCAGGCGACAATGCGGCCCAGGGTGGTTTCCTGCAGCGCCTGTCGGGCCTTTTCCGCGGCTAGCGCGCGGAACCGCCAACGAAAGAGCACCGCCGTGCTGCACGATCTGCTCGCCGTCGCATCGGGAAGCCTTGTGGGCTTCACGCTCGGCCTGATCGGCGGCGGCGGCTCGATCCTTGCCGTGCCATTGCTGGTCTACGTGGTCGGCGTGCCCTCGCCGCATGTCGCCATTGGCACCAGCGCCATCGCGGTGGCGGCGAGCGCGGCGATCAATCTCGCCGGTCACGCCCGGGCGCAGACGGTCAAGTGGCCCTGCGCGCTGGTGTTCGCGGCGTCGGGCATCGTCGGCGCCGCCCTTGGCGCGCAACTCGGCAAGATGGTCGACGGCGCACGGCTGCTCGCGCTGTTCGGGGTACTGATGGTGGTCATCGGCGTCCTGATGCTGAAGCCTCGCCGCGGCGGCAGCAATCCGGATGTGAAGCTCGACGCCCAAAGCGTCACGACGCTGTTGCCCTGGCTGATCGGCGGCGGCCTCGTTGTCGGCGCCCTCTCCGGCTTCTTCGGCATTGGCGGCGGTTTCGTCATCGTGCCGGGTTTGATCGCCGCCACCGCGATGCCGCTGATCAACGCCATCGGCTCCTCCCTGGTTTCGGTGACCGCCTTCGGCGCGACCACCGCGGCAAGCTATGCCTGGTCGGGCCTGGTCGACTGGCCGCTGGCGCTCATGTTCATCGCCGGTGGTGCTGTCGGCGGCTTTGCCGGCACCTGGCTGGCGCGGCATCTGTCCGGCCACAAGAACGCGCTGAGCCGTGTCTTCTCCGGCATTGTCATTGCCGTCGGGCTTTACGTGATTGCGCGGTCGGCCATCGGGTAGCGGCCGGCTCGTTGAACCGGCCGCTCATCCAAATCAAACCATCCGCTTTTCCGCCGTCGTGATGCGACTTTCGGTCGGCGAGCGTTTCGGCCACGGAGCGATCATGCCAACCCTGTGGCGATAGCGCCGGTATTCGTCGCCGAACACGTCGATGAGATCGCGTTCTTCCAGCCAAATGCCGACAAAGATGTAGGCCGTCGTCACCGCCGCAAACAGCAAATGTCCCACCGTCATCATCGGTGTCGCCCAGAAGGCGATGATGAAGCCGAGATACAGCGGATGACGAACCAGTTTGTAGAGAAACGGCGTCCTGAACTTGGCGTTCGGCATCGACCGGCCGGTGAGATTGTTGAAGACCTGGTGCAGTCCGAACAATTCGAAGTGGTTGATCAGGAACGTGCTGGTGAGCAGCACCACCCAGCCGAATGCGCCAAGCGCATAGAGGGCGATGACCGCGGCGGTGTCATTGAACTGCCAGACCACGGCCGGCAGCGGCCGCCACTGCCACATCAGCAGCGCCAGCAACAACGTCGCGGCGAGAACATAAGTCGAGCGCTCCAGGGCCGGAGGCACGTAACGCGTCCACCACGCCTTGAACTGCGGCCGCGCCATGATGCTGTGCTGAAGGGCGAACAGCGTCATCAGCGCAAGATTGATTCCGACCGCGGACAGGATCGAGCCGGTCTCGCCGGTGTCGATCGTCTTCGGCACAAAGACACCGGATACGAAAGCCATTGCATAGGCAAACGTTCCGAAGAACAGGACATAGACGGCAGCGCCGTAAAGGAATCCGAAAAGGCGACCCATGTCGCGAACCTCCGTATGTGTGGGACGATTGGATGCGTCAGCGCGGCTCGACTGCCGGCGTCATCATCGCGGTGCGCAATATCGAGGCTGCCGCGCTCCGGTACGCACCGATAATGCCGAGGACGGTCAGCAGCGCGGCGCCAGCGGCCATTGCCCGCAGCGCCGGCCCGGCGTGGCGCGCCATGTCGAGGGAAGCGGAGCGACGCATGACCAGGGCGGCGTTACGATAGTGGTCAATGTCGATGGTGCCGTTGGTGCGGCGGCGGATGGTCGGCTGAAGCGGCGGTTCCATGGTGCAAGTCTCCTCAAGGCGTGAAGCCGAATATCGATGGCCGCACCATGCCGCCGCCGGGGACGGCTTCGCTTTGAGCCGGGCTTGATTTGACCTTGAGGCGAACTTGATTTCTCTTGCTGCTCTTCGCGCCGCCATCGGCGTCAGCATCCGGCACCGCCGGACGAAGGCTAAAATGCTGTTCTTATTTGAGAATTATCGTCTGGACCCGGCCCGCCGCGAACTCGTCGCGGGCGGCCGCGCTGTCGAGGTCGAACCGCAGGTCTTCGACCTGTTGCTTCACCTCATCCGCCACCGGCATCGTGTCGTCAGCAAGGACGATTTGATCGCCGATGTATGGGGCGGCCGCATCGTGTCCGACTCGACCCTCGACAGCCGCATCAACGCCGCCCGCAAGGCCGTTGGTGACAACGGCCAGCGTCAGGACATCATCCGCACCGTGATCCGCAAGGGCTTTCGCTTCGTCGCACCGGTCGACGAAGTCGCCGAAGCCACCCCTGCGGCGGCGCCGACCATCGAGAGCACTGCTGCGAAGCAGAATGTTTCGTTCTGCCGGAGCGCGGACGGCGTTCGCATCGCCTGCGCAACGGTCGGCAACGGACCGCCGCTGATCAAAGCGGCAAACTGGCTCACCCATGTCGAATACGATTGGGACAGCCCGGCCTGGAAACCGTTCCTGCACTGGCTCGCCCAGCGGAACCACCTGATCCGCTATGACGGTCGCGGCACCGGCCTCTCGGACCGCGACGTCAGCGACATCTCGTTCGGGGCGTTCGTGCAGGACTTCGAGGCTGTCGTGAATGCTGCGAATGTCGAACGTTTCGCGGTGCTTGGCATCTCGCAGGCCGCCGCCGTCGCCATCGACTATGCAGCGCGCCATCCCGAACGCGTGTCGAAGCTGGTGTTGCTTGGCGCCTATGCGCAGGGGCGCAAACGGCGCGGCTCCGAGAGCGAAGCGGAAAGGGCGGAGACGCTCCTCTCGATGCTCCGGCAGGGCTGGGGTGATGAGAACTCCGCCTTCATGCGCGCCTTCGCCTCGATGTTCATCCCGAGCGGCTCCCCGGAACAGACCAAGTGGGTTGCTGAGCTGCAGCGCGTCACCACCAGCGCCGAAAACGCCCTCCGCATCCGCAAGGCCTGCGACGAGATCGACGTGCTGGCGCTGTTGCCGCAGGTCCGCGTGCCGACTCTGGTACTGCATTGCAGGCACGACGGCGTTGTGCCGCTCGAGCAAGGTCGCCTCATCGCCGCCTCCATCCCGAATGCGCGCATCGTCACCCTCGAAAGCGACAACCACGTCCTGCTCTCGGGCGAGCCCGCCTGGCCACGCTTTCTCGACGAACTCGAAGCCTTCCTGCGCGACTAAGCCTCGGCTTCGTTCGTACCTGCGATTCGCGCTCGCCGAGCCGCCGTCCGCTAATTATCCACCTGTCACCGAACCTTGATGTTCGCGGTCCAGGCGATGAGCTAGGCTCCGCGCTGCCGGCGATAGCCGGCGTCGGACATGGAGGCTGCGATGTCGCGCGAACTGATGTGGCTCACCTTTACGGTCATCCTGACGGGGGTGTTGTGGGTTCCCTATGTCATCGACCGCATCAAGGTGCGCGGCCTCTGGGGCGCCCTGGCCAATCCGTCGCGCGACGACAAGCCGCAAAGCCCGTGGGCGCAGCGGCTCTATTTCGCCCACACCAATGCGGTCGACAACCTCGTGGTGTTCGCGCCGCTGGTGCTGATCCTCGACAATATCGGCTATTCGACGCGCGGCACGGTCATCGCCTGCGCGGTCTATTTCTGGGCGCGGCTGGCGCACGCGATCGTCTATGCGCTCGGTGTGCCGGTGCTGCGCACACTCGCCTTCGCCGTTGGTTTCTGCGCCCAGGCTGCACTGGTGCTGGCGATTTTCGGGAAGATGTAGCTCCGTCATTCCGGGGCGCGCCTTAGCGCGAACCCGGAATCCAGAAACACGCGCGTGACATTGCCGCTGGATTCCGGGTCCACGCCTTCGGCGTGTCCCGGAATGACAAGTCATTGCACCGGCCCCGCCCGCTCGACAATGGCGCGGATGTCCAAGCCGCGCGGCAAAGTGCCGAAGGCGCCGCCAACCTCGCCGCTCAGCCGCGAGGCGCAAAAGGCATCGGCAACATAAGCCGGCGCATGCCTGATCAGCAACGCCGCCTGGAGCGCCAGCACCAGATCGCGCACCAGCGCGCGGGCCTGCCCTTCGTCGTTGCGTTCGGCGCCGAGCAGCCTTTGCTCCAGCGCGCCGGCAAAGGCCTTGAGCCGCGGTTCACCCGGCACGCTCAGTTCGGCATGAAGGATCTCCGCAGCATTGGCGGTGCGGCCGAGCGCGCGCAGCACGTCGAGGCACATCACGTTGCCGGAGCCCTCCCAGATCGAATTGACCGGCGCCTCGCGATAGAGCCGCGGCATCACGCTCTCTTCGATGTAGCCGGAGCCACCGAGCACCTCCATTGCCTCCAGCGCGACGAACGGCGTTCGCTTGCAGATCCAGAACTTCGCCGCCGGCGTGATGACACGTCGGAAGACATTGGCAACCTCGCCGTCCTCATCATAGGCGCGCGCCAAACGGAACGTCAGCACCGTCGCAGCCTCACATTCGAGCGCCAGATCGGCGAGCACATTGGTCATCAGCGGCTGATCGACCAGCTTCTTCTGGAATACGGTGCGATGCCGCGCATGATGGATCGCCTGCACGACGGCGGCGCGCATCAGCGACGACGAGCCGATCGAGCATTCCAGCCGCGTGTGATTGCCCATCTCGATGATGGTGGGGATGCCGCGCCCCTCCTCACCGATCAACTGCGCATAGGCGCCCTCGAATTCGACCTCGCTCGAGGCGTTGGAGCGGTTGCCGAGCTTGTCCTTGAGGCGAAGGATGTGGATGGCATTGCGCTCGCCATCGGGCGTGAAGCGCGGCATCAGGAAACAGCTCAGGCCCTTGTCCGATTGCGCCAGCACGAGAAAGCCGTCGCACATCGGCGCCGACATGAACCACTTGTGGCCGAAGAGCCGGAACGAGCCGTCGCCTGTCGCCTCCGCGCGCGTTGTGTTGGTGCGCAGATCCGAACCACCTTGATTCTCGGTCATGCCCATTCCGAGGAGCGCGGCGCCCTTTTCTTTGACGGGCATGAAACGCTTGTCGTAATCGCGGCCATAGATCTTCGGCAGCCATTGCGCGGCGATATCGGGCGCGTGCTGCAAAGTCGGCACCGAGCCGTAAGTCATGGCAATCGGGCAATAAACGCCACTCTCGATCTGGTTGAGCATGTAGGTTCCGGCCGCCCGCGCCACATGGGCACCGGCCTGCGGCCTGGCCCAGGGGCTTGAATGCAGCCCGGCGCGCAGCGCGATGGCCATCAGCTCATGCCAGGCCGGATGGAACTCGACCTCGTCGAGCCGGTGGCCGTAGCGGTCGAGGGTTTTGAGTTGCGGAGTGAATTTGTTGGCGTCGAAGCCGAGCTTGATGGTCTCCGGCTTGCCGAGCGTCGCACCCAGGGCGCTGAGCCCGCCTTCGGCCCAGTCCGCCTTCTCGCGCGCCACGCATTCGCGCAGCACCGTATCGCTGGCGAACAGATTGTACGGCTCCAGCGGCGGCGGCTGGTTCGCGACCTCGAGCATGGTCGGGCCTCCCGGCAAGGACGCCCGACCCTATTCCATGCGCCGATTCTAAGGAAACAGCGCGACCTGATCGATGCCCATGGCCTCGGGGAAGCCCATGATCAGGTTCATGTTCTGGATCGCCTGCCCGGAGGCGCCCTTCACCAGATTGTCGAGCGCGGAGATGATGATCGCCCGGCCCTCGATGCGGTCGGCGGCGACGCCGATCATGGTCATGTTGGAGCCGCGGACGTGCCGCGTATGCGGCGTTTCGCCAAACGGCAGAACATGCACGAAGGGTTCCTTCGCGTAGAACTTTGAAAGTATCTCGTGAAGATCCTGCGCGGTGCGGCCGCGCCGGCCCCGCACATAGATGGTCGAAAGGATGCCGCGGTTCTGCGGCAGCAGATGCGGCGTGAAGGTCACCGTCACCGGCCGGCCAGCCGCGAGCGAGAACTCCTGGTCGAGTTCGGCCATGTGCCGGTGCTTGCCGACGCCATAGGCGTTGAAGCCCTCGGACACTTCCGAGAACAGCATCGCCTCCTTGGCGGCGCGGCCGGCGCCGGTCATGCCGGACTTGGCGTCGATGACAATCTCGTCCAGGTCGATCGCCTTGTTGCGGATCAGCGGCGTCAGCGGCAGTTGTGCACCGGAGGTGTAGCAGCCCGGGTTCGCGACCAGCCGTGCCTTGCGAATGTCGCGCCGGTGAATTTCGACCAGGCCGTAGACGGCCTCCTTCTGCAGCTCCGGCGCGTGATGCTCGTGGCCATACCATTTTGCATAGGCGGCCGTGTCCGACAGCCGGAAGTCGGCCGACAGATCGACGACCTTCGTCTCCGGCGCGGCGGCGAGCAGATCCTTAAGCACCTTCTGCGTGGTGGCGTGCGGCAGCGCGCAGAACACGACGTCGAGCGCCAGCTTCTTCCAGTCGAGGCCCTCGATGGCGACGAGCGTCGGCAATTCATAGGGCGAGAACTGCGGGAACACTTCACGCATCGGCTTGCCGGCCGAGCGCTCCGCGGTCAGCAGCACCAGGTCGGCGCGCGGGTGGCGCAAGAGCATCCGCACCAGTTCGGAACCGGTATAGCCGGAGGCGCCGAGAACGCCGATCTTTGTCTTTGTCGCCATAACGTTAGGTCCTTGAATTCAAGCGTCGCATGAAGCGATCGGAAACAGCATACGCTCCTTGGAGGAACGGACGGATTGCCGAAATGGCGTCAGCGGTCGGGAAAGTTCACGAAGCGCCGCGGTCATGTCCGGCGGCACGGGGAGCGTTTACAGACGAGAACGCCCCCGCGCCGTGCCGATACGGCGGCGTGGACGTGCGTTTCGGGTGCAAATCGTCGTCATACGCGGCGATATAGGGCGCGGGCGGGAACCGGTCAATCCCGCCCCGAATGCAGCCGGAATGCAAAAAGGCCGCCCCTTGAGGCGGCCTTTCGCATCAAAAACGGAAAAAGCGTCAGCCGAGGACGTGCGCCTGCACCAGGCGATAGCCGGTGCCCGACTTCTCGACATAGCCCGCCGACGGGAACGGGAAGTGATAGCCGATGATCGGCAGCCGGTCGGCCGACGCCATGTCGTAGAGCTTCTTGCGCGTCGCCTCGGCGACCTGAGCTTCGTTGTCGAACATCAGATGCCAGCCCGGGTTCTGCATGAACACGCCCGGATGATTGGTGACGTCGCCCTGCACCACCACGGACTTGTTGCCCGAAGCGATGACGAACGAAACGTGGCCCGGCGTATGGCCCGGCGTCGCCATCGAGGTGATGCCGGGCGCGACTTCCTTGCCGGCCTCGAACGGCGTGGCTTTGAGGCCCTCGAACGTCTTCTTCACATTGGCGAAGTTGCCTTTGTTGGGACCGTTCGCCTTCGAAGCATTGGCCTCATCGGTCCAGAACGCCTGCTCGACCGACGGCACCATGATCTGCGCATTCGGGAAGGCCGGTGTGCCGTCGGCATTCTTGAGGCCGCCAATATGGTCGCCGTGGAAATGCGAGATGAGCACGATGTCCACGGACTTCGGATCGATGCCGGCGGCAGCCATGCTGTGCCGCGCATTGCCGACCGCGCCCTTGGTCGCGCCGTTGGCGGCCAAACCATTGCCCGTGTCGATGGCGATGGTCTTGCCGCCGGCCTTCACGATCAGCGGCGAGAAGGTGATGGTCACCTGCCCGGCCGGCATGAACTGCCCGGCATAGGCTTTGGCCGTGTCTTCCTTCGACACGTTGACGATGAAGTTCTCCGGGATCGGGAAGGTGCGCGCGCCGTCGAACACCTGGATGATCTCGGCGTCACCCAGTCTGTAGGCGAAGACGCCGGTCAGCGGCGACACGGCGCCGCCGGCGGCCTGGGCACTCGCCGCGGTGGGAATGAGCGGGGCTGTGGTGAGCGCGGCGGCGGCAGCGGCCGAGCCGGTCATGAGGTTGCGGCGCGAAAGCTCGAACATCCTGGTCTCCCGTTGGAAAGCTCTTGTGAGGCGCCGTCGGGGACGCCTTGGGGCGCACAAGCTAACACCGCGCGGTATCGGCTATTCCAGCGCGATAAGCCGCACCCCGTTCACGGCCTCGTTACCACGGCCATAGCGACAGCACGCGGGAAATGCCGTCGCCAAGCGTCAGCAGCACCGCCGCCCAGACGAAGGCGGAGGCGAAGTTGGCGAATTGAAACGACCAGAACGGCATTTCGAAAATGCCGGCGACCAGCGGCACCGAGGCGCGCAGCGGACCGAAGAAACGGCCGATGAAAATACCGGGAACGCCCCACTTGCGCATGAAGGCTTCGCCGCGCGGGATGAGGTCGGGATGGCGCGACAGCGGCCAGATGTGCTGCACCCGATATTCGAGCTTGCAGCCGATCCAGTAGGACAGCCAGTCGCCGAAGGCCGCGCCGAGCGCGGCCGCCACCCACACCGGCCAGAAGCTGATGCCGCTGGTGCCGATCAGCGCGCCGAGCGCGACCAGTGCCCCCCAGGCCGGCAGCAGCAGCGAGACGAAGGCCAGCGACTCGCCGAAGGCGAGCACGAACATGATCACCGGCACCCACGCCGCGTTATCGCGCGCGAAGGCGACAATCCCGTCAATGATGCTTTGGAAGTCCATTCAGATGTTCATCTAGCGTGGCGTCCCGGAACCCGCCAGTGCGGCACAAGGTTCCCGCGTTCCGGTGCTGCCTTGGTTTCGGCCCCAAAGCAGGCCAAGGAGGCGTCAAGCAAGCCCCGCCGTGGCATAGTCGCTGGCAAATGATTCGCCGAACACCCATCTGTCCGGCCTGTCTTTCCTCATCCGACCTGCGAACACCTGAAACGAACGTCTTGTAATTATGGCCAAATCCGCAACGAACAAGAAGACCGGCAAGCAGAACGACCTGTTCGCCGCCCCTGCCCGCCAGGCCGCCGCCCGCCCCGCGCCGAAGGAAGCCGCGAGGAAGGCGTCGAAGGCGAGCGCCAGTGAAGGCGGCTACAGCGCCAAGGACATCGAGGTTCTCGAGGGTCTGGAGCCGGTTCGCCGCCGCCCCGGCATGTATATCGGCGGCACCGACGAGAAGGCGCTGCACCACCTGTTCGCGGAAGTCATCGACAACTCGATGGACGAGGCTTTGGCCGGCCACGCCGACTGGATCGAGGTCGAACTCGACGCCGACGGCTTCCTCACCGTCAACGACAATGGCCGCGGCATCCCGGTCGATCCGCATCCCAAGTTCAAGAACAAGTCGGCGCTCGAAGTCATCATGTGCACGCTGCACGCCGGCGGCAAATTCGACTCCAAGGTCTACGAGACCTCGGGCGGCCTGCACGGCGTCGGCGTCTCGGTCGCCAATGCGCTGTCCGAGCGCATGGAGGTCGAGGTCGCGCGCGAGCAGCAGCTCTACAAGATGGTGTTCGAACGCGGCAAGCCGAAGGGCAAGCTCGAGAAGATCGGCCGCGCGCCGAACCGGCGCGGCACCAAGATCCGCTTCAAGCCCGACGCCGATATCTTCGGCAAGAAGGCGGCGTTCGATCCGGCGCGCGTCTTCAAGATGGCGCGCTCCAAGGCCTATCTCTATGGTGGCGTCGAAATCCGTTGGTCCTGCGATCCGTCACTGGTCGAGGGCACGGACATTCCGCCGACCGCGACCTTCCATTTCGCCAATGGTCTGTCCGACTATCTGCGCGCCAATCTCGAAGGCGCGACCTTCGTGCATCCCGACATCTTCTCCGGCTCGTCGGGCAAGAGCGGCAAGCATGGCGCGGTCGAATGGGCGGTGGCCTGGACGGCGGACGCCGACGGCTTCACCAATTCCTATTGCAACACCATCCCGACGCCGGATGGCGGCACGCATGAATCCGGTTTGCGCTCCGCTTTGCTCCGCGGCCTGAAGGATCACGCCGCGCGCATCGGCCAGGAAAAGCGCGTCGCCCCGGTGACCAGCGAAGACATCATGGTCGGCTCCGGCTCGATGCTGTCGGTCTATATCCGTGAGCCGGAATTCCAGGGCCAGACCAAGGACCGCCTCGCCACCGCCGCGGCGCAGAAGATCGTCGAAAGCGCGATCAAGGACCCGTTCGATCACTGGCTGTCGGGCAACCCGGTGCAGGCCAACAAGCTGCTCGATTTCGTCATCGAGCGCGCCGAGGACCGCCTGCGCCGCCGCCAGGAAAAGGACATCGCGCGCAAGACCGCGGTGCGCAAACTGCGCCTGCCCGGCAAGCTCGCCGACTGCTCCAACACTGCCGAGCAAGGCTCCGAACTGTTCATCGTCGAAGGCGACTCGGCCGGCGGCTCGGCCAAGCAGGCGCGCGATCGCCGGACGCAGGCCGTGCTGCCGCTGCGCGGCAAGATTCTCAACGTCGCCTCGGCTGGCCGTGACAAGCTGGCGCAGAACCAGCAGCTCGCTGACTTGATCCAGGCGCTCGGCTGCGGCACCGGCTCGCACTTCAACGAGGGCGATCTTCGCTACGAGAAGATCATCATCATGACCGACGCCGACGTCGACGGCGCGCATATCGCTTCGCTGCTGATCACGTTCTTCTACCGGCAGATGCCGAAGCTGATCGATCTCGGCCGGCTCTATCTGGCGGTGCCGCCGCTGTACCGGCTGCAGCACGGTGGCAAGATCTTCTATGCGCGCAACGACGCGCACAAGGACCACCTGCTCAAGACCGAGTTCAACGCCAATGCCAAGGTCGAGGTCTCGCGCTTCAAGGGCCTCGGCGAGATGATGGCGGCGCAGCTCAAAGAGACGACGATGGACCCGAACAAGCGCACCTTGCTCAAGGTGACCTTGGCGGAAGAAGACGAGAAGGCGGCGGCGAAATCGGTCGAGCGCCTGATGGGCAACAAGGCCGAAGCCCGCTTCGAGTTCATCCAGGAGAAGGCGGAGTTTGCGAGCGAGGAGTTGCTGGATGTTTAGGTTCAGCGGCTCTTCGTAGCCCGGATGAGCGCAGCGAAATCCGGGGCTGACTTAACCACTGCTCCCGGGTTCGCTGCGCTCACCCGGGCTACAGGGGTCTCCGCTCCCCAAAATTCATCGTCGCTTCATCGACATCACCCGCCCAATCGTTCGGCAACAAACCCTGCCTGACGTAACGGTGGAACGACGAATGCGGCCAATCGCACACGCGGGCGACCAGCCCGTGCTTCACTGGGTTGAAGTGAATGTAATCGACATGCCGCTCGAAATCGCGGTCGTCGCGGATCGTGTGCTCCCAGAAACGCCGTTGCCACAGCGCTGATTCGCCATTGCCGTGACGAGGTAGCGGCATGCCGGTGGATAAAAGCTCCCGCGTGAAATGAGATTTGATGCGCTTCCAGCGGCTCGGGAAATCGCTATCGCCGTCAGGCAATGTCCAAATCGCGTGCAAATGATCGGGCAAAACCACGATGGCGTCGATCTCGAATGGCCGCTCCTGGCGCGCACTACGAAACGCCATCCGTAACGCGCCGATGTGATCCACCAAAGCGGATGAGGCACGGTCATCAAGCGTGACCGTGAAGAAATAAGTGCCGCCTGCAACGTAGTTGCGCCGGTATCGGACCATAAATGAATTGTAGCCCGGGTGAAGCGCAGCGTAACCCGGGATCGATCAACAGCCCGCCCCGGATTTCGCTTCGCTCATCCGGGCTACGGGCAGCGTCTCAACACCGCCGTCTTCGCGCCGCTCCGCACTGCGACGCCGTCCTTCACCCGCACGCCATCGTCGCCGCGGTTGAACATGGTGCGCCGCGTGTCGGTGCCCTTCCTGTCCTTGGCAATGCGCATCACCAGAGTCTGCGCCTCCTCGCCCTCGGTGCCGGGGCGGAACAGCGCACGCGCCTCAATCAGGTCCTTGCCGGCGCGCACCGCGGTGATGACGTGATAGAGATTGGGCGCGAAGTCCGGCCCGACATCGTGATTCTCGACGATGAGGCCGCCGCCCGGCGCGCTGACATTGACATGCGGGTTCGACGGCGACGCCGGCTTGTCGCAGGCCACCGCCCAGTCGCCCAGCAGGTTGAAGTCGCGGAACACGGGCTCGGCGGTGAATTGCGGCGTTGCGAGTGTGCCCGGCTCGGGCGCCGGATCGGTCGCAGCAAAAGCGGGCGTAACAGACAGCGCCGCCAGCAGCGACAACACCGCGAACCGTTTCATGAAAGGCTTCGACTCCGCTCAGGCCCCAACCCGGCTGAGCAGAATAGCAATGCGCCTTGCCGCTACAATCTGCGCCAGATCAAAGTCGCAGGTTTTTTGTTGCGGCGTGCCGCCGCGCGTCACAGCGGCAGGCCGTAGCGCGGCACCGTTCGCAGATACCTCACATAGGGCTCGCCGAACCTGGCGGCGAGATAGCGCTCCTCGCGCCTGACCACGCCGAAATGCAGCACCAGCGCCAGCACCACCGTCATCACCACCATCCAGTCCGACGCCAGCAGGATGGCGAGACCAAGCGTCGCCGCCATGACTCCGACATACATCGGATTGCGCACATAGGCGAAGACGCCGGTGGTCACGACCGCCGTGGACGGCTTCCACGGCTTGACCTCGGTCCCGGCGCGGCGGAACTGGCGTTCGGCCATGATCGCCAGCGCGAGGCCGGCGGCGATCAGTTCGACGCCGAGCAGGATGCGCGTGCCCCACGACAGCAGCACGCTGAGCAGATAAGCGGGCAGCAGCCAGTCGAGAGCCAGGCCGAGCACGATGGCTATCAGGGCCAGCAAAGGCGGCGGCGCAATGACGCCCGCCGTGTCACTGGGCCGGCCCGCCTCAGGCGCGGAGAAATTCACCAAGCGCGCCATTGACGGCCTCCGGCTTCTCGATGGTGGAGAGATGCCCGCATTCCGGCACGATGGCGAGCTTCGAGCCGGCGATGCCGCCGGCGATTTCCCTCGCCAGCTCCGGCGTCGTCAGTTCATCGCCGTCGCCGACCAGCACCAAGGTCGGGCATTTGATCGAGGCGAGCAGCGGGCGTGAATCAGGCCGTGTCATGATCGCCCGCTCCTGTTTGACGAAAGCTTCGACGCCGGTGTCGCGCGCCATCGACTTGACGATGCCTTTCAACCGCTCGTCGCCGGCATGGTTCCGGTGCAGGAACTTGGGCGTCAGCGTATCGACGATGTCCATCAGCTTGCCGTCTTCGGCCATGGCGATGAACTTTTCGCGGCCGGCCTTGCCCTCCTCGGTGTCGGGCCGCGCCGACGTATCAAGCAGCGCCAGCTTCGCGATGCGCTCCGGCGCCAGCCGCATCATGGCGAAGGCGATGTAGCCGCCCATCGACAGGCCGGCGAGCGCGAAGCGCGGCGGCGCGTTGTCGAGAATGCGCCGCGCGATCGCTTCCATCGTGTCGTCGCGCCGGTGATCGGCGACGGTCACCGGACCGTTCGGCCACAGTGCCTCGATCTGCGGGGCATACAGCCGGGCGCTGCAGAGAAGGCCAGGAACCAGCACGAGCGGCAGCGAATTCGACATTTGAGAGCCTCCAGAGGGCAAAAAGCCCGAAAAATCAGCCAAAATTAGCCATACCGCACTGCGAAAGGATTGACTTTGCGGCCGTCCACCCTATGTTCCGGGCAGCCGGTACGAGCACCAACCAGATTCGACCGTGCTCCCGCGCATTGTACCCGGTTTTGACAACTGGTTTTACGTCCGGCGCGGGCTTGGCGCATGTTCGCCCTTTGAGGTTTTATGAGCTCTCCTGAACTCGGCACGGCAGTCAGCACGACAACGGCCACGACCTTCTCTGAACTTGGTTTGTCCGACAAGGTCCTCGGCGCTATCGAAGCGACCGGTTACAAAAATCCCACTCCCATCCAGGCCCAGGCGATCCCCCACGTTCTTGCGCGCCGCGACGTTCTCGGCATCGCGCAGACCGGCACCGGCAAGACCGCCGCCTTCGTCCTGCCGATGATCACCATGCTCGAGAAAGGCCGCGCGCGGGCCCGCATGCCGCGCACGCTGATCCTCGAGCCGACCCGCGAGCTTGCCGCGCAGGTGTACGAGAGCTTCGAGAAATACGGCAAGAACACCAAGCTCAACGTCGCCCTGCTGATCGGCGGCGTTTCCTTCGGCGACCAGGACACCAAGCTCGTTCGCGGCGTCGATGTGCTGATCGCGACGCCAGGACGTCTGCTCGATCACTCCGAGCGCGGCCGCCTTCTGCTCTCGGGCTGTGAACTACTGATCATCGACGAAGCCGACCGCATGCTCGACATGGGCTTCATTCCGGACATCGAGCGCATCGGCAAATTGGTGCCGTTCACGCGCCAGACCCTGTTCTTCACGGCGACCATGCCGCCGGAAATCCAGCGCATCGCCGACAATTTCCTGCACAATCCGGTGCGCGTCGAGGTGTCCAAGCCGGCGACCGCCGCCACCACCATCACCCAGCTTCAGGTCGCGACCGGCCGCGAGGACTACGAGAAGCGCGCCACCTTGCGCCATCTCATCAACACCGCCGAGAACTTCAAGAACGCCATCATCTTCTGCAACCGCAAGCTCGAAGTCGCGGCGCTGCATAAATCGCTGGTCAAGCACGGCTTCAATGCCGTGGCGCTGCATGGCGATCTCGACCAGTCGGCGCGCATGGCGGCGCTCGACGCCTTCCGCAAGGGCGACGCCAAGCTGCTGATCGCCTCCGACGTCGCCGCGCGGGGCCTCGACATTCCGGCGGTGAGCCATGTCTTCAATTTCGACGTCCCGCATCACCCGGACGATTACGTCCACCGCATTGGCCGGACGGGCCGTGCTGGCCTGACCGGCACCGCGATCTCATTGGTGGCGCCGTTCGACGCCAAGTCGGTGGCGGCGATCGAGAAGCTGATGGGCATGACCATCCCGTGGATGGGCGAACCGGTCGTCGTCAGCGACGAAGACGCCAAGGGCCGTCCGCGCCGCGGCGGCGGTCAGGATCGCAGCGCCGGCCGAGGCCGTGGTGGACGTGGCCGTAGTGGTGGTGGCCGTGGCCGTCAGGAAGGCCGCGGCGAGCGCCCGGAGCCCCAGCAGCGCACGGAACGCCCCCAACGCGCCGAAAGCGCCCCGAAGCCCCCCGACCCACAACCTTATCGTGAGCGCGCCAGCCGCGAGCCCGCCGACACCGATGGCAGCCATCTGCCGGCGTTCCTGCTCAGGCCCGTAAACATCAAGGCATAAGTATCCGGCTACGCATTCGCGCGTAAGAGTAGTGGCGTTACCACCACAACCGGTTCCGCATTTACCCCTCGTTCATATCCCTCGCATACCGTCTCCTTCCGGGGACGCGACGCGGCCGCGAATTGGCGCGCCATAAGCCCACGGGCAAAGACGCCTCCAGGGGGTTTTTTGAGCATGAGCGGGCACAGCGACGAACATGAACGCACGATGGCGTTCTGCGAGATCGCGCTGAGCCAGATCAAGGCGCTGCGTCAGCCTGCGACCCCCCGGAATTACGAGATCTGGTATTCCTATGCGACCGGCTATCAGCCGTCGCTCAATCAGAAAATCAACGAGACGCTGAGCCAGAGCGGCAGCCTGTCGGAGGCCGATCTCGAAAGCGTCTACGAAACCTATCTGGCGCCCTCCCGGCTCTCCGATCGTATCGACACCGTGGGTTCCAAGGTGATGGGCGAGATCGAGCAGGTCATGGCGATGATCGACGCCGCGGCCGGCAGTGCGTCGACCTATACCGAAAGCCTCGCCGGCATGAGCGAGAAAATCGGCGCCTCGGATCGCGAAGGCCTGCGCGCCATCGTCGAAGGCCTGGTGGCGACCGCCAAGGAAATGGAAGAGTCGAACCAGAAGCTGGAAGAACGGCTTTCCGCCTCCAAGAAGGAAATCACCGAGCTTCAGGTCAACCTCGAAGCGGTACGCACCGAGAGCCTCACGGACCCGCTGACCCAGCTTGCCAACCGCAAGTTCTTCGACACGACGCTACAGGATGCAATCGCCTTCGCGCGCGACAATGACGAGCCGTTGTCGCTAATGCTCACCGACATCGACCACTTCAAGAAGTTCAACGACACCTTTGGACACCTCACAGGCGACCAGGTGCTGCGCCTTGTCGCGATGTCGGTGAAGCAGAACGTCAAGGGCCAGGACACGGCAGCGCGATACGGCGGTGAGGAGTTCGCCGTGATCTTACCCGATACGGTGCTTCGGTCCGCGCTGACCGTCGCGGATCACATCCGGCGTGCCGTGATGACCAAGGAACTGATGAAGCGATCGACCGGCGAGCACCTCGGCCGGGTCACCATCTCCATCGGAGTCGCATCGCTGCAGGCGGACGATACCGCCGCGACCCTGATCGAACGCGCTGACGCTTGCCTTTATGCCGCCAAGCGCAATGGCCGCAACTGCGTGCTGTGCGAGGCCGATCCGGAAGTCAGCCTCGACCAGACCATGCAGGTGGCCTGAAGGTCTCCCTCGCCGCCTCGCCCTCCTAAAGCTCAGCCGATACCGACAGCGTGCCGATATAGGACCGGCCGCTATTGCCGTTGAAATAGCCGGCAAAGCCGTTCGGCTCGATCGCAATGTCGACATAACCGAATTCGATGCCGAACTTCAGCCGCTCGACCGGCTTCCAGAACAGATTGACGGCGGAGCGGAACGTCTCGCTCTGCGGCCTGGCGGCGAGCAATTCGGCCTTGACCGAGACGAAGCTCGCAAACACGTTCGATTCAAACTCTTCCGACCATTCGTGGTGATAGGACGCCACTGCGCTCCAGCCCTTGGTCGGGCCGGTCGAACGAACGATGCTCTGATAGACAACGAGATCGTTGGTTGTGCCCAGATAGGACGAGGCATCGACCGCGTAAGTTGCCTGGAAGCTGAGCGCGTCGCCGTCGGCGATGAACGGCGTCGGGATATTCATGCCGGCACTCGCGGCCCAGCCGGTGCGGATCGTGGCCGTGCTCGGCAGGAATGGCAGCAGCGGCGATCGCGAGAAGTCGGCGCGACGCACGACGCCTGACAGGTGCGTCGTCAATGCATCGGTCTGGCGCCGCCAGCGCAGGGCGTAGACGGGACTCGAGAAGTCGAAGCTCCAGATGTCCGTGTCGGCATTCGGCGTCGTCGGCAAGCTCGACTCGACGCCGGCCGCCACGATGTTCTGATCGTCGAGCCCGTGCTCGTAGACGATCGAGGTGGCCGAACGCCCGGGCGAACTGGCGCTGGTGAGGAAACTCCCCTCCCAGAAGCTCATCAGCGTGCCGGTGTATCCGACCGTGAGACCGTCGAGCCCCACGCTCCAGCCGGTGAAATAGGCGCTGCCACTGGTGGTGCCGTCGTCGGTCGATTTCGACCATTCGGCCCCGGTCGTCACTTTGAATTCGCCGAGCGAGGTCTGCCGCGCCACCTCGAGACCAGTGTTGGCGGTGACCGACTGCGACATCGTGTTCTGCGAGACGGTGCCGTTGCGATTGACGAAACGCGGCACGCCGGCGACCTGTTTCGTTCCCTGATAGGAATAGGAAACGCCGGCGTTCAGCTTGATGCAATTGTCGCCGACGGCGAAGTAGCGGCCGCTGTCGGCATTGTCGGCGGCGTCCTGACAGAAGTCAGGTACTCCCGGCGCGACCGTCGGTTCCGCCCGGGCCATTGCACCCAGCGACACTATCGACAGCGAAACAACGATCCGGGCAACCGCCCCGGCCTCACGCCACGCCATAACCTCAACCGCCCCGCGAAACGCTCCGCCATTCGCAGGCAAAGGCGGGATCGAGTCAAGCTTGACGGTCGGACTTATGCCCGCTTCGGCTTCTTCGCGCCGGATCTTGCTTTCGGCTTCGGCTTGGTGCCGAGCTTGGGACGCGATTTCGGTTTACGCGCCCGCAGCGCGTGGGCGACCCGCACCGCGGCCCGCGTCCAGTCCGCCAGTTCGTCACCATCGTCATAGAGCCGCGCGGGCAATCGCCAGAACGAATTGACGACAACCACCTTACCGCTTTTCGTCTGGCTGTAGCTGAACGGCTTTGCACCTTCGGCTTCGAAGCGCGGGATGGTGCTGGCGTCGGCCTTGAAGAACAGCTCGCCGCGCAAGAATAGGGCAAAGCAAACGTCCTCGGCGTAAAGACCGAAGCCCGAGAACATCCGTTTGACGCTGACCGGGCCGTAGGACGAAAACAGTTCGGCAATGTCCTCGCGGTCCAAGGTGGCCGCCTTCTAATGCGCGGCGGCTTCGTCGCCCGTTTTGGCCGGCGTCAGCTGAACACTCTCACCGCAGCCGCAGGCCGAGGTCTGGTTCGGGTTGTTGAACACGAACTGCGACGACAGCTTCTCGGTCTTGAAGTCCATCTCGGTGCCGAGCAGGAACAGCACGGCCTTGGGGTCGATCAGGATCTTGACGCCCTTGTCCTCGATGACCTCGTCGGTCGGCTTCACCGCGTCGGCATATTCCATGGTGTATTCCATGCCGGCGCAGCCACCGTTCTTGACGCCGACGCGCAGGCCCGCGACCGGCTTGTCGGCATTCGCCATGACCGCCTTGATGCGCTCGGCGGCGGCGGCAGTCAGCCGCATCACCTGGGGTCGTGGTCTCGGAGTGGCAGTCGCCATGATCGTCCTCGTCAGTTGACCCTTATCTAAGCACCGATTCCCGCAATTTAAACTCACCACATATTGAGGACGAGACGCGCCTCGTCCGACATGCGGCTGGGGTCCCATGGCGGGTCCCAGACCACAGAGACCTTGGTTTCTTTGACGCCAGGAACGGCGGATACGGCGTTCTCGACCATGATCGGCAGTTCCTGCGCCGAGGGACAGTTCGGCGAGGTCAGCGACATGTCGACCTTCACCGTGCGGTCATCGCCGATGTCGATTCGGTAGATCAGGCCGAGTTCGTAGACGTCGGCCGGGATTTCCGGGTCATAAACGGTCTTGATGCCGGCAATGATCTCGTCGGTCATCCGGTTGAGTTCCTCCTGCGGCAAAGCCGAGGAGCCGGTCACGGCCGCATTCGGGTCGCTGATTTCCGGCGCCGGCGCTGCAACCGGCGCTTCCTGCTTCACGGTGTCGTCGCTGGTGTTTTCAGTCACGCGAAGAACTCCTGCGCCTTGATCAGCGCGCTGGCCAGAGCGTCCACCTCGGCCTTCGTATTGTACATGCCGAACGAGGCCCGGCATGTCGCCGTGACGCCGAAGCGTGCCAGCAGCGGCATGGTGCAATGGGTACCGGCGCGGACGGCGACGCCGGACCGATCGATCACGGTGGCAATATCATGGGCGTGCGCGCCCTTCATCTCGAAAGAGACAATGGGTCCCTTATCTTTCGCCGTACCGATGACGCGCAGCGAATTGATCTGGCCCAGTTTCGAGTGGGCATATTTGACCAATTCCAATTCGTGAGAGCGGATGCGCGCCTTGCCGACCGACTGGATGTAGTCGAGCGCGGCGCCAAGCCCGATCGCCTGCACGATCGGCGGTGTGCCGGCCTCGAATTTGTGCGGCGGATCGCCATAAGTGACGCGGTCCTCGAACACTTCGCGGATCATCTCGCCGCCGCCGTTGTACGGCCGCATCGCCTCGAGGTGCTCCATCCTGCCCCAGAGCACGCCGATGCCGGTCGGTCCGTAAAGCTTGTGGCCGGTCATGACGAAGAAGTCGCAGCCGATGTCCTGGACGTCGATGTCCATGTGCACGGCGCTTTGCGAGCCGTCGACCAGCACCGGAATGCCGCGGGCATGGGCGATGCGCACGACCTCCTTGACCGGCACCACGGTGCCGAGCGCGTTCGACATCTGCGTGATCGCCACGATCTTGGTGCGCGGCGTCAGCAGCTTCTCGAACGCGTCGATGAGGAAATTGCCCTCCTCATCCACGGGCGCCCACTTGATCACGGCACCATTCCGCTCGCGGTGGAAATGCCACGGCACGATATTGGAGTGGTGCTCCATGATCGAGAGCACGATCTCGTCGCCTTCGGTGAGGCGTCCAGCGCCGAAGCTCGAGGCCACCAGGTTGAGCGCCTCGGTGGCGTTGCGCGTGAAGATGATTTCGTCCTTGCGCGGCGCGTTGATGAATTTCTGAACCTTCTCGCGCGCGCCCTCGTAGGCTTCGGTCGCCTCGTTGGCGAGATAATGCAGGCCGCGATGCACATTGGCGTATTCGCGGGTGTAGGCCTTCATCAGCCGGTCGAGCACGGCCTGCGGCTTCTGCGCCGAGGCGGCGTTGTCGAGATAAACGAGCGGCTTGCCATAGACCTGCATCGCCAGCGCCGGAAAATCGGCGCGCAGCTTGTCGACGTCGTAGCTACCGTTGCTTATCGCTGGATGCATGGTCATCCGCGCGTCTCCAGCCAGGACAGCGCCGCATTCATGATGGCGTCGCGGAAGCCTTCATCCGCGATCTCTTCCACGGTCTCGCCAATGAAGGCCTGGATCAGCAGGGCTTCGGCCTGCGCCTCGTCGATGCCGCGCGACATCAGGTAGAATTTCAGCGTCGGATCGAGCGCCCCCGCGGTAGCACCGTGGCCGCAGACCACGTCGTCGGCGAAGATCTCCAGTTCCGGCTTGTTGTCGGCCTCGGCCTTGTCGGACAGCAGGAGCGCGCGCGTCATCATCTTGGAGTCGGTCTTCTGCGCGCCGGGCTTGACCACGATCTTGCCCTGGAACACCGAATGGCTCTCACCGTCGAGCACGGCCTTGAACTGCTCGCGGCCGGCGCAATGCGCCGCCACATGCTCGATCAGCAGCGTGTTGTCGACATGCTCCTCGCCCCGCAGCAGGTTGACGCCGCGCAGCCCGCCTTTGGAATGTTCGCCGGCGAAGCGGACGAAGCTCTGGTTGCGCACGATGCCGACATCGTGGTTGAGAACGAAAGTATCGAAGCGCGCCCTCTTGCCGGCGCTCAGCAACAGGCTGCCAAGGTGGACGCCGCGATTGGCGACCACCTTGTAGTAATCGACCTCGGTCTCGTCGCCGACGATCAGCTCCAGCGCGGCGTTGACCTGCGCGGCGACGCCCTCATGGCTTTCGGCAATCGCCACCTTGGCGCCCTTTTCCACCACGATCAGAGAACGAGTGAAGGACGACGCTTCGGTCTGCGTGACGAACACCAGATGCAGCGGTCGCTTGAGCGCGGTGCCGGCGGCGACGCGAATGACCACGCCGTCGCCCATCAGCGCCGTGTTGAGCGCGACGGCGATGTCGTCAGTCTCGAAAGTCTTGCCGAGCTTCGCAGTGACGTCGGCATCGCCCCTGGTCAGCGCCTCCGCCATCGAGCCGATGGACAGTCCGGCTTCCTGTGACAGGTCCGAGAGCTCTGGCACGAAAGCGCCATCGACAAAGGTCAGCTTGCGCGGCTTGAGCGCCGCGAACACGGCACCGGCATCCTTGGCGTTGGCCTTGGCGGCGGCATCCGGCACCGCCGCGAGCGGCAGGGCTTCGCGCAGGCCGGTGCGCAGATCTGTGTATTTCCACTCCTCGACGCGGCGCGTCGGCAACCCCTTGGCGTCGAAACGCTTGAAGGCATCCTCGCGCAGCGAAGCGACCGGGCCCTGGCCTGGCAGCTTGCCGCGCGCGCCGTCATAAGCGGCGGCGAGCGCCTGCTCGGCGGGAGTTCTGATGGGAGTTACGTCAGCCATCGTCTCTTACGCCGCCTCGTCCGTGTATTGCGCATAGCCCTTGGCTTCGAGCTCGAGCGCCAGTTCCTTGCCACCGGTGCGCACGACGCGGCCCTTGGCCATGACATGCACGACGTCCGGCACGATGTAATTCAACAGCCGCTGATAGTGCGTGATCACGATCATCGAGCGCTCCGGCGAGCGTAGGCGGTTGACGCCTTCTGACACGATGCGCAGTGCGTCGATGTCGAGGCCGGAGTCCGTCTCGTCGAGCACGGCGAGGCTCGGCTGCAAGATCGCCATCTGCAGAATCTCGGCGCGCTTCTTCTCGCCGCCGGAGAAACCGACATTGACGCCGCGGCGCAGCATGTCCTGGCTGATGCCGAGCTTGTCGGATGTCTCGCGCACCAGCTTGATGAATTCCGGCGTCGAGACCTCGTTCTCGCCGCGCAGCTTGCGCTGGGCATTGAGCGCGGTGCGCAGGAAGGTCATCGTCGCGACGCCCGGCACTTCGACCGGATACTGGAAGGCCAGGAATACGCCCTTGGCGGCGCGCTCGTTCGGCTGCATCTCGAGGATGCTTTCGCCGTTGAGCAGGATGTCGCCTTCGGTGACTTCGTAACCTGGACGCCCCGCGAGCACGTAAGCCAGCGTCGACTTGCCCGAGCCGTTTGGCCCCATGATGGCGGCGACCTGGCCCTTCTCGATGGTCAGATTGAGACCGTTGAGGATCTTCTTACCCTCATCCTCGATCTCGACATGCAGGTTTTTGATTTCAAGTAAGGGCATCTTATTCTCTTCACAACGATGAAACGAAAGTCACAAACGCCAGGATGACGAGAGCGACCAGACACGCAGCGACAAAGGCCAAAAACATCCAACCGAAGACAATCCGAACCTTCCGCCAAAACGACTTGGCGGCCCACCAAGTTTGAAACTTTTCACCTTTCCGCGGAAAGGGGTCGGCGACGAACCATTCGATGACCGAAAACACCAGAAGGAGCAGCGCATCACCCAACTGAACCCTCCAAGCTAATCGAAATCAGCTTCTGCGCTTCCACCGCGAATTCCATCGGCAGCTGCTGCAGCACATCCTTGACGAAACCGTTGACCACGAGCGCGGTCGCCTCTTCCGCCGACATGCCGCGGCTCTGGCAGTAGAACAGCATGTCCTCGGAGATCTTCGACGTTGACGCTTCGTGCTCGAACACCGCGGACGAATTCTTGGCTTCCATATACGGCACGGTGTGCGCGCCGCATTTGTCGCCGATCAGCAGACTGTCGCAGTTGGTGAAGTTGCGCGCGCCGGTCGCCCGGCGATGCGCCGTGACCAGGCCGCGATAGGTGTTCTGCGATTTGCCAGCCGAGATGCCCTTGGAGATGATCCGGCTCACGGTGTTCTTGCCGAGATGGATCATCTTGGTGCCACTATCGACCTGCTGGTGGCCGTTCGAAATTGCGATCGAGTAGAACTCGCCGCGCGAGCCGTCGCCGCGCAGGATGCAGCTCGGATACTTCCAGGTGATCGCCGAGCCGGTCTCGACCTGAGTCCAGGAGATCTTCGAGTTCTTGCCGCGGCAGTCGCCGCGCTTGGTGACGAAGTTGAAGATGCCGCCCTTGCCGTCGGCATCGCCCGGATACCAGTTCTGCACCGTCGAATACTTGATCTCGGCGTCGTCGAGCGCGACCAGTTCGACCACGGCGGCATGCAATTGGTTCTCGTCGCGCATCGGCGCGGTGCAGCCTTCGAGATAGCTGACGTAAGCGCCCTCCTCGGCGATGATCAGCGTGCGCTCGAACTGGCCGGTGTTCTGCTCGTTGATGCGGAAATAGGTCGATAGCTCCATCGGGCAGCGCACACCCTTCGGCACGTAGACGAACGAGCCGTCGGAGAACACTGCGGAATTCAGCGTGGCGAAGAAGTTGTCCGTGGTCGGCACCACCGAGCCCAGATACTTCTTGATGAGGTCGGGATGCTCCTGGATCGCTTCCGAGATCGGCATGAAGATCACGCCGGCGCGCTTGAGTTCTTCCTTGAAGGTCGTGGCCACCGACACCGAGTCGAACACGGCGTCGACCGCAACGCGGCCGGAGGAGCGCATGCCTTCCAGCATGTCGCCATCAAGTTGCGAGGGCTCGCCCTGCTTGCGCACGCCGGCGAGGATCTCCTGCTCCTTGAGCGGAATGCCGAGCTTCTCGTAGGTGCGCAGCAATTCGGGATCGACGTCGGCCAGCGACTTCGGCGCCTTGAACGCCTTCGGCGCGGCGTAATAATAGGCGTCCTGGTAGTCGATCTTCGGATAATTGACACGCGCCCAGGTCGGCTCGCGCATGGTCTGCCAGCGACGGAACGCCTCGAGGCGCCAGTCGAGCATCCACTGCGGTTCGTTCTTCTTGCCCGAGATGAAGCGGACGGTGTCTTCGTTCAGACCCTTCGGGGCCTTTTCGGATTCGATCTCGGTGACGAATCCATACTTGTATTGGTCAACGTCGATCTGGCGGACCTGATCGACGGTCTCTTGTACGGCCGGCATTCTTCCCTCCGCTCACGGTTTCAAGGACCGCGGGTTGGATCAGTCGGTTATGGTCGGTTCGCGTTTTTCGGTCGCGATCGTTCCTGTTCGAATTCGGTTCAGGCGGCTTGCGCGTGCCTCTTAGTTAAGGTCGCAACCACCTTTTTCCAAGCATTCAGAAGGCTTTCCACCTCGGCTTCGGTGGTGGACCAGCCCAGCGAGACACGGATCGCGCCGGCGGCCAGCGCCGGTTCCACGCCCATCGCGGTGAGCACATGGGAAGCGCCGACCTTGCCCGACGAGCAGGCGGAACCGGACGACACCGCTATCCCGTTGAGATCGAAGGCGATCAGCGCTGTCTCGGCCTTCAGGCCGGGAACCGCGACCAGACACGTGTTCGGCAGACGCGGGCTCCCGGCGCCAAAAATTACCGCGCCGGGCACCTCGGCCTTGAGCCGCGCTTCGAACCGGTCGCGCAAGGCGGCCATGCGCGCGGCAGCCGTGTCCTGGCTGCGGGCGGCCGCTTCCGCCGCCGCGCCGAAACCGGCGACGGCGGCGACGTTCTCGGTCCCGGCGCGAAAGCCGCGCTCCTGCCCGCCGCCCTTGATCAGCGGCATCGCTGGCTGCGGGCCGTTCAGCACCAGCGCACCGGCGCCCTGCGGGCCGCCGAGCTTGTGCGACGAGATCGTCAGCATGTCGACGCCGAGCGCCGCAATGTCGCAATCGATACGCCCCGCTGTCTGCGCGGCATCGACATGAAGCACGCCACCGGCGTCGTGAACGACGGCGGCAATCTCGGCGATGGGCTGAATGACACCGGTTTCGTTGTTGGCGTGCATGACCGACACCAACGGCCGTCCGCCCTTCGCCATCGCGGCCCGCAAGGCGTCGAGACCGACGATGCCCTCGGCCGTCACCGGCAAGCGCTCGACCTTGTCGGCGGCCAACCGGCCTCCGCTGAGCACGGAGGCATGCTCGATGGCCGACACCAGCAGACGGTCGCAGGTGTAGGGCTTGCCCAGCACCACCAGTTCCGGCGTCAGCGCCAGCATGTTGGCTTCGGTGGCGCCGCTCGTGAAAATGACAGACTTCGGCTCCGCGCCGACCAGTGCGGCCACCTGCCCCCGCGCCTTCTCGACGACGGCTCGGGCGGCGCGGCCCTCGGCATGCACCGACGACGCCGCGCCGGTCGCGCCGAGCGCGGCAACCAGCGCCGCGCGGGCCTCGTCCCGCAGCGGCACGGTCGCATTCCAGTCGAAATAGGCGCGCGCGCTCATGAAACCTTCGAGTATCTCGATACCGGTACGGTTCGCGCCTCGGGCGCTAGGCCTCGCAAAAAGCTTGCTTTTTGCCCCGGCGCCTGTGGTAGAAGCCGACGGCAACCAAGGCCACTTATAGCCATTGTTGCGGCGCTGACCAGCGGAATCCATATAATTAGAACAATTCCAAACTGGTCTTGTTCTGCCGCGAGCGACGCAGAAAATCATGACGCCGCAAGGCCTTGCACCGCGGCTTTGAATTAGAGGTTGACCATCATGCCCGAGGTCATTTTCACCGGCCCGGCCGGCAGAATTGAAGGCCGTTACCACCCGGCGCGGCAGAAGAACGCCCCGATCGCCATCATCCTGCACCCGCACCCGCAGTTCGGGGGCACGATGAACCATCAGATCATCTACCAGCTCTATTATGCGTTCGTGCACCGGGGCTTCTCGGCGCTGCGCTTCAACTTCCGCGGCGTCGGCCGCTCGCAGGGTTCCTTCGACCACGGCACCGGCGAATTGTCGGATGCGGCCGCCGCGCTGGACTGGGCGCAGACCATCAACCCGGAGGCCAAGAGCTGCTGGATCGCCGGCTTCTCGTTCGGCGCCTGGATCGGCATGCAGCTCCTGATGCGCCGTCCGGAGATCGAGGGCTTCATCTCGATCTGCCCGCCGGCCAATCTCTACGACTTCTCGTTCCTGGCGCCCTGCCCGTCCTCGGGCCTCATCATCCACGGCGACAAGGATGCCGTGGTGCCCGCCAAGGACGTCAACACCCTGGTCGAGAAGCTGAAGACCCAGAAGGGCATCGTCATCGAGCAGAAGGTCGTGCCCGGCGCCAACCACTTCTTCGACGGCAAGGTCGACACCCTGCTCGGCTCGATCGAGCAGTATCTCGACAAGCGCCTCAAGGCCCCCGAGCGCAAGCCGGCGGCGTAAACTGTACGCCAGCAACAGATCAAAAGCCCGGCCGCCAAGCGACCGGGCTTTTTTTTTCACGCGCCTTATTAATCCTCGCGCGCCGACTGCTCGGCGATGTAGTCGAGCTGGCAGCGCGACAGCGCCAGATCGCGCAAGGTTTCGTCCGACATCATGCCGAGTTCATCGCGCGCTGCGGCGACGCGCAGCCGGTGCCGCAGCCGTCGCAACAATCGTACGACGGCATTCTCGGCTTTCGCCTCCACGTCTGGGGCCAATACGCCGGCTTTGTAGTTCCACAGGGACAGACTCATGATCGTCCCGCTCAGCGCTTGAGGCCGATGACCGCGCCGTTGGCGCCGGGGCCCTCGAAACGAACCGTTTCGATAGCGGCGAAGCCCGCATCGCGCAGCCACGCGGCATATTCCGCCGCGGTGTAATTGCGCCCCTCGGTTTCGATCAGCATATTGAGACTCATCAGTGCGGCTGGCGCCGGCCCGCTCTTGTCGTCATCGACCAGCAATTCACTGATCACCACCGCGCCGCCGGCCGCCAGCGCGTCGTAAGACTTGCGCAGCAGCGTCCGGTTCTTCGTCTCGTCCCAGTCGTGCATGATCATTGAGAACAGATGCACATCGTAACCCGCGGGAAATTCGCCGAAGAAGCTGCCGCCGATCGTATCGATACGATCCGATAGACCCGCCTCGGTGACCTTCCCGGTCGCGATGTCCGCGACATGCGGCAGGTCGAACACGGAAGCGCACAGGCCTGGATAAGCACGGCACAATTCGATGTCGAAGGCACCCGAGCCGCCGCCGATGTCGAGTAGCCGCCTGTATGGCGAAAAGTCGAACGCCTGCCCCAACGCACGCGCCGTCATCGTGGAGAGCGAGTGCATCGCCTCCCAGAACAGCGCCAGCATCTTCGGGTCTTCGCCATCGAACAGCGACGCCTGCACATCCGGATTCCAGGTGGTCGGGCGATTGCGACGCAAGGCCTCGGCGAGCTTTCCCCAGCCGGCATAGAGCCGCTTGTCGGCCATCTCGATCCAGCCGCCGAAATAATGCGGCGTGCCGGGCACCAGATAGGCTTCGCTGGCCGGCGTATTGCGATAGCGACCGCCGGCCGTCTCGAGCAGGCCGAGCGAGGCGCAGCCGGTCAGCAGCATCTCGGCGGGCCGGCGGTCGATGCCGAACACAACGGCCAGATCATCGGCCGTGGTCGCTCCGGCGCGCGACAGATGCGCAAACAGGCCGAGTTCGTGCGCGGCAGCGAGCGTCTTGAAGGCCCAGAAGCCGATCGACAACTGCATCAGCGGCAAAGGCGACGGCATGGCGTCGCCTTGCGGCACGGCCGAATTGACCAGTTGCAGCCTGGCGGCAGCGGCGTGGTTCTTGATCACGGTGTCCTCTCCTTTTGTGTTCATTGTCGAGGCGTGCGACGTTCAAGGCGCGCGCCATCGTTCGGCCGGCGGAAGCCGGCACGGCAAAGTCCCGATGTTTCGTCTGGTGCGGCCGCCTGTTTTGACGCGGCGGCCGGATGCGCGGGTTAATATGCGCGCGAATAAACAGGATCAATCGGCACTATTGCCAAACCGTTCTGCGTTTTTGCAGAATGGACCATGATCGATTGGGGGGATCTTCGCTTCGTGCTCGCCGTGGCCCGCGCTGGCTCGGCGCTGGGGGCGGCGCGTGCGCTCAAGGTCAACCAAACCACCGTCACCCGCCGCATCGCGCAACTCGAGAAAGACCTCGGCGCCGAATTGTTTGAAACGCGGCAAAGCGGCCAGACCTTGACGCCGCTCGGTGAACTCGTCGCCGCCGGCGCCGAAAAAGTCGAAGCCGAAGTTCGTGCATTACAAAGCACGGTCGACGCGCGGCTGCGCTCGGTGTCCGGCGCCGTACGCTTCACCTCGCCAGACGTCTATGCCGACCTCATCGTCGGGCCGTTTCTGCGCAGCTTTCGCCAGCAATTTCCCGAGATCACCGTGGAGGTCATGGCCGACGATCGCCAGCTCGACATCGCCAAGGGCGAAGCCGATGTCGCGGTGCGCGCCAATGCCCGCCCCGAAGGCGGCGGCATCGTCGGACAGCGCCTGCCGGATGTCGCCTGGGCGCCCTATTGCAGCCGCGGCTATGCCGACGACCACGGCCTGCCGTCGAGCGTTGCCGATCTCAATCGCCACGCCGTGATCCTTGTCGACAACAGGGTCTCCCGCGCCCTGCAATTCCGCTGGCTTCCGGAGGTCGCCCATGACGCCAAGGTCAGCGCGCGCAGCAACAGCCTGACGAATTCGCTGTCGGCGGTTAGGGCCGGCCTCGGCATCGGCATGTTGCCCTGCTTCGTCGGCGATACTGAAGCGGACCTGGTGCGTTGCCTGCCGCCAAGCCGCGAACTCGATAACGAAGTCTGGATGATCGTCCGCGAGGACATCCGAAGCGCGCCGCATGTGCGCGCTTTCGTCGATGCCCTGTCAGCACATCTGGCCACACTGCGTCAGGTACTGATGGGCCGCGAGACCTCGCTGTCGGCGCCTAAGGCCGCGCGATGACGCCGCCCGTCATCGGCTGCGGCGTGCCGGTGGTCTTCGGAAAGGTGATCGGCAATCCGCCCAGCGTGCGCATCGCGAGATAGGCGAAGGCCTGCGCCTCGATCGATTGCGACGACCAGCCGGCCGCGTCCGCGGTCTCGACGGTCGCGGGCGCAAGGCGCGCAGCGAGCATCTTCATCAAGGTCGGATTACGCGCGCCGCCGCCGGCGACGATCCATGCTTTCGGCTTCGTCGGCAGGCGCTCAACCACACGCGCCACTGACGCCGCCGTCAACGCCGACAAGGTCGCCGCACCATCGGACACCGACAATTCCGGCAGTCCGATATTGGCGAGCGCGAAGTCGTTGCGGTCGAGCGACTTCGGGCACGGCAGATCGAAGAACGGATGGGTGAGCACGCGCGCAACGAAGCCCTCATCGACGGTGCCGCGCGCGGCCTGGTCGCCGTCGCGGTCGAGCGGCGCGCCGGTCGTCGCGCGCATGAAGTCGTCGATCAGCGCATTGCCCGGCCCCGTGTCGCAGGCGACCGGATCGCCGCCATCGATCCAGGTCACATTGGCGACGCCGCCGATATTCAGAACGGCGATGGGATGCGGCCGATCAATGGTGCGCGCCAGCGCCTGATGGAAGATCGGCACCAGCGGCGCGCCCTGCCCGCCCACCGCGACATCGGCGGCGCGGAAATCATAGGCCACCGGCAGGCGCAGGCGCTTGGCCAAAGCGGTGCCATCGCCGATCTGCACCGTGAGCCGCTGTGCCGGTTTGTGGATCACGGTCTGGCCGTGAAAGCCGACAATCGTCACGCTCTCCCGCGCGATGCCCTCCGCGCCGAGAAAACTCTCCACCGCCTCGGCATGGGCGCGGGTGATGAAGGCTTCGGCCTCGGCCAGCACGCCCGGCCGCGCGGTGCGGTCGGTCAGGACTTTGGCATCCGAGAGCGTCTGGCGGAGCAGAGCCCGTTCGTCGTCCGAGTAGGGCCGGTACCCGGTCGGGCCGAAGCCTAGAATGCGCTCGCCGTCGGTCTGAAGCGCGGCGACATCGACGCCGTCGAGCGAGGTGCCGCTCATCAGGCCAATCGCAAGGCCTCCGGCCTGCCCGCTTTTGCCCCCCGCCACGCTAACGCCCCCGAGTTGAATCCGACGCCGGACCTGTTACACCACGCCCCGCGTAGCGCAAACAGGCCCCCTATGAGCACCTATAAGTCTGATTTCCTTAACGTTCTCAGCGAGCGTGGATTCATCCACCAGGTCTCGGAACCCGACGCCCTGGACGCCAAGGCGGCCGCCGGCCAGATCACGGCGTATATCGGCTATGACTGCACCGCCCCCTCGCTGCATATCGGCCACCTGTTGCCGACCATGATGCTCTACTGGCTCCAGCAGACCGGCCACCGGCCGATCGCGCTGATGGGCGGCGGTACCACCCGCGTCGGCGATCCGTCCGGCAAGGACGAGAGCCGCAAGGTGCTGACCGAGGAGGTCATCAACGAAAACCTTGCCTCGATCCGCAAGACCTTCTCCAAGTTTCTCAAGTTCGAGAGTGAGGGCGGCAACGCCATCATGGCCAACAACGCCGACTGGCTAAACACGCTCAACTACATCGACTTCCTGCGCGACGTCGGCCGCCACTTCTCGGTGAACCGCATGCTGTCGTTCGACAGCGTCAAGCTGCGCCTCGAGCGCCAGCACGAATTGTCGTTCCTGGAATTCAACTACATGATCCTCCAGGCCTACGACTTCGCCGAACTCAACAAGCGCTACGGCTGCACGCTGCAGATGGGCGGCTCGGACCAGTGGGGCAACATCGTCAACGGCATCGACCTCGGCCGGCGGCTCAACAACGCGCATCTGTTCGCGCTGACCGCACCGCTGATCACGACGTCCTCCGGCGCCAAGATGGGCAAGACCGCGGCCGGCGCGGTGTGGCTCAATGCCGACCTGCTCGCGCCTTACGGCTACTGGCAATTCTGGCGCAACACCGAGGACGGCGACGTGACGCGCTTCCTCAAGCTGTTCACCACCATGCCGATGGATGAGATCGCGCGCCTTGGCAAACTCCAGGGCAACGAGATCAACGAGGCCAAGAAGATCCTCGCCACCGAAGCGACAGCGCTGATGCATGGCCGCGCCGCGGCCGAGGAAGCCGCCGAAACCGCGCGCAAGACCTTCGAGGAAGGCGCGCTCGCGGAGTCATTGCCGACGGTCGAGATCGCGCGCGCCGATCTCGAGCAAGGCGTCGGCGTGCTCGTTGCCTTCGCGGAGAAGACCGGGCTCGTGTCATCAAACGGTGACGCGCGGCGTCAGATCAAGGCCGGCGGCCTGAAGATCAACGACGCCAATGTCACCGATGAGAAGATGACTCTGACGTCGAAAGACCTGACGCCCGAAGGCGTCATCAAGCTGTCGCTCGGCAAGAAGAAGCACGTGCTGATCAAGCCGGTGTGACTTCAGAGTCGTCCCCGCGAAGGCGGGGACCCATACGCCGTGCCCTCTCGATAAGCTGCGGCGTATGGGTCCCGGGTCTCCTTCGCTATCGCTCAGTCGCCCGGGACGACGGCACCTCTACTGCGGCGCCGGCATGAACTTCGGATCGAATGAGCCCGGCGACGGGATAAACTTGCGTAGCAGGCCCGGCGCAATGGCGCTCACCGGATTGACGGTGATGCGCGGCGCGCCCGGCGCGCCGGTCGCCTCATAGGTGATGCCGAGCAGGCCCTCGTTGCTGCCGCCGAGGAACAGGCCGACGATTGGAATCTGTCCGAGCCCGAACATATTGTTGAGCCCATAGAGCGGCACGAAGGTGCCCCGCAGGTGGATTTCGTTGCGGGCATAGTCCACCTGCCCTTCCACCGTGGCGCCGACCAGCGGACCGCGGACGACGCCGTCGCGCACGGACATGCGTCCCGTCGTCTTGGTGAAGCCGGCGCTGGCTTCGGCGAAGCCGACGCCCTGCGGGCCACTGGCGCCGCTGGTTGCCACGATGCGGTCGAGCGCCGGTTCACCGCGCACCACGAAGTCCCGCACCACGATGGTGCCGACCTGCGGCGTCTGCTCCTGCGTCGGCGGGTCCATGGCGATCCACATGCGGCCGCCGAAGATGCGCGGATAAGTGTCGGTGAAGCGGAACAGCGCGCCGGCGTCGTCGGTCTCGAGATAGACGACGCGGTGATTGTCACGCGCACGCAGCCGCAGGTCGCCGGACAGCGGCGTGTCGCGGCCGATCTTGGCGTTGAGATTGAACGTCCGGATCTGCCCGCCACGACGCGACAGCTTCAGATCGAGGCCGCGAAAGGTCTCGCCGTTGTGGCCCGCCACCGCGCCGATGCGGATGTCGAGGTCGAGGTCCATCTGTTTGCCCTTGGGGCCCTCGTCGGTGCCGGCCAGCGACGACTTGACGAAGTTGCGGCCGTCATAAACGTCGCCGCGCATCAGCACCTTGAGCGCGCCGTTCTCGCCGCGGTCGGCCTTGACCGACAGCTTGTCGCCATCCGACAGCGCGAAGGTCGGGAAATTCGCCATCAGCAGATTGCCGTTGTTGTCGATCTCCACAGTCCCTTTGACGCTCGCCCCTGCGCCATCGATGCTGACGTCCTCGAAACGCGTCTTCGCGGCGCTCTTGATCATTGCGTAGGTGGCGCGCGCCGGCTTGCCGGCCGGCTTGACCCAGCCGGGCAGCAGATTGTCGATCTTCACCGGCGTGAGATCGGCGTCGATGTTGAGGCGCTCGTCCTTGACGTTGTCGCCGACTGCGCCGGTCGCCTTGATCGGGATCGTGCCCGTGACCGAGGCGCCGAAATCGAAGCCGAGCCGGCGCCGTGCGGCCTCATCGATCGAGGCGGACATGGTCAGTTGCGCGCTGTCGTCGTTCTTGCCGCGGCGCAGGTCGATCTTGGCCGCGGTGCCGTTGACCTTGACGTCACCCTTGATGGAATAGCCTGTGTTCGATGCGCTCACCTTGAGCGCCTGGGCCTCGATCTTCTGGCCGAGCAGCAATTTGTCGGCGGCGAAATTCTGCAGATCGGCATCGACCGTGTAGCTGGTTGCGCCGGGTGAAATCTCCTTGGCGAGCGGCAGCTTGATCGTCACCTGCGCCGACATGGTGCCGCGGCTGGTGGCCGGGTCGATGGTCAGTCCCATCTTGTCGCGCAGGCCATCGGACGCCAGCAGTGCGGCAGCCGCCGGCACCGTGCCGTCGGCGCGGAAAGTGGTGATCGACGGCGCCGGCTTGAGATGCGTGTTCGGAATCGAGAACACGCCGCCCGCGACATTGAGCTTGCGGCCGCCGGCGACTTCGACAGTGCCGCGGCCAAGATTGACGGTGGCTGAACTGCCGGTCACCCTCACGCTGAGGTCGGCATCGCGAATTTCCGGAAGGTCGTCCACGGGACGAAGCGTCGTCGCGCTGGTTTCGATATCCACCGAAAGCCCGTCCTCCGGCGTCGGCGGTCCGCCGTCCTTGAAATTGCTCATCGGCGCGTTGCCGGCCACGACGACGCGCTCCACGATGCCGCTGCTGATATGGCCTTCGACCCACTGACGGACCTCGCGGGCGGCAACGGTCGGCCACAGTTTCATCATGATCGGCAGAGGCATGCGCGTGCCGGCCACGCCGAAGGCGATGTGCGGCTCACCGGAGAAATCGAGGCTACCGGTCACCGCCACCGCGACATTGAACAGCGGACGGTTATCGACCCGGCTGATATCGCCCTGGTCGAGATCGATGCGCTTCTTTGCCGGGTCGATCCGGGCCCGGATATTGACGCGATTGAGCGCGAGACCGTCATTGGCCTTCGGGCTGGAGGCGCCGAGAATGACCGGATCGATCACCGGATCGCCGCGCGTTACATCGAGCCGCCAGACAGCATCCTTGGGGACCGGCGGTTCCAGAGTGGCGCGCAGCGTGAACTGATTGGATCCGGCATTGATCTGGAACGGCACGATCAGGTTGCCGCGCCGCGCATCCCAATTGAAGCGCGCATCGATGCGGTCAATATCGTAACGGATGGTCTCCTTGCCGTGATCGATGATCGTGCCGGCATCCGAGAATATTTCACCTTGCACCACGTTGGGCGTGCCGTCGGGGCCAACCTCGGCGCGCACGGAAGCCGAGATCGGCAGATTGACCTCGACCCCGCTGCTATCGAGACGGGCGGCCAGCAGGAGGTCGCGCGTCGATACCTTGCGCGCTTCCAGGCCGAGCGCGCGGACACCCTCGCCAAGCGGTCGCATCGCCGCGCTGATGATCCATGGGCGCTCGGGATTGACCGATTCAAGACGGAAGACGACGCCGCCCTGCTCCGGCCGTGTCAGGCTGGCGTTGATGCGGTCGAAAGTCAGTCGCTTGCCGGTGCGGCGGTCGTCGACCAGCAGGCTGCCATTCTTGAGACCGATCTCGCGCAGCTCGTGGCCATCAAGACCGCTGGCGCCGACATTGTCGATCCAGGTCATGACGCCGGCGAGGTCGGCGAATGCTGTGCGCGGTGCCTCGATGGCCGTACCGGGCTCGGCCGGAGCGGCTTCGGACTGGAGCTGCTCGGCCGGCTTCAACGTCGGCGGCGCTGTCGCGATCGGCCGGTTCTCGCCACCGGCGAATACGGTAATGCGGCCGTCGGTTTCGATACGGATCGACATGGCAGCTTCGACGAGATTGAGACTCTGTGCGCGCACGCGGCCATAGAGCAGCCCGAGGCCCGACAGGCCGACCTCGGCTTTCGGTGCACTGGCCACGACCACGCCCTCGGCGTTGCGGACCTCGATATCGCGCAAGCGCAGCGACGTGCGCCCCCTCTCGTCGCGTTCGATTTGCGTGCCACCGACTGACACCTTGTCGCCGGCGCCGAAATTCTCCTCGATCGCCTGCTTCAGCCAGGGCGTGGCGATGTCGAGTTCGATCGGTCCGGAATTGAGCCGCCACCACAGACCGGCGGCGGCGACCATGACCACCGCCGTCGCCAGCGTCAGACTCCAGAACAGGCGTCGGAACGTGCGATGGCGCAGCACACGCGCGGCGCCGCGGCGGAAGCGGCTCCAGCGCCGGCGGGCGCTCCGTTTTGGAAAACGCTTGGCGGCCTTCTCAGGCTCTTTCGCGGGCTTCACATGGGAAAGGTCGTGGCCGTGACGGTGCCTGTGCGTCTGATCTTTCGCCGCGTGACCTTTGTGCGCATGCTCGTGGCGCGCGCGGGCGGCCGCATCGTGCGGTTCGGCCTCGTGCGCGGCCCGCGGGCCGGGATGATGCGGCTTGCTGCTCATGCCCTCATGAAATATCCGTGCCAACGCGTCTGCCGGTCGACTCAGGCCGTGTGTCCCCCTGCTACGGCGGTACCATCCTAAGGAACCGGCGGCCACAGGCACGCGCCGTCCTTTTCCCCAAGCGCGGCGGCCGGTTGCAGCCACCCGACGCAAATGGCATGGGCGAGCATGACCGCGCGAAAGCGACGAAAGGAAGGCACATGCCCACGAAAAGGCCCGTCAAAAAGCTCGCAAAAAAAGCCGTCAAGGCCGCTGTGAAAAAGCCCACAATCAAAGGCGCCGCCAAGAGCCCAGGGCTGTCGCCCGGCGACAAGGCGCCCGCGTTCAAGCTCGCCCGCGACGACGGCGGCGTCGTCGCGCTGTCCGACTTCAAGGGCCGCAACCTGGTCCTCTATTTCTACCCCAGGGCCGATACCCCGGGCTGCACCCAGGAGGCGATGGACTTCACGCGGCTTCGGGCCGCCTTCGCCAAAGCCGATACCGACATCCTCGGAGTCTCCGCCGACCCGGTCGCGGCGCAGGCCAGGTTCAAGGCCAAGCACAAGCTCGGCGTCGTGCTCGGCTCCGATGAATCGACGGCGATGCTGACGGCCTACGGGGCCTGGGGCGAGAAATCGCTGTACGGCCGCAAATTTCTCGGCGTCATTCGCAGCACCTTCCTGATCGACGGCAAGGGCCGCATCGCCCGGGTCTGGCCGTCGGTAAAGGTCGCCGGCCATGCCGAGGAGGTGCTGGCCGCGGCGCGCG
>Ga0180223_1000608_pt1 | contig 41055 bp, 37 predicted proteins | sample eDN5th30CKraftOP_FD_151337 | JGI IMG/M metagenome (GOLD analysis project Ga0180223, IMG submission 151337) | Enriched Organic Plus compost microbial communities from Emeryville, California, USA - eDNA 5th pass 30_C Kraft OP (version 2) (version 2) ... | reverse complement strand
CGCGGAAGGCGACCATGCTGTCGTAGACCTTCTTGAAATCGGCGTTCTTGGCGCCGACTTCGTTATAGGTGTCGGTCGCCGCCTTATAGGAAGCTTCCATCACCGGCTGCGGGAACGGACGCAGCTCGGCGCCGCTCGCGACCAGCCGCTTGATCGCGCCCGGGTTCACCGCATCGTACTTCGCGGTCATCCAGTTGTGCGCCTCGGCCGAGGCTGCCTTGACGATGGCCTGATAGGTCTTCGGCAGCGCATTCCACTTATCGAGGTTGATGAAGTTGTGCAGCATGGCGCCGCCTTCCCACCAACCCGGATAGTAGTAGTACTTCGCGACCTTGTAGAAGCCGAGCTTCTCGTCGTCATAGGGACCGACCCACTCGGCCGCGTCGATGGTGCCCTTCTCGAGCGCCGGATAGATGTCGCCGCCGGCGACGACCTGCGGCACCGCACCCATCTTGGAGAAGATCTGACCGGCGAAACCGGCGATGCGGAATTTCAGGCCCTTCACGTCGTCGACGGTCTTGATCTCCTTGCGGAACCAGCCGCCCATCTGACAGCCGGTATTGCCGGCCGGGAACGCCAGATAGTTGTATTTCTTGTAGAACGCGTTGGCGAGTTCGAGACCGCCGCCGAATTCCATCCACGACGACTGCATGCGCGTGTTCAGTCCGAACGGCTGCGCGGTGAACATCGCGAAGGTCGGGTCCTTGCCGACATAGTAGTAAGACGCGGTGTGCGCCATTTCGACGGTGCCGTTCGTCACCGCGTCCGCGGCCTGCAGGCCCGGGACGATTTCACCGGCGGCGAAGGTCTGGATTTGGAATTTGTTGTCGGTGGCTTCGGCGACCGCCTTAGCGAAGACTTCGCTGGCGCCGTAAATGGTATCGAGTGACTTCGGGAAGCTCGAGGTCAGGCGCCACTTAACTTCCGGGCTCGACTGCGCGATGGCCGGTGCGGCGACAGCGGTCGCCGCGAGGCCCACGCCAGCGGCGCCCAGGAATTGTCGGCGTTTCATTCCATATACTCCGTTTTTTGCGAAAGTTTTTGCAGCTTTCACCGCCGCGAAACGGCGATTACTTGCGCGCCTGCTAGCCGTTCCACGCAGGGGTGACCAGCGTCATGGCTGCATTGCAAGCATGCGCGGCGCCATTGTCGCAGTGAGGGAATGCACGCCTAGACTTTCGTCTAGGTTCCGTGAGGAATTACGCTTCGATGACGATTTTCGGCGCGCTGCGCGAGGAACCGCCTTTGATCTGGTCCAGAACCTTGGCGGCGATGTCGCGGTAGATTTTGGTGTGCACGCCCTCCGGTTCCGTCGCAACCACCGGAAGTCCGGCATCCGACTTCTCGCGGATGGTCATGTGCAGAGGAACTTCGCCGAGGAATGGCACGCCCTGCCGCTCCGCCTCGTGCCGGGCGCCGCCATGACCGAACAGATCGGAGCGCGTGCCGCATTCCGGGCAGAGGAAGTAGCTCATATTCTCGACAACGCCGAGCACCGGTACGTTGACGCGCTTGAACATGGCAACGCCGCGCCGCGCATCGATCAGCGCCAGATCCTGCGGCGTTGAAACAATGACCGCGCCCTTGAGCGGCACCTGCTGCGCCATGGTGAGTTGCGCATCGCCGGTGCCCGGCGGCATGTCGACGACCATAACGTCGAGCTTGCCCCACTCCACCTCGCGCAGCATTTGCGTGATCGCCGACATCACCATGGGGCCGCGCCAGATCATCGGCGTCTCTTCGTCGATCAGAAAACCGATCGACATCACCTTGAGGCCGTATTTTTCGATCGGCTTGAGGCGAGTGCCGCCGAGGGTCTCCGGCTTCTGCTTGATGTCGAGCAGCTTGGGGATCGACGGGCCGTAAATGTCGGCATCGAGCAAGCCGACCTTCAGGCCGAGCGCCGCAAGGCCGAGCGCAAGGTTTACCGATGTCGTCGACTTGCCGACGCCGCCTTTGCCGGAGGCAACCGCAATGACGGCATCGACGCCGGGAATGCCGGTCTGGGCGCCGGAGGCCTGCTTCGCCGGGCCGTGATTGTGGCCGTGGCTGTGACTATGCCCCTGCGCCTGATGGGCCGGCGCCGGGCCCTTCCCGCTCTTCTCGGCGGTGAGCGCGACCAGCGCGGAGGTGACGCCCGGCAGCGCCCGCACGGCAGCCTCGGCCGCCGCGCGCACCGGCTCCCAGGCCTTCACCGCCGCGGCATCCACGGTGATCGAGAAGAACACCTTGCCGTCGGTGGCGACGATATCGGACAGCACCTTCTCGCCGGTGAGCGGCGCGCCGTTGGGCGAGCGGACCTTCGCCAGAGCGCTCAAGACTTCGTCCTTGCTCACCGCCATGATCGTTCCCTTTTCGCCGGCTGGACCTATTCCAAGGTCTCGTCTGCCCGCCATTTGGCCGTTTGCCGCAGCCGATGCAAGAGACCTGGCCACTCCCGGCGGACCTAGACGGTTGACGCGCCCGCCCCGACAATGACCTATGGCCCAGGTTCGCGGCGCCGCCGGACGGGCCGCAGTATTTCGACCCGGGACCGTCGCGAAATCCGGGTTGCCGGACAAAATGGGAGGACTTCTCGATGGCGAAGGTTGCGTTTCTGGGCCTTGGGGTCATGGGCTACCCAATGGCGGGCCACCTCAAGAACAAGGGCGGCCATGACGTCACCGTCTACAACCGCACCACCGCCAAGGCCGAGAAATGGGCCGCCCAGTTCGGCGGCAAGGTCGGCAAGACCCCGGCCGAGGCCGCCAAGGGCCAGGACCTCGTGATGGCTTGCGTCGGCAACGACAACGACCTCCACGAAGTCACACTCGGCAAGGACGGCGCGTTTCAGGCCATGGGCAAGGGCACCATCTTTGTCGATCACACCACCGCTTCCGCCGATATCGCGCGCGAGCTTTACGCCGCGGCCAAGAAGGCCGGCTTCGATTTCATCGACGCGCCGGTGTCGGGCGGCCAGGCCGGCGCCGAGAACGGCGTGCTCACCGTGATGTGCGGCGGCGACGAGGCCATCTTCAACAAGGCCAAGCCCGTGATCAACGCCTATGCGCGCGCCTGCAACCTGATGGGCGAGCCGGGAGCCGGCCAGCTCGCCAAGATGTGCAACCAGATCTGCATCGCCGGCGCCGTCCAGGGCCTGGCGGAAGCGCTGCATTTCGCCAAGAAATCCAACCTCGACATTGAGAAGCTGATCGCCACCATTTCCAAGGGCGCGGCGCAGTCGTGGCAGATGGAGAACCGCTACAAGACCATGAACGAAGGCAAGTTCGACTTCGGCTTCGCGGTCGACTGGATGCGCAAGGACCTGAGCATCTGCCTGTCCGAAGCCCGCAAGAACGGCGCGACTCTCCCCGTCACGGCGCTGGTCGATCAATTCTACGCCGACGTGCAGAAGATGGGTGGCAGCCGCTGGGATACGTCGAGCCTGCTGGCCAGGTTGGAGCGGAAGTAGCTTTCGCGAACACCCCGCCTCATCCTGAGGAGCGCAACGCAGTTGCGCGTCTCGAAGGATGGGGCGGCCTCGTCCTTCGAGACGGCCGCTTCGCGGCCTCCTCAGGATGAGGCCGATTGAAGTTCTCGATTAATTGTCAAACAGCCCCGAGGTCTCGCAGCCAACGCTCCGCAGGCCCTGTTCTTTACGGCGCGGGTCACGCCGGCTTCCCCTTTCGCCTCCCCGAAACGTTCGGGGAGTGGCGCCCCGGGCGGCGCGACCGTGGTCTTCGTGCGTGCATCATTGGCGATGCACGGCGCCTTCCGGCGCGCCACGCGGCGATTTCCGTTCGCGGGGCCGTGCTTCCGGGTGCCGGTCAGCGATCGCTCTCGGTTTGTCCGGGAAACGATCTCCGGCGGGCTTTCGCCCGCCTTCACCGAACCCCCGTCCAGCCATTCAAGGCAGAGCCCCGTAGTGGGCCCGGACGGCTACCCGCGACCTCCCGGGTGCGTGGCTGCGAACCACGCCCGCGGGCGCCGCGCCCGATCCCATCACCAAGACGCCTCTAGATGACGCCCCCGACTGGACCGGACCGAATGAGCCTATAATATCCTAGGAATAAGAGTCAAGGATTATTTTCTTTCACTCGAACAACGCCCAGCCCTGCGCTCCGCGCACTTGCCACCCCGCGCGGCAGCCGATAGGGCCACGCGCATGGCCTTCATCTACTCCACCATGGCGCTCGCTGAAATCCTCGTCCTGTTCGCGTCGTTCGCCGCGCTGGTCTACTTTATCGTGCGATCGATCGTCCGTTCGATCACCGAGCCGAAGCTGCCGCCGCCGAAGCCGGAAGACCTGCGGCATCTCAAGCGCGCGGGGCAGTGACAGACCCGTAGCCCGCATGAGCCAACGGGTCGGCGCGAAGCGCCGCCCGATGACAGGCTTCGCGAATGCGGGGCCGACGCTCCCGGATGTCGCTGCGCTCCATCCGCGCTACAGAACTAAAACTCCATCTTCAATCCGTCCTCCGCGATCAGCACGCCGCCTGCCCTCACCTCGTCGAGGCGCGCCAGCATGGTCGGGTTCATGTGCGTGACCATCGTCTGCTTCGCGCCGAGATCGCCAAGGCGTGGCTTAAGCACTTCCCACGACAGATGGCCGCTCAACTTGCCCTCAAAGCCATAGCACTCGCAGATGAACAGATCGGCGCCGCGCGCGATCGGGATGAGCGCATCGGTCCATTCGGTGTCGCCCGAATAGGCGAAGGTCTTGCCGCCGTCGGACAGTCGCAGCGCGGTCGATGGTGCGCCGGACTGATGGATCACTTCGGCGGTAACGATCGTATGGCCGAGCACGTCATCGGCGACGCCGACCTCGATTTCCTTGACCAGCCACGGAAACTTCCACTTCGATCCGGCCGATTTCGGAAAAAACACCTCCATCGCCACCTCGAGCCGCGCCCTGGTGCCGGGCGGTCCGGCGATCAGCAAAGGCTTTTCGCGCCGCGCCAGGAATTGCGCGTCGAGCAGGAAGAACGGCAGGCCGCCGAAGTGATCGCCATGCAGATGCGACAGCACGATGGCGTCGATCGAATTGCGATCGACATTCTGCGCGTTCAGCGCTGGCAGCACCGACGCGCCGCAATCGACCAGCAGCGTCGCCTTCGCGGTCTTCAGCATGAAGCAGGTGTTGTAGCGTCCGCCGGAGCCGAAGGCATCGCCCGAGCCGATGATGGTGAGGTGCATTGTTCTGTTTCCTGACTCTAACCCGCCCTCATCCTGAGGAGCATCGCGTCAGCGATGCGTCTCGAAGGATGGGACGGCCCCATGGTTCGAGACGGCGCGTTCCGCGCCTCCTCACCATGAGGCCGATCACGCCTTCGCGCTTATGCTTTAGAACTCGGCCTTGCCGACACCGCAGCGTGCCAGCGCTTCACGTTGACGAGTTCGTCCGGCACGACGAGCTTCGGCACCTTCATGAAGTCGATGGTCACTTGCGCGGTGATGTCGGCGACCGAGTAACGCTCGCCGGCGATGAATTCGTGCTCGGCGAGCTGGCGGTCGAGAATGCCGAGGAAATCGAAGACACGCGGGCGATTGGCCTCGGCCCAGGCCGGCACCTGCGGGACTTCCAATTCCTTCATTGCCGGGTGCAGGTGGCGGAAAACCTGCGCCACCGGCGCGAACAGGTTGTTCTCGACCCGCCGGCTCCACATTTCGGTGAGGCCGACCTCGACCGGCCCCTGCCCGAACAAAGGCGGCTCCGGCCGCAGCGCCTCGAAATACCGGCAGATCGCCAGCGATTCACAGATCACGGTGCCGTCGTCGAGCACCAGGGCCGGCAGGCGCTGCAGCGGGTTGAGCGCCGTGAATTCCGGGGTCTTGTGCTGCTTGGCCATGATATCGACCTGCTCAACCGGAAGTTCGATCCCCTTCTCGGCAAGAAAAATGCGGGTGCGGCGCGGATTGGGCGCGCCCTTGGCGTCATAGAGCTTCATGGATGGCGTTTCCGGCGGTTTTGGCTGGGTATCGGCGTTTCCTGTGCGGCGGAACCCGAACACAGGCGGCAACAGCTGTCAAAACCGGAAGGTTAAGGCTCATTAACCCGCAGGGATTTTCGGCTTTTAAGGCCCGTCTTAAGGATTTTGCGCGACGGTGCCGCTTAACAATTTTGCGTTTCGGTAGCGTCATTTAGTCCGTGATTCTGGTGCCATGGTTCCTGGCGAGCAACCCGACCTGACCGCGCTGCCGCCGCAGAGTTCGCCGGTGAAGCGCCGGCTGGCCGCGCAGTATGTGCGCGATGCCCGCGACCGCCTGACCTCGACGTCGGGCACGCGGCCGGTTTTCGATGTCGAACTGCTGCGCCAATACGCCCAGAACCGTCTCTCCGCCTCGCTGGTCATCCTGCTGCTGGTCGCCACCATCGGCTTCCTGTCCAGCCTGTGGACCGGCGCCGTCGCAGCCGGCGCCTGGACCGCCTCGGTTCTGGTCATCCATGCGGTGATCATCACCAAGTGCCGGCAGTTGCTCGCTCTGCCGGTCTCGACGGTGGATACGCGGGCCTGGCGCTTCCGCTTCGTCATGCTCGACCTGTTCTATGGTCTGGCCTGGATGTTCGTGCTGATCAATCCGCTCGGCGCCGATGAGTCCTCGGGCACGTTCATGCTGTTCGTGATGCTGCTCGTGGTCGCGGTGTCGAGCATGCTCGCCTCGAGCCTGCCGATCGCGGCCTTCGCCGCGACCTTCCCGGTGACGGCGGCGGTCGCGCTCAACTTCGCGCTGCTCGGCACCTTGCGCGACTCCATCCTCGCCATCATGGCGGTGAGCGCGCAAGGCTATTTCGCCATTCTCGCGTACCGGCTCTATTCGACCACGCTCGCCACGCTGGAAGCGCGCGCCGAGAAGGACGCGCTGATCGGCGAGCTGGAGCAGGCCAAGATGATCTCGGACGAAGCGCGCCAGCGCGCCGAGGCCGCCAATGTGTCGAAGTCACGCTTCCTGGCGCAGATGAGCCACGAGCTGCGCACGCCGCTCAACGCCATTCTTGGCTTCTCAGAGGTGATGAAGACCGAAGTGTTCGGCGAGCATTCGGTCGCCGCCTACAAGGAATACTCTTCCGACATCCACGCCTCGGGCGTGCATCTGCTCGGTCTCATCAACGAGATCCTCGACCTGTCGCGCATCGAGGCCGGCCGCTACGAGCTCAACGAAGAGTCGGTGTCGCTGGTCGGCATTGTCGAAGACTGCCATCATCTGTTGAAGCTGCGCGCGACCAACCGCGGCATCAATCTGCACGAGGTCTACGAGCAGGGCCTGCCGCGGCTGTGGGCCGACGAGCGCGCGATCCGCCAGATCTGTCTCAACCTGTTGTCCAATGCCATCAAGTTCACGCCGCAGGGCGGCGACATCTGGCTGAAGGTCGGCTGGACTGCGTCGGGTGGCCAGTACATGAGCGTGACCGACACCGGCGCCGGCATTCCCGAAGAGGAAATTCCGGTGGTGCTGGCATCGTTCGGCCAGGGCTCGAACTCCATCAAGTCGGCGGAACAGGGCGCCGGTCTCGGCCTGCCGATCGCCAAGAGCCTGGTCGATCTGCATGGCGGCACCTTCACGCTGCGCTCCAAGCTGCGCATCGGCACGGAAGTCATCGTCACATTCCCGCCGGAGCGCGTGGTCGCGGCAATGGCGCCGATGATGGAGCCGGCGCCGCCGATCGTGCCGCAGGCGCCGGCGCCGGGCGAGCGCATCCTCAACGACGACGAACGCCGCCGCCTGCGCCAGCGGCCGCTGTTCCGCGCCGGGACGTGAGCATTGTCGGCGTTGCAGAATCCGTGGCAATTCCGCGATTGCGTTCCGGCGAACCGTCTCTATGTTTCGGAAACGGCACGCCGCCGTCCGATGTCAGAGCCCGCGATGATCGAAACCGCTTTGATCGAAAGTCCTTGTGTGAAAATCTGTACGCTCGACGCGCAGCAAAGGCTGTGTCTGGGCTGCGGCCGCACCGTGGACGAGATCGCGCGCTGGGCCGGCATGACGCCGGACGATCGCCGGCGCGTGATGAACGCTCTTCCCGAACGGCTCGCTGCTTTCAATGCCTCGCAAAAACTCGCCGGATAGAGCCGCCGTGAGCCGGCGCATCACCTGGATATTCATCGCCGGCGTGGCGCTGTCGCTGGCGGCGCTGGTCGCGATGCAGGACAGCGATCCGATCGCAAACCTGCTGCGCCGTGACATGGCCTCGCTGAGCGTGAAGCTGGTGCTGTTGGTTTTCGTCGGCGGGCTCGTCGTCGTCATGTTCCGCGATCGCATCGCCAAGGCGTTCGAGGCCATCGCGTTCTGGGGGGTGGTCGGGCTGGTGCTGGTGGTCGGCTATACCTATCGCTTCGAATTGCGCGATGTCGCCGACCGCGTCATCGCCGAACTGGTGCCCGGTTATGTCGCGCGCCACGGCCAGGATGCCGAAGTGGTGCGCGGCGGCGACGGCGACTTTTCGCTGACGGCGCATATCAATGGCGCGCGCGTGCCGATGGTGGTCGACACCGGCGCGTCGTCGGTGGTGCTGACGCAGGAGGCCGCCAAGGCTTCGGGCCTGCCGATCGAGATCCTGAATTACACCGTCAACGTCGACACCGCGAACGGCCGCACGCGCGCCGCGCCGGTGACGCTGGAGCGTATCGTGGTCGGCGGCCTGATCGAGCGTTCGGTGCCGGCGCTGGTGGCGCAGCAGGGCCAGCTCAAGCAATCGCTGCTCGGCATGAGCTTTTTGAACCGGCTCGACAGCTGGGAAGTGCGCGGCAACAAGCTGCGCATGCGCGGCACGCCTTAACGGCGATTGCCGCGAACGCAGATTCGTCAGAACAGGCTGATCAAAAACCGCGTGCCGACCAGCAGCAGGAAGCAGGCGAAGGCCACTTCCAGGCTGCGGCGCGGCAACCGGTGCGCCAGCCGCACGCCATAACCGGTCATGTAGCTGGCGATCGGCGCCATCAGCACGAAGCCCGGCAGCGACACAAAGCCGAGCGACAAAGGCGGCAGTTCGCTCATATGCGGCCAGCCGGCGATGATGTAGCCGATGGTGCCGACGACGGTGATCGGCACGCCGAGCCCGGCCGAGGTCGCCACCGCGCGATGGATCGGCTGGCCGTACAGCGTGAGGATCGCGGTGGAGAAGCCGCCACCCGACACGCCGACCAGCGATGACAGTGCGCCCATGGCGAAGCCGTAAAGCGACAGCACGACGCGGCCGGGCAGCTCGGTGCCGAGGTTGCCGCGATGGGTGCCGAACAGCATCTTGGCGGACATCAGCGCGCAGAAGGTGACGAACGCGATCTTGAACACCTCGGCCGGCGCGAAAGAGGCCGCCGCGGAGCCGATGACGATGCCGGCCACCGCCGCCGGGGTCCATAGCCGCAGCAGGCCCGGGATCACCGCGCCTTGCTTCTGGTGCGCCGAATAGGAGCGCAAGGTGGTCGGTACGATGATCGCCAGCGAGGTGCCGACGCAGAGCTGCATGCGCAGATCCGCGGGCACGTCCATGAAGCGGAAGACCTCATAGAGGATCGGCACGATGACGCCGCCGCCGCCGACGCCGAACAGGCCGGCGAGAAAGCCGGTGACGACGCCGCCGGCGACAATCAGCAGCGCCAGCCAGATGAGTTCGTTGACGGGATAGCCGAGGACCATGAAGCAGCCGCAGGGACGCGGGGCGGGATCGATGTGCGTCAGGCGGCGATGTGCGCCATATCCGCCGAAGAGTCCACCAGCAGCGCCAGCGCATCAGCCATGACAGCGGCGGAAGCGCCCGGCTTGACCGCTTCGGTCGCGAGGTGACGCCGGAAGGCCCGCGCCCCGGGCACCGCCCGGAACAGGCCGAGCACGTGGCGGGTGATGGAATTGAGCCGCACGCCCTTGGCCATCTCGCGCTCGATATAGGGGATCAGCGCCTCGGCCGCGGCCTTGGCCGAGGCAACCGGCGCCGCCTCGCCATAGAACATCGGATCGACGCCGAGCAGCCGCCATGGCTCCTGATAGGCGGCGCGGCCGAGCATGACGCCGTCGAGCCCACCGAGGTGGTCGCGAGCCTGCTCGAGGCTGGCGAGCCCGCCATTGAGCACGATCGGCCAATCCGGGTGAGCATCCTTCAGGCGATGCACGATGCCGTAATCGAGCGGAGGGACCTCCCTATTCTCTTTCGGCGACAGGCCCTTCAGCCAGGCCTTGCGGGCGTGGACGATGAGCGCATCGGCACCCGCCTCCTTCACCTGCGCGGCAAAGGCGAACAGCACCTGTTCCGGATCCTGATCGTCGACGCCGATGCGGCACTTGACCGTGACCGGGACGTTCACGGCGGCCTTCATCGCCGCGACGCTCGCCGCGACCAGCTGCGGCTCCAGCATCAGGCAGGCGCCGAAGCGGCCGTCCTGGACCCGGTCCGACGGACAGCCGACATTGAGGTTGATCTCCTCATAGCCGAAGCACTCGCCGATTCGGGCGCTCTCGGCGAGCGCGGCCGGATCGCTGCCGCCGAGCTGCAGTGCGATCGGGTGTTCGGCCGGATCGAAGCCAAGCAGCCGCTGCCGATCGCCATGGATCACGGCGCCGGTCGTCACCATCTCGGTATAAAGCAGCGCCCGGCGCGTCATGAGGCGGTGGAAGAAACGGCAGTGCCGGTCCGTCCAGTCCATCATGGGTGCAATCGAGAAGCGGCGATTCATTCGAAATTCAGGCTTTTCTCGTGGTTTGTCACCCGTTTAGTGCATAGTTTGTACGGCCAATCAAGACGGCGAGTACCGACATTTCGGGCCGTTTTAGCTCGTTCTTTCGCTCCGGTGCGGCCCGCGGTACGCGATTTAACGGTGACGGTTCCTTGCCGCCTATAGCGGTTCTCCGAATTGCCGCAGTAACAATTCGATGCGGGCGGCCGCCGATAGCAATCGGCGATCAGAATTCCGTTGGCCCAGCAGCATCAAACCAACGGGCAAGCCCGGACCCGGAACCGGCACCGACGCCGAGGGGCAATCAAGAAGATTGGCCACTCTCGGGTTTCGCAGCACGAGGCCATTGGCATCATGAAAACCCGCTGCCTCCTCGACGGCGGACATCAATGGGGCGACGATAGGCGCGGTCGGGACAATGATCACCTCGTTGTCGCCCAGCAACCGGCCGAACGCCTCGATTGCCGCCTGGCGATGCCTCGCCATCAGGACATAATCCACGGCGGACACATTCCTGTTGGCTTCGATGCGCGCCCGCGTCAGGGGATCGATGCCGTCGAGCGATGAAACGCCGAGCTGCGACAAGGTCGCGACGACTTCAATGGAGGGAAATGTGCCGAGCTTGTCGACGCGATCGGTATGTTCCAGCACCGGGTCCAGCGAACCCTCCTCGACGGCGATGCCGGCGGCTCGACACGCCACAACGGCGCGATCGAAGGCCTCGATAACCAGCCAAGCAAAAGGAAACAAGCATATGACGCTGGCGGGCCGGCAGGTTCGAAACTGAAACCTACCGAGCGATGGGCGACCGCCACTTTATCGCTTTTCCATTGCTTATCGATGACTTAAGCTATGTTTTCAGCCTTTCGGTAAGTCGTCGATTTCCAAGCCGTCGATGGGCAGCATGTTCTAATCGACGCCATGGCGGTCTATCTTGTGAATGCTGCGCACCTCGACATGAGCGCGGTCGAAATCGGTGTAGAGCAAGTCTCCTGCTGTCGGCCTTGCCCTTGACGTTTTCGTACTGCGTCAGGCGCGCCAGAATGAGCACCAAGCTGGAGACGCGCGCAACCGAGATGCCATGCCGTGGCGCACGCACTCCGATGCTGAAACCACGACCGATAATTTTTTATACCTTCAGTACTATTTTCCCAAAGTTCACGCCGTTCTCAAGCATCTCGTGTGCCTTAATAACTTCTCCGAAAGGAAGCACAGCAAATATCTTCTGCTCTATTTCACCTCTCTCCAACCGCGGCATCCAGATCTTCCCGAATCTGGCCACTATCTCTCCCTTTTCAGCGGGAGAATGAGGGCGAAGAGTAAAGCCCTGCAACCTCAGCATCTTCGTCAACGCCGCGGCAACGTTCAGTTCAGCGGGACCTGCGCTCAGGAGGCCTACAAAAGTGATACGCCCCCTCCAGCGCAGCAGATCGACATGGCGCGATAAATAGGCCGGACCCACAAAGTCCTCGACCACATCGATCCCGTCCGGGAAGATCTCGCGCACGATCGATGCAAAATCATGTTCACGATAATTGATTACATGCGGCACTTGCCATGCGCGAAGTTGTTTCGCCTTTTCCTCCGAGCCAACCGTGGTGATGATGGTGGCCCCAATCAATTGCGCCATACGGATGGCGGTACTGCCGACAGCGCTCCCCCCTGCATGGATGAGAACGCGCTCGCCCGCGGACAATTTCGACAGTTCGAACAAGGTTTCGTGCGCCGTACAAAATGTCTCGATGACGGCGGCCGCACGAACGTCATCCCACCCCGCCGGAACGGGCGCAACATGCCGATGATCCGCGACGGCATACTCCGCATATCCGCCGCCCGAGAGCAGCGCCGCAACGCGATCGCCAGGTTTGACCGTGGTGACGTCCTTGCCGACGCTGATGATCTCGCCACCACATTCAACGCCCAAGACGGGATTGGCGCCGGGCGGCACCGGATAGACGCCCGCGCGCTGCATCGCGTCCAAACGGTTGACGCCGACCGCGCCGATACGGATGAGCACCTCATGCGGCGCCGGCGAGGGGCGCTCGGCTTTCTCAAAGCGGAGAACCTCGGGGCCACCCGGTACCGAAGCTTGGCAGATCGTCATCAAGGCCATGACTTATCCTCAAAGGTATTGAAGTAGCGTCCGCGCCTAGGCGCGATGTCCATGGTTGATGGCATGGAACCATTGCTCCTGAACGAAGCGGTAAGCCCCGGCGTAGCCCGGGCGAATGCGGGCAAAGCCGGGAAAGTGGATGTGCATCCCGGCCACCAGAAGGTCTTCATCGACGCATTTTTTCAGAATTTTGCGGCGGGAGACTGCCGCCGCGGCGCGATCCATATCGAACACCATTCCGACACCAGGATCGCCGAGCTGCACTTCAGGGATATGAACCGTATCGCCCCAAATGATCAGCTTCTCGCCGCCTGACGCAATGATGTAGCACGTGTGACCCGGAGTGTGGCCCGTCGCTGGCAGCGCCAGAATTCCCGGCAACACTTCGTGCTCGGAGTTGAATGCGCGCACGGAGTCTTGAAGATAAGGCGTCAGTTGAAAGCGGCCCGCTTCGAAATAGACCTTCTTCTGCCGCTCGGTGGCGCCCTCTTTTGCCTTGTCGTCGAACCAGTGATCGATCTCGGCCTGATGCACATGAACAAGTGCGTTGGGGAAATTCTTCCGGCCGGTTCTTTCGTCGGTCAATCCATTGGAATGGTCCGGATGGACATGAGTTAGGAGCACGTCGGTAATTGATTCAGCCGGTATCGATAATTGCGAAAGCAACTCCGGCAAGCGGCCGCAGGTCGGCCCCAGGATTTCCCCGGAGCCGCAATCGACGAGAATGCGGCGATCGCCATGGCGAATGAGAAAGGCGTTGATTGACACGACCGGCGGACATACGCGGGTTTCCTCGGCCAGAAACCGTTCGAGCTTCGCCCGATCGGGGTCCACAATGATCTCGAGCGAATCGTAGGCGATGTAGCCATCGCAGAGAGCCGTGACGAAAAACTCGCCGATCGGCCGATGATAAATTCCCGGGATTTGGACAAAACCGGTCATCGTTGCGCTCCTGCGACATCCGGCTTCCGCGCCAAAGCCGGCCTTGGCTTCTCGACAAAGTCGAAATTGTCCACGAGCCATTGCCGCAATAAAGCACGCGATATCTTGCCGATGGAGTTGACCGGCAATTCGTTCGTCTCAACGAATAGACGGGGCCGCTTGTACGCCGTCATCTCGGCAAGAGCTGGCTCGAGCTGTGTCTCCCAATCCTTGGGCGGTTTGCGGGCCACGACGGTGATGACTTCACCCCAGTATTCAGAGGGGAACCCCAGCACCACCAGATCGACAGAAGGCAGCGCACCGGACAATGCCCGTTCGACTTCGTCGGGAGACACTTTATAGCCGCCCGACTTCATCATGTCCGATTGCCGGGAACTCAGAAACAGCCGCCCTTTCCTATCAATCCAGCCGACATCGCCGGTCTCGTGGAATTCGCCGCTGGCCAGCAACTTCTCACCATCGCTAGTCATGTAGCCGAGCGAGAGATGCGGGCTGTGAAGAAAGATGTACCCCGTTTCTCCAGGCGTCACCGGGCCGCCTTCATCGTCGCGGATTTGAATGCGCACGCCCGGCGCCGGCCAGCCCACGCACAGGCCCGGTTGCGCCGGCTCGGCATAGGCTTGCGCCGTCTCACCCGGGTCGAGCACTGTGATCGGGTTAAAGATCTCGCTCTTTCCGTACGTAACGCGGACGATCTCGCCAAATTGCTTTACTGCCTTAGCATAGAGGCGCGGAGCCAAGGGCGCAGTCCCCGTCAGAATCGTGCGCAATTTCCCTTTGACGCCGATCTCCGGCGTCATTTCAGACGCATCACTGAGCTTGGCCAACACCGTCGGCGGCGCGAAGATTTCTGTGAGCGATGACGCAGCAATCAGCGGCAGGACGATGGCGGGATCGACGCCGCGCAACAAGTATACGCTTGCGCCTTCCGCCAAATAGGCGAAGGTCAAGAGCGACGAGCCATGGGAAAATGGCGTCATCAACAAAATGCGGTTTGATCGATCGGGCAAGAAGGGGAGCGCGGCCCGCAAAAGCAGGTTGGCCGTCCAGCGCCCCAGGTGTGAATGGATGGCCCCCTTCGCCGCCCCGGTCGTGCCGCTGGTAAAGACGATACGGCTCGGGGCCTCCGGCGCGACATCGGCCCAGAGAGAAGGATTGAGCTGCCCTGATGCGACCGGCCTTATGTCCTCAAGGGGGATCGAACCAACAGGCGGCTTGGGATCGGCGCCATCGACCAAGACGATCTTCACATGCGCGCAGCGGAGCGCGTGCTGAAGCTCCTTTTCACTCAGAAGCGGATTGATCGGCACTTCGGCAGCGCCCAGAAGCGAGACGGCATAGCTCGCCGATGCTGCGAGCGCCGAATTGTGAAAGATCGTCGCAACGTAATCGCCTGAGCTGACGCCAAGCGTCACAAGGTGTGCCGCAATTCCGCTTGCACGCTCAATGATGCTGGCGACGCTATGGGACCCCTCGTGATCGACAATGCCAATCCGATGACCATAGCGGTTATATGTTGTTGCGAGCTCCTCGCCCCAATTCATCGATGCTGTCATTGTTCCGGCATTCTCTCAGGTCCGAGCGGGTCTTCGCCATTTTCTGCGAGTGCCCGAGCCCATTTGCTGAGCCACCAACCATAGGGCTCAGGCCACGTCTCAAAATGACGATCGATACCCAGTTCCCAGGCCGCGTGGCGCGCCCAGAATGGATTGAACAGAATTTGGCGCCCGATGAAGATGAGGTCCGCCTTGCCCTGCTGCAGAATTTCTTCGGCAAAGGCTGCCGATCTGATCATCCCCACCGCCGCAGTCGGGACTTCCGCCTTGTGGCGAACGCCATCCGAGAGGGACACCTGATACCCCGGACCGCGCGCCAGATTTGAATTCGTCGCGCCCTGCTTCATGTTACCGCCCGACGAGCAATCGATCAGATCGACTCCGGCGGACTTGAGTTCACGGGCAAGAATGACGCTATCATCTTCGGTCCAGCCTCCTTCGATCCAGTCCGTGACCGATAGGCGGACGAAGAGCGGCATGGACGCCGGCATCATGTCGCGAAATCGACGAACGATAGTGAGCGGCAACCGCATCCTGTTTTCGAGCGAGCCTCCCCATTGATCCGTCCGCTGGTTGGCCAGGGGCGACAGGAAGCTCTGGAGCAGATAGCCGTGCGCCATATGCAATTCGAGAATATCGAAGCCGGCAAGAATTGCCCTTTTGCCTCCTGCGACAAAAGCTTCGATCAGGCCCTCGATTTCCGCTTCCGTCAGTTCGTGCGGAATGGGCCAGCCATCTGCCAGCCGAATGGCCGAAGCACCCATCGGAAAAAGCCGTTCATCACCAGTCGCGAGATCGCGTTCCGAAATCGGTCCATTGCCGTGATGCGCCCTTTGCTGGCCGCCTTTTCGTCCGCCGTGGCTGATCTGAATGGCGGTTTTTGTACCATACCGTTTCATTTCGCTGACGAGCCGGGCGAAGGGCTCGATATGGCTGTCCGCCCAGATGCCGGGATCGCCATTGCTCACCCGGCCCGCACGCGTGACGAAGGTCTGTTCAATCACGACGAGCCCCGGCCCGCCCATGGCCATGCGCTGATAATGAGCGAACTGGTACGGCGTGAGATCGCCGTTCTCCGCACCGTAGGTGCCCATGGGCGACACGGCGATGCGATTTGAAAGCGTCACGCCGCGGACCTGGTACGGCTCGAAGAGCAAAGGCATGAGTAGACTCGTCCTCAAACAACGATCGCCGGCGTCAGGAAATCAGCGCCTGCATGTCGCGAATGATCGTTCCAACAGGCAGCGCTCCCTTCTGATCCAGTTGATCGAAAAGCCCACTGGCAAAATCCTGAGCGGCACCCGGCCTGGCACCGAGACTCAGCATCCTGCGCTCGAACACCGAAACCGTGCGGGAACGATTGAGGAAAATAAGTTCTCGCGACATCTCGTTCGAGTGCGCCTTGAGGCGGCGACCATCCTTCATGATTAAGGTCACTTCCGAGTCCAAGGCACCGCCGACCTTGTCGGCGATGACCGTCGTCTTCTTGACGAGATCAAGGATCAGCGGATCCTGCCGCAAGGTATTGCCCATCTCATAGGTGATGTCGCCCTGCGTCAGCATGGTGGAGACGGCAAAGGCGGTGCTTGCCTGCGTCTGGACCAGGCGCGCGTAAGGGCCCTTGTAGTTCGTGCCGGGGTAGTTCGTGTAAGGCTCCCACAACGTCACCTCGATGGCGGCAATCTGGTGAACGTCCACGCCGGATTGAAAGAGCTTTTGGGCCGCCATCGCCGCGGGCATATTGTCGCCCAGCGTCGCGTAAGGCTTGCACATGATACCGCGCATGATCGCAGGATCGGGCATTGCCGACCAAACGTCCGGAGCGCGCTCCATGCCGGCAACTGTCGATAAAAAGCCTTTTGGCCCGTCGAGGGATTCGGGCGCCCCGATCACCCCCTGCGAGGCAAGACAGGCCGCGATCAGACCGCCCTGCGCCGCGCGGCCATTCTGGACGCGCCACTCGTCGGAGCCTGCACGGACCGGTTCAAGCGTGCCACCCGTCATCGAACCGGAAATGGCGACCGCAGAGGCGGCTTGGTCTTGCCCCAAGCCGAGCAAGGCAGCCGCGCCAGCGGCGGCGGCGATCGTTCCGAGTGTCGGGCTCGTGCGAAAGCCGCGCCGGATGAGCGCGCGCGCAACCACTTCATCGCGCCCGAGCCAATTGATGACGCTGTAGCCCGCGATAAGACCGCGCAAGGTTGCAAGCAGGGTCGCATTTTGCCGCTCGGCCAGGGCAACCACGGCCGGCGGAATGAGCGAACCCGGATGCGTCCAGGAGTCGTGATCCGTATCGTCCTGAAAATGGGCATGTGCCGCGACGCCATTGGCAAAGGCCGCCTCCGAGGGGGCAAGCCCGACGCCATTGATCCAGGCCGTCGCGGTCCCCTTGTCATTGGCTTGACGCTGGCTGCATAGCGCCACGGCGGCAACGGCCGTGGGTTCGGTGCGCGCCGAGATGGCGAGCCCCATCGTGTCGATGAGGCACATCAGCGCCTTCTCGACGATATCCCTTTCGATCGCGCGCTCCTGAAAGCTCGCGACATATTCCCCCAGGCGCTGCGTTGCCGTCATGACACTCAATTCCCTTAAACAATGCTACCGCTTGTATGCCCAGGCGCGGCTGACAGAAGTTCCGAGACGATTCTTCATCCGCACGAGGCTCAGCGCCTGGCACCACGCGGCGGCAAACACGTCGAGCACAACGGCATTATCAATCCGGTTCAGACCGGCCCGCGACAGTATCTCGGCCATCACGCCTTCCGCCGGCACGATCACTTCCGCGCCCTTCCTGATGAGCACGCGAGCGCATTCGGTGAACTGCGCAACCAGCTTGCCCGGGTCGTCGCGGGCGGCCACGAGCTCGTACTCGTCCATGGCCGGATCGATTGCGGTGATATCGACGACGCGCGCCTCAAGATGATGCTTCGCCACAGACATTTTCGTCATGTAGGCGACGTTCGGGGCGTTTGAAATCAAACCTATTCCGGTTCCCAGCGAGCACCCCATCAGGAGGGATGCCTCGGTCAGCGAGATGACGGGGATGTCAACCGCCGTCCTCATTTCGCGCAGAAAAGGCTCGCTGAACGAACCCATGACGAATGCGTCATAGCCTTGACGCTCCGCCTGAACCGCATTCTCGATAATCGGGGACAGCACGCGATGGTAAAGGTACGCGTTGCCGAGCGCCTCGCTGGGACTTGAGGCGCCATATGTGCCCTCAGCGAGACCATGAACGATGACCTCTCCGTCGTCGCCCAGAACCTTCCTGGCATGATCCTCGATACCGAGTTTATAGGCTGCGATACGGCTGAGCTCGTTTGTCGACTGATGCCAGATCTTCGCTTTCATCGCACTTCACCCCGGACGGACTAAACAGCGGCGCGTTCGGTTGCCTGCTTCCCGACGCCTCCGCGCGAGAAATTCTCCGGACCCATGGGCGTTTCTTCATTCGTCGCGAGCGCTTTTGCCCATTTGTCGAGCCACCAGCCGTATTGCGGCGGCCAATCAGCGAACCCGTTGCTCACACCCAGCACCTGGGCCGCATGATGGGTCCAGAACGGGTCGAAAAGCGCCTGGCGCGCGATGAAAATGAGATCAGCTTTTTCTTCCTGCAGTATCTTCTCGGCAAAGGCCGGCGTTCTGATCATCCCGACCGCGGCCGTCGGCATCTTCAATTCCGTCCGAATGCGGTGCGCAAACGGCACCTGATAGCCCGGCCCTCGAGACAGGCTCGAATTCGTCGCACCCGTTCGCAAATTCCCGCCCGACGAGCAGTCGATCAGATCGACGCCTTCGCGCTTCAGTTCATGGGAGAAAACGACGCTGTCATCGAGGGTCCAGCCACCCTCGATCCAGTCGGTTGCCGAAATCCGCACGAAGATCGGCATTGATGACGGAACGATCGCGCGCACCGCCCGGACGACCTCCAGCGGGAAACGCATGCGATTTTCCAAAGTGCCACCATATGAATCTGTCCGATGGTTGGCGAGCGGCGAGAGGAAATTCTGCAAAAGATAGCCGTGCGCCATATGGACTTCGATCAAATCGAACCCGGCCATGTAGGCGCGCTTCGCCGACGCCGCCCAGGCATTGCGCACGCCCTCGATATGCTCAGCCGTCATCGCTTCGGGAATAATCCAGTCGGAATCCAGAGGAAGCGCGGACGGCGCCAATGGGATCCATTTTTCTTCTCCCATCGCGACATCTTTATCGGTAAGCGGACCATTCCCCTTGAACGCTCTTTGCATCGAGGATTTGCGGCCGCCATGATTGAGCTGAATGCCGATCTTCGCACCGTAGCTCTTGACGTGACTGACCAGCGCGCGGAAACCGGCAACCTGCCCGTCTTCCCACAAGCCCGGATCGCCATTGGTAACGCGGCCTCGCCTGGTGACGGATGTCTGCTCGACCATCACGAGCCCCGCCCCGCCCATCGCAAAATTGGCATAGTGCGCGTGATGGAAAGGCTGGATATAGCCGTTTTCCGACACGTAAGTGCCCATGGGCGAAATTGCGACACGGTTCTTCAGTGTCACGCCGCGCAAGCTCAGTGGCGAAAACAGTTTGACATCCTTGCGCATTCGGCGGTCTCCTCGAATTAGTCTTTCACCGGGACCAGGTCCGCGGCTTGGCTTCGCTCTTGTTTCGGCGGCACGCACGTGCCCTGGGGATTGAAGACCGTCGGAATGATCACGCGCCGCGGCTCATCGCGCCGCCCGCCGGTGATGATGTCGAGCAGCAACGCTGCCGCGGTCTCTCCAACTTCGCTTTGATTCCAGTCGACGAAGCCGATCGGCGGCATGTGAAGGTCGCAGAGATCGTTCTTGCCCGACGCCACGACGGAAACGTCGTGCGGAATTGAGAGGCCGCGCGTCCGGATCGCACGGATGATTCCTGACAACATATCGATGCCGCCGGAGATGATCGCGGTGGGCGCCTTGGAGAGCCCCAGCATGGCCGAGGACGCGCGATAGGCGTAATCGCGAAGAAAGCTCTCCGTGCCGATCAGCTCCGGATCGGGCACAAGGCCGTGATCCTTGAAAGCCCGCCGAAATCCCCTCAAACGCGACACGGCCGGGTGAAGCCACGGAGCCCCCGTCAGCAGCGCGATCCGGCGATGGCCCTGGCGCAACAGATGCGATGTGGCGTCATAGACGCCCGATTCATGATCGACATAGACCGCGTCACACCATTTCGGCTCGTCACGATCGATCATCACGAGCGGAACGCGTAGCGCCTTCAGGAAGTCCTCGAACTCACCTTCAATCGCGGCATAAGAGCCCATCAACATGCCATCGACCTGGCCGTTGGCGAAGCTCCGGCAAAGCGCCATCTCGCGCTCGCGCTTGCCTTCCGACGTCGAGATGAGAAGCGAATAGCCGGCTTCGTCAAACGCGGCCTGCGCCTTGGAGATAAACCCGCCCAGCTGGGCAATGTTGATTTCGCGCAGAATGCAGCCAATCGTGTGGCTACGGCCCATCCGCATCGATTTCGCGGCGGCATTGGGGACGTAGCCCAGGAGACGAATGACTTCTTCAACCTTCTTCCGAACCGCGGGCTTTACATCCGGGGCTTCGTTCACGACACGCGAAACGGTGCCGATCGACACTTTTGCCAGGTTGGCTACGTCTCGTATGGTCGGTGTTTTGCCCATCGCTCTGACTTCGGCTATATTTCAAAAGCCCATTGTTCGGTCGCAACGCGGTATCCTGCTCCATTCCGCACTAAATATCCAAAGCCCGGGAAGTGAATATGCATCCCGGCCACAAGCAAATCCTGCTCGTAAATCCATTTGAGCAATTGCGTTCGGTTCGTTGCGGCGAGGTCTGGATCGTAGTCGAAACTCATTGAAATTTCAGGCTTTGCGACCTGAATTTCAGGCACATGCGCGAGGTCGCCCCAGATGATCAGACGCTGCCCGGCCGACTGGAGCAGCCAGGTCGAGTGACCCGGGGTGTGTCCGGCGCATTCAATAAGCGTAAGGCCGGGCAGCACTTCCTCATTGGGCTCGGCGGTACGCAGGGCACTGTTCCGGTAAGGTCCGAGCTGCTGCCGCGTCCACCCGAAATAGCGCTTGCGCTTGTCTTCGTCGGCGCGCGCCATCTGTTCGTCGGAAAACCAGTGGTCGGTTTCCTTTCGGTTGACGATAACCGTCGCGTTCGGAAACAGCTTCTGGCCGGTTTCCGTGTTCGTCAGGCCACCCGAGTGATCGGGGTGACAATGGGTCAGGAGAACGTAATTGACCTCTGCCGGATCGATACGAGCGCTCGCCAGGTTCTGGAAGAGCCGGCCGGCGGTCGGGCCATAGTTGGTCTGGGATCCGGTGTCGATCAGGACAGTACCGAACGGTCCGCGCAGCAGAAAACAGTTCACGGAAATTCGCGGCGGCGAGATGCGGCGGTCTACCGCCAACATTTCGTCCACATCCTCACGAGAAAACTCGCGAAAAATATTATAGCCCATTTCGACATACCCGTCGGACAGGGCCGTCACGAGCACATCACCAACACGCCGGTGATAGACCCCCGGAATCTGGCTTTTTGGAAGTTCGCTCATTGGGCTTTCCCGTAACCGTGGTCGGCTTCTGCTCTTCTACGTCAAATTGATCTGGCGGAGATCCTTGATACCCTCCAAAGCCCACAGGCTTTGAAAGAGCTCCTCCGCACGCGGCGGCGACATGGCCTGCGTGGCGCAGCTCATGAACTTGTCCTTGAGTTCGCGCTTGTCCAGCGGCTTCTGCCAACTACCCTTGGCGTAATCGACAGGCGGATGCTCGCGTGTCGAGCCATCCTTGAGCAAGACCCAGACAAGATCGAAAGGCGCGAGCGGGAGGTCGGCGTCGGCGCGATCTTCGTTCACCGTCACTTCAACCTTCTTCATCGCGTCCTGAATGTCGGGGCGCGACACAAATTCATCCGTGAGCTCCGCGAGTCCGACGCGCTGCGCGATGAGCGCACTGGCCATCGCAAATTCCATCGAGAACTTCGCCGCGAGCCCGGTTTTCGGCTGTGAATTGCGCAACATCAGCTTTTGCGTGACGCCCGTCTTGACGTGGATTCTCTCCACGTTCTCGGACGAGATCCCTTCGCTCTTCACCAGCCCCAGCATCGCATCGATAGCGCGATGCGTTGCATAACAAGTCGGGTATTGCTTGATGTTGACGCCATAGCGTCCGGCCAGGATTTCCTCGCCGATGCGGAAATTCTCGACGCCGAGATCCGGCGTCCCGGACGGTGAGATGGCCCGCAGGAAGCCAGAGCGATGCTCCAGCGCATCGATGCTGCCCGTATAACCCGCCTTCGCCAAACGAACCGCCTGAATTCCGGACTGCGCCGCGCGGCCGGCATGGAGCGATTTCGTCATCGATCCGAAATTCGCGACCAGCCCCGACGCAAGTGAAGCGGCGATGGCCAATGCATGAGCCGTCTGCTCTTCCGACAGACGATGGAGGCGCGCCGCAGCCGCCGCGCATGCCAGGGTGCCCAGAACGGCGGTGGGGTGGAAACCGCGTTCATGTAGATGGCCCGGCTCCGCCTCGTCGAGATGAGCCCACACTTCATAGCCTGTCAGATAGGCCTCGATCGCGTCTTCGCCCGACGCGTGAAGCGACTGCCCCTCGGCCAGAATGGCCGGCACGAGGACGGTGCTGGGGTGGCCGGCCAACGCGACATCGTCGAAATCGAGCACATGCGCCGCGATCCCGTTGATGAGCGCCGCATCCTGGGAATTGTAATGACGCCCATTGACCGCAGCCGGCGCATCGTTCGATGCGTTGCTCGGCGATACGATGTGTTCGGCGATCCCGACTGCCGGCTCGCGTGCCCCGGCGAGCATCACGCCAATACAATCGAGCACGCCGATCCGCGCCGCCTCGCGCGCTTCTGCCGGAGCGGACTTGCCGTTGAAATGCGCGACGAAGGCCGCCGCTTTCCGCGTTATGCTGTCCATGTTGCGCTCAATAGGACCGTGGTAGGCCAAGCACGTGCTGGCCGACATAGGCGAGAACGAGGTTCGTTGAGATAGGCGCCGTCTGGTAGATGCGGCATTCGCGCCATTTGCGTTCAATGCCGTACTCAGCCGCATAGCCAAAGCCGCCAAAGGTCTGCAACGCCGTATCGGCCGCCTTCCATGTCGCCTCGGCCGCGAGGTGCTTGGCCATGTTCGCCTCGGCGCCGCACGGCTTGTGCGCATCGAACAACGCGGCGGCCTTACGGGCCATGAGGTCGGCAGCCTCGAGTTCGATATGGGCCCTGGCTATCGGAAACTGCACGCCCTGATTCGCGCCAATGGAGCGTTTGAACACGACCCGCTCGTTGGCATATGCCACCGCCCGCTTGACCATATATTTCCCGTCTCCGACACACTCGGATGCGACGAGCACGCGCTCGGCATTCATGCCGTCGAGGATGTATTTGAAGCCCTTGCCTTCTTCGCCCACGAGAGCAGATGCGGGGACGCGCAGATTGTCGATGAAAATTTCCGTCGTATTGTGATTGATCAGAGCCTTGATCGGACGGATATCGACGCCGTTGCTGCGGGCCGTTCTCAGATCGATCAGGAAAACGGAGATGCCGTCGGTCTTCTTCTGAACCTGATCGATGGGCGTGGTCCGCGCCAATAGAAGAAGAAGATCCGAGTGCAGCGCCCGTGACGTCCACACCTTCTGGCCGTTGATGATGTAATGGTCGCCGTCGCGCTGGGCCCGTGTTTTCAGCTGCGTGGTATCGGAGCCGGTCGTTGGCTCTGTCACGCCGAAGGCTTGCAGGCGCAGCTTGCCGCTGGCGATTTCCGGAAGATACTTCCGCTTCTGCTCTTCAGTGCCGTGACGCAGCAACGTCCCCATGATGTACATCTGGGCGTGAGCAGGACTCGCTTGGCATCCGCAGGCGTTGATCTCTTCCAGGATCACCGCGGCCGCGCGCAATTTCATGCCTGCGCCGCCATATTCTTCCGGGATCAGCGCGGCCAGAAAGCCGCCTTCGGTGAGCTCGTTGACGAATTCGGTCGGATAGCCTGAGCGTTCCTCCAACTTGGCCCAATATTCGAGAGGATAGCGAGCGCAAATCCGCCGAACGGATTCACGCAGCTCCGGATAATCTTCACCGACATCAAAGGAGACCAGGTCTTCGCTCATTTTCCAGACTTTCAATTCACGTATTGGAAGGTTTTCGGCAGGCCGGCGCGGGCGATCGCGCCGCTATACCGCTCGTCGCCCAGCCAGCTCTCGACTTTGCGGCGCAGTTTCAAAAGTGCATCGATGTCTATTCCGGTAGAGTAGCCCATGCTCTCCAACATGAAGGCCGTGTCTTCGGTGTTGATGTTTCCCGTTGCACCGGGCGCGAAGGGGCACCCTCCCAACCCGGCGAGCGAGGTGTCGAAAACGCTCACGCCGGATTCGAGCGCGGCAACGACATTGGCCAATCCCAATCCACGCGTATCATGGAAATGGCAGACAACGCGGCGCCCACCGGCGATCTCGATGATCTTCGGGAGCATCGCTCGGACTTGACTCGGGTTCGCATAGCCAACCGTATCGGCGGCGATGAGTTCATCGGCACCGAGCGCAACGACCTGGCGCGCCACGTCGTACACCCTCTCGGGGTCAACCGCGCCCTGAAGCGTGCAGCCAAAGCTCGTCGCAAGGCCGACGCCAAGCGTCACCTTCGGCCAACCGCTGACACGGCGTTCTTCATTGATCTTCCGCAATTCCTCGATCGCTTCACCGGTCGAACGCCGTACATTGGACTGGCTATGCGCCTCCGAGATCGAAAGGACATAGTTGATGTGGCGAAAGCCGGCTTGAACCGCCCTCTGCGCACCTTTCAGATTGGGAACGAGCGCCGAACAGACCGCGCCGCCGAGCTCAGGCAAATAGGCCGCAAGCTGATCGGCATCCGCAAATTGCGGAACGACCTTCGGCGGCACAAAGGAGGTTAGCTCGATCTCACGAACCCCAGCTTCGATGAGCGCTTTGGCCCAATCGCGCTTGTGTTCGGTCGCGAGGAAGGTGCGGGCCATCTGGATCCCGTCCCGCAAGCCCACTTCCCGCAGAATGACCTTTTTACTCATCTCTCACCGTCCCTGGAAATTCGGAGGGCGCTTTTCATTGAACGCCCGCACGCCTTCGTGCCGGTCTTCGGTCCCGACCATCCGGTTGTAACATTCGATTTCAAAGGCCAGGCCGTCGGCGAGCGACATCTGCAAGCCGCGATGGATCGACTGCTTGGCTTGCCTGATTGAGACAGGCGCGTTGCGCGCAATGCGCCCCGCCGTCTTGAGCACCTCTTCCACCAGATTGGCCTGAGGAACGACACGATTGATAAGGCCCCATTCGAGGGCTTCCTGCGCCGAAAAGGGGGCCCCTGTCAGGATCACTTCCTTCGCCCGGCGTTCGCCAATGGCGCGCGGCAGATTTTGCGTGCCGCCCGCCCCCGGCATGATTCCCAGCGTCACTTCAGGGAGGGCAAAGCGGGCATTCTCCGACGCATAGGCAAAGTCGAACGCCGCCGTGATCTCGCAGCCGCCGCCATAGGCAACGCCGTTGATCGCACCGATGACCGGAATTGGGCAGGCAACGATGGCGCGCAGCATGCGCTCAAACATGGCATGCTGCTTGAGCCACTGCTCGTCGGTCATGCCATTGCGCTCTTTGAGATCGCCCCCGGCACAGAAGGCCTTTTCACCGGTGCCGGTGATGACGATTGCCCGAACGCCTTCGGCATCGAGCTGGAATTGCTCGAACAACTCCATCAGATCGACGCCCATCCGCGTATTCATGGCGTTCGACGCTTGCGGGCGGTTGAGGCGCACCAGCAGGACGTGATCGTCGTTCCGCGCGAGCGCGAGCGTTTCGTACTCCGACTTCATTGTTGTTCCTTACGGAAGTTGGCGTTGTGCTCACCGAGCTTCGGCGCCGCATGCCCGGACGTCGGGCGCCGATTGTTGATGCTGAACGGCAAGCCCACCCATTGGTGCCCGTTTGCTTCGGTCAAGATCTCGACGGCTTTGGTCTGTGGATGCGACCAGACCTGATCGACCTGCAACAGCGGGCAATTGGGCACCTGCGCCGCATCAAGCGCTGCGCCCGCCTCGGCAACGGAGAGTGATTTGAACGCCCGCTCGATGGCAGGAACAAGCTCTTGACGCAACTCGACGCGATCGCGATTGCGGGCAAAGCGCGGATCGCGCCCCACCTCTCTCAGCGCGGGAATGGCCTCACACAGCTTGCTGAACAGCTTGTCATTGCCCGCGGCGACCATGATCCAGCCATCGCGCGCCTCGAACGCCTGATAGGGCACGATCTCCGACAAGCCGGACCCATATGGTTTGCGCACTTCACCAGACACTGCATAGGCGGCGAGAGGAATGGTCATCCAGGCCAAACCTGTCTCGAAAAGGGAGGTCGAAATGTGAGCCCCCTTCCCGCTCCGCTGACGCTCGACGAGTGCCGATAGGAGCCCAATGACCGTCCACATGCCTGAGCCCATGTCGACGAGCGAAACGCCGACGCGAACAGGCGGGCGGTTTTCCTCGCCCGTTACAGACATGATTCCGGTGCTGGCTTGAGCTAGGGGGTCGTAACCCGGCTTGCGCGCGAGCGGCCCAGCTTTGCCGAAAGCGCCAATATCGCACCAGATCAGATCGGGTTTCTCGCGAAGAATGTCTTCCGGCGCTATTCCGAACTTCAACAACAGCCCTGGCCGCAAATTCTGGATCACGGCGTCCGAAGCCATGATCATCGTCTTCAGGACGTCGCGTTGAGCCGGATCGGAGAAGTCCAATGTGACACTCTCTTTGCCGCGATTGAGCGCATGGAATGCCGTCGCATCATCGTCAAGAAAGGGCGGCCCCCAACCACGCGCATAGTCACCGGTGGCCGGATTCTCGACCTTAATAACGCGAGCTCCCAACTCCGCGAGAATAAGGCCGGCATAGGGGGCGGCGACCGAATGCCCAAGTTCGAGAATGGTCAGGTCGTTCAGAGCGCCAGGAGTAAGCAAAGTAAGTACCCAGTTTTGACGTTAAGCGTTCACGCGGCACATGGCTCAGAGATATTCTTCCGCCAAAGCCGCTCCGCGAATTTCGCCGCTCGTGCCAGACCGCCGAATTTGGCCAGATCGCATCACATGGCCGTAATCCGCGATCTTCAACGCAGGGCGGGCCATCTGCTCGGTCATGAGAACGGCGATACCGTCTTCACGCATTCTTCTGACGGCGGCGGATATTTGTTGAATCCAGACCGGCGCAAGTCCGAGGAACGGCTCATCGAGAAGAAGAAGCTTCGGCGCGCCGCTCATGGCGCGCGCAATCGCGACCATCTGCTGCTGCCCGCCCGACAGCTCTCCCGCGGGCTGCGACTGGCGCTCGGACAGAAAGGGAAAGCTAGAGACAAGCCGGTCCCAGGCATGCGCCTGCTGACGAACCGATAGTTGCGAGGCGCCCGACAGAACATTGTCCTTGACGCTCATGCTGGCGAACACACGGCGACCTTCGGGTGCATAGCCTATTCCGTGCCGCGCACGAGCATCGCTCGACAGTTTTCCGAGATCCTTGCCATCGAAGCGGATTTCGCCTTTGCCGCTCTTCACCAGCCCGATCACTGCATTGATAAGGCTCGATTTGCCGGCGCCGTTCGCGCCGATCAACAGCACGGTCTGGCCGGAGGCGACATCCAGATCGATGCCGTCGACGGCGCGCGTGCCGCCGTAATTGACGTGCAAATCACGAATGCTGAGCATGTTCGTCCTCATCATCCGCTCCGCCAAGATAGGCATCGATGACGTCTTTTCGATTGAGGACGTCAGCGGGCTCACCCTGTGCGATCAGGCGACCGCCATCGAGCACGATAACTTCGCGGCAAAGGCGCTTGATCAGATCCATGTCATGCTCGACCAGCATGACGCCGCACCCGATTTCGTCACGGGCGTATTGCACATAGATGTCGACGTTTGTTCGTTCGGATTTTTCCAGGCCGGCGGCCGGTTCGTCCAACAAGAGCATCCGCGGCTTTGTCGCGAGCGCCATCGTCAACCCGAGCATCTTCTGGAGACCGTAGGGCAAGATCTCGGCGTTGCGATTCCAATGCTCGATTAATCCAAATCGATCGAGCAAAGGCGTCAAACGAGAAAGGCTGCTTCTGTCTTGCCCGGAGAAACGCAAAGCCGACGTCAAATTGTCTTCAACCGTATAGCCGCTGAAATTCGCCGTTTGCTGAAAGCTCCGGACCAGTCCGCGTTTCGCGTTGTCAAAGACCGATTGGCCGTCAACGCGCGTGTTTCCCAACATCGCGCGTCCCGAGGAGAGATGGAGACGGCCAGAGATCGTGTTGATCATCGTCGTCTTGCCGGCGCCATTTGGACCGATGACACCAAGCAATGCGCCCGGCTTGATCTCGAAGCTGATATCCTGGAAGACCGTCAGTCCACCGAAGGATTTGGCGATCTGCTCAATTCTGAGCGTTTCACCGCCGTTGGAAGAAAGGGCGCTCATGAATGGCCGCTCCCCGATTGAACGGCGACTTTCGTCTCGAGCGCTTTTGAGTCGCGCTTGCCGAAACGGCGAAAGAAGTTTTCCGCCAGGCCCATGATGCCCCCTGGGGCGACAAGGGTCATGACGATGATGAGCAGGCCATAGAGCCCCGGCGACAATTCACCGCGAAGCGCGAAGAATTCGGTCGCGGAAACGAGGATGGCTGCCCCGATCAGCGTGCCGAGAATGGAGCCCTTGCCGCCCACAATTGCGTAAGTGATGTAGTTCACCGACGACAAGGGCGAGAATGACGTCGGGTGAGCGGTCAACAGCATGTTGACCAGCGCAAATCCGGCAAGCCCGGATACGCCCGCGGCAACCGAGAACGCGAGCGCCTTGTACTTCCAGCAGGCCAGACCCAGGCTTTCGGCGAGCACGTCGTTCTTTTCGATAGCCGCGAATTCGTAACGCAACGCCCGCGTCAGAACGGCGGCGATCAGAAAGCCCACGAAGGCCAGACCCGCCGTGATCATGAGGACATGCGAATTGTCGTACATTTCGTAACCGAACACCGTCACCGACGGCATGCCGACAAGACCGTTCGACCCGCCCGTCAAGGGACCGGCTTCGAAAAGCAGGAGCTGGCAGATCTCAGTGAGCACGAAGGTGACGAGCACGAAGTAGACGCCCTTCAGCCGCAGGATCATCCATCCGAGCGGCACCGCACACAGCGCCGAAACAAGAAAAGCGGCGGCTGCGAGCGCGAAGACGTCAGTGACGCCCGATCTGATGCCGAGCATGGCCACGGTATAGCCGCCAACGGCCATGAAGGCGGGAACGGCAAAGCTCATCAGATCCATGCGCAGCATGATGTACACGCCGAGCGCCGCCGTCGCCGCAATCAGGATCAGATTGGACTGAGACAGAATCTGGGGATTCCGCGTCAGGAATGGAACCGCAAAAGCCAACAGCAGCAATCCCAGGGTGACTTTTTCGTAGGTGCCGAAAAATGGCGCGCGTTCGCTCGCGGGAAGTTCTTTCATGGTCGGGCTCATGCGCGGCGCGCTTCTTTACCGAGAAGGCCCTGCGGGCGCAGAACAAGGATGACCAAAACCAGGACGAAGAGAATTAACGCGCCCTTCGACCCTCCGAAGTAGACGGCGGCGTAAGCCTCAATCAAGCCGACGAGAAACGCGGCCAATGTCGCGCCACTGACGCTGCCGAGGCCGCCCAGAATCACGGTGAGAAAGGAAAAGGCGAGGACGGGATCGCCCACGTGCGGCGCGAGAGCGAGAATGGGCGTTACCAGGGCGCCGGTAAGCCCGGCGAGACCCGTTGCGAGAGAGAACGCAAAAGGAAACAACATCTTGGTGCGCATGCCGAGCGCACTTGCAACCGGACGGTCCTCCGCCATGGCGCGCATCGAACGGCCGACATTGGTGCGATAGACCAGCCAGTACACCCCGACGATGGCGGCGAGACATACGCCGAGAACCACCATGTTCGCGTAGGGAATGTAAATCGCGCCGGCGCGCCATACCCCCTGCAACGGGAAGTCGAATTGCGGCGACTCGGCACCGAAGATCACGAGAATGGCGGTTGCTATCACAAGATAGAAACCCATCGTCACCATCAGCGTGGCCTGATGATCGTTAATGACACGTTCGAGGATGAAGACCTCGAAAAGCCATCCGAGGGCGGCTGTGCTGGCCACGGCGACCAGCACAGCCAGTGGATAAGGAAGGCCAATTATCGCGGCGCAGAAATAGGCGACGTAGCCGCCCATGACATAGAAGCCGCCATGCGCAAAGTTCACCACGCCAAGGATTCCGAAGATGAGCGTGAAACCCAGGGCCAGCAATGCGTATTGAGAGCCGAGACTGATGCCAATCAGTCCTGTTGCGATAAGGCCTTCCATAGCGTCGTCCCTCAGCCTTCCTTTACGGCGTCGGCACGTTTGTAGGGCTGCTGCTTGCCACCTTCGATGATGCCAATCGCGAAGGGATAAGACATTTCCTGATTGATCCCGAAGAACTTCTGACCAATCCAGTGACCCTTGCCGATGTGCTCGTCTTCGACGGGAAGCTTGCGCATCGCCGCGGAGATCTTTTCCGCATCATCGATCGACTGCGCAGCCTGGATCGCCTTGAGCGTCATCCGGGCGGCGAACACCCAACGGAAAAAGTCCGCATTCTCGGGGCGTGGCGCGCCCATCAGCTTTTCGTACTTCTTCTCGAGCGCGCGCGTGTTGTCGTCCATCGCGATCGGCTCGAACCACAGGAAGTCCTTGAGGACATCGTAGCCGCCCGCGACGCGAGCGATCTCTTCCGTGCCCGGACCACCAAGCCGGAAGATCGGTCCGTTGAAGCCAGCCTGGCGGAGCTGCTTCACGATGATCCCGGCGTCGCCTGCCGGTGATGATGCCAGATCGATCGCGTCCGGCTTGGCGGCCAGCATACGGGTGACGATCGGCGCAAAATTGGTCGTGCCGCGCTGGTAGTACTCTTCGGTCGGCGCGACGCCCTTTGCCTTGAAAATCTGGGCATTGACGCTGGCGATGTCGGTTCCGCCCTGATCGTTGGGCGCCACAATGGCCACGGACTTAAATTTGAAACGTTTAAGTCCTTCATCGATGATCGGGCCTGCCCAACCGGAGGGTCCAGGGCCGATGTGGAACACGGTCGGCCACTCCGGCCCGATCGAGTTTTTGGCGAAGCTGTTGACCATCGCCACCATGCGGTTGCGCTTGGCCACCGGCTTCATCCCGGTCACCTCGGGTGAGCCGACGGGACCCACGATGACCTTGATGTTCGCCGCGGCGAAGGCGTTCATGGCCGACGCCGCGCCTTCGGCGGTGTACTTCGTGTCGATCGGCATGACCGATACGGTGCACGGTACCCCATTGATAACAATACGTTTTTCTTCCATCGCCTCTTTGGCGGCGAACTCCATCGCGCCACGCAGGGCGATGCCCCACTGGGCCGCAGGTCCCGACAGCACGGCCGGCACCCCCACCTTCAACTCACACGCCGTTGCCCCCCCGATCAGCGCCGCGCTCGCCAGCACGGTGCCACATAGAAGGCGTCCAATAGAGATTTTCATTGCGCTCCTCTCCCGATTTGACCCGAGGCTCGCGCCATCAGGTTGGCTTTCTTTTTTTCCGAGGCGGATGCTAGGGGGTGCCCATTATGGATGTCAATAAAACGTTTCATTGCGTTGCGGAATTGGTCACACCCACGCGGACGTGGAAAACGGAGGTATGTTTTTGAACCTAGGTCAAAATTTGCGAATCTGATCCGCCGCTGGCCCGCGAACGCAGTCTGGCACCTTTTGACGCACTGCTAGGGCTTTTGCCGGAGGTCGCGACGTTGTGCAGGTTGGCCTCCTTCACCGCTGTGGTGAGCGCCTTCTCGCCCACTCAACGCGACTCCTGGAGTGAGCGATGTGAATGCGCCAGTAGCGACGCGCCTTTCGAAGCGCGCGCTCGTGCAGCGGCCGGACAGCGCCGGGCGCGCCCACACGTAAGGCCTTGCGCTTGGCCGAGCGGCGCGAGAAAGAACTGAAAGGATCGTATAGCTCGCGGCCCCTACCGCACCGACAACGTTACGGCCGGTAAGCACCAAGGACGACCGTTTTGCGCAAGATTGCCGACAATGGCGTCGTATCGCAAAAAGCGCAGAGCTTCTGAATGAGACGCCTTACGCACGCGACAGCCACACTTGAAAAAGCAAGACGCCGCCGTGAATACAAACTTCTAAGTCGCGTGCAACCAAACAGACGTAGAGAAATTGCCCGTGGCATTAGCGATCATGTCATAGGCTTGATGCCCGGCCCCGGCGTCTGCACCGCCTTGGCGTCATTTGAACGTGCCGTTGTAGCGCACGATGCAGGTCTTCAGCACCTCTTCGCCCGGACGAGTCCACCAGTCCTGCGCCGAGAATATTTCGATCTCGGTCGGACCCTTGTAGCCGGCGGCCTCGATCAGCTTGCGGAACCGTGGCAGGTCGATGACGCCATCGCCCGGCATGCCGCGGTCGAGCAGCAGGTCCCTGGTCGGCACCAGCCAATCGCAGATGTGGTAGCCGAGAATGCGGTTCTCGCGACCGGCCCGGGCGATCTGTGTCTCGATCTCGGGATCCCACCAAACGTGATAGACGTCGATGGCGACGCCGACGTCGTCCCCCAATTGCCCGGCCATATCAAGCGCCTGTTTCAGCGTGTTCACGCAGGCGCGGTCGCCAGCATACATCGGATGCAGCGGCTCGATGGCGAGCGGCACCCCGACCGACCGCGCATGCGGCAGGATCGCGGCAAGGCCGTCCTGCACCATCTGTCGCGCGGCGACGATGTCGCGGGAGCCGGACGGTAGCCCGCCGACCACCAGCACCAGACACTCCGCGCCCAGCGCCGCCGCCTCGTCCAGCGCGCGCTTGTTGTCGTCGATCGCCGCCTGCCGACCGGCGCTATCCGCTGCCGGGAACATGCCGCCACGGCAATAGCCGGACACCTTGAGGCCGTTGTCCTTGATCGCCTTCACGGCCGTGTCGAGGCCGACCGCCGCCACCTGGTCGCGCCACGGATCGACATAGGGAATGCCGAGCCTCGCGCAGGCCGCAACCGCTTCCGGCAGCTTCCACTGCTGGCGCACGGTGGCGAGGTTGATCGATAGGCCATCAGTTTTCATTGTCGTTTCCCCTGATCGAAATTCAGGCCGCGGCGAGCGCTTTGCTGGGCCGCATCGCCGACCAGTCGGGCATGACGGCAGAAGCCAGCCCACTCACCTGCCCGATCGAACGGAGTGAGATGTCGCCATTTATGATTGATAGTCGGGCGCGGCCATTGGAGGCGCGCGCATAGAGATCGCCATGCGCGGCAAGGAAGGCATCCTGCTCGGCCTGCGGCGCGCCGGCCATGCCGTCGACGTAATGATGGCCGTTGCGTTCGACATGCATGGCGCCGACCAGCGAGGCCAGCAGCAGATCCTGCTGCACGGCAATGCCGCCCTGGGTAGTGAGGTCCTCCGCCGACATGACATAGTGCCGACCGTTCGCGCCGTAATGCGCAACGCGGGCCCTGTTGAGCAGCGCACGATAGAAGCCCTTGCAGGATTTCGACGAGATGCCGGTATAGCCGAGCGCGCGGGCGCGGGGAAAAACGTCAAAATCACCGTCGGACTCATCGATCTCGACGGCGATATCCTTCGCCAGCGGATGCACCGGCTTGCTGAGCGCCTCGGCGCGCGCGATCGGTTGCTCGATCAGCAGCAATGATGCCTTCAGTTTCTTGAGCCGCGGATCCTCGCCCATGCGCTTCCACAAGGCCATGACAGCATCGACGTTCTCATACTGTTCGTTGCCGTCGAGCGTCGCCTTGTAGTCACCGGCGGCGCCGTCGAGCACGGCGGCGACCGCCGCCAGCCTTTCGATATCCTCGTCGACCTTGCCACCAACCTTCAGCTTGAAATAGCGATGACCGTAAGTGGCAATAACTTCCTCCAGGCTCTCCGGCAATCCGTCGTCGAGCCGCTTGCCTGCGGTCTCGCCGCGTGTGATGGCATCAACCAATCCAACGGTATGGCGCGCAGCGATAGTTTCGGCGACTTTGCGCGTCGCCAGAAACATGTCGAGATCAAAACCTTCGATATCAGGTGTCAGCGCGGCAGTGATGCCAAGACGATTTTCTCGCACCAATGCCGTGGCGGAAACGCCTTCGAGACGACCGAGAGCATCGATGATCGCGCGTTCGACCAGGGCTTGGCCGAACGAGGCGACCAGCCCGTTGAGACCTGCCTTCGCGCATAGGGCGCGATGACCGGCATCGGCCGAAGCCGTGATGCCGAACGCAGTGTCTTCGCCGACAGCGATGGCATGGCGCTGCGCACTCGCCAATGAACGACGCAGCTGATCGAAATTATCCTCGTTCGACAGGTTCGGCGACTTGTCGAACCATTTCGGCACCAGCAGTTCGGCGGCGATACCCTCGCCTTCGCGGCCGTCCGCCATGCCGATACGCGCCCGGACGAACAGTTGCGGGGCCTCGCGCAAGGTGACGACACCGAAACGGAATGGCAGCCGCAATGTCACGGCACGTTCATAGGCGCGCACGTCGATCAGGCGCAGGCGGGGTACGGTCATGGCAGCGCCTCCATGAGTCCGCGCACATAGCCGATGGCGCGCGCGGCGCAGGTCGTCCCATCGGGGATATAGACGAAAGGCTCGACGCCGCAATCGCCGTCGTAATTCTGTTCGCGGAGCGCCGCCAGGATCGGCGCAAAGGCAAGCTCTCCCTCACCCGGCCCGCGGCGGTTGGGATCGTTGAGATGAATATGCGCGATCAATCCCGTCGGCAGCCAGCGCCGGATCGTGTCCGGTATGGAGAGCGGCTCGGTCGGCGCCGCGGACGAGCAATCAATCATGGTCCGCAGTGCCGGGCTGCCGACAGCAGTAACGATGTTAGCGGCTTCTTCGACCGTATTGATGTGATCGGTCTGCCGCCGCGACAGCGGCTCGATGCAGTAAATCACGCCAGCCTTGGCCGCGGCTTCGCCCGCAGCGGCGAAGCAGTCGATGGCATGCTGGCGACCCTCCGCCTCGAAACCCGGCTCCAGTTTGCGCTGATCCGGCGAGCCGTGCACCAACACCATGCCACCGAGATCGACGGCAAGCCCGCACAGGTCGCGGATCACGTCGACGGTGCGCTCGCGCTGCGCCTTGTCGCGCGCAGTGATCGACAGCCCGGCCGGCGCCCGCATCAGATAATGCAGGCCGGTGATGGCGATGCCGGCATCAGCCGCGGCGCGGCGCAGCGCGCGCCGCTCGTCTGCAGACAAGCGATGCGGCTCATCGCCCAGCGTGAAAGGTGAAACCTCAAGCCCGTCATAGCCCAGCTTGGCGGCCAGATCGCACTGCGCGGCGAACGGCCGGTCGGCAATCACCTCGTTGCAGAGGCCGATCCTCATGCGCTCTTGTTCCAGCCCATCAGCCGCGTGGCCGCGCGACGCACCGGCGGCAGCGCGAACAGGATGATGAGCGCCGTTGTGATCCACAGAGCTGCGCTGACCGGACGGGTGAAGAACGGCGTCAGGTCGCCGTCCGACAGCACCAGCGCGCGACGCAGGTTCTTGTCGAGAATATCGCCAAGGATGATGCCGAGCACCAGCGGCGCCATCGGATATTTCATCTCGCGCAAAATGAATCCGACGATGCCGAAGAATAGCATGACATAGACGTCGAACAGCCGCTGCGTAATCGCGTAAGGCCCGATGACGCACAGCACAAACACCACCGGCATCAGCCGCTCGCGGGGCACGCGCAAGATGGTCAGCAGCGGACGGGTCAATGCCAAGCCGAATATGCCCATGGCGATCGTCGCCAGCACCACCATCCAGACCACCTGATACACGAATTCCGGCGCCTCGATCATGATCAGCGGACCTGGCCGAATGCCATGAATGAACATCGCCGCCAGCAGAACCGCGGCCGGTGCCGAACCCGGCACCGCGAGCGTCAGAGCAGGAATGAGCGCACCGGGAATCGCGGCATTGTTGCCCGTCTCGGCGGCGATCAGGCCCTCGCGTGAGCCTTTGCCGAACTGATCGCGCTCCTTGCTGCTCCGCCGTGCCGCCGCATAGGAGACCCAGGCGCCGATGTCTTCGCCGACGCCGGGAATGATGCCGATGATGGTGCCGATGATTCCAGATCGCCCGATCGTCCGCTTGTAGCGCCACAGATCGGCGAGACCCGGCACAACACGATCGACCGTGCCCGTCGCCATTTCCGCGGCGCGCTCCTTCATCACGCTGAGGACTTCGGCAAAGCCGAAGGCGCCGACCAGCGCCGGAATGAGTGCAATGCCGCCGGCGAGATCGGAGTTGCCGTAGCTGAAGCGCGGCTCGGCATGGATGCCCTCCTGGCCGACCATTGCCACCAGCAGACCGAGGAAGCCGATGATCCAGCCTTTGAGCGCGTCCTCGAACGAGGTCATTTGCCCGGCGATGACGATGCCGAAGATCGCCAGCCAGAAAAACTCGTAGGAGCCGAAACTGAGCGCGAATTCGGCGAGCATCGGCGCCAAGGCGGCGAGGAAGAGCACGCCGATGATGGTGCCTAGCACCGAGGCGCTGGTCGCGAGCCCCATCGCCTCCCCGGCCAGCCCTTTCTTGGCGAGCGGAAAACCGTCGAGTGTCGTCGCCGCATTGGCGGGCGTGCCGGGAATGTTGAGTAGAATGGCCGACCGCGAGCCGCCGTAGATGGCGCCGACATAGACCGCGATGAGAACGAGAATCGCTTGCTCGGGCGCCATGCGGTAGGTCAGCGTCGTCAATAGCGCCACGGCCATGGTCGCGGTCAGACCGGGCAGCGCTCCGATAACGATGCCGACCAGCGTCGCCCAAGCCACGTTGAACAACGTGGTGAAGTTGGCGAACACCGCGAATGCGGCACCGAACGTGGCAAGGCCGTCAAGCATGTTGTCTCACCGTCCCGATCACGGCAGCCGCACGAGAAACAGGGTTTCGAACAGGAAAGGCACCAATGCGGCCGTCGCGGCGGCAATGACCGCGGCGAACGCCAGCTTTTTCCGGCGCGAGCGCGAACTGTCGCCAGCCTTCCATTCGAACGCGACGATGAAGCCGAACACGAACAGAAGCGTCGCCAGCCAGAATGGCGTGTGACCGACGAGGCCGACGGCATAAATCAGGCACAGTCCCAGGCAGAGCCAGAAACGAAAGTGAGCGGCACGGACTTCCGCGGGGTCGTCGCCGGTGTCGCACGTCGCGGTAAACGCACCGGCCGCAACCGACCGCAGCGCCAGCGCCGCGCCGAGCACGGCGATAATAACGCCGAGCATGCCGGGAACGATGCCGGGCGCGGTCCATGGATCGATGGCACGCTCTTCCAGCCGTGGCATTCGATAGGACTCGATGGCTGTCGCCACGCCGAGCGCCAGCAACACCAGCCCGGTGATCAGATCTGCTTTTGCAAGCGGTCTTCGCTGCATGGAAAGTTCCGTCCAGAAACGCGAAAGGACCGCGGACCGGCAGAAGCCGGACCGCGGTCGTTACAGAACCGTCAGCGCGGAATGCCGACGCTGGCCGGGTCGACCTTGGCCTGCTTTCGATCCCACAGGCCCCAGGCCGTTTCCTTCACCGCCGGCATGACAGCCGCCTTGGCGGCATCGCCAGAGACCACCGCAACGATGGCGCCGCGGCTGGTGGCGTATTTCTTCAGCGCCTCGGACTTGGCGATCTTGTCGGTCCAGATCATTTCCAGCGTCTTGACCACCTCGGCCGGCACGCCCTTCGGCACGAAGATGCCGAAGTAATTGTCGGTGGCCGGGAACTTCGGCAGGAACTTGGTGATCGCCGGAATTTCCGGCACGCCTTCGAGGTTGAGCGGTTTGGTGCCGACCACGGCCAGCGCGCGGATGCGGCCGGCGCGGATCATCTCCGCCTGTTCGACTGCGAGTTGCGTGGTGACCTCGGTTTCGCCGCCGGCGGTGGCGATGACCGCCGGATTGCCGCCGTCATAGGTCACGTGCTTGGCCTCGACACCGGCGCCCGTTGAAAACGCACCGAGCGCGGCGCCGCCGGACGAGTTGATGCCGGCGGTCGCGACCTTCACGGTGCCCGGCTTGTCCTTCATCGCCTTGATGAGATCGTCGAGGGTCTTAAAAGGCGTGTTGGCGTTGACGCCGATGACCGACGAGTTGATGACGGCAAGGAACAGATGCCAATCATCGAGCTTGGTGTTCAGGAGGCCGGTTACGGCGTAGGTGCCGGCGTCCTTGGCGGCGCCCGAAGCGATCGTGTAGCCGTCCTTCGGCGCATCCAGCACCGCCTTGGTGCCGATCGAGCCCGACGCGCCGGGCTGATTGACGATAACGACCGACTGGCCGATCGCGCCTTCGATCTCCTTGCCGAGAAGACGAACGACCTGATCGGTCGAACCGCCGGCGCCCCATGGCACGATAATGGTGATCGGCTTGGTCGGCTTCCACGGATAGTTCTGCGCCGAGGCGGCGCCGGTGAGGCCGACGATCGCCGCGGCGGTGAGCATCAAACTACGTAACATTTGCAGTCCTCCCTTGTGTTGCCGTTTCAGAATCGAGGCCGGCTTTTTGACTGCCGGCTCTCACTTGCACTCTAGGCCATGCCCTGCACCGCCAGGAATTTCCCCATGCGCGCAGCGGCCAGTTCAGGATCGTGCAGAACGCGGGCTTTGTCGGCGAGACGGAACAGTTCGGCGAAATGCAGCACCGAGCGCGCGCTCTGCTGGCCGCCGATCATCGAGAAGTGATCCTGCAGACCATTGAGCCAGGCGAGGAACACGACGCCGGTCTTGTAGAAGCGGGTCGGCGCCTTGAAGATGTGCCGTGACAGCGGCACTGTCGGCTCCATGAGGCCGTGGAAGCCTTGCAGGTCATTATTGGCGAGCCTCGCGAGCCCCGCTGATGCCGCCGGCGCAATGGCGTCGAAGATGCCCAGCAGCGCGTCGGAATGGCCCTGCTCGTCGCCGGCGATGAGCTCGGCGTAGTTGAAGTCGTCGCCGGTATACATCCGCACGCCCTGCGGTAGACGGCGGCGCATGACGATCTCCTTCTCCTTGGACAGGAGCGAGATTTTCACGCCGTCGATCTTCGCGGCGTTGTCGCTCATGATGGCGAGGCATGTTTCCATGGCCGCCATGTGGTCGTTCGAGCCCCAGTAACCCTCGAGCGCCGGATCGAACATCTCGCCGAGCCAGTGGATGATCACCGGCTCCTTCACCTGGCGCAGGATGCGGCCATAAACCTTTTCGTAATCGGCCGGCGCTTTGGCGGCACGGGCCAGCGCGCGCGAGGCCATGAGAATGAGCCTGCCGCCCATGCCTTCGATGACTTCGATCTGCTCCTCATAGGCGCGGATGATGTCGTCGAGCGTGACGCGGTCATTGGCCTCAAGGTGATCGGTGCCGCAGCCGCAGCCGATCTTCGCATCGGGGCGGGCTTTGGCCGCTTCCAACGCGTGCTTGATGAGCTGCTGGGCGCCCTTCCAGTCGAGGCCGCCGCCGCGCTGCGCGGTGTCCATGGCTTCGGCGACGCCGAGGCCGAGGTCCCACAGGTAATGGCGGAACGCGATGGTCTTGTCCCAGTCAATATTGACGTCGAGCCACGGGTCGTTGTCGGCGAAGGGATCGGCGACCACATGCGCCGCCGCATAAGCGACGCGGTTGAACTTCGCGGTCTCTTCCTTGGACGGAAACCGGATCGGCTCGCCGGTCGTGTACGGCGCGAGGGTCCGGTCGGCGGTGGGAAGCGAAATCGTCGCCATGCGACCTGCTCCTGCTCTTAATCTTGGCGTTAGATCTTCACTTCCGGCACGTCGAGCCAGCGCCGTTCCTTCCAGCTCTTGAGGCCAAGTTCAGCAAGTTGCACGCCCTTGATGCCTTCAACGAGATCGTGGTGCCACGGCGTATCGGCGCAGACGTGGCGAATGAAGTCTTCCCACTGAATCTTGAAGCCGTTCTCGTAAACGAGATTGTCCGGCACCTCTTCCCACTGGGCGAAGAAGTTCATGGTCTGCGGCACGTCGGGATTCCAAACCGGGCGCGGCGTGTTGACCCGGTGCTGGGTGAAGCACTTGGTGAGGCCGGCGACGGCCGAGCCATGGGTGCCGTCCACCTGGAACGTCACGAGATCGTCGCGCCGCACGCGCACGTCCCAGGACGAGTTCATGTGAGCGATGACGCCGCCGGCGAGCTGGAAGGTGGCGTAAGCGGCGTCGTCGGCATCGGCCTTGTAGGTCTTGCCGTTCTCGTCGACGCGCTCGGGGATATGCGTGGCGCCAATGCAACTCACCGCCTCGACATTGCCGAACAGGTTGTCGAGCACGTAGCGCCAGTGGCACAGCATATCGAGAATGATGCCGCCGCCCTCGGCAAGCTTGTAGTTCCAGCTCGGGCGCTGCGCCGGCTGACCCCAGTCGCCTTCGAACACCCAGTAGCCGAATTCGCCGCGCACCGAGAGAATGCGGCCGAAGAAGCCCGAGTCGCGCAGCATCTTCACCTTGCGCAGACCGGGCAGGAACAGCTTGTCCTGCACCACGCCGTTCTTGATGCCCTTGGCCTTGGCGGCCTTGGCGGCAGCCTTCGCCTTCTCCATCGTGTTGGCGATCGGCTTTTCGCAATAGACGTGCTTGCCAGCATCGATCGCCTGCATCAGAAGATCGGCGCGCATCTGGGTGGTCGCCGCGTCGAAGAACACTTCGTCCTTCGGGTCCTTCAGGGCGGCGGTCAAGTCGGTGGTGTAGCGTTCGATGCCGTACTGCTTGGCCAGCGCGGCGATCTTCTCGGCGTTG
>Ga0180223_1000607_pt1 | contig 41079 bp, 33 predicted proteins | sample eDN5th30CKraftOP_FD_151337 | JGI IMG/M metagenome (GOLD analysis project Ga0180223, IMG submission 151337) | Enriched Organic Plus compost microbial communities from Emeryville, California, USA - eDNA 5th pass 30_C Kraft OP (version 2) (version 2) ... | reverse complement strand
GCTCAAACAGTTCAGGCGTGTCGCGACACGCTTCGAGAAAACCGCAAAGCACTACCTCGCCGTCGTCACCATCGCTGCCACCGTCCTATGGATCAGATAAATGTCCACGGAACCTAGATCATCGCGCGTCCTTCCGGACGCGGTAACGATGATCGATCTCGTTGCTGGTCCGATGCCCTAGCCGCAAACGGCTCAGGCGTCGGGCCTCCGGCCCGGGACCAGCTCGTCCGGCACCTCGCCGGGCGTGAGTTCGCGCGGCCGGTTGAGCGCGATCAGCGGCCAGACCTGCCAGGCCGAGGCCGCCAGCAGCAGAAGCGCGAAGAGGCCGGCATTGGTCTGGCCCTGCTGGAAGGCCCGCAGCGCGAAGAACACGATCATCGCGAGCGAGAGCCCGCCGACGAGGGCCATGCCGAGCCAGATCGGCCGCGGCTTGCCGCCGATGAAGCGCGCCCGCGGATTGGCCTTCGCGATCGCCTGCGCCAGCGCCGTGACGAAGCGGTGGTAGCGCGCATCGTCACGATCGAGGTCGGTCAGGGAGCGCCAGGACAGGTTGCCGAAGGTGACGCTCTTGCCGTCCCGGAGGCGCAACTGCGTCCGGTAGCCTTTAGCCGAGATGTTGCCCGGCGCGAAGACGAAGCGGACCTGCTCGACGGCGCCGAGCCGGACGCGGTCGACTGCGCGGGTGCGGTCGATCTCCAGCACGTCGCCGTCGAGCTTGTAGAGGATTTCGAAGCCTACCGGCTTCGGGCGCTGGCGCCAGCTCGGGGCGGGGGCGTCGTCGTGGTCGTCGGTCATGGCCTTCGGTCGGTAGGAGTTCGGATGACGGCGGAAGCCGGTCGCCGGGCGCCGGAGAGCGATCCGGCATGCCCGGGAAGCGTGTCGAGCCGCCGCGTCAGCGCGCCAGCAGCTTCATCGCGCCGTCGAGCCCGTCCAGGGTCAGCGGGAACATGCGCCCGCCCATCAGCCCGCCGATCTGGCGGATCGACTGGGTGTAGTTCCACAGATGCTGCTGGACCGGGTTGAGCCAGACCGATTTCGGGAACTTGCCGACCAGCCGCTCCATCCAGACCTGGCCGGCTTCCTCGTTCCAGTGCTCGACCGAGCCGCCGGGCATCGCGATCTCGTAGGGGCTCATCGAGGCGTCGCCGACGAAGACCAGACGGTAATCGGCAGGGTAGGTCCGCAGCACCTCCCAGGTCGGGATCTGCTGCTCGTGGCGGCGGCGGTTCTCCTTCCAGACGCGCTCATAGGGGCAGTTGTGGAAGTAGAAATGCTCGAAATGCTTGAACTCGGCCCGCGCCGCCGAGAACAGCTCCTCGGCCAGCTCGACATGCCAGTCCATCGAGCCGCCGACATCGAGGAACAGCAGCACCTTCACGGCGTTGTGCCGCTCCGGCCGGAGCCTGACGTCGAGATAGCCGTGCTTGGCGGTCTCCGAGATCGTGTTGTCGAGGTCGAGTTCCTCGGCCGCGCCGGTGCGGGCGAAGCGGCGCAGGCGCCTGAGCGCGACGCGCAGATTGCGCACGCCCAGTTCGCGCGTGTCGTCGAAATCCTTGAAGTCGCGCTTGTCCCAGACCTTCACCGCCCGGAAATTGCGGTTGCGGTCCTGGCCGATGCGGATGCCTTCGGGGTTGTAGCCATAGGCGCCGTAGGGCGAGGTGCCGGCGGTGCCGATCCATTTGCTGCCGCCCTGGTGGCGGCCCTTCTGCTCCTCGAGCCGCTGTTTCAGCGTCTCCCAGAGCGTGTCCCAGCCGAGCGCGTCGATCTGGGCCTTCTCTTCGTCCGTCAGGAATTTCTCGGCGAGCTTGCGCAGCCATTCCTCGGGAATGCCGGCCTGCTCGATCGCCTGCTGAAGCGTCTCCATGCCCTTGAAGACCTGGGCGAAGACCTTGTCGAACCTGTCGAGATGGCGCTCGTCCTTCACCAGCGTGGCGCGGGCGAGATAGTAGAATTCGTCGACCCTGTGCTCGGCGAGATCGGCATCGACCCCTTCGAGCAACGTCAGATACTCCCGCAGGGTGACGGGGACCTTGGCGGCGCGCAGATCGGTAAAGAGGCGAAGGAACATGCGGTTGCTTCATTCTCGGGCGGAGCGAGGCGGCGAGCCCTGAGAATCCCGCGGGGGAGATGCCCGGGTCAAGCCCGAGCATGGCGAAAGGCCCCAGGCAGCGTCCGCATCGCGTGCGCGAACGCTGCCTGATCCCGATCTGCAGGCTTACGCCACCGCGTCGGCGAGGTCTTTGGTGACCTTGAACTTCACCACGGTCTTGGCCGGAACCTTGATGGTGGCGCCCGTGGAGGGGTTGCGCGCCTCGCGGGCTTCGCGCTTGGCGGCGGAGAGCTTGCCGATGCCGCCGAGCGTGATGTCGTCGCCCTTCTTCAGGGTCTTGGCGACGGTCGCGCCGAGGGAGGCCAGGATGGTCGAAACGTCGGCCTTGGTCTTCCCGGTCTCCTCCGCGATCGCGGCGATCAGTTCGTTCTTGGTCATGAAATCCTCCTTGAGAAGGTGTGATAGGCGTCGCGTACTGGACTGCGGTCGTTCATGTCAGATGCCGTCACGAGCGACCACGAGGTGAGATATTCGCGGCGCGCAATTCAGGCAGTTGCCATGGTTATTGCGGAAAGACGATGCCCGCGGCGCTAGATACGCACAGGAAACGGCTTCGTTCCGTGCCGAAATGCCGGTTTTTTGCGTTTTTTTTGCGGATGCGAGAGGCGGTCTGGAGGAGAGGAAGCCGCGCGCGGAGCCCTGATTCGGCGGGAGAGGCGCGGCGCGACACCGCGCCCGCCGCCCGCTGATCCGGGTCAGGCCTGGATGCCGTCGACGTACCAGTCCATCTTCGAGAGCATCTCGTCGGTGGCGGTTTCGCCCGCCTTGACGCGGACCTCGCCCTTCTGGTCCTTGAGCTCGCCGGTGAAGGGGTGGAGCTTGCCCGACGCGATGGCCTGCGTGACCTCGTCGGCGGCCTTGCGCGCCTCGGGCGTCACCGCGTCGTTATAGGGCGCGAGCTTGACGAAGCCGTCCTTGATGCCGCCCCAGACGGCGCCGCTCTTCCAGGAGCCGTCCATCACCTCCTTGACGCGCTTGATGTAGTAGCCCGACCAGTCGTCGACGATGGCGCTGAGATGGGCCTTCGGCGCGAAGGAGCGCATGTCGGAGGCCTGGCCGAAGGCGTAGACGCCGCGCTGCTCGGCCGCCTGGAGCGGGGCCGGCGAGTCGGTGTGCTGGGTGATCATGTCGGCGCCCTGGTCGATCAGCGCCTTGGCCGCGTCGGCCTCCTTGGCCGGGTCGTACCAGGTCGAGCACCAGACCACCTTGGTCTTGAAGTTCGGGTTCACCTTGCGGGCGGCGAGGTGGAAGGCGTTGATGCCCATCACCACCTCCGGGATCGGGAAGGAGGCGACATAGCCGGCCTGCCCGGTCTTCGACATATGGCCGGCGATGGTGCCGATCACGGCGCGGCCCTCGTAGAAGCGGGCGTCGTAGGTGGCGACGTTCTCGGCGCGCATATAGCCGGTGGCGTGCTCGAACTTGATCTTCGGGAACTGCTTGGCGACCTGGATCGTCGGGTTCATGAAGCCGAAGGAGGTCGCGAAGATGAGCTGGTTGCCGGCCTGGGCGAGCTGGCGCAGCGCGCGCGCCGCGTCGGGGCCCTCGGCGACGTTCTCGATGAAGCTGGTCTTGACCTTGGCGCCGTATTCCTTCTCCAGCGCGAGGCGGCCCTGGTCGTGGGTCCAGCTATAGCCGTGGTCGCCGATCGGCCCGACATAGATGAAGCCGATGCCGAGCGGCGCCTGCGCCGAGGCGCCGCGGCCGAGGATCGGCAGGGTCGAGGCGGCGGCCGCGCCGAAGGTCAGCCTGCGGCGGGTGATGATGCTGGTCATGTTGAACTCCCCGTTGTCGGTTGCGGCGTCAGGACGCCGAGAAGGGTTTGCCGAGGCAGGCGGGCGCGTCGAGCCGGCCGGTCTTTCGTCCTAACGACATCATGGTCAGAACCGCAATGGTCGCAAGATAGGGAGCCATCGCCAGCACCTCCGGCGCGAGCCAGGCGACGCCCGCCGCCTTGGCCTGCAGCTCCAGCGTCATCACCGCGCCGAAGAGATAGGCGCCGAGCAGCAGCCGCCCCGGCTTCCAGGCCGAGAACACGACCAGCGCCAGCGCGATCCAGCCGCGCCCGGCGGTGAGCCGATCGGCCCACATCGGCGTCAGCGCCAGCGAGAAATAGGCCCCGCCCAGCCCGGCGAGCGCGCCGCCGAAGGCCACCGCCGCATAGCGGATCGCGATCACCGGATAGCCGATCGCATGGGCGGAGGCGTCGTTCTCGCCGACGGCGCGCAGGATCAGCCCCGCCCGCGTCCGGCGCAGCACATAGGCGACGCCCGCCACCAGCGCGAGCGAGAGATAGACCAGGATGTCCTGCCCGAAGACGACGCGCAGGACAGGATGCTCGGAGAGAGCGGCCGGAAAGACCGGCCCGAGCCGCTGCACCGTGCGGCCGACGAAGCCGGCGCCGATCAGCGAAGAGGCGCCGATGCCGAAGATGGTCAGCGCCAAGCCCGTCGCGACCTGGTTGGCGCCGAGCGAGAGCGCCAGCATAGCGAAGATCATCGCCGCCGCGACCCCGGCCAGCAGCGCGGCGACGAGCCCCAGCGTCGTGGAGCCGCTGGAGAAGGCGACGGCGAAGCCGGCGACCGCGCCGCACAGCATCATGCCCTCGACGCCGAGATTGAGCACGCCGGCCTTCTCGGCGACCAGTTCGCCCAGCGCCGCCAGCAGCAGCGGCGTCGAGGCCGCGATCAGCGTCATCAGGATGGAGACGAGCATGGCGGTGGTCATGGCTCGCCCTCTGTCACTCCGGGGCGCTGCGAAGCAGCGAGCCCGGAACCTATGACTAGGTGAGTCCCTGCAACCCCATGACCGCGAACGCGCGCCCGGTCGCGGGTTCCGGGTTCTTCGCTGCGCGAAGCCCCGGAATGACAGGGGTGGGTGCCGTTTGAACCCGTCATGCCGGCCTCCGCTTCCAGACGACCCGCCACTTAACCAGCACATCCGTCGCCAGCAGCATGAACAGCAGCATCGCCTGGAACAGGCCGGTCGCCGCCTGCGGCAGGCGCACGGTGGATTGCGCGATCTCGCCGCCGACATAGGTTCCCGCCAGGACGAGGCCGCCGAAGACGATGCCGAGCGGGCTGAGCCGCCCGAGAAAGGCGACGATGATCGCGGTGAAGCCGTAGCCGACCGGGAATTGCGGCGTGAGCTGGCCGAAGGGTCCCGCCGCCTCGAACAGCCCGGCGAGGCCGGCGAGCCCGCCGCTGAGCAGCATCGTCGCCCAGGTCGTGCGCGCCGCGCTGAAGCCGCCATGGCGGGCGGCGGCGGGGGCGAGGCCGACGACCTTCACCGCATAGCCGGCCGTGGTCTTCTCCATCAGCAGCCAGGCGATGACGGCCAGGAGGAGCGCGACCGGAATGCCGATATGGACGAGCGAGCCTTCCATGATCGTGGGCAGCGTCTGGTCGGCCGTGAACATCCGCGTCTGCGGGAAGTTGAAGCCGTCCGGGTCCTTCCACGGGCCGCGCACCAGGAAGAACAGGAACTGCACCGCGACATAGGTCAGCATCAGGCTGGTCAGGATCTCGCTGACCTGCAGCTTCACGCGCAGCAGGGCCGGGATCGCGGCCCAGGCCATGCCGCCGAGCATGCCGGCCAGCGCCATGGCGGGCAGGATCCACCAGCCGCTCATGTCGTAGGTCGCGAGCGCGACGCCGGTGCCGGCGATGGCGCCCATGACATATTGCCCCTCGGCGCCGATGTTCCAGACATTGGCGCGGAAGCCGATGGCGAGCCCGAGCGCGATCAGCACCAGCGGCGCCGCCTTGACGCCGATATCGGCCCAGCGCTGCGGCTCGGCGAAGGGGGTGACGAAGATGCTGCCGACGGCGTGGAAGCCGTCATAGCCCATTGCCGTGAAGACCAGCATGCCGGCCAGCATGGTCAGCCCGATCGCGATCAGGGGGCTGAGCCAGAGCATCGGCGTGCTCGGCTCGCGGCGGCGGCGCCATTCAAGCATGGGCGGCCTCCGCCTGCTCGCCGGCGCCGTGGATGCCGCCCATCATCAGGCCGATCTCGTCGATGCCGAGGCTCGCGACCGGGCGCGGCGTCGAGAGCCGCCCCTCGTTGATGACGCAGAGCCGGTCGGCCAGTTCGAGCAGCTCGTCGAGGTCCTGCGAGATCACCACCACGGCCGAGCCCTGGGCGGCGAGATCGACGAGCTCCTGCCGGATGGCGGCGGCGGCGCCCGCATCGACGCCCCAGGTCGGCTGCGAGACCACGAGCACGGCGGGTTGCTGGCCGATCTCGCGGCCCATGATGAATTTCTGCAGGTTGCCGCCCGAGAGCGAACGAGCGAGCGCGGCATTGCCGGTGGTGCGCACGTCGAAAAGCCTGATGACGGTGTCGGCGAAGCGCCGGACGGCGCCGCTGCTGATGATGCCGTGCGGCGCCAGCTTCAGGCGGTGGCGCGCCGTCAGGATGCCGTTCTCGGCCAGCGAGAAATCCGGGACGGCGGCGTGGCCGTTGCGTTCTTCCGGCACGCAGGAGAGGCCGAGCGTCCGGCGCGCCCCGGCGCCTTCGAGGCCGACCGGCTTGCCGTCGAGCCTGATCGCATCCGGCGCCGTCGCGAGCCGCTCGCCCGAGAGCGCGGTGAGCAGCTCGGCCTGGCCATTGCCGGCGACGCCGGCGATGCCGAGGATCTCGCCGGCCCGCGCCTCGAAGGAGATCTCCCTGAGATCGGTGCCGAAGGGCGGCGTGCCGGGCAGCGAAAGCCCGCTGACGGCGAGCCTGACCGCGCCGGCCTCGCTCGCGCGGCCATGCTCGATCCTGCGCAGTTCGGCGCCGATCATCAGCTCGGCCATGCGCCGCGTCGTCTCGACCCTGGGATCGCAGGTCGCGACGACCCGCCCGCCGCGCAGAATGGTGGCGCTGTCGCAGAGCGCCTTGATCTCGGAGAGCTTGTGCGAAATGTAGAGGATCGAGCAGCCCTCCGCCGCGATCTGGCGCAAGGTCGCGAACAGGCGCTCGACCTCCTGCGGCGTCAGCACCGAGGTCGGCTCGTCCATGATCAGCAGCTTCGGCTTCTGGAGGAGACAGCGCACGATCTCGATGCGCTGGCGCTCGCCGACCGAAAGCGTATGCACCTCGCGCTCCGGATCGAGCGGCAGCGAATAGGATTTCAGGATCGCCGCGACGCGACGCTTCAGCTCCTCGCGATCGACCGCCTCGTCGAGCCCGAGCGCGATGTTCTCGATCACCGTCATCGCGTCGAACAGCGAGAAATGCTGGAAGACCATGCCGATGCCGAGCCTGCGTGCGGCCTTGGGCGAGGGGATCGAGACGGGCGTACCGTTCCAGGAGATCGTGCCTTCGTCGGCCTGCTGGACGCCGTAGATGATCTTGACCAGCGTCGACTTGCCGGCGCCGTTCTCGCCGAGCAGGGCGTGGATTTCGCCGGGTTGGACGCTCAGGCTGATGTCTTCATTGGCCTTCACGCCGGGAAAGCTCTTCGAGATATGGGCGAGCGCCAGCCGCGGCGGCACTTCCTGCTCACGCGGCTGGTTCATGTCTCGCTTGTCTCCCCTTCGCCGGCTTCCGGCGGCCAAGCAAGCAACGCACCAGCTCGGCTGCCGTCAAGGCCGCGATCACCTCGGGACGCTTGTCGTCCACATCGGAACCGCCGATCGGGCAGGTCAGCCGCGCGAGCGTCTGGCGCCGGCCGCCGCTGCGCAGGAAGCCCGCCTCGAAGCGGGCGCGCTTGGTGGCTGAGCCGATCATGCCGACATAGGCCGCGTCGCCGCGTGCCAGCGCCGCCTCCGCCAGCCGGTAGTCGAGCGCATGGCTGTGCGACAGCACGACGAAGGCCGCCTTCGCCGGCGCATGCGCGACGGCATCGACGGGATCGGCCATGCGGATGCAGGTCACGGCAGGCGGCAGGCCGTTCATCACGTCGTCGCGGTCGTCGATCAGCGTGACGGCGAAGGGCAGGGCGGCGAGCGCCTTCGCCAAAGCGCGGCCGGTATGCCCGGCGCCGAAGACGAGGATCGCCGGGCGCGCGCTCGCCTCGGCCTTCTCGCGGGCCGCGATCACGGCCGCCTCGGAGGCGGAGCAGTGCCTGAGCGAGACGCGCACGCGCCCGCCGCAGCACTGGCCCATCTGCGGCCCGAGCGGAATGTCGAGGATCTGGTCGGGGGCGCCCTCGTTCAGCATGTGCCGGGCGAGGTCGATGCAGTGGAATTCGAGCTGGCCGCCGCCTATGGTGCCGGCGATGGCGGTCGGGCTGACCGCCATGCAGGCTCCCGCCTCGCGCGGCGTCGAGCCCGCCGTGCCCTCGATCCGCACCAGCACGATGCCTTCCTGCCGATGCATGTCCAGAAATGCGGCGAGGCTCATCGTCCGGCCTCCGCCCTGACCCGCTCCACCGCGTCCAGCACCCGCTCCGGCGTCGCCGGCGCATCGAGACGCGGGCAGATGCGGTGATCCCCGACGCTCGCCACCGCATCCGAGAGCGCCTGCAAGACCGAGATCGCCAGCATCAATGGCGGCTCGCCGACCGCCTTGGAACGGTGGATCGTCGGCTCGCGGTTGGGCGCGTTCTCCAGCAGATGCACGTTGAAGATGCGCGGCCGGTCGGAGGCGACGGGGATCTTGTAGGTCGAGGGGGCGTGCGTCCGGAGCCGGCCCTTCCTGTCCCAGACCAGCTCCTCCGTCGTCAGCCAGCCCATGCCCTGGACGAAGCCGCCTTCGATCTGCCCCTTGTCGATCGCCGGGTTCAGCGACTGGCCGCAATCATGCAGGATGTCGACCCGCTCGACCCTGTATTCTCCGGTCAGCGTGTCGATCGCGACCTCGGCCGCCGCCGCGCCATAGGCGAAATAGTAGAAGGGGTGGCCGCGCCCGGCCTTGCGGTCCCAGTGGATCTTGGGCGTCGCGTAGAAGCCCGTCGCCGAGAGCTGCACGCGGGCCATATAGGCCGCTGCGATCAATTCCTTGAAGGCGATCTCGCGGGAGCCGACCTTCACCCGCCCCGGCCGGAAGGCGACCTCCTCCGGCCGCGCCTGCCAGTGCTTCGCGGCGAATTCCGCCAGCCGCTTCTTGATCGTCTCGCAGGCGTCGAGCGCCGCCATGCCGTTGAGGTCCGAGCCGGAGGAGGCGGCGGTGGCCGAGGTGTTCGGCACCTTGCCGGTGGTGGTGGCGGTGATCTTGACCTGATCGAGCCCGATGCCGAAGGCGTGCGCCACCACCTGCGCCACCTTGATGTAGAGCCCTTGCCCCATCTCGGTGCCGCCATGGTTCAGCGCGACCGTGCCGTCGGTATAGACATGCACCAGCGCCCCGGCCTGGTTGAACCAGGTGGCGGTGAAGGAGATGCCGAATTTCACCGGCGTCAGGGCAATGCCCCGCTTGACGACGGGGCTCGTCGCATTGGCCTCGCGGATCGCCGCCTTGCGCGCCTGGTAGTCGCAGCGCCGCTCCAGCTCGGCGATGACCTCGCCCGCGATATTGTCTTCGACTCTCTGATGATAGGGCGTGACGTCGCGGCCAAGTCCTTCACTATAAGAATTGCCGCCATAGAGATTGCGCCGGCGCACCTCCAGCGGGTCGAGCCCGGTCGCAAAGGCGACCTCCTCGATGAAGCGCTCGGCTCCGACCGTGCCTTGCGGGCCGCCGAAGCCGCGGAAGGCGGTATTCGAGCAGGTGTTGGTGAACAGCGGCTCGGAGCGGGCCCGCACCGCCGGGTAGAAATAGCAATTGTCCATATGGAACAGGGCGCGGTCGGTCACCGGCCCGGAGAGATCCGCATTCCAGCCGCAGCGCGCCGCATAGACCGCGTCGAGCGCATGGATGCGGCCTTGGTCGTCGAAGCCGATCTCGTAGTCGCAGACGAAGTCGTGGCGTTTTCCGGTGATCGCCATGTCGTCGTCGCGGTCGGGCCTGAGCTTGACCGGGCGCCTGAGCTTGCGGGCGCAGAGCGCGGCGACGCAGGCGAAGAGATTGGCCTGCGTCTCCTTGCCGCCGAAGCCGCCGCCCATGCGCCGGACCTCGACCGTCACCGCATGCGAGCCGACGCCGAGCACGGCCGCGACCATATGCTGGACCTCGCTCGGATGCTGGGTCGAGACCAGCACGGCCATGTCCTTGTCCTCGCCGGGGATGGCGAGCGCGATCTGGCTTTCGAGGTAGAAATGCTCCTGCCCGCCGATCGCCATGGAGCCCTTCAGCCGGCGCGGGCTCTCGGCCAGCGCCGCCGCGACGTCGCCGCGCTCCAGCTTGAGCGGTTCGGTGACGAGCCTGCCGCCGGCCTTTCGGGCCGCCGCGATGTCGATCAGCGGTGCCTCCTCGGCATAATCCGCCTTCGCCAGCGTCGCGGCGTGGCGCGCCTGCTCGCGCGTTGCGGCGACGACGACGAAGAGAGGCTGGCCGTGGAACAGGATGGCCCCCGTCGCGAAGACCGGCTCGTCGTGCAGATGCGTCGAGGAGATGTCGTTGGCGCCGGGGATATCGGCGGCCGTCAGCACGGCGACGAGGCCAGGCGCCGCCCGCACCGCGTCGAGATCGAGCGAGATCAATCGGCCATGGGCGATCGTGCTCGTGCCGAGATAGGCGTGCAGCAGCCCTTCCGGCGCGGCGATGTCGTCGATGTAGAGGGCCTCGCCTGAAACGTGCTTGGGCGCGGAATCATGGGCGCGGGCGGCGCCGACCGGGCCGGCTTCCGCGACGAGATCGAGCTTGCGGCGTGCGTCAGCCATGGCTGGCCTCCGCCAGAAGGCCGGCGACCCGCGTCTGCGTCTTCGCTTGCGTGGTCTCGATCAGGAAGCGTCGCAGCAGGTTGCCGGCGACCTTGAGGCGATACTGCGCCGAGGCGCGCATGTCGTCGAGCGGCGCGAAGTCCTGTGGCAGGACGGCGATCGCGGCGGCGACCGCGGCCTCGTTCCATTCGCGGCCGAGAAGCGCCGCTTCCGCCGCCTTCGCCCGCTTCGGAATACCGGCCATGCCGCCATAGGCGAGGCGCGCTTCGCCGATGAGGCCATCGGCGGTGAACGTCAACCGGAAGGCGCCGCAGACGGCGGAGATGTCCTCGTCGAAGCGTTTCGATACCTTGGAGACGTGGAACAGCATGCCGTCCGCCAGTTTCGGCACCAGAACGGCCGCGACGAATTCGCCCGGGCGCCGGTCCTGCTTGCGGTAGTCGAGGAAGAAGCTCTCGAGCGGGATGGCGCGGTGCGAAAGTTTTTCCGAGTCCTCATCCTGAAGAGCAAGGCGTGCGCCTTGCGTCTTCAAGGATGTTGCGGAGCGTGCTGGATCGCTCTTCGAGACGCCGCTTTGCGGCTCCTCGGGATCAGGGCTGGAGGTTCGCGCCAGCACCAGCGTCGCATCGAGTGCGATCAGGGCCGGCGGCAGGTCGCCGATCGGCGAGCCGTTGGCGATGTTGCCGCCGATCGTGCCGGCATTGCGGACCTGCTCGCCGCCGAAGCGGCGCATCAGTTCGCCGAGCTGCGGCGAGAGGGCGGCCAGGGCGGTGCGAACATCGCTATTGTTCGCCATCGCGCCGAAGCGCAGATGATCGCCTTCATCGGTGATCGCACGCAATGCCTCGATCCGGCCGAGGTAAATCACCGGATCGAGCTGCCTCATCGCCTTGGTGACCCAGAGCCCGACATCGGTGGCGCCAGCGACGAGCGTCGCCTGCGGATCCGCGGCGACGAGTTCCGCCAGCGCCGTGATCGTCGCGGGGGCGTAGAAGCAGCCGCTCTCGCCTCGCAGGGCCAGCGTCTCGCTGTCGTTCAGGGCGGCGAGGCGCGCCGCGACCGCCTCGCGCGCCCGCAGGAAACGATCGGCCTCCCGCGGCGCGAGCTCGTCCATGCGGCGGCCCGCGGCGATGATCGGCTCGTAGCCGGTGCAGCGGCAGAGATTCCCCGCAAGCGCATCCTCGATGCGCGCAATGCTGGGTTCCGTCTCGTTCAGCCTGAGCGCCAGCAGCGACATCACGAAGCCCGGCGTGCAGAAGCCGCATTGCGAGCCATGGCAGTCCACCATCGCCTGCTGGACCGGATGCAGGCCGCCCCCGGCGCCTTTCAGATGCTCGACGGCGAGAAGCTGGCAGCCGTCCAGCGTCGGCAGGAAGCGGATGCAGGCATTGACCGCCTCGTAGCGCAGCCGGCCGCGGTCGAGCCGGCCGACGACGACGGTGCAGGCGCCGCAATCGCCCTCGGCACAGCCTTCCTTGGTGCCGGTCATGCGCTTGCCGAGGCGCAGCCAGTCGAGCACCGTCAGCGTCGGTTCGCAGCGCTCGATCTCGATGAGCGCATCGCCCAGGAGGAAGCGCAGCCTGTCACGCATTCCGCCCGCTCCGCTCGCAACCCCAGACCATGCCCGTAGATTAGGCATGTTCCGCGCTTGGCCGGAAGCTTTGATTTGGTGCAGATGTGATGTGAATTTGCGCCGGAGCTGCCCATCGTGACCGCATCGACCGTCCTGCGCGCCCTGCGCGGCCGCCTGCTCTGGTTCGTCGACGATCCGCAGATTGCGGGCGAGGCGGCGCACTGCTTCATCGCGGACGGCCTGCTCGTCGTCGAGAACGGGCTGGTCAAGGCGGCCGGCGAGGCGCGGGACCTGCTGCGGACGCTGCCGGCGGATGCCGAGATCGTCGACCATCGCCCGCATCTGATCATGCCGGGCTTCATCGACGCCCATATCCACATGCCGCAGACGCAGGTCGTCGCCTCCTATGGCGCCCAGCTCATGGAGTGGCTGAACAGATACACCTTCGTCGAGGAACAGAAGCTCGGCGAACAGGGCCATGCCGAAAAGCTCTCGCGCTTCTTCCTGGCTGAGCTGCTCGCCAGCGGCACCACCACGGCGGCCGTCTACTGCTCGGTGCATCCGCAATCGGCCGAGGCCTTCTTCTCCGAGTCGCAGCGGCGCAACACGCGGATGATCGCCGGCAAGGTGATGATGGACCGCAACGCGCCCGAGGCGCTGACCGACACGGCCGAGAGCGGCTACCGCGATTCGAAAGCGCTGATCGCGCGCTGGCACGGCAGGGGCAGGCAGCTCTATGCGGTCTCGCCCCGCTTCGCGATCACCTCGACGCCGGAGCAGCTGGCGGCGGCCGGCCGGCTCGCGGCCGAGCACCCCGATTGCCACGTCCAGACCCATATCGACGAGAACCGGGCCGAGATCGCCTTCGCCCGCGAGCTTTATCCCGAGGCGGCGGATTATGCCGACATCTACCGGCGCCACGGCCTGCTCGGCCCCAGGAGCCTGATGGGCCATTGCATCCACATGACCCATAACGAGTGGCAGGCCTTCGCCGAGACCGGCGCGGTCGCCGTGTTCTGCCCGACCTCGAACCTGTTCCTCGGCTCGGGGCTGTTCGACTGGGCCCATGCAAGGCGGCGTGGCGTGAAGGTCGCGGTCGCGACCGATATCGGCGGCGGCACCTCCTATTCGATGCTGAGGACGATGGCCGAGGCCTACAAGGTGCTGCAATTGCAGGGGCAGTCGCTCTCCGCTTTCGCGGCGCTGCATGCGATCACGCGCGGCAATGCGGAGGCGCTCGGTCTCGATCGCTGGATCGGGAGCTTCGAGGCCGGCCGCGAGGCGGATGTCGTCGTGCTCGATGCGGGAGCGACCCGGGCGATGGCGCATCGCATGGAGACGGTGCGCGATCTGGCGGAGGAGTTGTTCGTCCTCGTCACGCTGGGCGACGAGCGCAATGTCGTCGCGACCTATGTGATGGGGGAGCGGGCGGGTCTGTAGTGCCCTTCCACTACCTCGAGCCAACCCGGGCGGAGCGAAGCGGCCACCCGGGATCGATGCCGGAGCGGTTCAGGCATGGAGCTCCGATCGGCGCCGCTATCGCGGCTTGTCCCGGATGACCAGCGCGGGGATTTAGCCCAGCACGCCGCCCTTGCGGGCGTAGTCGATATAGATCTCGCGCAGGCGCAGCGCGGTCGGGCCCGGCGCGCCGTTATGGATCGTGTGGCCGTCGATCGTGGTCACCGGCATGACGAGGCTGGTCGCGGAGGTGATGAAGGCCTCCTCGGCGTCGAGCGCCTCTTCCAGCGTGAACTCGCGCTCCTCGAAGCTGAAGCCGGATTCCGCGAGATAGGCCAGCACCGCCTTGCGGGTGATGCCCGGCAGGACCTTGTGCGAGAGCGGGCGCGAGATCAGCGTCTTGCCCTTGACGATCCAGGCCGTGGAGGAGGCGCCCTCGGTCACCACGCCGTCCTCGGTGAGCCAGGCCTCCTGCGCGCCGTTCTCCAGCGCGAACTGCTTGGCGAGGACGGGGGCGAGCAGGTTGACGCTCTTGATGTCGCGGCGGGCCCAGCGCAGGTCCGGCGTCGAGACGACCTTGATGCCGGTCTTCACCGCCGGGGCGTTCACGAAATTGCGCGCCTGGGTGAACAGCACCAGTGTCGGCTGGACGTCCTGGGGGAAGGGGAAGTCGCGATCGGCGGCGCCCCGCGAGACCTGCAGATAGATGCCGCCCTCGTCGAGATTGTTGCGCCTGATCAGTTCCTCATGGATCGCGACCAGCTCGGCCTTCGACCAGGGCAGGGCGAGGCGGATCTCGCCGCAGGAGCGCTCGAGGCGGGCGAGATGCGCCTCGCAGTCGACGAGCTTGCCGCCGATCACCGCCGAAACCTCGTAGATGCCGTCGCCGAAGATGAAGCCGCGGTCGAAGATCGAGACCTTCGCCTCCTCCTCAGGGAGATAGGCGCCATTGACATAGACGATACGGCTCATCGCTGCGGACCCGCTGGGTGGGGAAAGGAACGCGTCCTTCCTAGAGCATCGGACCGAAAAGTGGAATCCATTTTTCGGAGAAATCCGATGCACTAGCAATGAGATAGGTCATCGTTGCCGCGTCCGGAAGGACGCGCGATGATCTAGCCGAGCTTCGCGGCGGTTGCGAGGGGCAAGGCAGGGAAACCGTCCGGCGTCCGGCGTAGGGCCGGACGGGTGTCCGTTGCCGGCGCCGGCCCTATTTGCCTGCGGCCAGGGCCGCCCGCTCCTGCGCCTCGACGACCGCGAGCGCGGTCATGTTGACCACGCCGCGCGCCGTCACCGAGCCGGTGAGGATATGGGCGGGCTTGTTCGTGCCGATCAGGATCGGCCCGACCGGCAGCGCATCGGCGAGGACCTTGGCGAACTGGTAGGCGACGTTGGCGGCGTCGAGATTGGGGAAGATCAGCACGTTCGCCATGCCCTTGAGCGAGGAGGAGGGCAGCACGCGCTCGCGGATCAGCGGCACCAGCGCGGTGCCGGCCTCCATCTCGCCGTCGCATTCCAGATGCGGCGCGCGCTCGCGGATCAGGGCCAGCGCCCTGCGCATCTTAAGCGCGCTCGGCGTATCGGCCGCGCCGAAGTCGGAATGGGAGAGCAGCGCGATCTTGGGGTCGATGCCGAAGCGCTGGACATGGTTCGCCGTGAGCACGGTCATGTCGGCGATCTCCTCCGCCGTCGGGTCGTGCTTCACATGGGTGTCGGTGAGGAAGAAGGCGCCCTTGTTGGTGATGACGAGCGTCATCGCCGCGAGGTCGCAGACGCCCGGCGCCAGGCCGATGATGTCCTTGACGTGCCTGAGCCGCGACATGAAGCGGCCTTCGAGGCCGGTGATCATCGCATCCGCCTCGCCGCGGGCCACGGCGAGCGCCGCGATCACGGTGTTGTTGGTGCGCACCAGCGCGCGCGCCGCTTCCGGGGTGATGCCGCGCCGGCCGGCGATGTCGAGATAGGTCTGGACATAGTCGCGATAGCGCGGATCGTCCTCGGGATTGACGATCTGGAAGTCGACGCCGGGCTTGAGCGTCAGGCCGAAGCGCTCGATGCGGGTCTCGATGACGCTGGGGCGGCCGATCAGGATCGGCACGGCGAGCCCTTCCTCCAGCGCCACCTGGGCGGCGCGCAGCACGCGCTCGTCCTCGCCCTCGGCGTAGATGACGCGCTTGGGGTCGGCCTTGGCCTGCTGGAACAGCGGCTTCATGATGAAGCCGGAGCGGAAGACGAAGCGCGAGAGCTGGTCGCGATAGGCTTCCACGTCGACCAGCGGCTTGCGCGCCACGCCCGTGGTCATGGCGGCTTCCGCCACCGCCGGCGCGATGCGCATGATCAGGCGCGGGTCGAACGGGTTCGGGATGAGCGAGGTCGCGCCGAAGGTCGAGGTCTCGCCGCCATAGGCGCGCGCCGCCACGTCCGAGCTCGGCTCGCGGGCCAGCGCCGCGATGGCGCGCACCGCGGCGAGCTTCATCGCCTCGTTGATCGTGGTCGCCTGGACGTCGAGCGCGCCGCGGAAGATGTAGGGGAAGCACAGGACGTTGTTGACCTGGTTCGGATAGTCCGAGCGGCCGGTGCAGATCATCGCGTCGGGGCGGACGGCGAGGGCGTCCTCGGGCGTGATCTCGGGGCTGGGATTGGCGAGGGCCAGGATCAGCGGCTTCGGCGCCATGCGCTTGGCCATGTCCGGCTTCAGCACGCCCGCGGCCGAGACGCCGAGGAAGATGTCGGCGCCGCCGATGATGTCGTCCAGCGTGCGGGCCTCGGTCTCCTGCGCATAGGCCTCCTTCCAGCGGTCCATCAGCGTGTTGCGGCCCTTGTAGACCACGCCGTCGATGTCGGAGACCCAGATGTTCCTGCGCTGGGCGCCGAGCTCGACCAGCAGGTTGATGCAGGCGATGGCCGCCGCGCCGGCGCCCGAGACGACGATCTTGACGTCGGCGATCTTCTTGCCCGCGAGGTCGAGCCCGTTCAGCGCCGCCGCGCCGACGATGATCGCGGTGCCGTGCTGGTCGTCATGGAAGACCGGGATGTTCATCCGGGCCTTGAGCTGCTCCTCGATGTCGAAGCATTCCGGCCCCTTGATGTCCTCGAGATTGATGCCGCCGAAGGTCGGTTCCAGCGCCGCGACGACCTCGACGAATTTCTCGATGTTCTTCTGCTCGACCTCGATGTCGAAGCAGTCGATGCCGGCGAATTTCTTGAAGAGGACCGCCTTGCCCTCCATCACCGGCTTGGAGGCCAGCGGGCCGATATCGCCGAGGCCGAGCACGGCGGTGCCGTTGGTGACGACGGCGACGAGGTTCTGGCGGGAGGTCAGCTCCGCCGCCTCGGCCGGGTCGTCGACGATGGCCTCGCAGGCGGCGGCGACGCCGGGCGAATAGGCCAGGGCGAGGTCGCGCTGGTTGCCGAGCGGCTTGGTCGCCTGGATCTCGAGCTTACCGGGGCGGGGCTGGCGATGATAGACGAGGGCGCCCGAGCGCAGATCGGTGGAGAGCGTGCTTTTCATGGCGCGAGGGTCCCTACGGTCGGAGGGATGCTGGTCGCGCGAAAGCCCCCATGCCGTCAAGCCGTCGCAACGCCGCTGCCGGTTTTTGCGGCATCGAAAACCGGTACCATCGCGGCTCGGTGCGCGGACGGGCCCTCCGGGGGCGCGCCGCGGCCCGTCGGGCAAGCCGTGTTTCGGCGCTCAGAACGCCTTGAAGGTGATGATGGTGTGGGTGTCGGCGATCTCGGGGATCGACTGCACCTTCTGCGCGACGAAATGGCCGACATCGACATCCGCCGCGACGTGGAACTTCGCGAGGATGTCGTAATTGCCGGCGGTCGAATAGATCTCGGAGGCGATCTCGCGGTCGGCGAGCTCGCTGGCGACCTCGTAGGTCTTGCCGAGCTTGCATTTGATCTCGACGAAGAAGGTCTGCATCGCGCGCTCCGGAACTCTCGGGCAGGGAACTGATTCGCCGGCGGGGGCGTCGACCCGGCCGGCTCCGGTTCTGGATAGAGCCCCGGGGGGCCGGAGATCAAGCGCCGGCGAGCGCCGCGATCCGCCGCGTCATCGGGCTGTCGGGCTCGCCGAGGCCGGCGACGACGGTGAAATGATTGGCGCCGGCGATCTCCTCGTAGCGCGTCTGCACGCCTTCCAGGCCCCAGACATCGACGAGGCGGCGGCTCTGCCTGTGATATTCGGCGCTTTCCGCTTCGCCGACGACGGCGTCCATCGTCAGCCGCGACGGCGCCGGCCAGAACAGCGGGCTCTCCCGCTCCGCCGCTTCGAGGCTGAGCCCGAGGGCGGCGTTGATGCTGGTCTCGGTGAGCGGCTTGAGGTTGTAGAGGCCGGAAATACCGTAGGCGGCGGGCACCAGACGGTCGGGCAAGGCGGGGTCGACATTGTGCCAGTCGGTCGCCAGCGTGCAGGCGGCGAGATGCCCGCCGGCCGAATGCCCGGTCGCGACCACGGGCAGGCCGAAGCGGCGCCACAGGGCGGCCGCGGCCTGCTGCAGCTCCCAGACGATATGGCCGAGATGGACCTGCGGCGAGAGGTCGTAGCCGACCACCGCGACCGGCAGGCCGAGCCGGTTCAGCCCGCGCGCCAGATGCGAGAAGAAGCTGCGGTCGAGCGCCTGCCAGTAGCCGCCGTGGATGAACATGACGAGCGCGTTGCCCCGTGCCGCCTCGGGCTTGAACAGGTCGTAGCGCTGGCGCTCGCCCTCGCCATAGGCGATGCCGAGCTCGCAGAGCGCGGTGGCGCGGTAGGCGGCGGCGTCGGCCTGCCAGCCGGCGATGATGCCGGGATGCTCCGGCACCCGGGCGCGGTTGTTGTATTCGGCTTCGTAGTCGGGGCTGGGCGCGGTCTGGCTCATGGCGGCCGCAGCGTGGCAGCACTTGCGGCTTTGCGCCAGAGCGGGCGGACGCGATCCGTGCATTCCGCCGCGGAGATAGGGGGCCGCGTGGGAAACCGGCGGGCCCTCCGCCGGCGTTCCGGTCTTTGACAGGGGGCACGGCCGGCGGCAAAAGCGATGGGCCCGCCAGCCGGGCTGCGGAGGCCATCATGGAAAATCCCGTCCTCGCCGAAGTCACGCGCGGCAACACCGTGGAATCGCGCCACCGCGGCTCGGCGATCGTCATCGATGCCGATGGCGGGGTCGTGTTCTCGGCGGGCGATGTCGAGCGCCCCGTCTTCCCGCGCTCGGCGGTCAAGGCGATCCAGGCGCTGCCGCTGCTGGAGAGCGGCGCCGCCGATCGCTACGGGCTGACCGAGGCGGAGATCGCGCTCGCCGTCTCCTCTCATTCGGGCGAGCCGCTTCATGCGGAAACCTCGCTTTCCATGCTGCGGAAGGCTGGGCGGGACGCCGGCTGTCTCGAATGCGGCGCGCATTGGCCGATGAACGAAGCGGCGGCGCGGGCGCTGGCGAAATCGGGGCGCGAGCCCAGCGCGCTCAACAACAACTGCTCCGGCAAGCATGCCGGCTTCGTCTGCCTGTCCTGCGGGCTCGACGCCGATCCCGCCGGCTATGTGAAGCCGGGCCATGCGGTCCAGCAGGCCGTGCGCGGCGCGCTGGAGGAGGTGACCGGCGCGGCGCATTCCAGCGAGCGCATGGGCATCGACGGCTGCTCGATCCCCTCCTATGCCGTTCCGCTCAGGGCGCTGGCGCTCGGCTTCGCCCGGCTCGGCAGCGGCCGGGGGCTCGGTCCCGCCCGGGCGCGGGCGGCCGCCCGCATCCGGGCCGCCGTGGCGGCCCACCCCTTCATGGTGGCGGGTACGGACCGTTTCGACACGCGGCTGATGAGCCTGCTCGGCGCCCGCGCCTTCACCAAGACCGGCGCGGAAGGCGTCTATTGCGCGGCCCTGCCGGAGCTGGGCTACGGCATCGCGCTCAAATGCGACGACGGCGCCGGCCGGGCCGCCGAGGTCGCGCTGGCGGCGCTGCTCGGCCGTTTCCTGCCGATGGACGAGCCGACGCAGGAGGCCTTCGCGCCGCTGCGCGAGGCGGTGCTGAAGAACTGGAACGGCATCGAGGTGGGGCGGGTCAGGGCGCCGGCTGCTGGCTGACGGCGTTGTTCTCGATGCGGATGCCGCTCGCCCGCGCATCCGCCGCCCTGGTCAGGTCGCCGGTGACGGGCCTGCCGTATTCGGTGCCGACCACGGCGCCGTTGCGCGCCCCGGCGATGACGTTGCTGGCGATGAGCGCGTTGCGCTCCTTCGGCACCAGCGAGACCGAGATGCCGATGCCGCATTGGCGTACGATGTTGCCGGTCGCGGCGAGGTTGCGCATGCCCCAGGACCAGCCGAGCGAGATGCCGACCTCGCTGGCGTTCTCGATCACATTGCCCGTCACGGCGGCTTCCGCCTCGACATGGACGCCGAGTCCGCCGATCGGCTCCTTGCCGTTGGGAGCGACCGCGCGGCGCGCGTTGCGGATGATGTTGTTGGCGAAGACGGCGAGCCGCCCGCCATAGTCGAGATTGGTGATGTTGGCGCCCTGAGCGCAATCCTCGACCAGGTTGTTGGCGATGATCGCGCCCTCGAAGGCGAACTCCGAATAGAGCGCCGTCTCGCCGCAGCGGCGGCCCTGATTGCCCAGCATCTGCACGCCGGAGCCCGAATTGTTGCGGATGAAGGTCATCGCGCAGTCGCGTAGCTGGTTGCCCTCGATCACGACGCCGCCCGCACGATAGAGGCTGATGCCGTTGCCGTTCGGCCCGTCGCCGCCGGCATCGGCGCGGATTCGTTCGAGCCGGTTGCCGCGCACGATCGAGCGGTCGTCCCCGGCCTCGCTGCGCCAGATCTGGATGCCGTTGTTGCCGCAATCCTCGACCGTGTTCCGCTCGATTTCCAGCCCGCGCGAATCCAGCGAGAACAGCGCCGAATCCCGCATCTTGCGGAAGCTGCTCATGCTGATGCGCCCGCCGCAGCGGTTCAGCGTCATCCCGACCGAGCCGGCATTGGCGAAGGCGAGGTCGGCGACCGTGATCGCGCCGACGGCATCGGCCTCGATCAGGCCGGAGCGCTGCGCGGAGGGAATGTCGAGCCCGTCCAGCACGAAGCCGGAGAGGCTCGTCTGCATGAGGTTGCGCGCCAGCAGGATCGGCCCGCCATCGGCCGTCACCAGCCGGGTCGCATCCGGCACGCCGATGAGGCGCGCGCCCTCCGGCAGGGCGACGCGGCCGACCCGGTAGCGGCCCGGCGGCAGCAGCAGCGGGGCCGAGCGCCGTGCCGCCTCCCTGAGCGCGGCCTGCAGGCGCTGCGACTGGTCCTCGCCGGCGCCGGGCCGCAGGCCGAACTGGGTCGCGTCGAGCCCGAGCGCGCCGAGCGGCGCCGGCGTGGGGCCGCGGGACTGCGCCTGCGCCGGCAGGCGCAGCGAAACCGTGCCGAGCAGGCCGGCGGCCAGGAGATGACGGCGGGACAGGTTCATGGCGCCTCCTGTTCCGGCGCCATCAAGGAGCGGGCCAACCCGATTGTCCCGGATCGGGACGATCGGCCGCCCATGCCGGTCACAGCCCCAGGGCGCTGGCGATCTCCTCGGCCGCCGCCGTCGGGGCGAGCGAGCCGGCGGCCACGGCGGCTTCGAGCGCCGGCGTCCGCGCCTTCAGCCCGGGATCGTTCCTGAGCTTGGCTTGCAGGCGGTCCTGCACCATCGCCCACATCCATTTCACGTCCTGCTGGCGGCGCTTCCGCGCGATGAGGCCTTTCTCGCCGAAGCGGCGATGATGCTCCTCGATCCTGCTCCACATCGCGTCGAGCCCTTCGCCGGTGAGGCCCGAAATGGTGACGACGGGCGTCGACCAGAGCGGCGAGGCCGGCGCCAGGATATGCAGCGCCGCCTTGTACTGCGCCGCCGCCGCCCGCGCCGCGGTGGCGCCCGGGCCGTCCGCCTTGTTGACGGCGATCATGTCGGCGAGCTCGATGATGCCCTTCTTGATGCCCTGCAGCTCGTCGCCGGCATTGGGCAGCATCAGCACCAGGAAGAAGTCGGTGAGGTCGGCCACCGCCGTCTCGGACTGGCCGACGCCGACCGTCTCCACCAGGATGACGTCGAAACCGGCGGCCTCGCAGAGCAGCATCGTCTCGCGCGTCTTCGCCGCGACGCCGCCGAGCGTGCCGGAGGAGGGCGAGGGGCGGATATAGGCGTGCGGATCGACCGAGAGCCGGGCCATCCGCGTCTTGTCGCCGAGGATCGAGCCGCCGGTGCGGGTCGAGGAGGGATCGACGGCCAGCACCGCGACCTTGTGGCCCTGTGCCGTCAGATAGCTGCCCAGCGCGTCGATGGTGGTCGATTTGCCGACGCCGGGCACGCCGGTGATCCCGACCCGGATGGCGCCGCCCGTGCGGGGCAGCAGGCGCTGGATCAGCGTGCGGGCCTGTTCGCGATGATCGGGCCGGCGCGATTCGGCCAGCGTGATGGCGCGCGCCAGCGCGGCGCGTTCGCCGGCCAGAATGGCGTCGGCCAGCGTTTCGGGGCGGGAGGCGGTGTCGACCATGACGCCAGTTAGCAAGCCGGTCGGGCCGGCGGCAAGGCGCCTCGCCGCCGCGCATCTGTCGTGAAGCTGTCACGGTGGCATCTTGAACATTCGTCGATTCGATGAGACGACAGGGTAATGACCGGCGTGACGATGTGGCTTCGGGGGCTTGTTCTGGCGTTGCTCGCGCCGCTGTTGCTGGCGGCCTGCGCCGCGCCGCGCGTTCTGGAGATCAGTCAGGCGCCGCGGCAGGACATCGCCGGCAAGGTCGAGATCTACGTCGCCACGACGCGCGAGGCCTCGGCCGCGCCCGTCTATTTCGACGGCGAGCGCGCGCCGAAGCTGGCTTTCGCCAAGCTCGAGATCACCGTGCCACGCAGCCACAGGCCCGGCGAGCTGGAGCTGCCGGATTCGGGGCCGGGCGACCCGGCCAAGCACTTCACCGCGACCAATATCGAGCGGCTCGACCTCGCGCCGGTCGTGGCCGATGTCCGCCGTGACATCATGCGCCGCCCGGCCGGGCAGCGCGACGTTCTGGTCTTCGTCCACGGCTACAACACCAATTTCGCCGATGCGGTCTACCGTTTCGCGCAGATCGTCTACGATTCCGGCTTCAAGGGCGTGCCGGTGCTGTTCTCCTGGCCCTCGCGCGGCCAGCTCCTCGCCTATCCCTATGACCGCGAGAGCGCCTATTATTCCCGCGACTTCCTCGAGGCGAATCTGCGCGGCATCGCCCGCGACATCGGCCCGGGTCGGATGGACATCCTCGCCCATTCGATGGGCACGATCCTGACGCTCGAGACCCTGCGACAGGCCGCGATCCGCGGCGACGGCACCTTCGGCGGCAAGCTGCGCGACGTCATGCTCGCCGCGCCCGACGTCGATCTCGACCTGTTCAAGACCCTGATGAACGTGATCCGGCGGCCGGTGACGGTCTTCGTCTCGGCCGACGACCGGGCGCTCGACTTCTCGCGCCGCTTCGCCGGCGACAAGACCCGGCTCGGCGCCGTCTCCGCCAAGGACACGGAGACGATCGCCTCGCTGGAGAAGCTCGGCGCGCGCATCATCGACCTCTCCGAAGTCTCCTCGGGCGACAGCCTGAACCACGCCAAGTTCGCCTCCTCGCCGAAGGTGGTGCAGCTCATCGGCAACCGGCTGAGGGCGGACAGGGGCATCGGCTTCGCGGGGCCGCAGCTCGGCGACAGGCTCGGCGACATCGCCGGCGGGGTGGTCGGCACGGTGGGTTCGACCGTCGGGCTGGTGGTCTCCCCGGTCACGATCATCTCCGGCGGCCGCTGATGTGACCGCGCGGGCACGGCCGGGCCGTTTTTGCGCGGTCCGGCCGCTTCGCCGCATTCTGGCCGCGTTGGCCTGCCCTTAAGGCGGCATTCTCCTGATCGGCCTCCTTCGATTGACCCGGACACCCGCTTCCATGCCTGTCACAAGGCGCGACTTCTCCCGCTTCTCCCTCGGCCTGGCCGCCTTGCTGCCCCTGGGGCTGGCAGCCTGCGCGCAGAGCGAGGCGACCGTCTCGCCGTTTTCGGTGCCGGAGCGGGCCGACCTGTCGGCCCTCGGCAAGGACCCGCGGCTGCTGGTGATGACCACGCGCCAGTCGACCGGCAACGCCGCCCCCTATTTCGGCACCGATCGCGGCCCGCTGACCTTCGCGGAGGTCCGGCTCTCGCCGCCGGGGCGGGGCATCGCCGGGCGCGTCTCCTCGGCCGTCAGCGGCGACTGGGCGATTCTCGGCATCGAGCGCGAGACCGCGACCGACGCGGCCCGGCTGTTCTCGACCGCGGCCAACGGGCGCGACGTGCTGCTCTACGTCCATGGCTACAACGAGAGCTTCGAATCGGCCGTCCGCAGCGCCGGCCAATTGTCGCATTCGCTCGCCTTCCAGGGCCGCACGGCGCTCTTCACCTGGCCTTCGGGCGGCAAGCTGCTCGACTATGCCTATGACCGCGAGAGCGCGCTCTGGTCGCGCGACGGCTTCGTCGAGACGCTGCGGGCGCTGGTCGCCAACCCGACCATCGGGCGCATCCACATCGTGGCGCATTCGATGGGGACCTTCCTCACCCTGGAAGGGCTGCGGGAGCTGCGCGATTCGCCGGAGGTCTATGCGCGGATCGGCTCGGTGGTGCTGGCCTCGCCGGATGTCGACATCGACGCCTTCGAGCAGACGGTGAAGCGGATCGGCCCGCTGGCCAGGCGCATGACCGTGATCATCGATCCCGGCGACCGGGCGCTCGCCGTCTCGGCCCGCATCGCCGGCGGTGTGGCGCGGGCGGGGGCGGCAGACCGCGCGCGCCTCGACGCGCTCGGCATCCGCGTCGCCGATACGGCGGGCCGCGGCTGGAGCCTGCTGCGGCACGACCTCTTCCTCTCCGACAGCGAGGTCACGCAGGTCGTGCGCCGCGCCATGGACCGCGGCGAGAGTTGAATGCGGGCAGCCCTGCGCCTCGCTCCGGCTCTGTTCGGCCTGGTCGCATGGCTCGACCCCTCGGCCGCCACGGCGCAGGGGCAGGGGCTCTTCGCGGCTGCGGGACGGGGCGAATGGACGTTCGACGACCCTGTCTGGCAGGCGATCCAGGTCGAGACCTATACGCCCGAGGCCTGCGCGGCCCGGCCATGCCCGCTGCTGATCGTGATCCATGGCAACGGCCGCGATGCGGCGCGGTCGCGGGACGACTGGGTCGCGGCGGCGAAACGCCACGGCGTGCTCGTCGCCGCGCCGCGTCTCGACAAGGCGCGGTTCTCCGGGCGGCTTTTCCAGCAGGGAAACGCGCGCCGCGAGCCTGACCGGGCGAAATGGACCTTCGGCATCGTCGAGAGGCTGTTCGACGCGGCGCGGGCGGCGGGCCGCGCGGAAGGCGCGGGCTACAGGCTCTTCGGCCATTCGGCCGGCGGACAGTTCGTCCACCGCATGGCGTTGCTGATGCCGGAGGCCCGGTTCTCGAAGGCCGTCGTCGCCAATGCCGGCTATTACACGCTCCCGCTCGACGCGACCGCGGCGGGGGGCTTCGCCTATCCCTATTCGCTGGGCGGCACGCCGGCGACCGACGCGACCCTGCGCGCTGCGCTCGGCAAGCATGTCACGGTGATGCTGGGGGATCGCGACACCGATCCGGCCCATCGCGAACTCAACCGATCGCCGGGCGCCGAGGAGCAGGGGGCGACGCGCTTCGCGCGCGGCAAACGGTTCATGGCGGATATCCGGGCGGCCGCCGCCCGGCTCGGCCTGCCCCCCGAATGGCGCGAGGTCGTCGTGCCGGGCGTGGCGCATCAGCAGAAGCGGATGGCCCGGGCCGCCGCGCCCGAACTGCTCAGGCCCTGAGCGGCGTCAGATCGGCGGCAGGCCGGCCCCCTTCTTGATCGTCGCCAGCGCGAAATTCGATTCGACGGACTGGATGCATTTCAGCCGGGTCACCTTCTGCTTGAGGAAGCGCTCATAGCCCTCGATGCCGTCGGTGACGACGCGCAGCAGATAGTCCTGCGAGCCGGTCATCAGATAGCATTCGGCGACTTCGCTCCAGCTCTCGATCGCCTTCTCGAACTCGGCGATGTGCTCCTGGTTCTGCTGGATGAGCCGCACCGAGACGAAGACGCTGAAGGGCAGCCCGTAGGCCTTCGGATCGACGACCGCCGCATAGCCCTGGATGACGCCGGTCTCCTCCAGCCGCTTCAGCCGGCGCAGGCAGGGTGTCGGCGACAGCCCGACCCGCTGCGACAGCTCCTGATTGGTGATCCGCCCGTCCTCCCGGAGCAGGGCGAGAATGCGGCGGTCGATCGTGTCGAGCATCATATGCTCCGTTTGGGTGTCCAGTGAGCAGGAACCTGCATGAATGACCGTAACGCGAGTGTGTTCGACCAAGCAATCGCGCCGATGCGGGATTATCCTGTCCGCAGCACGTAATGCCGGGCCGCAGCAAACGACGGGCCGAGGAGGACAGCCATGAGCAACGACAGCTATCACAAGGACCGGATCGCCAACCGCAAGCTGCATCCCGAGACGCTGATGATGGGATTCGGCTATTCGCCGGCCATGTCGGAAGGCTCGCTGAAGCCGCCGGTGTTCCTGACCTCGACCTTCGTCTTCGAGAACGCCCAGCAGGGCAAGGACTTCTTCGACCTGACGGCGGGACGCCGCCAACTCCGGCCGGGCGAGAAATCCGGCCTGGTCTATTCGCGCTTCAACCACCCGAACATGGAGATCCTCGAGGATCGCCTGGCGATCTGGGACGAGGCCGAGAAATGTGCCGTCTTCGCCTCCGGCATGGCCGCGATCGCGACGACCTGCTTCGCCTTCCTGCGCCCCGGCGACACCATCATCCATTCGCGCCCGCTCTATGGCGGCACCGAGACGCTGCTGAAGAACCAGATGGGCGCCTTCGGCATCACCCCCTTCGGCTTCACCGACGGGCTCGACGTGGCGCAGATGCGGGCGGTCGCCGAGGCCGCCGCCGCCAAGGGTCGCGTCGCGATGATCCTGGTCGAGACCCCGGCCAACCCGACCAACGGGCTGGTCGATCTGGCCGCCTGCAAGCAGATCGCCGACGAGCTCGGCCGGTCGCAGGGCCACCGCCCGCCGGTCGTGGTCGACAACACGCTGCTCGGCCCGAAATACCAGAAGCCGCTGAAGCTCGGCGCCGACCTCACTCTGCTGTCGCTGACCAAATATGTCGGCGGCCATTCCGACCTCGTCGGCGGCTCGATCAGCGGCTCCGAGGCGCTGGTCCGGCAGGTCAAGGGCTGGCGCGGTTCGCTCGGCACGCAGCTCGATCCGAACTCCTGCTGGATGCTGATGCGCTCGCTGGAGACGCTCGACATCCGCATGAGCCGCGCCAACGAGAATGCGAGGCTCGTCGCCGATTACCTGGAGAGCCATCCCAAGGTGGCGAAGGTGCACTATCTCGGCAACCTCAAGGCGGGCGATCCGCGCAAGGCGGTCTTCGACCGGCAATGCGTCGAGCCCGGCTCGACCTTCGCCTTCGACGTCAAGGGCGGCGAGAAGGAAGCCTTCGCGCTGCTCGACAACCTCCAGATCATGAAACTCGCGGTCAGCCTCGGCGGCACCGAGACGCTGGTCTCCCATCCCGCCGCCATGACCCATTCCGGCGTGGCGAAGGAACTGCGCGAGGAGATCGGCCTGACCGACGCCCTGATCCGCATCTCGGTCGGCATCGAGAACATCGAGGACCTGATCTCGGATCTGGCGCAGGCCTTCGAGGCGGTTTGACGCCAACCGGCCCTTCCGGGCAGGGGGTAGCGGGGGCTTGCGTGCCCCCGCGCAGGCGCCCCGGCGGGCTTCGCCGCGGCCGGGCTCCGATCCTTCCCGGCACGGTTTCCGCCTCCGTCGCCATGCCTGTGCGTGACCGTCCGGCTCATCAAACGGCATGTTGATGCCGAAAGGAAAGCTGATAGCGTGCGCGCGCCTGAGCGTGATGGAGGGGCAGATTGGGTAAGACGACGAAGCGGCTGACCGAGGCCATCGCGGCCTGTGCGATCGGGCTGGGCCTTCTCGCCGCGCCGGCGGCGGCGCAGGACAAGCAACTGCGGATCTTCAACTGGTCCGACTACGTCGATCCCGAGGTCCTGGACGCCTTCAAGAAGGAAACCGGGATCACCGTCGTCTACGACACCTTCGACCAGATGGAGACGGTCGAGACCAAGCTCCTCGCCGGCAAGACCGGCTACGACCTGATCGTCGTCACCGCCTCGTTCCTGCCGCGCCACATCCCGCTCGGCATCTATCAGCCTATCGACAAGGCCAAGGTGTCGAATCTCAGGAACATCTGGCCGGAGATCCAGACTCGGCTCGCCAAATACGACCCCGGCAACACCTACGCCGTGAACTACATGTGGGGCACCACGGGGATCGGCTACAACGTCGCCAAGATCAAGGAGCGGCTCGGCCCCGATGCGGTGGTCGATAGCTGGAAGATCGTCTTCGAGCCGGAGCAGCTCAAGAAGCTCTCCAATTGCGGCGTCCATGTGCTGGACGCGACCGAGGAGATGTTCCCGGCGGCGCTGCGCTATCTCGGCCTCGACCCGGATTCGAAGAAGGAGGCCGATCTCAACAAGGCCGGCGAATTGCTGCGCAAGATCAGGCCCTATATCCAGAAGTTCCACTCCTCCGAATACATCAACGCGTTGGCGAACGGCGACATCTGCCTCGCCGTCGGCTATTCGGGCGACATCCTCCAGGCCAAGAAGCGCGCCGAGGAGGCCAAGAACGGCGTCGAGCTCGCCTACGCCATCCCGAAGGAGGGCGCGCTGATGTGGTTCGATTCCTTCGTGATCCCGAAGGACGCCGGCAATGTCGATGCCGCGCTGAAGTTCATCGACTTCGTCAACCGGCCCGAGATGGCGGCGAAGAACTCGGACTTCATCCAGTACGCCAACGGCAACATCGCCTCGAAGCCGTTCCTGTCCGCCGCCGTGCGCGACAATCCGGGCATCTACCCCTCGGACGAGGTGATGAAGCTGCTCTATACGATCACGCCTTACGACCAGAAGGCGCAGCGCCTGGTCAACCGGCTCTGGACGCGCGTCAAGACCGGCAAGTGAAAGGCCGGTAAGTGAACCTCGCGAAGCGGACGGCTCCGGACAGGGCGCGGGCACCATGAAGAAGACATCGCCCGGCAGCGTGCGCCGGGCTTTCCAGCCCTGGAACGACCCGGCGGCGAAACCGCTGGTCGCGTTCCAGGGCGTGACCAAGCGCTTCGGCGACGTCACCGCAGTCGGTGACCTGTCGCTCTCGCTCTACCCGAGCGAGTTCTTCGCCCTGCTGGGGCCGTCCGGCTGCGGCAAGACCACGCTGATGCGCATGCTCGCGGGCTTCGAGACGCCGGACGCCGGCACGATCCTGCTCGACGGACAGGACATCACCGCCGTGCCGCCGCATCTGCGGCCGATCAACATGATGTTCCAGTCCTATGCGCTGTTCCCGCATCTCAGTGTCGCGAGCAACATCGCCTACGGCCTGAGGCGCGAGGGCCTGCCGCCCGCCGCGATCGCGCGCCGCGTCGAGGAGATGCTGGCGTTGGTCAAGCTCTCGGGCTTCGGCGGGCGCAGGCCGCACCAGCTCTCCGGCGGCCAGCGTCAGCGCGTCGCGCTCGCCCGCTCGCTCGCCAAGCGGCCGAAGCTCCTGCTGCTCGACGAGCCGATGGCGGCGCTCGACCGCAAGCTGCGCGAACAGACCCAGTTCGAGCTGATGGATCTGCAGAGCGAGCTCGGCCTCACCTTCATGGTCGTCACCCACGACCAGGACGAGGCGATGACCATGGCCGACCGCATGGCGGTGATGGACCATGGCAAGCTCGTCCAGATCGGCCCGCCCGACGTGATCTACGAGGCGCCGGCCAACCGCCACGTTGCCGAGTTCGTCGGTGACATCAACGTCTTCGAGGGGTGCGTCGAGGCGATCGACGGCGAGATCGTCAGGGCGCGGGTTCCGCGGATCGGCGCGGTCGAGCTGGACGAGGACGCGCCGGCCCTGAAGCCGGGCGAGGCCCTGCTGATCGGCATCCGGCCAGAGAAGATCGAGATCGCCCATGACGAGCCGCCGCAGGCCGTCAACAAGGTCGCGGGCGAGATCTGGGACATCGGCTATCTCGGCGATTTCACCATGATCCAGGTGATGATCGGCGGGCAGGGCGAGGACCGGGAAGGGGGCCAGCTCGTCAAGGTCGCGCTGGCCAACCGCACCCGCCGGCTCGCGCGCCCCTTCGCCTGGGACGACGCGGTCTGGCTCTCCTGGGACGTCGAGGCCGGCGTGGTGCTGCCGCCATGACGAGTGTTGGGAGCCTCGCCGTCATTCCGGGGCTTCGCGAAGCGAGGAGCCCGGAACCCATAACCGATACCGTTGCGATGATGGGCTCGCTGACGCGGGCGCGCGCTCATGGAAACGGCATCGGTTCCGGGCTCCGGGCTCGGGCCTGCGGCCTGCCCCGGAATGACGACGGAGCGGAGGTGTGAGCGCGGCGTCCCCTCCAGGCCGAGCCGGTCTCCGTCGCCTCGTCGTGGCCGTGCCCTATCTCTGGCTGGCGCTGTTCTTCCTCGCGCCTTTCGCCATCGTGCTGCGCATGGCGTTCTCGCAGGCGGCGACGGCGCTGCCGCCCTATGCGCCGCATTGGGAAGGCCTCGCCCGGCTCGGCGATTTCCTGTCCCAGCTCGATCTGGCGAATTTCAGCCTGCTCGCAGACGATCCGCTCTACTGGCAGAGCTATCTCTACTCGCTGCGGCTGGCGGCGATGACGACGCTCGCCGCGCTCGCGATCGGCTATCCGCTGGCCTATGCCATGGCATCGGCGCCGCCGCGCTGGCGCGGGCTGCTGCTGGTGCTCGTCATCCTGCCCTTCTGGACCTCCTTCCTGATCCGCGTCTACGCCTGGATCGGCATCCTGCGGCCGGACGGGCTGCTCGACGCCGCGCTCGCGCTGCTCGGCTTCGAGGGCGAGCCGCTGCGCTTGCTCAACACCGAAGCCGCCGTGCTGATCGGCATGGTCTATTCCTACCTGCCCTTCATGGTGCTGCCGCTCTTCGCCACGCTGGAGAAGCTCGACCGCGGCCTGCTCGAGGCGGCGGCCGATCTCGGCGCGAGGCCTCTGACCGCCTTCCTGACCGTGACCCTGCCGCTCTCGCTGCCCGGCATCCTCGCCGGCGCGGCGCTGGTCTTCATCCCGGCGGTGGGCGAATTCGTCATCCCCGACCTGCTCGGCGGTCCCGATACGGTGATGATCGGCAAGGTGCTGTGGAGCGAGTTCTTCTCGAACCGCGACTGGCCATTGGCCTCGGCTGTGGCGGTGGTGCTGCTGGTCGTGCTGGTGCTGCCGCTGGTGCTGCTCCAGCGCGCCCGGCTCCGGCGGGAGATGGCGGCATGAAGCGCCTCGGCCCCGGCCTCATCCTGGCGCTGATCCTCGGCTTCGCCTTCCTCTATCTGCCGATCGTCACGCTGATCGCCTATTCTTTCAACGCCTCGCGGCTGGTCACGGTCTGGGGCGGCTTCTCGACGCATTGGTACGGCGCGCTGATGGCGAACGAGCCGCTGCTCGACGCCGCCTGGCTCTCGATCCGCCTCGGCGTGGTCTCGGCGACGCTGGCGACCGCGCTCGGCACGCTGGCAGCCCTCGCGCTCACCCGCCACGGCCGCTTCCGCGGGCGCACGCTGTTCTCCGGCATGGTGCTGGCGCCGCTGGTCATGCCCGAGGTGGTGACGGGGCTTTCGCTGCTGCTGCTTTTCGTGGCGGCCGATGTCGAGCGCGGCTTCTGGACCGTCACCATCGCCCACGCCACTTTCAGCCTCGGCTTCGCCTGCATCGTCGTGCAGTCCCGGCTGGCGGGCTTCGACCGCTCGCTCGAGGAAGCCGCGCAGGACCTCGGCGCGACGCCCTTCGTCACTTTCTGGACCGTGACGCTGCCGCTGATCTGGCCGGCGGTGGCGGCGGCCTGGATGCTCGCCTTCACCCTCTCGCTCGACGACCTCGTGGTGGCGAGCTTCACCACCGGCCCGGGCGCGACGACGCTGCCGATGCGGCTCTACTCGGCGGTCAAGCTCGGGGTCTCGCCGGAGATCAACGCCGCCTGCACGATCATGATCGGGGCCGTCGCGGTCGTCGTGATCGCCGCCTCGCTCCTGCTCAAGCGCGAACAGCTTTCCGCCAGCTAGAGTGCCGGACCGAGAAGCGGAATCCGCTTTTCGGAGAAATCCGATGCGCCAGCAATGAGGTAGGTCATCGTTACCGCGTCCGAAAGGGCGCGCGATGATCTAAACGGGAGCTGAACGGCGCCCTCAAAACCCGTTCAGCCGGGACCTGAGATTATCCGTTCCGTGGCGAGGAATTGTCCCGCCGGAACAGGATATCGACCATGCTCGGCCATCGTGCCCGGATCGGTTTTGCCGCGCTCGCTCTCGGCGGCGCGGTGTTCGCAGCCTCGGCCCTGGCCGGCGCGGGCGACGCCCAGGCCTTCGGCGGCCGCTACGAGCGCCGCTATGAGCGGCCGGCCTACGATTATGGCTGGCGCCCGGCGCCGCCGGCCGTGCACGGCTTCTGGGGCCAGCGCCGCTGGCATCGCTATTCCGACGATTACGGCATGCGGCCGCCTGCGCCGCGTTCCAGCTATGGTTACGGCTGGCGGTAAGTGTCGCCACGCTGGTCGTGATCATGGGGCGGGCGCGGCCTTCGGGCAGCGCCCGCCTTTCTTTTCGGCTGCTATTCCGCCGCCGTTTTCTGGACGTAGCCCAGCCGCGCATTGAGCTCCTGGAGCAGCTTCTCGGCCGCATCGGCGATGACCGTGCCCGGCGGGAAGATCGCCGAGGCGCCGGCTTCGATCAGCGCGTCGAAATCCTGGGGCGGGATGACGCCGCCGACCACGATCATGATGTCGGGCCGGCCCGCCTTGGCGAGCGCCGCCTTCAATTCCGGCACCAGCGTCAGATGCCCCGCCGCGAGCGAGGAGACGCCGACGATATGCACGTCGTTCTCGACCGCCTGCCGCGCCGCTTCGTCGGGCGTCGCGAAGAGCGGGCCGATATCGACGTCGAAGCCGAGATCGGCGAAGGCCGAGGCGATCACCTTCTGGCCGCGGTCGTGCCCGTCCTGCCCCATCTTGGCGACGAGGATGCGCGGACGGCGGCCATCCGCCTCCTCGAAGTCCTGGCACATGAGCTGGACGCGCGTGACGGCTGGGTTCATCTCGCCGACCTCCCGCTTGTAGACCCCCGAGATCGCCTTGATCTCGGCCCGGTGGCGCCCGAAGACCTGCTCCATCGCCAGCGAGATCTCGCCGACCGTCGCCTTGGCCCGCGCGGCCTTGACCGCGAGGTCGAGCAGATTGCCGTTGCCGGCCGCGCCGTTGGTGAGCGCCGTCAGCGCGGCCTGCACCTCGCTCTCGTCGCGCTCGGCCTTGAGGCGCCTGAGCTTGTCGAGTTGTTGCGCGCGCACGGCGGCATTGTCGACCTTCAGCACCTCGATCGCCGCCTCGTTCTCCGGCTTGAACATGTTGACGCCGATGATCGCCTGCTGGCCGGCGTCGATGCGCGCCTGCGTCTTGGCGGCGGCCTCCTCGATGCGCAGCTTCGGAATGCCGGCTTCGATCGCCTTGGCCATGCCGCCGAGCTTCTCGACCTCCTGAATATGGCCCCAGGCCTTCGCCGCCAGCTCCGCCGTCAGCCGCTCGACGTAATAGGAGCCGCCCCAGGGGTCGATGATCCGCGTCGTGCCGCTCTCCTGCTGGAGCAGGATCTGGGTGTTGCGGGCGATGCGGGCGGAGAAGTCGGTCGGCAGCGCCAGCGCTTCGTCGAGGGCGTTGGTGTGCAGCGACTGGGTGTGCCCCTGCGTCGCCGCCATCGCCTCGATCATCGTGCGCGGCACGTTGTTGAACACGTCCTGCGCCGTCAGTGACCAGCCGGAGGTCTGGCTGTGGGTGCGCAGCGGCAGCGACTTCTCGTTGGTCGGGCCGAAATCCTTGACGAGCTTCGCCCAGATCAGCCGGGCGGCGCGCATCTTGGCGACTTCCATGAAGAAGTTCATGCCGATCGCCCAGAAGAAGGAGAGCCGCGGCGCGAAGGCGTCGACGGAGAGGCCCGCCCGCTGGCCGGCGCGGATATATTCGACGCCGTCGGCCAGCGTGTAGCCGAGCTCGAGGTCCTGCGTCGCTCCCGCCTCCTGCATGTGGTAGCCGGAGATCGAGATCGAGTTGAATTTCGGCATGTTCGCCGAGGTGAAGGCGAAGATGTCGCCGATGATCCGCATCGAGGGCGAGGGCGGGTAGATATAGGTGTTGCGGACCATGAACTCCTTGAGGATGTCGTTCTGGATGGTCCCGGAGAGCTTGGCCTGCGGCACGCCCTGTTCTTCCGCCGCGACGATGTAGAGCGCCAGCACCGGCAGGACGGCGCCGTTCATCGTCATCGACACGCTCATCTGGTCGAGCGGGATGCCGGAGAACAGCGTGCGCATGTCGTAGATCGAATCGATCGCGACCCCGGCCATGCCGACATCGCCGCCGACGCGCGGATGGTCGGAATCGTAGCCGCGATGGGTCGCGAGATCGAAGGCGACCGAGAGCCCCTTCTGCCCGGCGGCGAGATTGCGCCGGTAGAAGGCGTTCGAATCCTCCGCCGTGGAGAAGCCGGCATATTGTCGGATCGTCCAGGGCTGGTTGACGTACATGGTCGGGTAGGGGCCGCGCAGATAGGGCGCGATGCCCGGAAGCGTCTCGACGAAAGGCAGGCCGGCGCGGTCCTCCGGCCCATAGGCCGGCTTCACCGGGATGTCTTCCGGCGTCCGCCAGGAATCGCCTTCCGGCAGGGGCGTCCGGGCCTGGGCGCCTGCACCGGCGAAGGCGAGCTTCGTGAAATCCGGGATCGCGGTCATGGCTGGCTCCCGTCGGTCATGGGTACAGACCCTTGCCCCACCAATGATGGAAATGATGCACCGGTCCGTGGCCATGGCCAACCGGAACCTGGTCGGCGGCGGCGATGGCGGCCGAAATATAGCTCTTGGCGTTGCCGATCGCCTCGGGCAGCGGCTGACCCCTGGCGAGATTGGCGGCGATCGCCGAGGACAGGGTGCAGCCGGTGCCGTGGGTGTTGCGGGTCGCCAGCCGCGGCGCGTTGAAGCGCTGGCGCTTGCCGCCCGCGAGCAGGAGCAGGTCGCTGCTGACCTCGCCATGGCCATGGCCGCCCTTGATCAGGACATTCGCCGCTCCCAGCGCCGCCAGCCTGTCCGCCTGCTCCTCCACCGCCTCGTCCGTCTCGGCGGCGCTGGATTCGAGCAGGGCGGCCGCTTCGGGCAGGTTCGGCGTGATCAGGGTCGCGAGCGGGAACAGGTGGCGGCGGATCGCCTGGACGGCCTCGCGCTCGAGGAGGCGGGCGCCGGAAGCCGCGATCATCACCGGATCGAGCACGATGTTCCTGGCCTTGTGCTTCTGGAGCCCGGCCGCGACCGTCTCGATCAGCTCCACCGTCGCGAGCATGCCGATCTTGACCGCGCCGATGTCGAGATCCTCGAACACGGCGTCCATCTGCCGGGAGACGAAGGCGCGCGGCACGGCGTGGATGGCGCTGACGCCTTTCGTGTTCTGCGCCGTCAGGGCGACGATCACGCTGGCGCCGTAGACCTCATGCGCCGCGAAGGTCTTCAGATCGGCCTGGATGCCGGCGCCGCCGCTGGAATCCGAGCCGGCGATGGTGAGGGCGATGGCGGTCACTGCGCGGCTCCGGTCAGGCGTTCGCGATGGCGTGCGCGTGCGCGAGCGTCTCGACCAAGTCGCAGCCCACGAAAATGAACGAGGAGACGCCGGCCTTGTTCAATGCCTCGCTCTCGGCCGGGCGCCCGGCGAGCCAGACCGTCGCGCCGGCCCGGGCCAGCGCCTCGGCCGCGGCGGCGCCTTCCTCGGCATAGGCGTCGTCGGAGCCGCACAAGCAGGCGAGCCTCGCGCCCGAATCGCGGAAGGCGCCGACCAGCGCGTCGAGATCGGTCGCGCCGTCCTGGGCGAAGCCGTCGCCGCTCGGCGCGGCGAGGCCGCCGGCCTCGAACAGGTTGCGGGCGAAGCCGGCGCGTGCCGTGAAGGCGGCGATGCTGCCCAGCGTCGCCAGGAAGACGGCCGGGCGTTGCGGCAGCGCGTCGGCCTTGTCGCGCAGGGCCTCGAACGGCTCGGCGAGCCTGTAGGAGGGCAGGGCGTCGACGGCCTGGGCATGGCTCGGCGGGATCAGGGCCTCGACGCGCTTGGCACCGTCGAGGAGCGACCTGACGATCTCGCCGGGATTGCGCTCGGTCATGCTGCCCTGCGGGCGGACGGACGTCTTCGCCACCGGGGCGACATCGAGGACCGGGACGGCGTTTTCGCGGATGTTCGGGAACTCGCTCGTGCCGGTGATCGGGCTGCGCCGGGTCGCGATCGCCCTGGCCGCCGCCGCGCGCTCACGCGCGAGCCCTTGCTGGACATGACCGTTGGCGAGGCCGGCGAGCACGCCCTGCAGATCCTCGGTGCGCTCGCGTTCCAGATCCTGGAAGCGGTTCCAGCCCTCTTCGCACAGCGCCTGGGTCAGCGCCTCGAAGCCGCCCGCGCCGGCTGCCGGATCGGCGACGCGCCAGAGATTGGATTCCTCCAGCAGGATGAGCTGGGTGTTGCGCGCGACGCGGCGGGCGAAAGCGTCCGGCAGGCCGAGGGCCGCGGTGAAGGGCAGCACGCCGAGCGAATCGGCGCCGCCGACCCCGGCCGAGAAGGCGGCGATGGTGCCGCGCAGCAGGTTGACCCAGGGGTCGCGCCGGGTCAGGGCGCGCCAGGCCGTTTCGGCATGGATGGTCGCGGGCTTCGGCGCGAGCCCGCAGGCCTGCTGCACGCGGTTCCAGAGCAGGCGGGCGGCGCGCAGCTTCGCCACGGTCAGGAACTCGTCGGTATCGGCGACGAGGGTGAAGGCGATGGCGTCGCGCGCCTCGGCCAGCGTCAGCCCCTGCGCCTCCAGGGCGCGCAGATAGGCGACGGCCGTGGCCAGGGCGGCGCCGAGCTCCTGGGCCTCGCTGGCGCCGGCTTCATGCCAGGGGCGCGTATCGACCGTGATGAAGGGGCCCTCGAAGCCGCGCTGCTTCAGCGCCGCGATGACGCTGGCCAACCGGCGGCCGATCTCCGGCCAGGGGGCGGGGAAGGAGCCGTGGCTGGCGAGGACGCCGATCGGATCGAGGCCGAATTCCAGCGACAGCTCGGCCGGCGCATGGCCGCGCTTCTCGATCAGGGCGGCGAGCATCAGCGCGTTGACGCGACCCTGCGGCGCCGGGTCGAGCCGGAGCCGGATGAGGTCGAGCATCACGCCGTCGAGCGCCCGGTCCAGCGTCGCGACGTCGTCCGCGACGAGCCCGTAGCCGCGCGCGGCGCGTGCGCCGGCGAAGGCGAGCGTCAGCATGTCCGCGCCGCCTTCGAGATCGGCGATGGCGAGGGCCTGCGCTTCCTCCGCCTGCGGGTGGTCGAGCCGCGCGGCGACATGCCAGCGCCCGGCCTCGGCCCGGAAGGCCCGCTCGCCGGTGCCGGCGGCGTAGAGCGGCTCGATGCGGATGCCATCGGCGCTGCGCCCCACCAGCTTCTTCTCGAAATCGGCGCCCTTCAGCACCTTGTCCACGGCCGCGCGCCACGCTTCGCGCGACGGCGCCGGAAAGGCGTCGAGATAGGGCAGCTCGGATGGGGCAGCCGTGTTCATGCGCGCTGAGGCTCCTTCCCGCACACTGTGCCGCGACGACAGGCTGATTGCCATGAGCGCAGGCGCACGACCATCCCTACTTCGTCGCAGCCCCGGTGCGCAAATGCGGTGCTGGCCTCGTGCGAAAACAGGAACACCGCCCGAAGGCGGTGTTCGGAAGCGGATCGCGCCGGCGTCCGTGGCTCAGACGAACTGGCCCAGCCCCGGAATCGCGCCGACGATCGCGCCCATCGCATCCTCGCCGGCCTTCTCGCGGCCGACTGCGAACATCTCCTTCGAGACGCTCTGGATCTGGCCCATCGAGAGGCCGGCGCCCATGAGCTGGCCGCCCAGCGCCATCACGCCGCCGCCGCCGCCCATCAGCCCGCCGATGGCGCCGAGCATGCCGCCCTTGGCGCCGCCTTCGGCATCGGCGAGCTCCTGGGCGCCCGGCAGCGCCGCCATGAGCTGGCCGATCTCGCCGGCTGGGCCTTCCTTCTGCAGGAAGGCGAGGATGATGCCGACCGCCTTGCGGGCCAGGTTCTCGTCGATGCCGGCCGCCGCCGCGACGCGCGTGAGCAATTCTTCCATGGTGTCGAACCCCTCGCCAACGGCTTCGTCACGAAGCCTTCCGAAAATAGTTTACATATTTACGATCTGTTTCCAACTGCCTCGGCATCGGAGCCGGAAGGAGAGCGCGGTTCTCGCGAAAACCCGATCCGGGCTTCCGCCCCCGCCGGGGTTTGGCTACATCCTTGCTGTGACACTTCGGAACCCGATAGGCGGATGCAATGGCGGATGACGGTACGATTCTGATCGGCAAGAGCGGCAAGCCGGAGAATCTCCTGCTGAAACTGGCGAACCGTCACGGGCTGGTGACGGGTGCGACCGGCACCGGCAAGACCGTGACCCTGCAGGTGATGGCGGAAGGCTTCGCCCGCCACGGCGTGCCGGTCTTCGCGGCCGACATCAAGGGCGACCTCTCGGGCATCGTCGCGCCGGGCGACGGCAAGCCCGCCTTCGTCAACCGGGCCAAGGAACTCGGCCTCAAATATGAGCCCGACCGCTTCACCACCGTGTTCTGGGACGTGTTCGGCGAGCAGGGCCACCCGGTCCGCGCCACCATCTCGGAGATGGGGCCGCTGCTGCTGTCGCGGCTGCTCGACCTCAACGATACGGCCGAGGGCGTGCTCAACATCGCCTTCCGCATCGCCGACGAGCAGAAGCTCCTGCTGCTCGACCTCAAGGATCTGCGCGCGATCCTGAGCTACATCGCCGAGAACGCCTCCGACCTGACCACGAAATACGGCAATGTCAGCCCCGCGACCGTCGGCACGATCCAGCGCGCCTTGCTGGTGCTGGAGAACCAGAAGGGCGACCTCTTCTTCGGCGAGCCGGCGCTCGAGATCGCCGATCTGATGAAGACCGACCGCGACGGCCGCGGCGTCGTCAACATCCTCGCTGCCGACAAGCTGATGAACAATCCGCGGCTCTACGCCACCTTCCTGCTCTGGCTGCTCTCCGAGCTGTTCGAGCAGTTGCCGGAGGTCGGCGACCTCGACAAGCCCAAGCTCGTCTTCTTCTTCGACGAGGCGCATCTGCTCTTCAACGGCGCCCCGAAGGCGCTGCTGACGGCGGTCGAGCAGGTCGTCCGCCTGATCCGCTCCAAGGGCGTCGGCGTCTATTTCGTCACGCAGAACCCGCTCGACGTGCCCGATACGGTGCTGGCCCAGCTCGGCAACCGCGTCCAGCATGCGCTGCGCGCCTTCACGCCGCGCGACCAGAAGGCGGTGCGCGCGGCCGCCGAGACCTTCCGCCAGAACCCCAAGCTGAATACCGAGCAGGCGATCACCCAGCTCGGCGTTGGCGAGGCGCTGGTCTCGATGCTGGAAGGCAAGGGCTCGCCGGAGATCGTCGAGCGCGCGCTGATCGCGCCGCCCATGGCCCAGGTCGGTCCCTGCACGCCGCAGGAGCGCCGGCAGGCCATCGACGGCTCGGCGCTGAAGGGCAAGTACGACACGATGGTCGACCGCGAGTCGGCCTATGAGGTGCTGATGAAGCGCAAGAACCTCAATCCGGACGGCTCGCCCGTCGAGGCTGCGGCGGAAGGCGGCGGCGGGATCCTCGACACGATCGGCGGCTGGCTCGGCGGCGGCGCGCCGCGCGAGCGGCCCAAGACCGGCCCCGGCTCGCGCGGCGGCCCGCTGCCGCAGAGCATGGCCGAGAAGGTCATCACCTCGGCGGCGCGTTCGGCCGCGACCTCGATCGGCCGGCAGGTCGGCACCGCGATCCTGCGCGGCATCCTCGGCTCGATGTCCGGCAAGCGCTGAGTTCGCCCGAGCTCGGACCTGATCCTCGCCCTCCCCATCATTGCTTTGCTCTGCTCGCAATGACGGGGAGGGGGGCTCACGTCCCCGTCGCGACGTCGAAGATCAGCTTCAGGTTGAGCACGATGATGATCGCGGCGACGATGGCGGCGACCGCCGTCAGCCAGCGCGGCGCCACCAGCTCGCCCATCCTGGCCCTGGAGGCGGTGAGCGTGACCAGCGGCACCACGGCGAAGGGGAGCTGCAGGCTGAGCACCACCTGGCTGAGAATCAGCAGCTTCGCCGTCTGCCCCTCGCCATAGATCAGCGTCACGGCGATCGCCGGAACGATCGCCACCAGGCGGGTCACCAGCCGCCTGAGCCAGGCGGCGAGGCGCAGGCGCAGGAAGCCTTCCATCACGATCTGTCCGGCCATGGTCGCGGTCACGGTCGAATTGAGGCCGCAGCAGAGCAGGGCGATGGCGAAGAGCGAGGGCGCGATCGAAGCGCCGAGCAGGGGCTGGAGCAGTTCCTGCGCCTTGCCGAGCTCCGCGACGTCGGTGTGCCCGGCCTTGTGGAAGGTGGCGGCGGCGAGGATCAGGATCGAGGCGTTGATCAGCAGGGCGAAGGTCAAGGCCACGGTCGAGTCGAGCGTCGCGTATTTCAGCGCCTCGCGCTTCTCCGGCAGGGTGTGGCCATAGGCGCGCGTCTGCACGATGCCCGAATGCAAATAGAGGTTATGCGGCATCACCGTCGCGCCGATGATGCCGAGCGCGATGTAGAGCATGTTCGGATCGGTGACGATCGCCGTGGTCGGGGCGAAGCCGCGGATGACCTCGCCCCAGTTCGGGTCGGCGAGCGCGATCTGGATGCCGAAGCACAGCGCGATCACGCCCAGAAGCGTGATGATGAAGGCCTCGACCCAGCGAAAGCCCTTGGTCTGCAGCCACAGGATGATGAAGACGTCGAGGGCGGTGATCAGCACGCCGATCTCGAGCGGGACGCCGAAGAGCAGGTTGAGGCCGATGGCGGTGCCGATGACCTCGGCGAGATCGGTGGCGCAGATCGCGAGCTCCGCCAGCAGCCAGAGCGGCCAGGCCATGAAGGGCGGATAGGCGTCGCGGCAGGCCTGGGCGAGGTCGCGCCCCGTCGCGACCGCGAGCCGCGCGCAGAGCGATTGCAGGATCACCGCCATGATGTTGGAGACGAGCGCGACGGTCAGCAGCGTATAGCCGAACTGCGCGCCGCCCGCGAGCGAGGTCGCCCAGTTGCCGGGGTCCATATAGCCGACCGCGACCAGATAG
>Ga0180223_1000606_pt1:0-40000 | contig 41217 bp, 40 predicted proteins | sample eDN5th30CKraftOP_FD_151337 | JGI IMG/M metagenome (GOLD analysis project Ga0180223, IMG submission 151337) | Enriched Organic Plus compost microbial communities from Emeryville, California, USA - eDNA 5th pass 30_C Kraft OP (version 2) (version 2) ... | reverse complement strand
GCTGATCTGCGGCTGGATGATCCACAACAAGGACGGCTCGCCGATGCGTGCCGGTCCGCATCCGGCGTTGGCCCAGGGCAAGGTGCGCTATGTCGGCGACCATGTCGCCGTGGTGATCGCCGAGACGCTCGCAGAGGCCAAGGACGCGGCCGAAGCGATCGCCGTCGACTACGAGGAGCTGCCGGCGGTGGTCGACACGGCCAAGGCCATCGGCGCCAGGACGGCGGTCCATGACGAGGCGCCCGACAACAGCGTCTTCAACTGGCATCTCGGCGACAAGGACGCCACCGAGAAGGCCTTCAAGGCCGCCAAGCACGTGACGAAGCTCGACCTCGTCAACAACCGGCTCGTGCCCAACGCGATGGAGCCGCGCGCGGCGGTCGGCGACTACGATGCCGGCGACGGCGTCTTCACGCTCTACACCACCAGCCAGAACCCGCATGTGGCGCGGCTCGTGCTCTCGGCCTTCATCGGCATCGCGCCGGAGAACAAGCTGAGGGTGATCGCACCGGATGTCGGCGGCGGTTTCGGCTCGAAGATCTTCATCTATGCCGAGGAGACGGTCTGCGTCTGGGCGGCGAAGAAGGTCGGCCGGCCGGTGAAGTGGACGGCCGACCGGACGGAAGCCTTCCTCTCCGACGCGCATGGCCGCGACCACGTCACCCATGCGGAGCTGGCGACCGATGCCGAGGGCAAGATCCTCGGCATGAGGGTGCACACCACGGCCAATCTCGGCGCCTATCTCTCGACCTTCTCCTCGTCGGTGCCGACCTATCTCTACGCGCCGCTCTTGTCGGGCCAGTACGACATCCCGGCGATCTATTGCGAGGTCGACGCGGTCTACACCAACACCGCCCCGGTCGACGCCTATCGCGGCGCCGGGCGGCCGGAGGCGACCTTCGTGGTCGAACGCTTGATCGAGGTGACGGCGCGCCAGCTCGGCAAGGACCCGGCCAGGTTCCGGATGCAGAACTACATCAGGAAGTTCCCGCATCAGACGCCGGTCATCATGATGTACGACACCGGCAATTACGGCGCCTCGTTGAAGAAGGCGCTGGAGATGATCGACTACAAGGGGCTGGGCAAGCGCAAGCGCGACTCCGCGCGGGCCGGCAAGCTGCGCGGTATCGGCTTCTCCTCCTATATCGAGGCCTGCGGCATCGCGCCGTCGGCGGCGGTGGGCTCGCTCGGCGCGGGCGTGGGCCTGTGGGAATCGGCCGAGGTCCGGGTCAATCCGGTCGGCACGGTCGAGGTGCTGACCGGCTCGCACAGCCACGGCCAGGGCCATGAAACGACCTTCGCGCAGCTCGTCAGCGATCGGCTCGGCATCCCCATCGACAACGTTTCGATCATCCATGGCGACACCGACAAGGTGCAGATGGGCATGGGCACCTATGGCTCGCGCTCCGGCGCGGTCGGCATGTCGGCGATCTTCAAGGCGCTCGACAAGGTGATCGCCAAGGGCAAGAAGGTCGCCGCCCATGTGCTGGAGGCCGACGAGGCCGATATCGATTTCGCGGACGGGCATTTCGCGGTGAAGGGCACCGACCGGAAGCTCGATTTCGGCTCCTGCGCCTTGCAGGCCTATGTCGCGCACAAGTTCAACGGGCAGGAGCTGGAGCCGGGGCTGAAGGAGGGGGCGTTCTACGACCCGACCAACTTCACCTTCCCGGCCGGCGTCCATATCTGCGAGGTCGAGATCGACCCGCAGACCGGTGTGACGACGATCGAGCGCTGGGCGGCGGTCGACGATTTCGGCAATGTCATCAACCCGATGATCGTCGAAGGGCAGGTCCATGGCGGCATCGCCCAGGGCGTCGGCCAGGCGCTGCTGGAAGGCGCCCGCTACAATGCCGACGGCCAGCTCGTGACCGCGAGCTTCATGGACTACACCATGCCGCGCGCCGACGACCTGCCGTCCTTCGAGGTCGGCATGACCGTGACGCCGTGCCCGTCCAACCCGCTCGGCATCAAGGGGTGCGGCGAGGCCGGTGCGATCGCCTCGCCGCCCGCCGTGATCAACGCCATCACCGATGCGCTCGGCCATGAGGAGATCGCGATGCCGGCGACGCCGCAGGCGGTGTGGCGTGCGGCGCAGAAGAGCGTGAACCGGATGGCTGCGGAATGAGCGAGGGGCAGTCGGCAATAGGCTGTCGGCAGTCGGAAGCTGCCGCCGCCCTGTCCGACTGCCGACAGCCTATTGCCGACTGCCCGTAATCCAGGAGCATCACCATGTACGCCTTCACCTATCACAAGCCCACCAGCGCCCGGCAGGCGGCGACGCTGCTCGCCAAGAAGGAGGACGCCAAGCTGCTCGCCGGCGGCCACACTTTGCTGCCGACGATGAAGCAGCGGCTGGCCGCGCCGACCGCGCTCGTCGATCTCGGCGCCTGCGCCGATCTCAGGGGCATCGCGGTCAAGGGCCGCAACATCGTCATCGGCGCGATGACGACCCATGCCGAGGTCGCGGCCTCGCCCGAGGTGCAGAACGCGATTCCGGCGCTCGCCTATCTCGCCGGCCATATCGGCGACCCGCATGTACGCCATCGCGGCACGATCGGCGGCTCGGTCGCCAATAACGACCCGGCCGCGGACTACCCGGCCGCGCTGCTGGCGCTCGGTGCCACGGTCGTGACCAGCAAGCGCAAGCTGACGGCGGAGGAATTCTTCACCGGACTCTACGAGACGGCGCTGGACGAGGGCGAGATCGTCACCAAGATCTCGTTTCCGGTCGCCTCCAGGGCGGGCTACGCCAAGTTCCGCAATCCGGCCTCGCGCTACGCCATGGTCGGCGTCTTCGTCGCCAAGCGCGGCGGCGAGATCCGCGTCGCGGTGACCGGGGCGGGCGAGGGCGGCGTCTTCCGCTGGCCTGAGGCGGAGGCGGCGCTGAAGACGCGCTTCGCGGTAAAGTCGCTCGACGGGCTCAAGCACACGGCCGACGGCATCAATGGCGACATCCATGCCGATCCGGAATATCGCGCCCATCTGATCGGCGTGATGGCCCGGCAGGCCGTGGCGCAGGCGACGGGGAAATAAGCGCCCGGATCGATCTCGCCACCCTTGTCATTCCGGGGCTTCGCGGAGCGAAGAACCCGGAATGACAGTCGTTGCGTTCGAAACCGCTGCAGCCAGGGGTCAATCGCGCTCGAGGCGTCATGGTCGGGTTTGACCCGGCCGTTTCGTCCAAGCCTAGCTGGTCGCTCATCCCTGAAAGATGCCCGCAGAGCCCGGGCGTGACGTGTGCCCTCATGACTTTTCCTCTCCCTTCCTCCATCGACGCCACGCTCGCGCTGCTGCAGCGCCAAGGCTATGTTGCCGACCGCGCGCTCGCGACGGTGCTCTTCCTCGCGCTCCGGATGAAGCGACCGCTGCTGCTGGAGGGGGAGGCCGGCACCGGCAAGACCGAGATCGCCAAGGTGCTCGCGGCGGGTCTGGGCCGCCGGCTGATCCGGCTGCAATGCTATGAGGGGCTCGATCTCGCCTCCGCCGTTTACGAGTGGAACTACGCCGGGCAGATGATGGCGATCCGGCTGGCGGAGGCCGGCGGCGCCGCGGGCGACCGCGACAGGCTCGAAGGCGATATCTTCTCGGAGAAATATCTGGTGAAGCGTCCGCTCCTGCAGGCGCTGGAGCCGCAGGAGGGCGGGGCGCCGATCCTGCTGATCGACGAGCTCGACCGCACCGACGAGGCTTTCGAGGCGTTCCTGCTCGAGGTCCTCGCCGATGCGCAGGTGACGATCCCGGAGTTCGGCACGGTCAGGGCGGCCGAGCCGCCGATCGTGATCCTGACCTCGAACCGCACCCGCGAGATCCACGACGCGCTGAAGCGGCGCTGCCTCTATCACTGGGTCGGCTATCCCGACGCCACGCGCGAGCTCGCCATCCTCAAGGCGAAGGTGCCGGATGCGCCGACGAAGCTCTCGAAGCAGGTCGTCGCCTTCGTGCAGGCGATCCGCAAGGAGGAGCTGTTCAAGGCGCCGGGCGTGGCCGAGACGCTGGACTGGGCGACGGCGCTGGTCGAGCTCGACGCCGTCGCGCTCGACCCGGCGGTGGTCTCGGACACGCTGGGCGCGCTGCTGAAATACCAGGACGACATCCAGGCGATGCAGGGCTCGAAGGTGAAGGAATTGCTGGACCGCGCCAGGGCCGAGGCGCGGGTGTGACGGAAGCGCGCCGATGACCGGCAAGCTCGCCGAGAACCTCGCCTATTTCGCCCGTGCCTTGCGCGCGGCGGGGCTACCGGTGGGGCCGGGAGCCGTCGTCGAGGCGGTGGAGGCTCTGGGCGGCGGCGCGCTCGGCGGGCGCGACGACGTCTACTGGACGCTGCACGCGATCTTCGTGAAGAAGCACGAGGATACGCCGGTCTACGATCAGGCCTTCCGCCTGTTCTGGCGGCGGCGGAACCTCATCGAGAAGATCATGGCGCAGATGTCGCCGGTCTCGCCCGGTGCCGACCGCCAGCCGGAGAAGGCCGAGGCCGGAGCCCTGCGCGTGGCCGAGGCCTTCGCGCCGCCGCCGCGCGAAGACGAGCCGCCGAAGGAACTCACCGAACTGACGGCGCGGCTCACGGTCTCGGATCGCGAGATGCTGAAGTCGCGCGACTTCGCGCAGATGAGCGTGGCCGAGATCGCCCGCGCGAAGCAGCTCATCGCCGAACTCAGGCTGCCCGACGACAGCGTGCCGATGCGGCGGTTCAGGCCCGTGGCGCAGGGGCGGTCGATCGACCTGCGCCGGACTTTGCGGCAGTCGCTCAGGGGCGGTGGCGGCTCGATCGACCTCGCCTTCCGGGAGCGGCGCGAGACGCATCCGCCGGTGGTCGCGCTGGTCGATATTTCCGGCTCGATGGCTGAGTATTCGCGCATCTTCCTGCATTTCCTGCACACGCTGACCGAGAGGCGGCGGCGGGTGCATTCCTTCGTCTTCGGCACGCGATTGACCAACGTCACCCGGATGCTGAAGGCGCGCGACCCGGACGAGGCGCTGGCGCTCGCCGGCAAGGCGGCGCCGGACTGGGAAGGCGGCACGCGCATCTCCGCGGCGCTGCATGCGTTCAACCGGGTCTGGTCGCGGCGCGTGCTCGCCGGCGGGGCGATCGTGCTGCTCTTCACCGACGGGCTGGAGCGGGAGCTCGACGACAGCCTCGCCTTCGAGATGGACCGGCTGCACCGCTCCTGCCGGCAACTGGTCTGGCTCAACCCGCTGCTGCGCTACGAGGCCTTCGCGGCGCGGGCCAGCGGCATCAGGGCGATGCTGCCGCATGTCGATTCCTTCCGGCCGATCCACAATCTCGCGGCGATGGCCGATCTCTGCGCGGCGCTGTCGCGGGACGCAGGGCGGCAGGGCGATCCGCGCCAGTGGCTGAAACGGGCCGGTTGAGGCATGATGTCTGCCGCCGTCGTCGCAAGGAGCGTCAGCGACGAAGCGATCCGGGAAGGCGTGGAGTTCTGTCGCCCCCGCATTGCTTCGCTGCGCGCGCAATGACGGGTATCGTCCATCGCTGACGGGAGGCTCGACCATGATCAGCACCGAAACCGATATCCTGCGCGCCGCCGAGGAATGGGCGGCTGCCGGCCGGGGCGTCGCGATCGCCACGGTGGTCGAGACCTGGGGCTCGGCGCCGCGCCCCGTCGGCTCGCATCTCGTCATCGACGGGGAGGGCAACTTCCTCGGCTCCGTCTCGGGCGGCTGCGTCGAGGGCGCGGTGGTGGCCGAGGCCGCCGACGTCATCGCCGACGGCAGGCCGCGCACGCTGGAATTCGGCGTCGCCGACGAGGCCGCCTGGAAGGTCGGGCTCTCCTGCGGCGGCCGCATCAAGGTCTATGTCGAGCCCGTTCGCGCGGAGGCCGCACGGTAAATGGCATCCTGGGAAACGCTTCTCGCCTTCGCCACGGTCACGGTCCTCGTCGCCTATTTTCCGGGGCCGGCGCTGCTCTACACCGCCGCCCAGACGATCAGCCATGGCCGCAAGGCGGGGCTGATGGCGATGCTCGGCATCCATCTCGGCTGCTATCTGCACGTCTTCGCGGCGGCCTTCGGGCTCTCGGCCGTGTTCAAGCATGTGCCGGAGCTCTACATGGCGGTGAAGATCGCCGGGGCCGCCTATCTGGTCTGGATCGGCATCGGCATGATCCGCTCGCGCCTCGCCGCGGCCGGCCAGCCGGTGGCGCCGCCGAAGACGGTGAAACGGGCGCTGTTCGATTCCTTCGTGGTCGAGGTGCTCAACCCCAAGGTCGCGCTGTTCTTCATCGCGCTCCTGCCGCAATTCGTCGATCCGGCCGGCGCGCTGCCGGTCTGGGCGCAGTTCCTGATCCTCGGGGTCGTCGTCAATCTCGCCTTCTCCTCGGCCGATCTGGTGACGGTGCTGGGGGCTTCCTTCGTCGCGGCGGCGATGAAGCGGGCCGGGACCGGCTTCGGGATCGGGCGATGGATCGGCGGCTCGCTGATGATCGGGCTCGGCCTCAAGCTCGCGACGGACAGGGGTTGAAGCGGTGGATCTCGCCATCCTCTCGGCGCTGAATGCCGAACGCGCGGCGCGCCGCGCGGCCGTGCTCGTCACCGAACTCGCCAGCGGCGCGCAGCGGCTGGTCCGGCAAGGCGAGATCGCCGCCGATCCGCTCGCCGCGCTGATCGAGACGCAGTTGCGCACCGGCAAGAGCGGCAGCGTCGAGGCCGGGGGCGCATCCTATTTCCTCACCGTGCAGGCGCCGCATCCGCGCATCGTGGTGACCGGCGCCGTGCACATCTCGCAGGCGATGGCCCCGATGGCGCAGGCGCTCGACCTCGACCTCGTCGTCATCGACCCGCGCACGGCCTTCGCCACGCCGGAGCGCTTTCCCGGCGTGACGCTGCTGGCGGAATGGCCGGAGGAGGCGCTGCCGCGCCTCGGCCTCGACGGCTACACCGCTTTCGTCGCGCTGACCCATGATCCGAAGATCGACGATCCCGGCCTCGCGGCGGCGCTGCGCTCCGACTGCTTCTATATCGGCGCGCTCGGCAGCCGGAAGACGCATGGCAAGCGGCTCGAGCGGCTGGCCGCGGCCGGTTTCGACGCCGGGGCGACCGGACGCATCCATGCCCCGATCGGGCTCGACATCGGCGCCGTCTCGCCAGCCGAGATCGCGCTCGCTATCCTGGCCGAGATCGTGAGCAGCCTGCGCGGCCCACGCAGGAAGCCCGCCTGAAAGGCGCCCGTCATGAAGTTCGGTCCCGTCGCCATTACTGAGGCCGTCGGCTGCATCGCCGCGCATACCATCCGGATGGGCGCGACGACCGTGAAGAAGGGCGCCCTGATCACGGAGGAGGTCGCCGCGCGGCTGGCCGCGGAAGGCCTCGGCGAGATCGTCGCCGTGCGGCTGGAGGAGGGCGACGTCGCCGAGAACGAGGCGGCCTCCCGGCTGGCGGCGCGCCTGACCGGCGGCAACATCGTCGCGGAAGCGCCGTTCACCGGCCGCGTCAACATGTTCGCCACGGCGGCGGGCGTGCTGCAGGTCGACGTCGCGGCGATCGACGCCTTCAACGCGGTCGACGAGGCCATCACGGTCGCGACACTGCCGGCGCTGAAGGCGGTCGTTGCGGGCGAGCTCGTCGCCACCGTCAAGATCATTCCCTATGCCGTCTCGGAAGCGCGGGTGGGGCAGGCGCTCGCTGCGCTCGGAGCGGAGCCGGCGGTCGAGGTCGCGGCCTATCGCCCGTCGAAGGTCGGGGTGATCTCGACGCTTCTGCCGGGCCTCAAGCCGAGCGTGGTCGACAAGACGATGCGCGTGATGATGGACCGGCTGACGCCGGCCGCGGCGATCCTCTCCGCCGACCGGCGGGTGCCGCACGAGGCCACCCCGCTGGCGGAGAGCATCGCGGTGCTGGCCAAGGGCGAGAGCGACATCATCGTCGTCTTCGGCGCCTCGGCGATCACCGACCGGCGCGACGTGATTCCGCAGGCGCTGATCGAGGCCGGCGGGCGGGTCGAGCATCTCGGCATGCCGGTCGATCCGGGCAACCTGCTGATGCTGGGCGAGATCGACGGCAAGCCGGTGATCGGCGCGCCGGGCTGCGCGCGCTCGCCCAAGGAGAACAGCTTCGACTGGGTGCTGCAGCGCCATCTGGCCGGCATTCCGGTCGGCCGTGCCGATGTGCAGCGCATGGGCGTGGGCGGGCTGCTGATGGAGATCGTGTCGCGGCCGCAGCCGCGCGCCCCGGCGCAGGCCGGCCCCGGACATCTCGCCGGGATCGTCCTGGCGGCCGGCCGCTCGACCCGGATGGGGGTCGACAACAAGCTGCTGCAGGAGCTGCGCGGCAAGCCGATCGTGCGCTACGCGGTCGAGGCGCAGCTCGAGGCGAGGCTCGATCCCGTCCTGGTCGTCACCGGCCATCAGCAGCAGGCGGTCGAAGCCGCCCTGGCCGATCTGCCGGTGCGCTTCGTCCACAATCCCGACTATGCTTCCGGCCTCGCCGGCTCCGTGCGCGCCGGGGTGGCGGCGCTGCCCGCCGAGGCGGAGGCGGCGGTGATCTCGCTCGGCGATATGCCGAACGTGACGCCGCAGGTCATCGAGCGGCTGGTCGAGAGCCATCTCCAGCAGCCGGATTCGCTCGCCGTGGTGCCGACCCTGTTCGGCCATCGCGGCAATCCGGTGCTGCTCGCCCGGCAGATCTTCCCCGCCGTCTCGCTGCTGACCGGGGACCGCGGGGCGCGCCGCCTGCTCGAGGAGGCGGGCAGCCGCGTCGTCGAGGTGCCGTTCGAGGATCCGGCCATCGCCATCGACGTCGACACGCCGGAGGCGCTCAGGGCCTTGCAGGGCTGAGCCGTGCGGCGGCGCGCCGGTTACCGCAGCCAGTGCAGGCCGAGCGTCGCATAGGCTTCCGAGCGGCGCGCGCCCGTGCGCTGCCAGCCGCCGGAGAGCCGCCATTCGAGGCCGAGAAGGCGCAGGCCGGTCAGATGCAGGCCGAGGCGCAGCTTGCGGTAGCCGCGCTCGCGATAGGCCTCGAACTCCGGTCCGGCGTAGAAGCCGAGCGGCATTTGCCAGCCCGGCGCGGCGCGGCCCCAGAGCCGCCCGTTCAGCGTCGAGGCATAGGCGCTGGCCTGGAGCATCATGCCGGGCATCGGCGTCGACCAGAGGTCGGCCTGGAGGCGCGCGCCGTAGCGCGCCTCGGCGAAGGAGGTGCCGAAAGGCTCGAGCCGCTGCTCGCTCTGGAAATCGGAGCCGGCATAGAGCGCGAGGAAGCTGTCGCCGAGGCGCCATTCATAGCCGATCAGCGCCTGGCTCTCCGCCTTGTAGATGGTTCCGCGCGGCGGCTGGCGCCGGGTCTGCTCCTGCGAGCCGCCGGCCTTCAGGAAGAGGCGGAAGCCGCTGCCGGCGAGGCCGCCGCCGAGCGCGCGCTTCATCCCGACGGAAAGGAAGGTCTTGGTGGGGCCGGCTTCCATCGAGCCGAAGATGACCTGCGACAGCGCCGCGCGTCCGCTCTCCGTCTCGTCCTCGTCGGCCAGGGCGACACGCGGCGCCGCGGCGGCCAACGCCATCGCCAACCCGGCCTGTCCGGCCCTGCGCCACCCCCACGCCACGCCCGCCCTCCGGGCCCGCCGCACCGTTGCCTGGCTCTCGCGGCAGACCCCGCGATCTCAACAGCTTGGCAGGGAGCTTGCAAGCTTTTGTTAACCAGACGGGCGCAGCCTCGACAGGCCGGCTAAGCTTTCGTTCCGCCAAGGAGGGAGGTGAAGATGGTTTCCGCCGATTTCATCAGGCAGCTCGAAGGCTACGGGCTGACCACGGCGACGATTCTGTACCGCATGCCCGACCATCTCAACGTGCTGCAGACCTTCGTCTGGCAGCAATACGACGTCGCTCCGCGCTTTCCGGTGCTGCAGGATTTCCTGGCCTTCTGGCGGCGGGAGCTCGACGGGCCGGTGCATTCGGTCACCGTCGCCCATGCCGGACTGATCCGCCCGGCCGAGATCCGGACGGTGAACGGCGTGCTGACGCTGCATTGAGCGCCTGCGCGGGGCGTGCTTGTTGCCCGCCGTCCGGCCGTGCTAGATCGCGCTGCGTCCCGGCGGACGCATCATGACGATCCAGCTCTTTGCCGTGGCATCGCTCCCGATGCTCCGGGCGGGCGGCTCAATCCGGCACGGCCTGTCTCTCTTGTCATCTCCCCTCCGCACCTCCGGTCTTCTGAAGGCGCTGGCCGGCCTGCCCGGCGAGCGGGTCGCCGTGGGGACCATCGTCGCCGCGCTGCAGGATCGCGCCTATGCGCTGCTGGTGGTGCTGCTCGGCCTGCCCAATTGCCTGCCGATGCCGCCGCCGATCCCGCTGGTCTGCGGGCTGGTGCTGGCCTTCGTCGCGTTCCAGATGGTGCTCGGCCGCAAGACGCCCTGGCTGCCGCGGGCGCTGCTCGCGCGCAGCATCGGCAAGCCCGAGCTCAGTCGCGCCGTCGGGCGGGCGCTGCCGCCGCTGGTCTGGCTGGAACGCTTCTCGCGCCCGCGGCTGACGATGCTCGGCGGCGCCTATGCCGTGCCGGTGCTCGGGCTCGTCATCCTGATCCTGGCGCTCGGGCTGATCGTCGCGGCGCCCTTCATCGGCCAGATCCCGCTAGGGCTCGCGGTCTGCCTCGTCGGGCTGGGTCTGGTCGAGCGCGACGGCGTACTGATCATAGCCGGAGCGGTGCTGGGCGCGGTCGGGCTCGTGCTCAGCGCCGGCTTCGCCTACGCCATCTTCAGCGGCATCCACGAGCTGCTGTTCTGATCCGGGGCTGGCGCTCAGGCAGCGAGCGCTTCGGCAAAAGGGTTCTTCACCGCCAGGAGCCGGTCGATTTCGGCGGCCGGCACCGCCTTCGAGAACAGGAAGCCTTGCAGCTCGTGGCAGCCGATGGCCTGGAGGAAGCGGTGCTGCTCGGGCGTCTCGACGCCTTCGGCGCAGACGCGCAGGCCGAGCGCGCGGCCCAGATGCGCCATGGAATGGACGAGGATCGCGGATTCGCCGGCCTCCTCCATATATTCCAGGAAGGTGCGGTCGATCTTGATCTTGTCGAAGGCGAAGCGGCGCAGATAGATCAGGCTCGAATAGCCGGTGCCGAAATCGTCGAGCGCCAGCCCGACGCCATGGGCGCGGATGTCCATCATCGCCGTCTCGGCCGCGTCGGCATCCTCGATCAGCACGCCCTCGGTCAGCTCCAGTTCGAGCTGGGCCGGATCGAAATCCGTCTCCTCGATGATGCGGATGACGTTGGACACGAAGTCCTTGTGGCGGAACTGGATCGGCGAGACGTTGACGGCGAGGCGGATGCCGTTCCAGCGCTTCGCTTCCTGGCAGGCGCGGCGCAGCACCCATTCGCTCAGCGGCACGATCAGCCCGCGCTCCTCGGCGATCTGGATGAACTCGGAGGGCGGGATCATGCCGTGCACCGGATGCGGCCAGCGCACCAGCGCCTCGACGCCGATGATGGTCGCGCCGTCGATCGAGACCTGCGGCTGGTAGTGCAGGGTCAGCTCGTCGCGCTCGATGGCGTTGCGCAGGTCGTCCTCGACCATGCGCTTGATCTGGAGCGAGCGGTTCATCTGCTGCTCGAAGAAGGAGAAGCGGTTGCGGCCGCTGTTCTTGGCCTCGTAGAGCGCGGTGTCGGCGAGCCTGAGCAGCGTTTCCCGGTCGGTGCCGTCCTGCGGCGCCATGGCGATGCCGACCGAGCAGCCGATGGTGACCTCCACTCCCATCACCGGGAAAGGGGTGGTGAGGTGCTTGAGGATGCGCTCGCCCAGCGCCGCGCAATCGGCCGCGGTCGCCTGCGCCTGGATGACGCCGAACTCGTCGCCTCCGAGCCGGGCGACCGTGTCGCCTGCCTTCACGACGCCGAGCAGCCGGCTGGCGACCTGGCGGATGAGGTCGTCGCCGGCATTGTGGCCATAGGTGTCGTTGACGGCCTTGAAGCGGTCGAGGTCGATCAGGAAGACGGCGAGGCTGCCGCCGCTGCGGTCGCGCGTCGCGAGCGCCTGGTCGAAGGCCAGATCGAAGCTGCGGCGGTTGGGCAGGGAGGACAATTCGTCCTGCCCGGCGAGGCGGTGGATCTCCTGCTCGCGCAGCACGATCTGGACGGCGGCGGCGCGCAGCCGCTGCACGGCGAAGACGATGATGCCGGAAAACAGCAGGCCGACCGCGATCAGCGCCCAGAGGAAGCGTTCGAGCATGACGTCGCCGGGGCGGGCGGGCGTCCAGGTCAGCCAGGTGCCGATCGAGGCGTCCGCCGCCGGGATCGGCAGGCTTGACAGCGGGTCGGCCGGCTCCCTGTCGACCAGGCGCATCCCGGCGACGCGGTATCCGTCCGCCAGCTCCGCCAGCATGCCGCCCGACAGGCGCCGATAGGCGACGAAGGAGAGCGGGCCGATGGCCGAGGAAAACACCGGCGTCGCGATCCGCGACAGGTCGATCACCATCAGCAGGATGGTGTCGCTGCCGTTGCTGGCGATGCTCGACCAGGTCGCGCTGTGCTCGCTCGCCAGGGAGATCGGGCCGGCCCGGCCGTTGCCGCCGGGAATGAAGTCGCTGAAGTGCCGCAGGCCGTCATAGCCGGTCTGCCCGGCCGGCGCGTTCGCCTCGACCCCGGCCAGGGCCGTGCCGGTGTCGGTGACGATATAGGCGCCGTCGAAATCGGAAAGCTGGCCGTGCAGGCGGGTGATGGCGGCCTGCAGCGCCGTCCGCGGCGCCGGCCCGCGCAGTGTCTCCTGGAAGTCGCCGGTGATCGCCAGCCGCTCCAGGCGCAATTCGCTGGCGCGGATCTGGTTGTTGAAGGCGGCCTCGATGCGCTCGCGCTGGCGCTGGGCCTCGAGGCGGTTCGACTCGCGCGTGATCGCGACCACCACGGCGGCGCCCGCCGCCATCAGCAGCAGGAAGGCGCAGCCCAGCGTGGCGACGGTGCTCGCGAACATGCGCGCGGATGAACCCGCATTGGTCATCTTCGCGCTGGCAAGGTGAGACATGCGACGCCCGGGCTCGGTCCTTCGAATCGACCTAACTGGCGAAATGTTGACATCCCGTTGCCTTGCCCGGCAAATCTGCGCCGCCGTCAGCCCGGCCCGGGCCTGTAGGGCGGTCGCGGGATCGCCATATGCGCCGCCCGCAGGGCCGCCGACCAGCGCTCGCGCAGATCGTGGAAATAGGGCTCGCCGGCCTCGATCCGGCGGTTGAGCTCGAAGTCCTCGGCGTCGCGGCGCAGGACGATGAGGTCGATCGGCAGGCCGACGCCGATATTGGAGCGCATCGTCGAATCCATCGAGATCAGCCCGACCTTCAGGGCGTCGTAGAGATCGGTCCTGAAGGTGACGGCGCGGTCGAGGATCGGCTTGCCGTATTTGTGCTCGCCGATCTGCAGGAAGGGCGCATCGGCGCCGCATTCGATGAAGTTGCCGGCGCTGTAGACCATGAAGAGCCGCATCGGCTGGCCCTTGATCTGGCCGCCGAAGAGCAGGGACAGCTCGAACTTGACGCCGGCCTCCTCCAACGCCGGGCCGTCGATGTCGCGGACATGGCGGACGCAGCGGCCGACGAGCTGGGCGGCGCGGAACATCGTGCCGGCGTTCTGGAGCGTCTCGATCTCGCCGGTCTCGGGGCTCGGCAGGCCCTCGTGCAGAAAGCTGACGACCGACTGCGTGATCGAGAGGTTGCCGGCCGTCATCACGCCGAAGTTCCGCTCGCCCGGCCAGGCGAAGAGGTGGAGCTTGCGGAAGGTGGAGATGTCGTCGAGCCCGGCATTGGTGCGCGTGTCGGCGATCATCACCAGCCCGTCCTGCACGAGGATTCCGGCGCAATAGGTCACGGCTGCTGTCCTTCGATCGTTTCCGCTATCGTCGGGCCGGCGCGCGCGCCGGGAGCCCGGCCTACTGGGCCGGCTGGCGGCCGCCCGCTTCCCGGGCGGTGACGAGGACGCTGAGATGCTCGCTTCCGCCGCCCTGTCGCGCGCCTCTTATCGGGGCGGCGTCGGCATAGTCCAGCCCCGCGGCGATGCGCACATGCGTGTCGACGGGGCAGAGGCCGTTGGCGCTGTCGAAGCCGATCCAGCCATAGCCGTTGAGATGGATCTCGGCCCAGGAATGGGCGCCGCCGTCGGTCGCGAGCCCGCCCGACGGCGCGACATAACCCGAGACGTAGCGGGCCGGCTGCCCGAGATGCCGGGCGCAGGCCATGAAGACATGGGCGATGTCCTGCGCGATCGCCTCGCCCGCCGCGAAGGCGGCGGCCGCGCCGACGCCGCTGCGTCCGCTGGCGTCGAGGCAGCTCATGCGTTCGGTCGTTGCCGCCATCAGCGCGTGCATCTGCGAGAGCGGCGTGCCCGCGCCGGCCGCTGCCTCCTCGGCGAAGGCACGCAGAGCGTCGTCCGTCGCGGTGAGCAGCGTGTCGCGCCGGTAGACCTCGCAAGGCACGCGCTCCGGCCCGCCGCGGACGGCGCCGGCGAGGTCGATCGTCTCGACCAGCCCCTCGACCCGGATCGCCAGCGCCGAGATCGGCCCGTCGGCATAGAAGGTATGGACGATGTTGCCATGCGCATCCTGTCCGGCGCGCAGGCGCCCGTCGATGCTGGGCTCGATCCGCCAGGACATCACATGCTGGCCGTCATGGTCGCGCGGCGTCAGCCGCAGGATCTGCGTGATGTGCCGCGCCGGCTCGGCATAGTCGTAGCTGATCGCGTGGGAAATCCTGATCCGCATGGGTCTCGGCCGTTCCGGCGCCTCTGTCCTGTCGTCGCGTCCTCCTGCCGGCTGCCGGCAGGTCTGCGGATCACTGGAGATACTGCTCGAAGATGGTGTTGCTGAGGCCGCTGTTGTCGACGATGAAATCCTCGATGAACTCGTGCAGCCCGTGCTGGAAGATGCTCTCGATACGGGTGTTGTTGAGGGTTGCCAGGGTCTTGCGGGCATGGCGCTGGGCCGGGCCCTGGCGGCCATAGGCGTCGCCGAGCGCATCGAGGAAGCGCGAGATGCTCTCGTAGCAGGCGGCGAGCGAGCGCGGCATGCGGCGGTTCAGGATCAGCAGGTCGGCGATCAGGATCGGCTTCACCGCCTCGCGATAGACCCAGTGATAGGCCGTCAGCGCCGAGACCTCGCGCAGCACCGTGGTCCACTGGAAATAGTCGAGCGAGCCACCGACCTGCTCGTTGGCCGGCAGCAGCACATGGTATTTCACGTCGAGGATGCGGGCGGTGTTGTCGGCGCGCTCGATATAGACGCCGAGCCGCGAGAACCAGTAGCCGTCGTCGCGCAGCATGGTGCGGTAGGCCGAGCCGTCGAAGACCAGCGAGACGTTCTTCACCCAGTCGAGAAAGCGGGCGAATTCCTCGCGGTCCATGCGCTTCTTCTCGAAGCGCTGGAGTTCCAGCCAGGCGCCGTTGAGCGCGTCCCACATCTCCGAGGTCAGGGCGGTCCGCACGGCCCGGGCATTGGAGCGCGCCTGGGCCAGGCAGTTGCGGATCGAGGACGGGTTGTCGGGGTGGAAGGTCAGGAATTCGCAGACATTGCGCTCGTTCGCCTCGCCATAGGCGGCGGCGAACTCGTCCTCGCAGCCGGCGGTGGAGACCGCGCTCTGCCATTCGGGGCCGGCGCCGCCATAGGCCGAGGGCAGGTTGGTCAGGCGGGAGGTGGCGTCGAGGATGCGGGCGAGATATTCGGCCCGCTCGACATAGCGGGAGACCCAGTAGAGGCTGTCTGCGGTGCGCGAGAGCATGGTCAGCGAGGGCCTTTCCGCTGCAGGGCAGGCGAGGTCCGGGATATGGCGGGCTGGCGGCCGGGCTGCCTCATGCGTCGAGCACCCAGGTGTCCTTGGTGCCCCCGCCCTGGCTGGAATTGACCACGAGCGAGCCTTCCTTCAGCGCCACGCGGGTCAGCCCACCGGGCACGCAGGAGATGCCGTTGGCGCCGGAGAGCACATAGGGCCTGAGGTCGACATGGCGCGGCGCCACGCCCGAGGCGACGAAGGTCGGGCAGGTGGAGAGCGCCAGCGTCGGCTGGGCGATGAAGCCTTCGGGGCTTGCCTTGAGCTTGCGGCGGAAGCTCTCGATCTGGGCCTTGTCGGCGTGAGGGCCGACAAGCATGCCGTAGCCGCCCGAGCCGTTGACCTCCTTGACCACCAGCTTCTCGAGATTGTCGAGCACATAGGCGTTGTCCTGCGGCTCGCGGCAGCGCCAGGTCGGGACGTTCTTCAGGATCGGCTCCTCGCCGGTGAAGAACTTCACGATTTCGGGCATGTAGCTGTAGACCGCCTTGTCGTCGGCGACGCCCGTGCCGACCGCATTGGCCAGCGTGACGTTGCCGGCCTTGTAGGCCCCGATCAGGCCGGGAACGCCGAGGACGGAATCGCTGCGGAAGACCAGAGGGTCGATGAAGTCGTCGTCGATGCGCCGGTAGATCACGTCGACGCGCTTCGGCCCCTGGGTGGTGCGCATATAGACCACGTCGTCCCTGACCAGCAGGTCCGAGCCCTCGACCAGCTCGACGCCGAGCTTGTCGGCCAGGAAGGAGTGCTCGTAGAAGGCCGAATTGTACTGGCCCGGCGTGAGCAGGCAGATCGTCGGGTCGGAGGGGGCGCTGCGCGGCGCGACCGAGCGCAGGGTCGCCAGCAACTGGTCCGGGTAGTTGTCGACCGGGGCGACGCGGTGGGTGGCGAAGAGCTCGGGGAAGAGCCTCAGCATCACCTCGCGGTTCTCCATCATGTAGGAGACCCCCGACGGCGTGCGGGCATTGTCCTCGAGGACATAGAAGGTGTCGGCGTCGACCCTGACCACGTCGATGCCGGCGATGTGGCAATAGACGCCGTGCGGCACCTGGAAATCGACCATCTCGAGCTGGTAGCAGGCGTTGCGATAGACCAGATCGGGCGGGATGATGCCGGCCTTCAGGCATTCCTTCGGGCCGTAGACATCCGCCAGGAACATGTTGAGCGCGGTGACGCGCTGGCGCAGGCCCTTTTCCAGCCTGGTCCATTCCGGCTTGGTCAGGACGCGCGGGATGATGTCGAAGGGGATCAGCCGCTCGGTCGATTCCTCGTCGCCATAGACGGCGAAGGTGATGCCGATGCGCCGGAAGAAGAGTTCGGCCTGGGAGCGCCGCAGGGCCAGGGTTTCGGGCGGGGCTTCCTTGAGCCAGCGGTCGAGCGCGTCATAGGCGGGCCGCAGCTCCGAGCCCGAGCCGGTCATCTCGTCGAATGCGACCATGCTGCCCTGTTCCCCTTTTCCGCCAGCCTATGCGCATTCGCCAGGGTTCGGGAAGAGGGGGAGGAGCCGGCCAAAGCGGCAGATCTGCCTATTCCTTGGGCAGAATGGGGCTTTCGGCCTCGCCCGACCTCGCAGCCGGCTTCGGGCGCGCGGCGTTGTCGACGGACCCGCCGTCGTTCCGGGCGAGACGGGAATGACGGGTCCGAGACGCCGTCGCGCTCAGCGCCTGGGCAGGCCGTGCGCGGCGAGCCAGAGCCGCAGGGCCTCGGCGTTGTTGTGATGCTCTTCCCGGGCCGCATAGAGCAGTGTCACCGGCCCTTCGGCCAGCTTTTCCGTCAGGGTGGCGAGGGCGGCCTGCGCCGGGGCGCTGCCGAGCTCGGCGGCGTAGGCCGCGCGGAAGGCGTCCCATTGATCGGGGTGGCCGTGGAATTCGTGGCGCAGCGCGTCGCTCGGTGCGATGTCCCTGAGCCAGAGATCGACCCGGTCCTTGCTGACCCCGCGCGGCCAGAGCCGGTCGACCAGGATGCGGATGCCGTCCTGGGGGGCGGCCGGCTCGTAGACGCGCTTGATCGAGATTGGCGTCATGCTGCGTACTCCCGGTTCAATCGTCGATCAGCCCCAGGCTGCGGAAGCTGGCATGGCCGTCGCGGCCGACGACGATGTGGTCGTGGATGGCGATCCCGAGCGGCTTGGCGATGTCGACGAGCTCGCGCGTCATCCGCATGTCGGCGCCGGACGGTGTCGGATCGCCGGAGGGATGGTTGTGCACCAGGATGATCGCCGAGGCCGAGAGCTCGAGCGCCCGGCGCATCACCTCGCGCGGATAGACCGGGGTATGGTCGACCGTGCCGGTCTGCTGCACCTCGTCGGCGATCAGCGCGTTCTTCCTGTCGAGGAAGAGGATGCGGAACTGCTCGCGCTCGGCGAAGGCCATCGCCATGCGGCAATAGTCGAGCACCGAGGACCAGGAGGACAGGACCGGGCGCTTCGCGAGCGCGCCCTTGGCCATGCGCGTCAGCGCCGCCTCGACGATCTTGAGGTCGAGCGCGACGGCGTCGCTGACGCCCTTGACCTCGCTCAGCCGGGAGACCGGTGCGGCGAGCACCTCGGCGAAGGAGCCGAAGCGCTGGATCAGCGCCTTGGCGAGCGGCTTGACGTCGCGCCGGGGGATCGCGCGGAAGAGCAGGAGCTCCAGCAATTCGTAGTCGGGCAGGGCATCGGCGCCTGCTTCCTGGAAGCGGGCGCGCAGGCGGTCGCGATGGCCGTGGTAATGCGGGGCCGGTTCTTCCGGCCGGTGGGGCGCCATGTCGGAGAGCAACCCGGCGGGCGAGGGAGCCTTGCGCGATCCCTTGCCCGAAACCGCGCTCATTTCGCGGCGAGCGGATTGTCGAGGCCGCCGGGCGAGAGCGTGAAGATCTCGCAGCCTGTCTCGGTGACGCCGATCTGGTGCTCGAACTGGGCCGAGAGCGAGCGGTCGCGGGTCACGGCGGTCCAGCCGTCGGAGAGCACCTTCACCCCTGGCTTGCCGAGATTGATCATCGGCTCGATGGTGAAGACCATGCCGGGCTTGAGCGGCACGCCTTCGCCGGGGCTGCCGTAATGCAGGATGTTCGGCGCGTCGTGGAAGAGCTGGCCGATGCCGTGGCCGCAGAAGTCGCGGACCACCGAGCAGCGCTCTGCCTCGGCATAGCGCTGGATGGCGAAGCCGATATCCCCGGTGGTGGCGCCGGCGCGCACGGCCTGGAGGCCGCGCTGCAGGCTCTCATAGGTGATCTCGACGAGGCGCTCGGCCTTCCGCGAGATCGCGCCGACGCCGTACATGCGGCTCGAATCGCCGTGCCAGCCGTCGAGGATCAGCGTGTAGTCGATATTGAGGATGTCGCCCTCGCGCAGCGGCTTGTCGTCCGGGATGCCGTGGCAGACGACATGGTTGATCGAGGTGCAGATCGACTTGGTGTAGCCGCGGTAGAACAGGGTCGCCGGATAGGCGCCGTTGTCCATGGCGAACTGGAAGGCGAGGTCGTCGAGGCGCTGCGTGGTGACGCCGGGCTTGACATAGGCGCCGAGCATGTCGAGGCCCGCGGCCGTCAGCCGGCCGGCCCTGTGCATGGCGGCGAAGGCCTCGGGCCCGTGAATCTTGATGGCGGGCTCGCGCGGACGCGAGCGGCCGATGGTCTCTTCGAATGTCATCGTGCGCGGGAAACTCCTCGCCCCATATCTATTGCGTTTGGCGGCCGAGACAAGCCGGAAGCGGCGCGTGCCGCGCGCGGATGGCCTGCGCATGGTCTGGTGTTGCGCTGCCGCAGGGTGTATCAGGCTGCCGCAATGGCCATGACCGATCCCTCCCCGGCGGAAGAGCAGCCCTTCGGCGCCTTCGCGCCGAAGCCCTTTCTGGCGCGCATCATCAACCGGACGCGCGCTGCCCCGGATAATTTCCTCGGCCGCAAGAGCGCCTATGCGCTGCGCCGGATCGGCCTGCGCTCGCTCGAGGGCACGCCCGTCGACATCGAGGCGCTGGGCGCCAAGATGCGGCTCTACCCGGACGGCAATGTCTGCGAGAAGCGGGTGCTGTTCACGCCGCAATATTTCGACCCGGTCGAGCGCGAGATGCTGGCCTCGCGGATGCGGGACGGCTTCACCTTCATCGATGTCGGCGCGAATATCGGGGCCTATTCGCTGTTCGTCGCGGCGCGGGCGGGGCGCAGGGCGCGCATCCTGGCGGTCGAGCCGCAACCGGACGTCTTCGCCCGCCTCGCCTACAACATCGCGCAGAATCCCTTCGGCACGGTCAAGGCGGTGGCCTGCGCGCTCGCCGACAAGCCCGGCGAGCTGACGCTGTTCATCGACCCGGCCAATCGCGGCGAATCGAGCGTGCGCATGCTGAATTCCGCGACGGCGAGCCCGGTGAAGGTGCCGGCGATGACGCTGCTGGCGCTCGTGCAGGGCGAGGGCTACGAGCGGATCGACGCGATCAAGCTCGACGTCGAGGGCGCGGAGGACCTGATCCTGGAGCCTTTCCTGCGCGATGCGCCGCCCGCGCTCTGGCCCGGCTTCATCGTCATCGAGGATTCGCGCCAGCGCTGGCAGAGCGACCTCGCCGGGCTGCTCAAGCGCAGCGGCTACCGCCTGCTGCGGCAGACCCGCATGAACATGCTGTTCGAGCGCGAGCCCGCCTGAGCGCGCAAGGCCGGCATGGCCGGCGCGCAATCGCGCCTGCTTGAGCAAAGCGCCGCGACATCCTAGCTCTTTGATCCGTCAGGTCAGGAGCCTCCCCATGTCCGCAAGCCAGAGCAGCCAGCCCCCGGTCATCGTGACCGCGGCCATCCTCGTCATCGGCGACGAGATCCTGTCCGGGCGGACCAAGGACAAGAACATCGGCTACATCGCCGAATACCTGACCAATATCGGCATCGAGCTGCGCGAGGTCCGGGTCGTGCCGGACGTCACCGACGAGATCGTCGCGGCGCTGAACGCTTTGCGCGCCCGCTATACCTACGTCTTCACCACCGGCGGCATCGGTCCGACCCATGACGACATCACCGCCGATGCGGTGGCGGCCGCCTTCGGCGTGTCGATCGACTACGACCCGCGCGCGGTCGCGATGATGCGCGAGCGCTTCGCGGCCGAGGAGCTCAACGAGGCCCGGATGCGGATGACGCGGATCCCTGCCGGCGCCGAGCTGATCGCCAATTCGGTCTCGAAGGCGCCGGGCTTCAACATCGGCAATGTCTACGTCATGGCCGGCGTGCCGGCGATCATGCAGGCGATGCTCGACGTGGTGGCCCCGACGCTGAAGACCGGCACGAAGATCCTCTCCGACACGGTGCGGGCCGGCTTGCGCGAGGGCGATATCGGCGGCCCGCTCGCCGAGGTCGCGAAGGCCCATCCCGGCGTCTCGATCGGCTCCTATCCCTTCTGGTCCGAGACCGGGCCGGACACCAACATCGTGGTGAGGTCGCGCGATCCGCGCCGGCTCGAGGCGGCGATGGGCGCGGTCCGGCAGATGATCGAGGCCTGCCGGAAGGCGGGCTGAGCCGGGCGCCGCTGGGGATCGTGTCGCGGCGGGGTCTTGCCAGCGGCCCTGCAATAGGGTTTTCGGTCTGGAACTGGCGCAGCTGGCGCCGCGATCAGTCCGGAGCGCTCCGCCATGGCCGAACCGACCTCGAACAAGGCCTTCCCGGTTTCCTGGGACCAGTTCCATCGCGACGCGCGCGCGCTCGCCTGGCGGCTGGCGGAGAAGGGTCCCTTCGAGGCGATGGTCTGCATCACCCGCGGCGGGCTGGTGCCGGCGGCGATCATCTGCCGCGAGCTCGGCCTCAGGATGATCGAGACGGTCTGCGTCGCGAGCTATCACGACTACAAGAACCAGTCCGAGCTGAGGGTGCTCAAGGACATCGCGCCGAGCATCAAGGCGGTCGGCGACGGCAAGGGCAAGGGCGTGCTCGTCGTCGACGATCTGACCGACACCGGCAAGACCGCGCGCGTGGTGCGCGGGATGCTGCCCAACGCCCATTTCGCCACGGTCTACGCCAAGCCCGCCGGCGTGCCGACGGTCGACACCTTCGTCACCGAGGTCAGCCAGGACACCTGGATCTACTTCCCCTGGGATATGGGGCTCTCCTATGTCGAGCCGATCGCCAAGGGGCATCAGGGCTGAAATCGGCCGTCGCCGCGGCGGCCGCCGGCGTCAGGCCTCCACGGAATGCGGCACCAGCGGCGGCAGCCGCGAATCCGCGACTGCCGCGATGCGGTGGCCGAGCCCGGCGAGATAGTCGCGGTTGCTCGCGAAGGCGATGAAATCCTGCACCGATTTCTGCCGCACCAGCATGACGCGGTCCCAGCGCTCGGTCTCCGGCCCGATGAGGAGGGGGCCGCCCTCGGCCACGAAGAGGAGCGAGCCGCCGCTCGCCTCCAGATGCGGCCGGGTGTGCGCGACATAGCGGTCGAAGGCTTCCGCGCCGCTGATCGGCCGTTCCGGCGCCAGCTCCGGCGTCGCCCCGTAATCCGCGACGGGGCGCAGGCGCAGCAGGTTGAGCATCACCACTGCGCCTGAGAGGCCGCGGCGGACGAGGTCGCGGCCCGCCTCCCAGCGCGGTTCGAGATAGGTCCGCATCGTCTCAGCCGTTGCGCAGGGCATCGGCCGCGAGGCTTTCGGCATGGGCGCGGATATCGACGGGCCAGCTCCGGCTATGCGCCGAAAAGCCCGCGGCGTCGCCGGCGAAGAGCGCCCGCGACGCCTCCTCGAAGCCGGCGCGATCGCCGGCCATCGCCGCGATGAAGGCATAGGCCGCCTCCTGCGCCCGGCGCACCCGGCCGCGGTCGCCATCGTTGCGGCGCGCCTCCTCGACGAGGCGGCGCAGCGCCTGCGAGGCGCCCCCCGGCTGCGCGGCGAGCCAGTCCCAGTGGCGCGGCAGCAGCGTCACCTCGCGCGCCACGACGCCGAGCTTCGGCCGGCCGCGGCCGCGCTCGGCGGAAGAGGCCGGGGCAGGCGGCGCCAGCCGCGCCGCGATCTCCTCGGCGGTGCCGCGCAGGTCGAAATCGACGGCGCGACCGGTCGCGTCGTCGAAGACGAGGAGCGCGGCCGCCGGGTCGGCCGCGAGAGCCGCCTTGACGGCGAGGGCGACCTCGGCGAGCGGGCCGGCGGCGATCCGGGACTCGCCGCGGAAGGCGGTGCAGGTCCGAATGGCGGGGTCGGATATCGCAGGGTCGGACATGGTGGGGGTGGACATGGCGGGTCTTTCACGAGGGGCGGCGGGCCGGCTTTTCCCTCCGGGATGGAGCCGGGGCGGGCCTGCCCGGGAACGAGGAGCAGCTTCGCGGCGAGGCTTTAGCGCATCGAGTCCGGTTCGGCAATATAATCCGGGTAAAAATGACTGAGGGAGCGACGGGCTTGCCCTGGTCCGTGAGGAATGCTGCAATGCAGCAACAACAACATGGCTGCCGGTGAGGAGCCCTGAACGGGAGGCGATTCGCCGTGAACCAACCGATTGAACCGATGCCGCTCGCCGCGGTCGACATCAGCGCGCTCGCCGACGACCTGCAGGACAAGATCGAGCAGGCGCGGCTGGCCTCGCGCGACGACCCGTTCGGGAATCCGGTGCTGCGGGTGACGCTCTGGCTGACGCGCCTGATGGATTCCGGCGAGCTGACCGCCACGGCCGCCGGCGAGCTGGTGCGCCTGCTCGGGCGCCGGGCGCTGCGGCAGCGGGCGGGGCGCCTCGCGCATTATGTCGGGCTCGGGCAGGACGAGGCGGCGGCCTTCGAGGCGATCGCCCGCCGGCAGGCCGAAGCGGCCGGGAGCTTCGCGGCCTTTTCCGCGGCGGTCGAGCGGCCGCGCTTCGGCGCGGTGTTCACCGCGCATCCGACCTTCGGCATGCAGCGCCGGCTGGCGCATGCGCTGGCCGATCTCGCTTCCGGCGACGCGGCCGCCGCCGGCCCGGTCCTCGACGACGCGCAGCTCAGCTTCCGCCCGGATGCGCGCATCACCTTGCAGGACGAGTTCGAGCAGGCGCGCTTCGCCGTTCGCCATGCCCGCGACGCCATCGACCGGCTCAACGCCGCCTTCCTCGCCGAGGCGCGCCGGCGCTGGCCGGAGGACTGGACGCGGCTGGCGCCGCGCCCGCTCATCCTCGCCTCCTGGGTCGGCTGCGACACGGACGGCCGCACCGATATCGGCTGGTGGGACACGCTGCGCTACCGGCTCGAATCGAAGGACGGGCAATTCGCCCGCATCCTCGAGAAGCTGCCGGAGGAGCCGGCGACGGCGCCGTTGCGCGCGCTGGTCGCGGCGGCGGCTGCGGCCGTCCGGCGCCAGCTCGCTCTGGCTCCGCCGATCGGCACGCAGCCTTCGCTGGAGGCGCTGCAGGCCTTCTCGCTGGCGCTCGTACACGAGCGCGAGACGGCCTTGCCCGATTCGGGCGGATTGCTCGTGGCGCTCGACGCGGCGCTGGCGGCCGCCGCGGACGACGAGACCCGCACAGTGCTGGCGCTGGCCAGGGCGGGCGTCGTCGCCCATGGCGTCTCGATCGCGCTGCCGCATTTCCGGCTCAACGCGGCGCAGCTCCACAACGCCCTGCGCGGCGTCATCCCCTCCGATGGCGAGCCGGCGGAGCCGGCCGAGCGGCGCGCCTTCCTGGCCGCCGCCAATGCGGCGCTCGGCAAGGTCGCGCCGGTCGCGGTCGATTTCGGGGCGCTGGCGGCCGAGCGAGCCTCGGCGGCGCGGATGATGATGACGATCGCGCAGATCGTGAAGCATGTCGACGGCTCGCGGCCGGTGCGCTTCCTGATCGCCGAGACCGAGACCGGCTACACGCTGCTCTGCGCGCTCTGGCTGGCGAGCCGTTTCGGCATCGCCGACAAGATCGAGATCTCGCCGCTGTTCGAGACCTCGGACGCGCTGGAGCAGGGCCCGCGCATCATCGACGAGGCGCTGCGCAGCCCGCATTTCCGCGACTATCTCAAGGCCCATGGCCGGCTCTGCATCCAGTTCGGCTATTCCGATTCCGGCCGCTATATCGGCCAGGTCGCCTCGACCTTCTGGGTCGAACGGCTGCGCATCCGCATCTGCGAACTGCTCGCCCGCTACGAACTCACCGAGATCGAGCTCGTCATCTTCGACACCCATGGCGAATCGGTCGGGCGCGGCGCCCATGCCGACAGCCTCGCCGACCGGCTGGCCTATCTCGACCCGCCCTATGCGCGGCAGGCCTTCGCCCGGGCCGGCATCGCCACGGTGCGCGAGACCAGCTTCCAGGGCAGCGACGGCTATCTGCTGTTCGGCACGCCTCCTCTGGCGGGCGCGACGATCGGCCGGATCGCCGAAGCGGTGTTCGCGGCGCCCGAGCCCGGCGACGATCCGATCTATGGCGAGCCCGACTTCGCCAGCGAGTTCTTCCAGACCGTGCGCGAGGAGATGAACGCGCTGGTCGACGACCCCGGCTATGCCGCGCTGATCGGCACCTTCGGCCCCTCGCTGCTCGACAAGACCGGCTCGCGCCCGGCGGCCCGGCAGACCGAAGGGGCGGGGCCGGCGCGCATCCGGCATCCCCGCGAATTGCGGGCCATCCCCAACAACGCCATCCTGCAGCAGCTCGGCTGGATGGCAAACAGCCTGCATGGCGTCGGCCATGCCGCGGCGCGGGCGCCCGAGACCTTCGGCGCGATGCGCGAGCAGTCCGACCGCTTCGACCGGGCCTATCGGCTCGCCGCCCATGCGATGGGGCATAGCGACCTCGACGTGCTGCGCGCCTATCTCGACTCGCTCGACCCCGGAAGCTGGTTCGACCGGGCGCGGCGCACGGTGCGGGAGGGCCGGCGCGAGGAATTGCTCGCCGTGGCCGAGGCGCTGTCCCGGCTGGAGCTCGCCCCGGCGCTGCGACGGCTGTTCTGGCGTCTTTCCGCCGACGCGCTGAAGCTCCGGGCCACCGCCGCCGATGTGCCGCGCATGCCGGTGAGGCTGGCAGCGCTGCATGCGCTGCGCCTCGCCGCCATGCACCGGATCTGGCTGAAGGCGGCGCATGTCCCGGATTTCCGGCCCCATGCCGGGCTGACCCGCGAGGCGCTGTTCGAGCGCCTGCTCAGGCTCGATCTGCCGGCTTCGCTGGCGCTTCTGGCCGAGATCTTCCCGCGCGATCCCGACCCGACCATCGGGCTCGATTTCGGCGAGCCGCCGGGGCCGCGCGAAGGCGGCACCTACGAGGCGCTGCACCGCGACGTGCTGACGCCGATGGCCGAGCTGTTCGGGCTGATCCGCGAGATCTCCGGCGCGATCCAGCACGAGATCGGGGCGTTCGGGTAGTCCTGGGCTGCCATCCCGCAGATCATCCCGGGCGACCGAAGGGAGACCCGGGATGACTTTCAGGAGCCTTCGCCGGATATGCTCCGGCATGGATCCCGGATCGGCGCCGCCGAAGGCGGCATGTCCGGGATGGCCGCGTAAAGGCTGAGGTTGAGGCACTGGAAGCCAGCCAAGCGTTGCAACCCGCGCCGATGCCACTACGTTGACCGGCCAAGGAAACGCCGACCGGGAGACGAGCCAGGCATGGCCGCCACCACCTTCGATGCCGCTGCTGCGCGGATCACCGTCTTCCGCGCGCTGCTCCAGGCCGTCGCGCAGCACGGCAGGAACCGTGTCGCGCTGGAGGATCCGGAGCGGCAGCCGGTCACCTATGGCCGGCTGGTGCTTGGCGCGCTGGTGCTCGGGCGCAAGCTCGCGGCGCTGACGGGCGAGCGCGAGCATGTCGGCGTGCTGTTGCCGAACATGCAGGGCATGGCGGTGACGCTGTTCTCACTCCTCGCCTATGGGCGGGTGCCGGCGATGCTGAACTTCACCGCCGGCGTCAGGAACCTGCGGGCCGCGGGCGAATTGGCCCAGCTCAGGACCATCGTCACCTCGCGCCGCTTCGTCGAGAAGGGTGAGCTCGACGCCGAGATCGCCGCGCTCGGAGAGGGCCGGCGGGTGATCTATCTCGAAGACGTCCGCAAGCAGGTGACCAGCCTCGACAAGGCCTGGGGCGCGGTGCAGAGCCTCGCACCCGGGCTGGTGCACAAGCGCTACGAGGCCAAGCCGGACGACCCGGCCGTGATCCTCTTCACCTCCGGCACCGAGGGCGCGCCGAAAGGCGTCGTGCTGAGTCACGCCAATCTCGTCTCGAATGCAAGGCAGGTCTTCGCCCATGCCGGCGGGGCGATCTCGGAGCGTGACATCTTCATGAACCCGCTGCCGGCCTTCCACTCCTTCGGGCTGACCGCCGGGATGCTGGTGCCGCTGCTGCACGGCATGAAGGTGGTGCTCTATCCGAGCCCGCTGCACTACAAGCAGGTGCCCCGGCTGATCCGCGACATGAAGGCGACCTTCCTGCTCGCGACCGACACCTTCCTTCAGGGCTATGCCCGTGCCTCCGACAAGGACGATCTGAGCAGCGTGCGCTTCGTCGTCGCCGGCGCCGAGCGGGTCAAGGCCGAGACGAAGCGGATGTGGGAGCCCTACGGCACCACCATCCTCGAGGGCTATGGCTGCACGGAATGCTCGCCGGTGATCGCGGTCAACACGCCGCAGGCGATGCGCGAGGGCACGGTCGGCAAGCTCCTGCCGGGGCTGGAGGCGGTGCTCGATCCGGTCGAGGGGATTCCCGAGGGCGGGCGGCTGCGGCTGCGCGGGCCGAATGTCATGGCGGGCTATCTCGACGCGGCCCAGCCGGGCCGGATCGTGCCGCCGGAAGGCGGCTGGCACGACACCGGCGACATCGTCACGCTCGACGACGGCTTCGTCGCGATTCGCGGCCGGGCCAAGCGCTTCGCCAAGCTCGGCGGCGAGATGATCTCGCTGGCGGCGGTCGAGACGATGGTCGCGAAACTCTGGCCGGACCAGAATCACGTCGTCGTCGGCCTGCCCGACCCGCGCAAGGGCGAGCAGCTCATCCTGGTGACGGAAAAGCCGGACGCCGACCGTGCGGCCCTGCTCGAGGAAGCCAAGGCGCAGGGTTTTCCCGAGCTCTGGGTGCCGCGCGCGATCCTGGTGACGCAGGCCATCCCCGTGCTCGGCAACGGCAAGATCGACTATGGCGCGACGCGGGAACTGGCCGCCTCGCGCCGCTCGCTGCTTTAGCACTGTTCAGCCACAATTGTAATTATGTTGCATCGCATGATGATCCCGGCCTCCATCCTCGCCACGCTGCGCGTCGCCACGCTCGCTCCCGTCCTGTCGCTGGCGGGGCCGGCGGATCTGGCGGCGCAGTCGCCCGGCGCGGTCTATGTCCGGCGCGACGAATGCGTCACGGCGGGCCGGCTGACGGCCGAGCAGTGCGAGTTCGCCTATCGCAACGCGCGGGCGGAGTTCCTGCAGAAGGCGCCGCGCTACGCCTCGCGCGCGGCCTGCGAGCGCAACCACAAGCGCTGCGGTGCCCAGATGATCGCGACGGGCGGCTGGGAATCCTTCGGCAAGGGCGGAGCGACCTATGTGCCGCGCTTCGTCGGCATCCGGGTGACGGGCGAGGGCGCGGCCGCACGCGCGCAGCCGGTGGTCGAAGGGCGGACGGCCGTCGCCTTCGCCGGCCGGCCTGTCTCGGAATTGCAGGACAAGGTCGCCGGCCAGCAGGGCGTGGTCGGTTTCGTCAGCAATGTCGGGCGGGCCGCGCACCGGCACGCCGGTTCGTCCTCCGGCGCCAGCGCCACCCGCAGCGGCGACCGCGATGACACGGTGGCGGTGCCGATGAAGAAGGAATCGATCGGCGCCGATGTGCCGCCGGGGCTCTATGTCGATCCCGACGGGGTCGAATGGTACAAGCCGGCGCGCAAGCACTGAGGGCGGGTCGCCGATGGTGCGGACGGCGGGGATCGAACCCGCATGGCCGAAGGCCGAGAGATTTTAAGTCTCTTGCGTCTACCAGTTTCGCCACGTCCGCGCGGTTCGAGCGGTAGCGGGCCGGACGGCGCGATGCAAGCGTGGCGGGGACCGCGCGGCGAGACCTCCCAAGCGCTCGCAATGACGAGGTCTTGCTTTTGTCTGCCGAAAGCCGTCAGCGCTTGCGGAAGATCAGGCTGAGATTGTTCGCCGGCATCTCGACGACCTCCGGCGCGAAGAAGCCGCTGGCCTGCGCCAGCGCCGTGACCGCCCCGAGATCGCGCAGGCCCCATTCCGGGTCGCGGCCGCGCAGGCTTTCGTCGAAGGCGGCGTTGCCGGGCTCGAGCGGCCGGCCCGGCCGGCGGAACGGGCCGTAGAGATAGAGCGGGGCGCCGCTCGCCAGCACCGCGGCGGCCTTTGCGAAAAGCCCTTCGGCCGCGCTCCAGGGCGCGATATGGATCATGTTGATGCAGAGGATCGCCGCCGGCGTCAGCGCGGGCCAGGCGGCTCCGCCGGCATCGAGATCGAGCGGCGGGCGGATGTTGCCGAGCCCGCTTTCGGCGATCCAGGCGGCGATGCTGGCGCGCGCCTCCGGGCTCGGATCGCTCGGCTGGAAGGTCAGCGACGGCAGCGCCTGCGCGAAATGCAGCGCGTGCTCTCCCGAGCCGCTGGCGATCTCGAGGACGAGGCCCTGGGCGGGCAGGGCCTCGCGCAGCACGGCGAGGATGGCGTCGCGGTTGCGCTGGGCCGAGGGCGCATGCAGCTTCGCCTCGCCTTTCGGGCGGGCGATTTCGCCGGGATTCCAGAAGCTCGGCTTGGCGGTCGTCATGGGCGGCCTCGCAAATCTTGGACCTCCCCCATCGCTTTGAGGGCGCGATACGCTATAAGGGGGCCGGAAGCAGGCCGCCAGATGTCGCGGCTTTGCAGTCAGCAGGCTGGTTTTGTTAACCGAAATCCTGATCGTCGTGGTGCTGACCGTGGTCAACGGTCTGCTCTCCATGTCGGAACTCGCCGTCGTCTCATCGAGGCCGGCTCGGCTCAAGGTTCTCAGCGATCAGGGCAACAAGGGCGCGGCGACCGCCATGCGCCTCGCCGACGACCCGGGCCGCTTCCTCTCCACCGTCCAGATCGGCATCACGCTCGTCGGCGTGCTGTCGGGCGCCTTCTCCGGCGCCACGCTCGGCACGCGCCTCTCGGCCTGGCTCGGCACGCACGGCTTCTCGCCATCGGCGGCCGACACGCTCGGCGTCGGCCTCGTCGTCGTCGCCATCACCTATCTGTCGCTGATCCTCGGCGAGCTCGTGCCGAAGCAGATCGCCCTGCGCGACCCCGAGCGCGTCGCCGCCCGTGTGGCGCCGGCGATGTCGCTGCTGTCGCGGATCGGCGCGCCGCTGGTCTTCCTGCTCGACGTCTCCGGCAAGACGGTGCTCGCCCTGCTCGGCCAGAAGGGCGAATCCGAGGAGAAGGTCACCGAGGAGGAGGTCCGCACCATCATCGCCGAGGCCGAGACGGCCGGCGTGCTGGAGCGCGACGAACGCCAGATGATCGCCGGCGTCATGCGCCTGGCCGACCGCTCGGCCCGCGCCCTGATGACGCCGCGCCGCGACGTCGAGGCCATCGACCTCTCCGACGATCTCGACGATATCCGCGCCCAGCTCCGTGCGACCCGCCGCTCGCGCCTGCCGGTGCAGGACGGCGAGTCGGATGCGATCGTCGGCGTCGTCGTGGTCAAGGACCTGATCGACTTCCTGTCGCAGGGCGGGACGATGGAGGAGCTGCGCAAGCATGTGCAGGAGACGCCGATCGTGATGGACACGGCGGATTCGCTGCATGTGCTGCGCGAGATCCGCGCCAGCCGCGTGCATATGGCGCTGGTCTTCGACGAATACGGCCATTTCGAGGGCATCATCACGCCCGGCGACGTGCTGGAGGCGATCATCGGCGCCTTCCAGGAGGAGGAGGAGGACGAGCCCGCCGTGGTGCCTCGTCCGGACGGTTCCTATCTGATCGCCGGCTGGATGCAGGCCGACGAGTTCTCCTCGGAATTCGGCATCCCGATGCCGCGCGACGCCGATTTCCAGACCGTCGCCGGCTTCATCCTGGCCGAGATGAACCATCTGCCCAATGTCGGCGAGACCTTCGACAAGGCTGGCTGGCGCTTCGAGGTGGTCGATCTCGACGGCCGGCGGATCGACAAGATCCTGCTCAGCCCGCTCGCCTGAGCTTGGTTACGAGCCGTCTCGCGGAGGCTCGCCGGGTTCGATGATGCGGTATTCGGCGTCGATGATCTCGATCCGGTCCGCCGCGGGGCGCTGGCCGGCGAAGGGCTCGGCCGGGCGATCGAAGCCGGCGGCCCGGAGCTTGGCCTTGAGCCGCCAGACGGCGATGGCGCCGGCGACCGCGACAATCGGAATCAGGATGAGGGCCAGGCTCGCGGCCAAGAGGAAAAGCGTCACGCCGACGACGAAGCTCGCCGCCATGACGAGCCAGGTCACCCAGCGCGGCGCCGTGCCGGCGCGTCCGGTGAGTCGATCTTGCAGATTGACGCGGATCATGTGGTTTTCATTCCTTCCCGCATGCAGAGATAGGAAGGAATTGCGGCGCTGGCGAGATGCCGGCTTGCGACTCTTGGTCCTCAGGCGGCGTCGTGCCAGTCGTAGAGCCAGTCATAGCGGCGGCGCATTCCCTCCGGCCCCAGGCGCCTGAGCACGAGGTCGCGCCCGGTGCTCCAGGGCCAGCCGAGATGGAAGTTGCGGCCGTTCTCGCGGCTCGCCGCCTGCACGCGGGCGGCGCGCCGGGCGCGGGCGGCGGCATAGGCCGCCATGGCGGCGGGCACGCCGGCCGCGCCCTCCCGCGCCAGATGCTCGGCCAGCAGGCGCGCCAGCACCCCGGCATCCTCGATGGCGAGCGAGGCGCCCTGCGCGAGGAAGGGCAGGACCGGATGGGCGGCGTCGCCGAGCAGCGCGATCCGCCCCTGCGCCATGGCGGCCGGCTTGCGGTCGAACAGCGACCAGACCTGCCAGCCGGGCGCCGCGCAGGCGAGTTGGCGCAGCGCCGGGGAGCCGGTGGCGAGATGCTCGGTCAGCGTGGCCCTGTCGCCCTCGCGGCTCCAGCCCTCGCGCGCTTCCGGCGCCTGGCGCAGGACGACGAGGTTGATCTGCCGCCCGCTCGACACGGGATAGTGGACCGCATGGCGCCGGGGGCCGAGATGCAGGGTCACGCGCGGCTTCTCGCCGGCGGGACTTTTGATGGCGGTGGCCGGAACCATGGTGCGCCAGGCCTCGTAGCCGGTGAATTCGGGCCCGGCGGTGTCGCCCGTCAGGCCGCGCAGGCGGGACCATAGCCCGTCGGCGCCGATCAGGCCGAGGCCGCGCAGGCTTTCGCCGCCGTTCTGGCCGGCGAGCGTCGCGGTGACGCCGGCCTCGTCCTGCCGGATCTCCTCGACGCCGCGGCCGACGATGAAGCGGATATTCGGCATCGCCCGGGCGGCGTCGAGCAGGAGGGTGTGCAGGTCGATGCGGCTGAGCAGGCGGAAGGGCGTCGGCGATTGCGCCGGATCGGCCGGCATCTCGACGATCGGCCGGCCGTCGCGCCAGCGCCGCACGATCAGCCCGTGCGAGGAGACGCCGACGCGCTTCAGCGGCAAGGCGAGGTCGAGCGCCTCGAGCACGCGGCCGGAATTCGGGCTGATCTGCAGGCCCGCTCCGGTCTCGCCGAAGCCGGTGCGCTTCTCGATCACGCTCGAGGCGATCCCGCGCCGGGCCAGCGACAGCGCGGCCGTCAGGCCGCCGATCCCGGCGCCGGCGATGAGGAGGTGAGGAGCGGTCACGGCGGAAGCCCTGGATGAACTGGCGAGCGCGGGAAGGTCAGGCAGCGCAGATGCCCCTCAGAACCTGCGCGGCGGGGCGGTGGCCGGCCGGGCCGCCGGGGTCGGGCCGTGGAAGGCCTGGCCCTGGTGTTCAGGCCGCCTTGGCCGCGTCGTGATACTCGCATTCCGGCGGGTTCGAGGCGCCGCCCTTGAGCGAGGCGTCGTATTTGAACAGCGTCGAGCAATAGGGGCAGATGATCTCGGCGTCCGCGCCCATGTCGAGGAAGACATGCGGATGGTCGAAGGGCGGCTTGGCGCCGATGCACATGAATTCGCGCGCGCCGATATGGATGACGGCGACGCCGGGGTCGTTCTGGAAATGCGGAATGCCGGTCGCGGCCATGGCTCTTCGCTCTTCAAAGCTGGAATTCGCGCGCAACCTATCCCGACACGCGGCGAGATTCCAGAGGCTGTCGGGCACCGGCGCTGGAGCGATTTGTCTCAGCGACGTGCTCGAGGGACCGGGGCTCCCTCACGGCCCGCGCAAGCAGGCCTGGGCCAGGCGGGTCATACGGGCGCTTTCCTCCGAGGAGAGCGTGTCGGCCAGCGCCTTCTGCCAGAGATTCTCGCGCTTCAGCCCGTCGACGGTGCAGGCGCAGATCTCCCGGCAGGCCGGCCCGGACAGCGAGGGGCCGGCGCAACTGCGCTGGCACTCGGCCCGGAAGGCGCGCTCGTCGGGCGAGAGCGGGGCCACGACCTGCGTCGCCAGCATGATCAGCCCGATGAAAAGCGGCTGGTGGAGGAGATAGACGAGCAGGCTGTGGCGCCCGCCCCAGCAGATGATTCGCGCCGGCCCCGAGCGCGGGCGCCAGCCGGCGGCCGCCGTTCCGTCGAGGCGCGGCAGGGCGAGGCGGGCGAGCGCGATGCCGGCGAGCACGCAGCCGAACCAGGGGAAGACCGGCACGAAATCCGCCGTCTGGATCGGGGCGTGCGAGAAGCCGAGCCAGACCGCCCAGGGCTGGTCGAACAGCGGAAGGTCGACGAAGGCCGGCAGGGCGAAGGCGAGCGCCGCCGCGAGCGCGACCAGCAAGGTGGGCAGACGCAGGAAGGGCAAGGCGAGCACGCTCGCGACAGCGACATGGTGCAGGATGCCGAAGAAGATGAAGTTCTCGCGCATCGCGAAGAAGGTGCCGATCGTCACCGCCGCTGCCGCCGCGACGACCATGGCGAGCCGCTTCAGGAAGGCCGCCCGGTTCAGACCCCGGCGCGTCGCAAGCACGAGGCTGACGCCGACGATGGCGAGGAAGGAGCCGGCGATGCAGCGCGCGAACAGCCGCCAGCCGGGCTCGAAGGCGATGTCCGTCTCGATCAGCCCGAAATTCGACAGGTCATAGGCGAAATGGAAGACGAACATCGCCAAGAGCGCCACGCCGCGGGCGAGGTCGACGAGCGCGATGCGGCCGCCCCCCGGGGCTGGGGCCGGGATCGGTGCGGAGGGAGCGGCTGCGGCGGGCTCGGTCATGGCCGTCGTTCATAAGCAAGCCGCGCCGGCGCGGCTACCCAAAGCCGCCCCGGCATGGCAGGGAGAGCGGCGACCATAGACGGATTTCGGCGGCGGGACCCATGCAGAGCTTTTCTTCCGACGGCGTGAGGATCGCCTATATCGACCTCGCGCCCACCGGCGAGACGCCGCGGCACCGGACCGTCGTCCTCGTCCACGGCTTCGCCTCGACCCATGCGATCAACTGGGTCAACACCCAGTGGACCAAAGCGCTGACCCATGCCGGCTACCGCGTCGTCGCGCTCGACGATCGCGGCCATGGCGAGAGCGAGAAGCTCTACGATCCGGCCGCCTATTCCTCGCAGATCATGGCCGAGGACGTGCGCCGGCTGATGGACCATCTCGACATCCCGCGCGCGGCGGTGATGGGCTATTCGATGGGCGCGCGCATCTCGGCGCATCTGGCGCTGGCGCATCCGCAGCGGCTCGAGGCGCTGCTGCTCGGCGGGCTCGGCATCCATCTGGTCGAGGGGGTGGGGCTGCCGATCGGCATCGCCGATGCGATGGAGGCGCCCTCGCTGGATGTCCTGACCGATCCGATGCAGCGCATGTTCCGGGCCTTCGCCGAGCAGACGAGGAGCGATCTCAGGGCGCTCGCCGCCTGCATCCGCGGCACCCGCCAGACCCTCACCGCCGAGCAGGTCGGCCGCATCTCGGTGCCGACCCTGGTCAGCGTCGGCACGCGAGACGACGTCGCCGGCTCGGGCCCGGAGCTGGCGAAGCTGATCCCCGGCGCGGAATCCTTCGATATCGCCGGGCGCGACCACAATCTCGCGGTCGGCGACAAGAGCCACAAGCAGGCGGTTCTCGACTTTCTCGCGCGTTTGTGAGACTCTTCGAGCCGATCCGAGGCATTCTGGAAAACCGGGCGACGCCAATGTGTTGTCGACATTCCCTAAAAAACTGAATCCGCCGCCTCGCTTTTCGATTCAATATCGACCGGCTTGAGCCTTTGATGCCGCCCCCGGCTTGCGGCTAGGCTCTTCTCCCGTCGACGACCCTTTCCGGAGAACGAACATGCCGTCAGGGCGCTCCGCCGTGGAAGCTCGCGATCCCGCCACCGGCCTCGACCGGCTCGATCCCGTCTGGTCCCGCCTGCGCATCGAGGCCGAGGCCGCCGTCGCCGCCGAGCCGGCGCTCGGCACGCTCATCGTCGCCTCGGTGCTCAACCAGCCGAGCTTCGAATGCGCGGTGGCGCATCGCGTCGCGGTCAGGCTCGGTCACCAGGCCGTGACCTCGGACCTGATCGAGCAGGCCTTCGCCGAGGCGATGGCGGACGACGACAGCATCGGCCCCGGCATGCGCGCCGACGTCGTGGCCGTGCTCGACCGCGACCCGGCCTGCTACCGCGTGCTCGAACCGGTGCTCTACTTCAAGGGCTTCCATGCGCTGCAATGCCACCGGCTTGCGCATTGGCTGTGGCGGCGGGACCGGCGCGATTTCGCGCTCTACCTGCAGTCGCGCGCCTCGGAGATCTTCCAGACCGACATCAACCCGGCCGCCCGGATCGGCAAGGGCATCTTCCTCGACCACGCAACCGGGCTCGTCGTCGGCGAGACCGCGGTGATCGAGGACGACGTCTCGATGCTGCACAGCGTCACGCTGGGCGGCACCGGCAAGCAGGGCGGCGACCGCCATCCCAAGATCCGCAAGGGCGTGCTGATCGGCGCCGGCGCCAAGATCCTCGGCAATATCGAGGTCGGCCAGTGCAGCCGCGTCGCGGCCGGCTCGGTCGTCCTGGCGCCGGTGCCGCGCAACAAGACCGTGGCGGGCGTGCCGGCCAAGGTCGTCGGCGAAGCCGGCTGCGCCGAGCCGTCGCGCTCGATGGACCAGATCCTCGAAGGCGATTGCGGCGCCTATATCTGAACGGCCGCGTCGGCCGAGGCCGCGAGCCATTGCATCACCTCGATCCGGCGCGCATGGGCGCCGGGGGCCGTCGCGGGCGTCAGGGTGAGCCTGTCCGCCGTCGGGACGGCCTGCCTGAAAGGCGCGGCCAGCCGGCCTGCCGCCAGATAGGGCGCAACGAGGCTCGTCCGCCCCATCAGCACGCCGGAGCCGGAAAGCGCGGCCTCCAGCGCCAGGCTGTAGAGCGAGAAGGCCGGGCCGCGCCCCGGATCGAGCTTCGCCTCGGGCGCAGCGGCGGCGAGCCAGCGTGCCCAGTCGCCGCGCCAGACCGCATCGTGCAGCAGCGTCTCGCGCGCCAGATCGGCGGGCGCCGCCAGCCTCGCGGCCAGCGCGGGGGCGCAGACGGGCAGGATCGCATCGGGGCCGATGCGGATCGCGGACGTCTCGATGGCGGCATCCCGGTAGAACAGCGAGAGATCATGGGAATCGCGCAACGGATCGGGCGGCTCTTCCATGGCCGAGACGGAGATCTGCAATTCCGGGAAGGTCTGGCGCAGCCGGCCGAGCCGCGGCGAAAGCCAGAGCTGGGCGATGCAGGGCAAGGCAGCGATGGCGAGCGGCCGGTGCGGCTCGGCATCGCGTAGGGCCTGCACGGCCTGGCCGAGCAGCTCGAAGCCGCGCGTCAGCTTCGGCAGCGCCTCGCGCGCGGCGTCGGTGAGGGCGACGCCTTGCGGCATCCGCCTGAAGAGCGGGAAGCCTAAGGTCGCCTCGAGCTGCCGGATATGCTGGGTGACGGCGCCGGCCGTGACGCCGAGCTCCTCAGCCGCCTTGGCGAAGCTTTCCAGCCGCGCTGCCGCCTCGAAGGCGCGCAGCGCGTTGAGCGGCGGCAGGCGCGGGCGCGGCGGCTTGACGGGCAAGGCAAGGCTCCGGGTCGAGGCTGAGATTTCCTCAGGCTCCCGCGCAGCAATACTCATTTGCGCGGCGCCGGGCAAACCGTTGTTATGGGCAAGGAGTTGGACGCAGGCTTCGGAGGGGGACGATGACGGCACTGGGACGGCGCGATTGGGTTCCGCAGGCGAGCGAGGACTACATCCAGCGGATCGCCGGCGAGACGGCGGGCCAGCCTCTCGACGCCATCGCCGACAGGATCGCGGCGCTGACCGCCGAGAACCGCGCCATCCACGAGCGCGACTGCGTCAACCTGAACCCCGCCACCAATGTCATGAACCCGAAGGCCGAGGCGCTGCTTGCGGCCGGGATCGGGGCACGGCCCTCGCTCGGCTATCCCGGCGACAAATACGAGATGGGGCTGGAGGCGATCGAGCAGATCGAGGTGATCGCCGCCGAGCTGGCGGCCGAGGTCTTCGGCGCGAAATACGCGGAGATCCGCGTGCCCTCCGGAGCCATCGCCAATCTCTACGCCTTCATGGTCGCGGCGAAGGCGGGGGACTGCATCATCGCGCCGCCGCCCGAAATTGGCGGGCACGTCACCCATCACGGCGCCGGCGCGGCCGGGCTCTACGGCATCGTCACCCATCCGGCGCCGGTCGATCCCGCGAACTACACCGTCGATGTCGACAGGCTCAGGACGGACGCGCTGAGGCTCAGGCCGAAGCTGATTTCGATCGGCGGCAGCCTCAACCTGTTTCCGCATCCGATCCGCGAGATCCGGGCCATCGCCGATGAAATCGGGGCGCTGGTGCTGTTCGATGCAGCCCACATGTCGGGGATGATCGCCGGCCAGGGCTGGCAGCAGCCGTTGGAGGAGGGCGCCCATCTGATGACGATGAGCACCTATAAGAGCCTCGGCGGCCCGCCCTCAGGGCTGATCCTGACCAACGACGCCGGCATCGCGAAAAGACTCGACGCCATCGCCTATCCCGGGCTGACGGCCAATTTCGACGCGGCTAAATCGGCGGCGCTCGCCGTCTCGCTGCTCGACTGGAAGGCCCATGGCCGTGCCTATGCGCAGGAGATGGCGAAGACGGCGAAGGTGCTGGCCGAAGCCTTGTCCGAGCGGCAGGTGCCGGTCTTCGCCCGTGACCGGGGGATGACCACCTCGCATCAGTTCGCGGTCGAGGCCGCGGCCTATGGCGGCGGGCAGGCGGCGGCGAAGGCGCTGCGTGCGGTCAATATCCTGTCCTGCGGCATCGGCCTGCCTTTGCCGGTCGTCGACGGGGACGTGAACGGGCTCCGGCTCGGTACGCCCGAGATCGTGCGCTTCGGCATGACGGCGGCCGACATGCCGGAGCTCGCCGGCTACATCGCCGAGGGGCTGAACGGCTCGCGCCCGGCCGAGGCGGTGGCGAAGGACGTGACCGCCTTCCGCAGCCGGTTTCGCGAACTGCATTTCATGCGCTGAGCCGCGACGGCAGGCGGCTCGCTCAGCCGGGCAGGTCGGCGGCGTCGATCCAGAAGACCTCGCCCTCGCTCTCCTCGGTGTCGAGCCAGGTGAAGGGCAAATCATATGCGGCTTCGAGCGCCGCGCGGCCGGTGCCGACCTCGCAGATCAGCGCGCCGCCGGGATTCAGGTGGGCGCGGGCCTCGGCCAGGATGCGGCGCGTGACGTCGAGCCCGTCGGTGCCGGCGATATGCGCCATCCGCGGCTCGCTGCCATATTCCGGCGGGAAGGCCGCGACCTCTTCCGCCGTGACATAGGGCGGGTTGGCGATGACGAGGTCGTAGCGCTGCCCGTTCACGGGAGCGAACAGGTCGCCCTCGAACAGATGGACGCGATCCTCGAGGTCGTAGTCGGCGACATTGAGGCGGGCGACCTCGAGCGCGGCCGGCGAGAGTTCGACGGCGTCGACCTCGGCGTTCGGGAAGCGCCCGGCGGCGATGATGGCGAGGCAGGCCGAGCCGGTGCAGAGATCGAGCACGCGGCTGATCGCCGCCGGCTCCGGCACGAGCCCGAGCCCGTCCGATTCGAGCACCCCGCGCATCAGGATCTCGCCGATATAGGAGCGCGGGACGATGACGCGCTCGTCGACCCGGAAGCCGAGGCCGTGGATATAGGCGCGCCCGACCAGATAGGCGGCGGGCTTGCGCGTGGTGATGCGCCTGTCGATGAGGTCGAGCAGGCCGACGCGCTCCTCGCGGGTCAGCCGGGCCTCCAGCCAGGGATTGACGTCGTCGACCGGCAGCTTCAGCGCCTCCAGCAACAGGAAGGCGGCCTCGTCCAGCGCATTGGTGGTGCCGTGGCCGAAGCTCAGCCCCGCCGCGTTGAAGCGCGAGACGGCGAAGCGCAGCAGGTCGCGCAGAGTGAGGAGATCGTCGAGGGCGGTCATGGCATCCGGACGGTTCGAGCTTGGCGCCTCTTACAGGGCCGGAGCCGGCGGCGCCAAGCCGCTCGCTTCGGTCAGGCCCGTGATCCGATGCCGCGCCCGGCGTCAGGACCCGCCGGCCGGCGCGAAGAAGCAGAGCAGGTCGCCGGCATCGTCGATGCACAGATGCCAATGGCCGTCCGGCGACGGCTTCGCCTTGTCGTAGGGAATGTCGAGGCTCAGCGGCGCATGGCGCTCGCGCGACCACATCGGATGCTGGCCCGGGGCGATCGTCACGATGAAGCCGCCACCGCCCTCGCGCACGGCCCCGGCGTCGATCGGGGCGCAATCCGAATCGAGGCAGCAGTAGAACGGGTAATCCCAGCCGCTCGGCGCTTCATGGGCATGGGCAGGCATCGCTCCCGCGGCCAGGAACAGCACCATGGCGAGTGAAGCGATCAACCGCATCGGCCAGCCCTCGTTGCAAGGCTGCGCGCCGAAGGCGGCGAATGCGTGGCGCATGCCCGGGAGGACGGCGCATGCGTGAGACCTTATTCCGGCCCGCGCGATCCGCGCTCGATCCCGCACGACTTCGTCCCCGAGGGGCAGCCCGCCAGAGGCATGCCGTGTGGTGTCGCGGCTCCGGTTGCCGCGCCGTCAGCCCTGTGCGTTCTCGACATAGCGCGCGAGCATCTCGACCTTCATGTCCTCCTCGCCGACGAAGCGGCCACCGCCGAGCCAGACCGACTGCACGGTGCCGGCCTCGTCGCGTACCAGCCGCGCCGTCTCGCCCGGGCTGTTGAAGCCGGAGGCGCGGGTGATGCGGCCATGGTCGGGTCCGTCGAGCGTGATCTCGGCGGCGTCGAGAAAGGGCAGGAGGAGGGCCGGGTTGGCGACCAGGACGCGGTCGGAAACGGGCACGAGATCGCCCGCGCCCCAGATGCACCAGCCGCGGCGGTTCCAGTTTTCGGTCCCGGGTGGTGGCGCGCCCCGCTCCGCGAAGG
>Ga0180223_1000605_pt1 | contig 41233 bp, 35 predicted proteins | sample eDN5th30CKraftOP_FD_151337 | JGI IMG/M metagenome (GOLD analysis project Ga0180223, IMG submission 151337) | Enriched Organic Plus compost microbial communities from Emeryville, California, USA - eDNA 5th pass 30_C Kraft OP (version 2) (version 2) ... | reverse complement strand
AGTCCCTGGTTAGACCGTCGATTTGCCGGCGAAAAGTGTCCCTCTGCCACTATCGTGAACATTCGACGGTGACCCCCGAGGAAGTGATGGATGAAACGCGTGAGGCTGAGCCCGACGCCAGCCACTTGATCCCCCGCGCCGGCGAGGTGATGCGCCGGCAACTCAAGACGCCCCTGGTGCCCGGCCTCTACGTGGTGGCCACGCCGATCGGCAACCTCGGCGATATTACGTTACGTGCGCTTACCGTCCTGGCGCAGGTTGACCTGATCCTCTGCGAGGATACGCGCCACAGCCGCACGCTGCTTTCGCACTTCGCCATCCCGGTACCGACCCGGCCCTATCATGAGCACAACGCCGCGAAGGAGCGCCCGCGCGTGCTGGCCGAGCTCACCGAGGGCAAGCGCATTGCAATCATTTCCGATGCGGGGACCCCCCTTGTCTCCGACCCGGGGTGGAAGCTTGTGCGCGAGGCGGTGGAGGCGGGGCACCACGTCGAGGCGCTACCCGGGGCCTCGGCGCCGCTAGTGGCCCTGACGCTCGCCGGCCTTCCTACTGACGCGTTTCTGTTTGCAGGCTTCCTGCCATCGAAGCAGGGCTCCCGCCGCGCGCGCATCGCGGAGCTGGCGCAGGTGCCGGCGACACTGGTCTTCTTCGAGGCGCCATCCCGCGTGCCCGAGGCCTTCGCCGATTTGGCCGCTGTGCTCGGCCCGCGCCCTGCCGCCCTCGCCCGGGAGTTGACGAAGCTCCATGAGGAAGTCCTCCGCTCCCCGCTGGACAAGCTCGCCGCCGACCTCGACGGCAAGACGGTAAAGGGCGAGGCCGTCATCCTCGTCGGCCCCCCGCAGCTTGCCGATGTTAGCGATGAGGAAATCTCTGTCCGTCTCGCTGTGGCCCTGGAAAGCATGAGCCTGCGCGACGCCGCCAAGGCCGTAGCCGATGCCCTCGGCGTGCCTAAGAACCGCGTCTACGATCTGGGCCTGAGGGTGCGCCGAAAGCTTCCCGGGGATGCGGCGACGTGAAACCGCGCCCTCGCCGCGCGCCGGTGGGGGCGGACGAGCGGCGCAAGCGCCTGCGCCGTGGCCGCCTGGCTGAATGGATGGCCGCAGCGGCACTCATGGCAAAGGGCTACATCATCATCGGTCGCAATGTGAAAACGCGCGCGGGCGAGATAGACATCATCGCCGTGCGCGGCAAACGCGTCGCGTTCGTCGAGGTGAAGCGACGACTTACCGACGAGGCCGCCGAGGCGGCGGTGGGCGGCCGTCAAGCGGCCCGCATCCGCAGCGCGGCGGACTATTGGCTCGCGCAACGACCGCGCTATCACGAGCACGAACAGGGCTTCGATCTCATGCTGCTGGTGCCGCGGCGCTGGCCCCGCCATATCGAGAACGGACTGTAGCGGCCGCGCGGGGTGCCGAGGCCCGGCGGCTTCCTTGCGGCGACGCATTGACAGCTCCCCCACAAGACAGTCTAGGTCACACGCCTTTTCCCGGAGCAGCCAGCATGCCTCTACGCGTCGCCTGCCAGATGGACCCGATCGACCGCATCGACATCCGCGGCGATTCCACTTTCGCGATCCTGCTCGAAGCGCTGCGGCGCGGACACGAGCTGTTCTACTACACGCCGCCGAATCTATCCCTCCATGGGGATAAATTGCTTGCGCGCGGGCATACGCTGAGGGTCGAGGACAGGGTCGGCGCGCACTACGTGCTCTCCGATCAGCGCGTTGAAAACCTCGCTGATTGGGATGTCGTCTTGCTCCGGCAAGACCCGCCCTTCGACATGGCGTACATCACGACGACGCACCTGCTCGAGCGTATCCATCCGAAAACGCTCGTCGTCAACGATCCCGCCGAGGTGCGCAACGCGCCCGAGAAGATCTTCGTCCTCGACTTCCTCGATCTGATGCCCCCGACCATTGTCACCCGTTCGCTTGAGGACGTGCAGGCGTTCCGGCGGGAGATGGGCGACGTGATCCTCAAGCCGCTGTACGGCAATGGCGGCGCAGCAATCTTCCGCCTCGGCCGCGAGGATACGAACACCGCTTCCCTGGTAGAACTGTTTCAGACTGTTTTCCGCGAGCCATTCATGGTGCAGCAGTACCGGCCCGAGGTGAAGGACGGGGACAAGCGCATCATCCTCGTCGACGGCGAGTTTGCCGGCGCGATCAATCGCGTTCCGGCTGAGGGTGAGACGCGCTCGAATCTGCATGTCGGCGGTACTGCAAGGCCCACGGAGCTGACCGAGCGTGAAAAGGAGATATGCACGCGCCTCGGTCCGGAGCTGAAGAAGCGCGGACTGCTGTTCACCGGCATCGACGTCATCGGCCCCTATCTCACCGAGATCAACGTGACCTCGCCCACGGGCATCCGTCAGGTGAAAGAGTTCGGCGGCGCTGATATTGCGGCGCTGATCTGGGATGCGATCGAGGAGAAGCGTTCATAGACCATCGCAGTGCCAGCCACCCATTTCAGATCACCTGCCTGCTGATTTAGGCGCAGGTGACCACCGTCACGAGTGTAACCGCACTCTCTTGCAAAAGTTTGCGGGCGGCTAGAGTCGACCTGCTGAGAGCGTCAAGGTGCGTGCAGAAGTCGCGACATGACCTTCGGACGTTGCCGCCCCCTCTACTGCTGCGGCTTGTGCTTTTTCTTGTTCTGCGCCTTTTTCGGTGCCGCCGGTTTCGCCGACACCTTCCTCACCGCAGCGCCCGCGTCCGCCTTCGCGCCCGGTTTCGCGGCGTTCGCAGTTTCCGCCGGTGTTGGCGGCGGTGGAGGCGGTGCCTTGCAGGCACGGAAACGCTCCAGCATCAGCGCGTCCGGCTCGAAGCCGGCACCGACCACTTCGCTCGGGTAATTGTCGATGCGCGCAACCGGAAACGCCGTCTTCCATGCGTGCGTACGAAATCCATTTTCGAGCAGCGCAGCCGCCCGCGCGGTACGCGCATTGTTGCTCGGCTCGCCGAGCACGATGGCAATGAGTTGACGGCCATCCCGCGTCGCACTCGCGGCGAGGTTATAGCCCGATGCGCAAGTGTAGCCAGTCTTGATGCCATCGCCACCGGGGAACGAAGTCAGCAGTGCATTGTGCGATCCGATGGTAATGTCGCCGATGGTCGCTTTCGTCAGCGAGTACAGCGGCGCTTCCTCGGGAAAATCGCGCAGCAGCGCCTGCGCCAGGAGCCCCATATCGCGTGCGGTCGTGACTTGATTCTCCTCAGGTAGTCCATGCGGGTTGATGAAGTGCGTGTGCATCATGCCCAGGCGCGCGGCCATCTGGTTCATCTCTTTGACGAACGACGCCTCATCGCCGCCGAGCGTTTCGGCGATAGCGACGGCGATGTCGTTTGCGGAGCGCAGCATCAGGGCGCGCAACGCATCGTCCAGCGTAATATCCTTGCCGACCTTGAGACCGAGCCGTGTCGGCGGCATCTTATGCGCCGCCGGAGAAATGAAGATCTTCGTTTCCTTCGTCGCCTTTTTCTCGCGGATAGCCGTGAATGCGAGATAGGCCGTCATCATCTTTGTGAGCGAGGCCGGATACCAGGGCTGGTCGAGATCCTCGGCATAGAGAACATGACCGTCTTTGAAGTCGAAGAGCACCGTCGAGCCGGCGGAGGCAGTCTGGGCGCAGCATGCCCATGCCAGCAGCGCGGCTAAAGAAAAGATGCCTACGTCCTTCGCCAAGACGCGTAAGTCCTCTAACTTATTGATTCCTCACCTGCAGAGTATGCGCACGTTGAGCGCGAATGTCAGCCCGCAAACGGGCCGTCACACCCAATCCCGCGGCAGCTTTGACGGATTTCCGTCACACCGATGCTCACGTGTCCGGTGATTTTGTCAGCAGTTCCTCCCGTTCGTGCATTCCGCTCCCGGTAAACACGCTTCGATATCAATTCAGTTCCGTGGAGCGACGGCAACAGTTCGCAGAAAATCGTCTCGGCCGGCGACGGTTTATATGGGCGGAGCGCGTTCCCCTAATGCTCGCGCACAATGAAGACCCCCCGGAGTTGGCGAGCGAAAAAGAATAAGGAGACGATCATGAAGTATTTTGTTGCGATAGCATTGCTCGCTGCCCCCCTTGCTATGGTTGCGGCCCCCTCCCCTGCCGATGCCGCTCCGCGCGATGGCTACCGCTGCCACATGGTGAAAAAGAACGTGTGGTCGTGGGGCAAGAAGCGCACCAAGTGGGTGAAGGTCTGTCGCGACCGCCGTGGCCATCACCGCCGCCACCGCTAACGGGAAGCTCTAGCCAGAGTGCTTCCGGAAAGTGGGAACCGGTCTTCCGATGAGAAGCACGATCTAGCAAAGAGATAGAGGCGATCTGCGATTCAACTCAGGGCAGAACGCTTCTAGAGTCTCAAAGCCAGCCCGTCCGTGTCGCGATCCTTGGCTGCGAAGCGGGCGGGCTGATGCGTTTTCAGGAACCACGCCGGAACAGCAAGTGGCGCCTCGCCATCCGTCAGGCGGGAAGATCGCCGCGCCGCATCAGCGCCGAAGAATGAATGCGTCCTCTTGCAGTGCGGTCAGGCCGCGCTCACGGAAATGCGGATGGGTTTCCAGTACGTCGCGGCTCTCGACGTCTTCGACCTGATAATGGTCCGAGTAGAGACTGCGAACTTGCGCGCGAGGAACCGAGAACGGCGGTCCCGACATCTGCGCCGGATCATAGTCGAGCGTTATCAGCAGGATCGGCGCCGACGGGGGTAAAATCTCGGCGAGCTTTCGTGCGTATCTCTCCTGCATCGGCGGCGGCAGTGCGATCAGCGCCGCCCGGTCGAATACGCCCGCGATGCCCGCAAGCGCCGCCTTCGGCATCTCGAAAAAATCACCGCACCAGATCTCGTAAGGCCCGGCAGACTTGACCGTGAAGCTCCCCTCGCTGCGCACTTCAGGTTCGAGCCCGCGCTCGGCAAAAAAGCTGTCGACCGCGACCTCGCTCAACTCAGCGCCGATAATGCGGTGCCCCATTTCAGCGAGCCAGACCATGTCGAGGCTCTTGCCGCACAGCGGCACAAATACCTTCGTCCCCGCCGAAAGCCCGAGCTGCGGCCAGTGCTTTACCATCAGCCCGTGATAGTCGGGCTGGTGAAAGCCGATCTCACTTTTGCGCCAGCGCTCGCGCCAGAATGTGGGGTCCATATCTGCTCCTGGCTAACTGCGGTAATCCGCATTTATGTCGATATAGCCGTGCGTCAGATCGCATGTCCAAACGGTTGCCCGTCCCGGACCGATGCCCAGCTCGACACTCAAGGTTATCTCCGCGCGCTTCATATAGGCCGCAACCTCGGCTTCGCTATAACTCGGAGCCCGCTCGCCTTCGCTGGCAACGAGAATGTCGCCGAAGCGAATGGAGAGCTTATCGCGGTCGGCGGCCTCGCCCGATTTGCCGACCGCCATCACCACGCGGCCCCAGTTTGCGTCCTCGCCCGCAATAGCGGTTTTGACGAGCGGCGAGTTTGCAATCGCGAGCCCAATGCGCCGGGCCGCGCGGTCATCCTCCGCGCCATCCACCTCGACCGTGACGAACTTGCTGAGGCCCTCGCCATCCTTCGCAACGAGGATCGCCAGCTCGCGGAGCAGGTCGTGCAGCGCGGCGGCGAAGTCCGCGATGCGCGGATCGGTGGCATCGGTGATGCGCGGGCATCCGCGTTTTTCCGCTTCGCCCGTCGCGAATACCAGCAGCGTGTCGCTCGTCGACGTATCGCCGTCGATGGTTACGCAGTTGAACGTGCGGTCGGCGCTATCCGCAACGAGCGTCTGCAGCGCAGGCGCCGCAATCGGCGCGTCGGTGACGACGAAGCACAGCATCGTCGCCATATCGGGCTGGATCATGCCGGCGCCCTTGCAGAAGCCGTTGATGGTAACGTCACATCCATCGATCTTGGCCGTGCGTGTGGCGAGCTTCGGGAACGTGTCGGTCGTCATGATGGCGCGGGCAGCCGCTTGCCACGCGTCGGCGCGCGTCTCGCCTGCTAGTCGCCCCAGCAAGTGCGCGAACTTTCCCGCCTCCAGCGGCTCGCCGATGACGCCCGTCGAGGCGATGAACACCTCGCGCGGCGTGCAATGCACCGCGGAAGCGGCCGCGTCCGCCGTGATGACGACGGCTTCGAGACCCTTCTTGCCGGTAAAGGCGTTCGCGTTCCCCGAGTTGACCACCAGCGCCCGCGCCTTGCCCTCGCGCAATCCGAGCGCACACCAGTCGACAGGCGCCGAGCGCGTCTTGGACCGGGTGAGCACGCCCGCGACTTCGGTTCCCGGCGAGAACGTTGCCAGCAGAAGGTCGGTGCGGCCGCTGTAGCGGATGCCGGCCTCGGCGGTGGCGAATGCGACGCCCGGCACCTCCGGCACGTCCGGCAGGCGGTCGGGGGCGAAAGGAGAAACGGGGGCGGGCTTGCCCATTGCTATCGGCTCCAGCGATTGGTGAGGCGCCCGTGTGGGAAATCCCAGGCGCAGCGGCAAGTCAATACGCCGGGCCCGTGTCGGACGGTAGGTAAGATGGCGATGCGGCTGAAAAGAGCGTTGATGAAAGGAAGCCTAGGGGCGCCAAGCGATCACGCCTTCCGTTCGCGCCCGGACATGGGATGACGCGGAGCGGGCTGTGGTTGGCGGGGCATAAAATGATGGCCTCGTCCGGACGACCGGCCCCGCTGAGGTCCAGAAAGGCACAGGAACGCGTGAGCTTGAAAAGCGGCCGACAATCGGATGGTGGCAGCTTGAGGTGTGCGATCACCGCTTCCTGCGTAGGCTGATCGAGCCCGATGCGGCGCAGCTCGAAGGCGTCCGCCGCACGGGCCACGTCCTCCGGCCCGTAGGCGCGCCACCAGGACGCCGTGGGACCCGGGACGATGAGCCCGGCTTCATCGTAGAGTCGCAGAACCTTGACCGAAACGCCGAGCCGCCGCGCGGCTGCGGAGGGGTCGTAGGTGTCGAGAGGATTGTTTCACGGGAATCGCCTGGGCCGGTTGCTTGCCGTCGCGTTTATCCGGCAGGACCCAGGAGCAGGGTAAGCGGCCCGCGCGAGACGAGTTTCGGAGGCGGCCCGCCCGTCAGAGCATGTGCACACAACCTGAAAGCTCGACGCCAGAAAAAAATCGGGCCGCCTGTTGAGGCGGCCCGATCCTATGAATTGAGCTGAAAGCGCTAGCCTCAAGGCTTGGCAGCGGGCGCTGTCTCGGCAGGAGCGGCCGGCGTCTGCGCGGCGCCTTCCTTTTCCTTCTCGGCAGCAGCCTTGCGGGCAGCCTCGAGCGCCTCTTCCTGCTGCTTCTTGTGCTCTTCGACCATCTTCTTGAGGTCGGCGTCGACGTACTCGATCTTCGCCTTGCCACGCAGCTCGGTGGACTTTTCCTGCGCCTTGCGGACCGCGAGCGAGTTGAGAATGGTGTCCTTCACCTGCTCGAAGGCCGGCGGAGCCTTGGTACGCCGGTCCTCCAGCTTGATGATGTGCCAGCCATAGGCGGTCTTGACGGGCTCGGAAAGCTCGCCCTTCTGCATTTTGACTATCGCAGCTTCAAACTCCGGAACCATCTGGCCGATGCCGAAGTAGCCGAGGAAACCGCCGTCTTTCTTGGAAACGGGGTCAGTCGAATTCTCCTCGGCGAGCTTGGCGAAATCCTCTCCGCCGACGATCTTGGCCCGCAGCTCCTTGGCCTTCTCCTCGCTCTCCACGAGGATATGGCGCGCGGCGAACTCCGGCTCGGGCTTCAGCTCGGCAACGCGGGCGTTATAGATCTTCTGTGCCTCGTTTTCGTCGACGCCGCCCTTGAGAACTTTCTCGAAATACTGCTCGCGGAGGGCCCGTTCGCGCAGATAGGCCATGTATTTCTTGAATTCAGCCGTCTCGGCCAGCTTGTCCGCCTCTGCGGCATTGGCGAAAAGCTGATTGTCGATGAGATATTCGGCCAGCGCGCGACGCTTTACGTCGGGGGGAAGATTGGCCAGCTCGGAGCCGATTTCCCCGTCGGCGAGCTTCAGGTCGCCCTCGGTGATAGCTTTGCCGTCAATCGTAACGATGACTTTGTCGGCATTGTCCTGGGCGAGGGCAATATGGCTCGGCACCGCCAAAAGAAGGGTGGCCCCAACGGCGAGGCCCGCGAAGGCGCGCAAATTCGTAATAGCTCGATGCATGCTCAATCTCATGACTGGTGGCGGGCCGGAGGAGCTGGCGGCTACCCGCGCAAATTGCGGCGTGATGCAACAGGAACGGATTACCGCCCGGCTGCGGGCCCATGGATAGTGGGGCAGGTATCCGCTGCCAAGTTAAGAATTGGAGAGTTGGAGGCCGATTTTTCGGAGATTTGACAGCATAGGGCGCGGTTTCCAATGCGTTGACAAGCCTATGGTGCGGTCCTTATCTCTCCCCCGCGACCGAACCACTCGCGTCTGAGACGCTTGTAAACGCACACCATAGCCGTCCTGGGGTGTGTGGGGGCCGTCGCCTCGGCGAATGAAAGACGGTCCCGCGCCGGGATGTGTGTCCGCGGCGGCATGCCACGACATCCCGGCCACCAGCCCGGAATTTAGGGAACACTTCCGATGCTTTCGACGATCGGCGGATTCGCAGCAAAGATTTTCGGCTCTTCAAATGACCGCCGCGTGAGGAGCTATCAATCGCGCGTCGACGAGATCAACGCCCTGGAGCCCGAGGTCGCACGTCTGACCGACGACGAGCTGCGCCAGCGGACGGAGAACTTCCGTCGCCAGCTGCGCGAGGGTGCAACGGTCGACAGCATTCTGGTGCCAGCCTTCGCCACCGTCCGCGAAGGCGCCAAGCGCACCCTCGGTCAACGCCACTTCGATGTGCAGCTGATCGGCGGCATGGTGCTGCATGAGGGTAAGATCGCCGAGATGAAGACGGGCGAAGGTAAGACGCTCGTCGCCACACTTCCCGTTTATCTCAACGCCCTCACCGGCAAAGGCGTGCACGTCGTCACCGTCAACGACTACCTCGCACAGCGCGACGCCGAATGGATGGGCCGCGTCTATCGCTTCCTCGGCCTGACCGTCGACACGATTGTGCACGGTCTCGATGACGAGCAGCGCAAGGCCGCCTACGCGTGCGATGTCACCTATGCCACAAACAACGAGCTGGGCTTCGACTACCTGCGCGACAATATGAAGATGGATCGCGAGGAGATGGTCCAGCGCGGCCACTTCTTCGCCATCGTCGACGAAGTCGACTCTATCCTCATCGACGAAGCGCGCACGCCGCTCATCATTTCCGGCCCCCTTGAAGACCGGGCAGATCTTTATCAGGCCGTCGACAACATCATTCCGAATCTGGTGGCCGAGGACTTCGAGCTCGACGAAAAGCAGCGCCAGGTTTCGCTCACCGAGAGCGGCAACGTGCGCGTCGAGGAGATGCTCGCAGAGAAGGGCCTGATGACGGGCTCGCTTTATGACATCGAGAACGTCACGCTCGTCCATCACATCAACTCGGCGCTCAAGGCGCACAAGCTGTTCCAGCGCGACCGCGACTACATCGTCAAGGGTGGCGAGGTCGTCATTATCGACGAGTTCACCGGCCGTATGATGCCGGGCCGTCGCTACTCTGAAGGTCTTCATCAGGCGCTGGAAGCCAAGGAAAACGTGGAGATCCAGCCCGAGAACCAGACGCTGGCCTCCATCACCTTCCAGAACTATTTCCGCCTCTACGAAAAGCTCGGCGGCATGACCGGCACCGCCGCCACCGAGGCGAGCGAGTTCCTCGACATCTACGGCCTCGACGTGATCGAGATCCCGACCAACGTTCCGGTGCAGCGCGTCGACGAGGACGACGAGATTTATCGTACGGCTGGCGAAAAGTACGCGGCCATTGTGCAGACCATCGCCGACTGCCTTCGCCGCGGCCAGCCGATCCTCGTCGGCACGGTATCCATCGAAAAGTCGGAGCAGCTGTCAGAGCTCCTGAAGGATAAGAAATACATCAAGGAGCTCGGCCACAAAGCGCTCGCCCTCGCCGAGAAGCTGAAAGGATCGAAGGATCAGGAGCTGCACGACTATCTGGCTGACATCGGCGCCTATCTCGTTGACATGGCTTCGAAGGCCAAGCCGGGTACTGATGCCATCCCGCACAAGGTGCTCAACGCGCGCTATCACGAGCAGGAAGCGGGAATCGTCGCCCAGGCGGGCGTGCCCGGCGCGGTGACGATTGCCACCAACATGGCTGGCCGCGGCACCGACATTCAGCTCGGCGGCAACGTGGAAGCGAGCCTCAAGGAGTGGCTGGCAGCCGAGAAACAGGCCGGCCGCGAGCCGACCGAAGCCGAGATCGAAACGAAGCGTAGCGAGCTGCAGGCGCAGGTTGCCGAGCAAAAGAAGACTGCGCTGGAGGCGGGCGGTCTATACGTGCTCGCCACCGAGCGCCACGAAAGCCGCCGCATCGATAACCAGCTCCGCGGCCGCTCCGGCCGTCAGGGCGATCCTGGCCGCTCCAAGTTCTATCTGTCACTCGAAGACGACCTGATGCGCATCTTCGGTTCGGGTCGTATGGACAGCGTCTTGAAGACGCTCGGCCTGCAAGAGGGTGAGGCGATCACCCATCCGTGGATGAACAAATCCCTCGAGATGGCGCAGAAGAAGGTTGAAGCGCGCAACTTCGACATCCGCAAGCAGATCCTCAAGTACGACGACGTGATGAATGACCAGCGCAAGGTCATCTTCGAGCAGCGCCTCGATATCATGGGCGAGGAGGATGTCTCCGAGACGGTGAAGGATCTGCGTCACCAGCTCGTGCATGAGCTGGTCCGTAAGAATATCCCCGAAGGGGTGTATGCCGAGCAGTGGAACACCGGAGCGCTGCGGGAGGCCATCGACGGCATCTTCGGCATCGATCTTCCCATCGCCGAATGGGCGGACGAGGAGGGCATTGCCGACCAGGAGATCACCGAGCGCATCCTCAAGGAGGTCGACGACAAGGCGGCCCGCAAGGAGGCCGAGCTTGGCGAGGGAACTTTCCGCCAGATCGAGAAGATGGTGCTCCTGCAGACGCTGGACCATCTGTGGCGCGAGCACCTTGTGACGCTGGAGCACCTGCGGCAGGTGATCGGCTTCCGCGCCTACGGTCAGCGCGATCCCCTCAACGAGTACAAGAGCGAAGCTTTCGTGCTCTTCGAGGCGATGCTCGCTCACTTGCGCGAAGCGGTGACGGGCCAGCTCATGCACGTGGAGCTGGCCGCCCCGGATGCTCAGATGATGCAGCCGGTCGAACTGCCTGAGATGCATGCCCGGCACCTCGATCCCGTCTCGGGGCTCGACGAGCTGGCGCTCGTCGACGCGGCCATCGCTGCAGAAGGGCGCCCGGTGGAGCAGCCCGCCGATCGCCGGCCGCCGCTTCAGACCCGCAAGAGCACGACAACGTTCGATCCCGCTGACCCGGCGACATGGGGACGTATCGCGCGGAACGCACCGTGCCCCTGCGGCTCAGGCAAGAAGTTCAAACACTGCCACGGCCGCGACTAGCAGCCAAAGCGCTCGGAAAACGTTTGCAGCCGCCGACGGCCCTCCGTCGGCGGCTGTATTGTTTCTCCGCAGGCGAGGTGCGAACTAAGCGAGCTCCCGCAGCAGTCCGTCGAGATCCAGCCGGCGTGTATACATCGCAATGCGGCCGTCTTCACTCCGCGGCCAGTGCTCCGGATCACGATCCCAATAGAGCTCGATGCCGTTACCGTCGGGATCGCGCAGGTAAAGCGCCTCGCTGACGCCGTGATCGCTCGCACCCTCCAACGGCACGCCTGCCGCCGTCAGCCGACGTAATGCATCCGCTAGCGCCGCGCGCGTGGGGTAGAGAATGGCGATGTGATAGAGCCCCGTCGTGCCCGGTGCGGGCGGCGCCCCGCCCTTACTCTCCCACGTGTTGAGGCCGATGTGGTGATGATAGCCGCCGGCCGCGAGAAACGCCGCCTGATCGCCAAACCGCTGCTGCACCTCGAAGCCGAGAACGTCGCGATAGAAGGCCAGAGCTCGGTCGAGATCGCCGACTTTGAGATGCGCATGCCCGATGCGTACGCCTGGGTCTATGGGGCGCGGGGTTTGCTGCGGTTCGATGTGCGGGGCGGATGCGGTCGGTTGAGACATGGCGAGACTCCCGGTCGGCTCCTCCCATATGTGGTCACCTTCGGGCTGAGATTACAGCCTCCGGTATGCGAGACGGCAGAGGTCTAGGCCAAGTTTGACGGCTGCCGTACCAGAGTGTGCACCTCCCGCATGCTTCCCTGAGGATCGAGCCGAAAGCCCAGGCGCTCGGCCGACGTCAGCAATCTCCGAAGCCCCTCCTGCCCGTAGGCGTTGGTGTGCACTTCCAGCACGATAGCCCTTACGTGAGGCAAATGCTCGATTTCCAGCAGAGACAGCTCCCCGCCCTCGATGTCCATGATGAGCACCTCCGGCCTATGCACTTTGAGGAGTGTGTCCAACTCGAGGCAGGGCACATCGCACATACGCTCATACTCCCCCGTCGCGGCATCGAGCGAACTCTCCCAGAAATCGCGCCGGCAGTAAAAAGGCATGTGCGCAATACGCGGGGCGATCTGCGCCACCCCATTCAAGACCAACGCATTCCCGATGCTGTTTAACGCGTGCACGGCCTCGATGTACGGGACGAGATCAGGGTTAGCCTCGATGCACACGATCTTTCCGGCCGTCGTATTCCGACGCAGATAGCTCGACACGAAACCGAGACCGGAGCCTAGCTCCAGCACGGTATCGCCCGGCCGCACCATACGCGCCCCCATGCGCGCCTCGCCCCACTCATAGCGTCCCTTTGCGAGCGTCCACTCCATGTGCGCCGATATGATATTCGGTGCGAGCGGCAGCCGTATGCCATCGACGCGCGCTTCTCCGCGCCAGCGGTTGATGTGGAGTTGCGCGTAGCGTTTCAGCTTCATGGCGTACCGGGCGGATGTCGATGCGCCACGAAGCTAGTCCGGCGCTCGGCCATCCGCCACGAACAATCTTTACGCTGGTTACGCGCGCGCAGGGCCCAGACGCGCCGCAATCCGAGGTTGCATGCAGGGCGGCGCGTTCGCACAGAATCTCTTCCACCGCCGAGAACGACGAGGTGGCAGCGGGCCGCCCCGAGCTGTCAGCTTTTAGCGCTGTCGTGTTGCGTCGGCGCGGGCGCCACGGGCGGAGCGTGCTTCGCCGGCGCTTCATGTCCATGGCTCCCCGCAATACGGTCGGAAAGCGCCAGCAGCACACCGGAGACGACGAACACGACGTGGATCGTCACCAGCCAGAAGAGGTCGCGGTCGGACACGGTATTGACCGACATGAACTGCTTCAAGAGCTGGATGGCGGAGATTGCAACGATGGAGCCGAGGAGCTTGATCTTGAGCGCAGTAAAATCGATCGTGCCCATCCATTCGGGCCAGTCGCGGTGTTCGCTGTGATCGATCTTGGAAACGAAGTTCTCATAGCCCGAGAAGATCACGATCACGATCAGCGATCCGGTGAGCGAAAGATCGACCAGCGCCAAAAGCCCCAGGATGACTTGCGATTCCGATGCCGTGAATGCCGTCTCGGCAATATGCACCAGCTCGGCGATGAACTTTATGAGGAGCACGAAGAGCGACAGTGCGAGGCCGAGATAGAATGGTGCCAGAATCCATCGGCTGGCGAAGATGATGGTCTCGATCAGGCGTTCCGTCGCTTTGAGGACCGGGCGCGTCATTTGGAATTTTCCGCTGTTGGCGTCTGTCGTCGCGTGTATGGCACGCAGCGGGAAATCTTCGCAAGCAAAGGCCCCGGCACGCTATGCGACACCGGGGCCTCCCACCTGCTAATCGTAGCGCGCTGCGATACGTGTTGGACACGCCTCGAAAACGAGGCTGCCCCATAGCTTTAACGCGAACCGGAACGCTTCTTTCTCTTGTTCCAGCTTGCGCGCTTCTTCTTCTTTTTCTTTGGCGCGCGCGCTTTCTCGCGAGCCGACTCTTCCATTTTGAGTGTCGACTTGTGTGCGATCTGCTCACGCAGAGCCGCATAGCGCCGGCAGCTCGGTAGCGTCAGCGAACACTGCAGCGGACGGGTAAGCACCGGGCTGAGACCCTCGCGCTGGCTCAACGGAGCGAGCTGCCTCTCGAAGTTCTCACCCAGCCTGTTGGCAATGATTGCCGCCGCTGCAGGACCGCCCAGGAAAGTGGCCGCGCCAGAGATCGAAGCCGTTTTGATCTCCGCCGTCTGCGGCTTGATCTGCGGCTGTTCTGCGACCCGTTTATTGATGCGGGACAGATCGGCGATGACCTGTGCCGTTTCCGGACAGACGTGTAGCGGACCGGGATTGAGCGCTTCCAGGCGGTTCGCAGGCGTGACCTCGTAGCGGCCATTGCAGACGCTCACGCGCGGCGGGCGTTGAGTGCGCTCAAAAAGGTCATAACCCTCTTTGAGGTTGCGCCAGAAGGCCTGCCACTTCGGCGCGGGATACTTTGCGAAGTTCTCTTCCGTCATGCGGAAGGGGAACACGTGAATCGGGATGTTGGGCTGGCCGGCCTCGAGTGCAGTTCTCGCCAGCTTGTGGACTTCCAGGGCCACCGCGTTCGTCATGGCAAAGCAGCCGATAGACGAGCAGCCGCCGTGGACGAGAATGTAGGAGCCCGACCGCAGATTGATCTTGTCGAACGGATTCGGATAGCCGATGTTCAGTGACTTCGGCCAGCGCGCACCCTTGTGAAGGTTGATCGTGTAGAAGCCTTCGGGCGCTTGCTTGTCGCCCTCCTTTAGTTTTGGACCGAGCGAGCCCGACCAATAGCATATGGGATAGGACGCAAAGAGCTTGTAATTGCCATCCTCATCGCCCGCCCAGACCTCCATCTCCGATTCAGCTTTGAATACGCGGATGTAGAGGGGGCTGTCTGGCGCGATTCCTTGCTCTGAAAGGCGTTCGTCAAGCCGTTTCAGGTCAGGCGTGCCGGGAAGTGGCAGCTTGCCCTTGGAATTGGCCCGTTTGCGCTCCATACGCATCCGGGTGATCTCGGATATATCCAGTGAGAATGCTGACGCGGCCCCGATCGGTCCAAGGACGGCGACAGCGGCGCACACGGCAAGAGCGGCACGCCCAATGTAAGCGATCGACTTCGTCATGCCATCGCTTGTGCACGGTGCGTGCCAACGGCCGCCCGGCCGATCGGCTCGCGCCGCGCGCGAATTGTTTCGGTAAGTGTCAGCATGTTGAACTCTCTTACTTTTTCGTGCTGGCGACGAGTGGGCTGTTGGGAAATCGAGCCGCGAATGTCAACTGCGACTCACGTCGCAGGGCAGTTGACCTCGATGGGCACACTGCCGTCGCTGTCCCCGGTTGCAGGCCCGATCGCGTAGCGTCCGTCGCATACGCTAACGACCGGCGGGACGCGATCTCGTAAGAAAGCGTCATGCCCCGTTTGCAGCTGTCGCCAAAATCCGATGTTCGGATTCGCCGCATGCAGTGACATATTCGTCGCCGTCATGCGGAACGGAAAGGCCTGCACCTGGACGCGCTTCTGGCCTGCCGTGAGGGCGGAGGTCAACAATGACCAAATTTCATCAATAACGCGATCAGTCATAGCGTAGCAGCCGATGGAGCGGCAATCGCCATGCACCATCAGGAACGAGCCGGTGCGTCCATGTGACCTATCAAAAGCGTTCGGATAACCGAGATTGAAGGAGAGATGGTACTTGCTGTTCGGGTTGAGGGCCGTGGAATCGACCGTATAGAAGCCCTCCGGTGCCTGTTTATCGCCCTCGCGCACCTTCGGGCCCAGCTTTCCTGACCACATGCAGATCGGATAGGTCTCGAACAGCTCGAAACGTCCGTCGCGCTGCATCCAGACTTCCAGCTGGAACTCGCGTTTGAAGATGCGGATCAGGACCGGTGCGCCCAGCGTCAGGTTGCGGCTCGCGAGGCGCTCCTTCAGCGTCGCGAGGTTGGGCGTTCCCGGAAGCGTTGTGCCGGTTGAGTACGTCGCCCAATGTTTCGCCTTCCGGGCATATATCAGCTCGTCTTCGATCAGAGCGAAGACCTGCGGCCAGAAGAAGTAGCTAATGCCGCCAAGGATGACGGCGAGTGTCCCTAGCGCGATGAGTACGGAGCGCCAGCGGCGTTTACGGCGTACGTCCATCACGGGAACATGCCGACGTTTCGTTCGCTGCGCAATGCGATGCGCGTCGCACGGCCTGCGGTGATGTCGCAGGCCGTCATGGCTATTGCGAGAAGCCGAACGCGGATGTGCTGCCCGTTTCCACAGGGGCACCGAGGCCATAGACAGGGCTGAAGGCCGTGCCACTTGCAGAAGGTTGCGAAGCGTTTGGCGCCGTCACGGTCGCGAATTGGCGCGTCTTGGGTCCCGGCACGATAACGCGCTCTTCTGCAATCTGCTGCTCGAAGGGCTTCGGCGTGAAGGGCTCGAACGAGGGCCTGTAGAACGGCGGGCAGGCATCGTCGGGGCGGACCGATGCCCTCGGCGAAAATTTGACGTTGACGAGATAGCGCTTCTCGCACACCGCAACCGCTGGCGGCATGCGGTACTTCTCGAAGAAGTCGTAGCCCTGTTTCAGCGTCTTCCAGAACGGCATGTTCGGATTGCCGTTGTAACGCGCGAGATTGGCCTCCGTCATGCGGAACGGGAAGGCGTGTACCTCGAAGGCGGGCTGTCCGCCGCGCAGCGCTTCACGCGCGAGCGTGTAGATCTCTTCCATCAGCGCGTCGGTCATAGCGTAACAGCCGACGGACTTGCAGTTACCGTGCACCATCAGTGCGTGGCCCGTGCGCTGATGCGCGCGGTCGTAGGCGTTCGGATAGCCGAGGTTGAAGGCGAGGTAGTACTGCGAGTTGGGATTCATCTGCTGATCGCTGACGCGATAGAACCCTTCCGGTGCCTGCTTATCACCGACCGCCGTTTTCGGGCCGACGTTCCCCGACCAGTTGCAGATTGGGTAGGTTTTGAAGTGATAGAAGCGCCCGTCGTCCCGGGCCTTCCAGACCTCGAGCTCGGACTCTTCTTTGAAGATGCGGATGAAGATCGGCGAGCCAACGTCCATGCCTTTGCGCCCCAGCATCGACATCGTTTCTTTGCTGACCGGCACGTCACCGCGGCTGATCTCGGTCATGGAGGGGCCGCTGCAAGCCGCCAGCACACAAGCGGCAGCGGCCGCTGTCGCGGCGAAAAGGATGCGGGCCCGTGAGGCCCAGCCGGGGATGATCAAACGCATACGCAGTGCCCCTGGCGCACGGTGATCAACCATCGATCTCCAGACCTTAAGATTTAGTTAACGTTACTGAAATCTTACGCGGGACGCCCACGCGCAACAACGGCGAACAGTCCTAGCCGTGAAGATAGGACGCAAATGGGGCGCGCAATGCCGGATCGGTGGAAAAGGGCCAGGATACCTTCAGGATAACCCGTTAGAGAGACTGGCCAATTTCCATGAAGCGCGCGTGCCGCTGGCGGCGAATTTCGGCCGGCGACTTGCCGTCGAACTCCGCCAAGGCACGTGCGATGGCATCGCCAGTCGATTTCATAATCGATTCGCGGTCGCGATGGGCGCCGCCCACGGGCTCGGTAATGATGACATCGATGACCCCGAGCTGGTCGAGGTCCTGGGCGGTCACCTTCATGTTCGTGGCCGCGTCGATGGCCCGGGCAGAGTCGCGCCAAAGGATCGAGGCGGCGGCCTCCGGCGAGGCGACCGTATAGATTGCGTGCTCCAGCATCAGGATACGGTTGGCCGTCGCGATGGCGATGGCGCCGCCCGAGCCCCCTTCGCCGATCACCACAGAAATCAGCGGCACGCCGATGGCGAGGCAGCAGTCGGTCGAGCGGGCGATGGCCTCGGCTTGGCCCCGCTCCTCGGCTCCGATGCCGGGATAGGCGCCCGCCGTGTCGACGAGCGTAATCACGGGGAGGTTGAATCGCTCGGCCATTTCCATCAGGCGGACGGCTTTCCGGTAGCCCTCTGGCTTGGCCATGCCGAAGTTGTGGCGGATGCGGCTTTCGGTATCCGAACCCTTTTCATGGCCGATCAGCATGACGGAGCGGCCCCGGAAGCGGCCGAGCCCACCCACGATGGCTTCGTCCTCGGCGAAATAGCGATCCCCGGCCAGCGGCGTGAAATCCTCGATGAGGGCGTTCACGAAGTCGAGGCAGTGGGGGCGCTCGGGATGGCGCGCGACCTGCGTTTTCTGCCACGGCGTGAGCTTGGAATAGGTGTCGACGAGCGCTGAGCGCGCCTTCTGCTCCAGCTTTTTGATCTCGTCCGCAATGGAGACGGGGCGGTCCTCGCCCTCCAGCGCACGCAGCTCGGCGACCTTGCTTTCCAGCTCGGCGATCGGCTTCTCGAAATCAAGGTAGGTGCGAATGGGGGAGCGCTCCAAGAGGGGCCTCATGCAGATACCGGGGGTTTGGAGCGGACAATCACGATACCGTTTCGGCGATGTCAAGGCAGCGCTGGGGACCGGCTTAATTCAGGATGACGAGCCCATTCCACCATAGGACTGCTCAATCCTTCTTGGCGAGGGGGTGGTGGTCGTGGACGAGTTTGCGCAGCCGCTCCTCCAGCACGTGAGTGTAAATCTCGGTGGTGGAGATGTCGGCATGCCCCAGCAGCATCTGCACCGCACGCAGGTCCGCCCCCCGGTCGAGCAGATGGCTGGCGAATGCATGGCGTAAAACATGCGGGCTGACCCGCTCCCCGTCGAGGCCCGCCTCCTCCGCGAGCGCCTTGAGATCCTGCCCGAAGCGCTGACGGGTCAGATGGCCCTGCGCGCTCTTCGATGGGAACAGCCACCGGCTCGAGACGTGCCCTTCGCCGCTGATCGCTGCGATGTAGCGGTGGAGGGCTGCCTGCGCCGAGGCGTTGAGCGGAACGAGCCGTTCCCGGCCTCCCTTGCCTTTGATCGTCAGAATGCGAGCGTCGCCGGCGAGCACCGTCCGCGGCAGCGAGACGAGCTCGGAAACACGCATCCCCGTCGCATAGAGCATCTCGACCAGGCAATAGAGCCGCAGGGCGCGGATGTGCTCGATGGGCTCGCCGCCCCCGGATGTAGCCGCGCGCGCTGCCGCAGCGGTGATCAGGCGATCGACCTCCGCAACGCTCAAGGTCTTCGGCAGTGCGCGCGCCTTTCGAGGGCCCGCTTGACCGTGAGTGGGGTCCGCCGCGATGAGCCCCTCCGCCACGAGAAAACGATAGAGCTGGCGCACGGCAGAAAGGCCGCGGGCGCGGGTAGCAGTGCTGATCCCTTCCGCAGAGCGGACCTCGAGCCAGCCGGCGACGTCGCGCTCGCTGGCGTCGGTTAGCTCCGTATTCCTGGAAGCCAAATGCGCGCTGAATTTTTCCAGGTCGCGGCGGTAGGCCTCGATGGTGTTCGATGCCGCGCCGCGCTCGACGCCGAGCATCTCCAGAAACGCCTCGATGTGTTGCTGGCTTGCGCCCATGCCTGCCTCAGCCGGACAACGAATGCCGAAACTAATTGGTGATTGCGCGCGGCCAGGCCGCAAACAGCGCTTCGAAGCCGAGGCCGCGCGCATCGGCCTCAAGCCCTGCCCGCCGCAGTGCGCGGATCGAATCACCGAGCGCAATCATATGTGCGCCTTCAGCGCCCTTGGGGCCGAGTGTTTTCATCGCCAGCAGCACGGTGCGCGCGAACTCGCGCTTCTTGGCCGCGTCCTGCAGCTCAGTCAGCACGCCCGTCTCCGGAAGATGGCCGCCGGCCGGCTGAGGCGCGCCGCTCGCTGCTTCCCACAATGGAATCGGCACGCTGAAATTCAGTGCGTCGAGAACGGTCGCAAGCCGGTGCAGCAGTGCCGGATCGAAGCGCCCCCGCGATACCAGCTCTTCAACGTGCCGCAGATCCTCTTCACCGTTGGCCTGCGCGCCTTCGGCAATGTCGATCAGCGCGAGCCAATGGTAGAGCCCGCCGTTTGCGGCACCCGGCGAATTCGAGCCGAACGATGCCCACTCACGCGCTTTGGCATAGCGTTCGGCTGCCAGTGCAACCTCGATGCCCGTTTCGGCGTACCAGCCGATTTCCGGCGCCGGAATGATTTCGTCCGAGGCCGGCGCCAGCATGCGCAGAGCCGTCAGGTAAAAGCCGGCACGGTGCGCTTCATCCAGAAAGGCACGGATGAGCCGCACCCTTTTCTGCGGTGTACGCTCGTGTTCGGCAGCAGCGAAGAGCCCGGCGCGCCGTTGCGGCGTGTCGGTGCCGGCAGCATCGGAAATGACGGCTTCGCCCGGCCCCTGCGCGCGATAGATGTCTGCGAGCTGCTCGGGCGTGATGGCATTGACTTGCACAGCAGCTTCCGCCGCCCGCAGGCGCATCTCCATTGCAACGCCGCGGTCGAGCGCGAGCGCGGCTAGCAACGCAGGTGCGGCTTGTTTGATGAGCCCCGCTGCGTCGACCTCGCCGCCGGCGGCCTCGATCAGGCGATAGTCGAGCAGCGAGATGGGAGCATCCACTACCCGCTGCGGTTTGGCGCCCATCGCGAGCGCGTCGAGCGCCTGCAGACCAGGGCCCTCCTTGGCGCCCGCTTCCCGTGCAAGCTCGGCCGTAAGTCCGGCGCTGGGCCCATCGCCCGCCACGGCCGCGCAATAGCCGGAGATCAGCGCCGCATCTACCTGCAGCGGGCGGGAAAGCTGCGTCGGGATGCCGCCCGCCTTCAGAATTTCACAGCCCTGCTCTTTGGCGCCGAGGCCGATGCTGTTGCGGGCGGCAAGCACCGCAATGGCCGGATCGCCGGGCGCCGTCGTGGAAAGAATGCGCGCGGCATCATCGAGCAGCCCGGAGCGGTAGAGAATTTCCAGGCGCAGGGCCAGGAATTGTTGGCCGCCCCGCGCGCCCTGCGGTGCCGTGAGATTGGCCGTGGTCAGCCGCAGCCAGAGCCGGTGGAGGGCCGGCGAGTGCGGCGGGATATCAATTTCCGAGATCAGCTGTTCAAGGCTGCGCACATCGAGGCCCTGCCAGAGCTCATAAGGCAGCCCCGAGCCGTCGTCGGCCATGACGGGGGTCAGCTCGCCGCGATCGACAGCCGTGTCGATACTGCCAAGAGGGCGCACCACGTCATCGCTATAGGAACTGCCGGGCGCGCGAGTTCTCTCATCGCTCTGCCCATATCCGCGCGATGGAGCTTGAGCCCCCCGCGCGCTAGCGCCGTACGCTCGCTCGCTCGCTTGATCGAATGGGCTCCAATCCTGCGCAATGCAAGGCGCCGCCACGGGACAGCAGGCCAGCACGGAGCTGACCGCGGCGGGGAGGGCTTTTAGGGAAAAGCGCTTGCGCATGGGGTGGAAACGTCACTCGGTACGCACCTTCACGCCCGGAACCGGCTTCGTCACCGTGCGTGGTTCGGGTTCGAATTGGGTCGCAAGGATGTAGAGTGCGCCGGTAATGATGGCGGCGGTCGTGCCAACGATGAATAGAAACCGGAACAAGCTGGGCATCTGCTATCCCGTCCCCTCCTCTTTGGTCTCTTTGCAAGTTGGCGCCATTATGGCTTGCACTCGACGGCGATCCAAAGTAGGCGGCGCAGGCTATGTGGGCAATTATCGTATTGGCCGCGAGAATATAGTGTGTAGGCGCGAAGCGACCCCGTCATCGGTCGATTCGCGCGCGACCGGAAGAAAAAGTAGAAGAAAAGTAGATGTCAGAGGCACAATCGCTCCAGACCGTACGCTCTGCCCTCGGGCGGCGTTCAGTCGTGCTCGTCGGCCTGATGGGCTGCGGCAAGTCTGCGATTGGCCGGCGGCTGGCGGGCCGGCTCGCTCTACCCTTTGTCGATGCCGATGAGGAAATCGAGAAAGCGGCCGGCAAGAGCATCGAGGACATCTTCGCCGATCATGGCGAGCCCTACTTCCGTGAGGGCGAGCGCAAGGTGGTCGCGCGGCTGCTCCGCGCCGGCCCCCAGGTGCTGGCGACGGGCGGCGGCGCCTTCATGAGCGAGGAAACCCGCCAGGCAATCGCCGAGCGCGGGATATCGATCTGGCTGAAAGCGGAGCTCCCGCTGCTCGTGCGGCGCGTCGGCAAGCGCGGCAATCGCCCGTTGCTCAAGGTGGATGACCCCGAGGTGGTGCTGCGCGATCTGATGGCGAAGCGTTACCCCGTCTATGCCACCGCCGACATCACCGTGGAGAGCCGTGACGTGCCCCACGAAGTCATCGTCGCCGAGATTGTCGATCGCCTCGCCCGCGATCTTTCCCCTGCGCCAGAGGCCACACAATGAACGTCCATGCTGCTTCCGCTGCGCATGCGCGCGCCGTCAATGTGCCGCTGGGAGATCGCGCCTATGAAGTGCTGATCGGCCCGGGTCTTCTGCAGCGTGCAGGTGAGCTTATCGGCGCGCGACTCGGTAAGGCGCGCTGCGCTATCGTCACCGACGCGAATGTCGCGAAGTTGCACCTCGCGACGATTGAAGCGGCGCTCTCGGCGGATGGCCGTCTCTCAGGCTCGATCACGTTGCCGCCTGGTGAATCGACCAAGAGCTTCCGTGAGCTTGCGCCCCTGTGCGAGCGTTTGCTGGAATTGGGCATCGAGCGCGGCGACCTCGTTGTCGCGCTGGGCGGTGGCGTGATCGGCGATCTCGCGGGTTTTGCAGCAGCGATCCTGCGGCGTGGTGTACGCTTCGTGCAGGTGCCAACCTCGCTTCTGGCGCAGGTGGATTCCTCTGTCGGCGGCAAGACCGGGATCGACACACCCCAGGGCAAGAACCTCATCGGCGCTTTCCATCAGCCCGGACTGGTGCTCGCAGACACCGATACGCTCCGCACGCTGCCCCTGCGCGAGCTACGCGCCGGATATGCGGAGGTCGCAAAATACGGCCTGCTGGGTGATGCGCCATTCTTCGCCTGGCTGGAGAAGAACCATCCGGCAGTGTTCGCATTGGAGAATGAGCCGCTCACCCACGCGGTGGAGACGAGCGTCAAGGCGAAGGCCGGCATCGTGGGGCGCGACGAGACCGAGCAGGGCGAGCGCGCGCTGCTGAACCTGGGCCATACTTTCGGCCACGCCTTCGAAGCCTGGTGCGGCTACTCCGACCGGCTGCTGCACGGCGAGGCGATCTCCATCGGCATGGCCATAGCGTTCCGTTTCTCCGCTGCACGCGGCGATTGCAGCGCCGCTGACGCCGAGCGCGCGGCTGCGCATTTTGCCGCCGTGGGATTGCCCACCCGCATCGATGAGATCCCCGGCGACAAGCCCGGCATCGACGCCATGATGAAGCTGATGGCGCAGGATAAGAAAGTGCGCCAGGGCAAGCTCACCTTTATCCTCGCCCGCGGCATTGGCGACGCCTACATCGCCCACGATGTGCCGGATGCCGAGGTTCGCGCTTTTCTCGGCGGAGAAATCGGCTAAGTCCGCAGCGCCCGCTAACCTTCACCCTCGCCATCTGTGCTATTGATGTCGGCCGGCTCCGGCCGCGTGCACCTGCAACAATCGTGGAGGCGAAGACCTAAATCCCATGTCGCTCGTTACCGCACTGATCCTGGTGGCGATCGTTTTGCTGATTGCGCTGTCAGCCTTCTTCAACGGCAGTGAGACCGCGCTCACCGCTGCTTCCCGTGCCCGCATGCACGCGCTGGAGCAGGAAGGCAATGCCAAGGCTGCAATTGTAAACCGGCTGCTGTCGAGGCCGGAGAAGATGATTGGCACCATCCTCATCGGCAACACCCTGGTGGATGTCCTCGCTTCTGCGCTGGCGTCCGGTCTTGCGGTGCTGCTTATCGGCGAGGTCGGCGTCGTCTACGCGACAGGCGTTATGACGCTGCTGATCGTCATCTTCGCGGCGGTGCTGCCGAAGACCTACGCGCTCGCCTATTCCGACCGCATGGCGCTGTTCGTTGCACCGATCATGCGTGTGATGACGACGGTCTTGAATCCTATCAACATCGCCATCGAATACGTCGTGCGCTTCTTCCTGAAGTTGACGCCGACGACCGTGGACGATGAGGCAAACATCCTCGCCGCCCACGAGGAAATCCGCGGCACCATCGAGCTGCAGAAGATTGAAGGTTCGGTTGCCCGTCATGATGCGGAGATGCTCGGGGGGGTGCTGGATCTGCGCGATCTGCACGTATCCGACATCATGGTGCATCGAACCAAGATGGCGACCATCGATGCCGACGACCCGCCCCAGGAGATCATCGACGAGCTGTTGCGCAGCCAATATACGCGCGTGCCGATCTGGCGCGACGAAGCGGAGAACATCATCGGCATCCTGCACACCAAGGATCTGCTGACCGCGCTCGTCCGTTCCGGTGGAGATATCTCCAACCTCGACATCATGAGCTTCGCCGGCGAGCCGTGGTTTGTGCCCGATACGACGCCGCTGAAGGACCAGCTCAACCAATTCCTGAAGCGCAAGGCGCAGATGGCGCTGGTGGTCGATGAATACGGCGAGGTGCAGGGCCTCATCACCCTCGAGGACATCCTCGAGGAAATCGTCGGCCAGATCGCCGACGAGCACGATACGCAAGAAGCGGCGATCCGCGTCCAGGCGGACGGCACCGTCAACGTCGACGGAACGGTCACCGTGCGCGATCTTAATCGCCATATGGGCTGGGACCTGCCGGACGAGGAGGCAACCACCGTTGCCGGTCTCGTCATCCACGAGGCGCAGACCATCCCAGAGCCAGGGCAAGTGTTCACGTTCTACGGCCACCGGTTCGAGATTCTGCGCAAAACGCGTAATAAAATCACGGCCCTACGCATCAGTCCGGCGAGCATCATCTCCGCGCGTGAGGCCCGCCGCCCAGAGCCATCCTGACCGCACAATCTCCGAATCCGGAATGGTTCCGACTTTCGCATCGTGAGCGGGGCATATCGTTTTTCGCGCTCGCGGCGGTTCGTTCAGATTGGGTTCAGGTGCCGCAGCCAAATCTGGCTGTGGATCTCGTCAGCAGGATCCGAATGCGTGCTGAAGGTGCGGAATGCGCGCAGTGCGCGAGTATGAAAAGGAGCTATCATGAAGAGAACTCTCCCCCTGGCAGCTGTTGCGGGTGCTCTGGCTTGCTTCGTCGCCGTCGGTAGCGCCCAGGCTGCTCCCGCCTCCGGTAACGTGCTTGGTAAGCTGACGACCGTGGGCGAGAACAGCTCGGCCGTCGAGAAGACCCACTACCGTCATCACCGGAAGTATCATCATCACCGCAAGTGGTGGAAGAAGCGCTATTATAAGCGCCACCGTCATCACCATCACCACCATCGTCGCTGGCGCTAATCGCCGGTCGGCACCGCTAGGTAACTGGTGTTCGAAGTCTCGCCTCTGCTTCCGCGGGGGCGAGGCTTTTCTTTTCGGGCGGGTGCCTACCTAAAGAGGCTCACCCGGAGCAAGCGCCTTGATCGCAAGCGCATGCACGCCATCTGCGAGTTCCTCGCGCACCGCACCGTTGACGAGCCGATGGCGCTCGATACGCGATTTGCCCGCAAAGGCCTCCGACACGATGAGAATGCGGAAGTGACTCTCTCCCGTGCCCGGCGAGGAAGCGTGTCCCGCGTGCAGGTGCGACTCATTGACCACATCGAGCCGAGTGGGCTGAAGAGCCACCATCAGCTTCTCGCGCATCCGTGTGTGAAGACTCATGTAAAGGGCACCTCACTCGGTTCTGAAAAAATAAGTGCATGGCCGATAGCTCAGATCCGCTTGTGTGGGAACCGCAGCCGGCTCATACTTCGCGCCCCATGAAGCTCGACTCGAAATACTTTGATAGCATTCGCGTAGCCTCCAAGCGCGAGCGTAGTGCGCCGACGCGCGAGGAACTCCATCCGCGTTGCCAATGGAAAGGCTGCCAGAGCGCCGGCGATCACCGCGCGCCCCGGGGGCGTGGCCGCGACGGGCAATACTACATCTTCTGCCTGGAGCACGTGCGCCAGTACAACGCCACTTATAATTATTTCGACGGTATGAACGATACCGAGGTGCAGGACTTCCAGAAGGACGCCATGACGGGGCACCGGCCGACCTGGAAGGTGGGTGTCAACGCCTCCGCGCCGGGCGCGCCTCCGCCAAAGGGTGAGCAGGCCAGCGCTGCCGGGTTCGGCTTCCGCGCGATGGACCCCCACGCGTTCTTTGCCCGCCGGGCCAAAGCTGCCCGCGCTCAGCCGGCAGAAAGCCGCCGCCAGCTAAAACCGCTGGAGAGAAAAAGCCTGCAGGCGCTGAATCTTTCCGGCGATGTGTCGCGGGAGGAGATCAAAGCCCGCTTCAAGGAGCTGGTGAAGATTTACCATCCCGACACCAATGGCGGAGACGCGCGCTCCGGCGACAAGTTGCGGGAGATCATCCAAGCCTATAACTATCTGAAGCAAGCGGGGCTCGTCTGATCGGCATTGCTGCCGCGCAATGTCAGTGCGTCCAATTCTCAGCCCGCACCACTCCGAGGACACTGCGAAAATGCGTGCGCAAACCCTGTCGGGTGCCGAAGGCAAGCCGGCAAATCTTCCCGATTTGAAGCTGTCGGTTCGCCAGGTTTTCGGCATCGATAGCGATCTCGAGGTGCCCGCCTTTTCAGAGGGCAACGAGCACGTCCCCGATCTCGATCCCGACTACCTTTTCAACCGCGAGGTAACGCTCGCCATCCTCGCCGGCTTCAAGCACAACCGCCGTGTGATGGTGCAGGGCTACCACGGCACCGGTAAGTCGACGCACATCGAGCAGGTGGCGGCGCGTCTCAACTGGCCGTGCATTCGCGTCAACCTCGACAGCCACGTGAGCCGTATCGATCTCGTCGGCAAGGACGCGATCGTGCTGAAGGACGGCATGCAGGTCACCGAGTTCCGCGAAGGCATCCTGCCCTACGCGCTGCAGACGAACACGGCGCTCGTTTTCGACGAGTACGATGCCGGCCGTCCGGACGTGATGTTCGTTATCCAGCGGGTTCTCGAAGTCTCCGGCAAGCTGACGCTGCTCGACCAGTCGAAGGTGATCCGCCCGCATCCGGCGTTTCGGCTGTTCGCGACGACCAACACCATCGGCCTCGGCGATACGAGCGGTCTCTATCACGGCACCCAGCAGATCAACCAGGGTCAGATGGACCGCTGGTCGATCGTCGCGACGCTCAACTACCTGCCGCACGACGATGAAGTGAAGATCGTCCTCTCGAAGGTGAAGTCGTTCAACAAGACCGACGCCAAGCGCAAGGCTGTGTCGAACATGGTCCGCGTCGCCGACCTGACGCGCAACGCATTCATCAACGGCGACCTCTCGACCGTGATGAGCCCGCGCACGGTGATCATGTGGGCCGAGAACGCCGAGGTGTTCGGCGACATCGGCTTCGCGTTCCGCCTCACCTTCCTCAATAAGTGCGATGAGCTCGAGCGCCCAATGGTTGCCGAGTTCTACCAGCGCAGCTTCGGCGAGGAGCTGCCCGAGAGCGCGGCGAATGTCGCGCTGAGCTAGCGAGCGCATGTCGAACGGATCGAAGCGCAAGGAAACCCCCACCGAGCCCCTCAAGCGGGCCATCGGTTTGACCGTGCGCGCCATCGCGGGGCACGGCGATATCGAGGTCGGCTTCGCCGCCGGCCCGGCGGAATATTCGCCCAAGCACGTGCAGCTCCCCGAGCCCTCCCGCGTCCCATCGCAACGGGAGATCGCCGTCATTCGCGGTTGGGCCGACAGCTTCGCCCTCACGGCCGGCTGCCACGACGCCAAGCTGCACGGCAAGCTCGCGCCCAACTCGGGCCCCGCACGCCTCGTGTTTGAGGCGGCAGAGCGCGCGCGTGTCGAGGCGCTGGGCTGCAATCGCATGACGGGCATGGCGCGCAATCTCACTGCGCGCATCGAGGACCAATACGCCCACGGCCGCTACGCGCTTGTCAAGACGAAGGCCGACGCGCCCCTCGAAGACGCCGTCGCGCTGATGATCCGGGAGCGGCTGACCGGTCTTCCGCCTCCTGAGAATGCAAAGGCGATCGTCGAAGTGTGGCGCGAAGCCGTTGAGAAACGCGGCGCCAAGGTTCTCGCCCGGCTCGACACGCTCGCCGAAGATCAGGAGAGCTTCGGCCGCCTGATACGGGATCTGTTGCGCGCACTCGATCTCACTGAAGAGAGCGTCGATGCCGACCGCGACGAGAACGAGAGCGAAGAAGAGAACGAGCGCGACGACGCCGAAGGCGATGCCGACGAGAATGAAGACGGCGACCAGGGCAGCAGCGAGCAGTCTACCGAGGACAGCAGTGTCTCCGGCGATCTCAACGAGGTGAACGAGAAGGCGGAAGCCTCCGGTGTCGAGCAGCTCGACGACATGCAGGAGCAAGAGGAGCCCTTCGAGACACCCGAGCCGTGGCGCCCGAATACCTCGGTGCTCGATGATCCGGAAGCCTTCGGCTATCGCGTCTTCACCCGCGAGTTCGACGAGGAGATCGGCGCCGAGCAGCTGTCCTCGCCCGAAGAGCTGGAGCGTCTGCGCGCCTACCTCGACCGTGAGCTGCGCTCACTTTCGAGTGCCGTCTCCCGCCTTGCCAATCGCCTTCAGCGGCGTCTGCTTGCCCAGCAGAACCGCGCCTGGGATTTCGACCTTGAGGAAGGCACGCTCGACGCATCCCGTCTGCCGCGCGTCATCATGGACCCGATGCACGCGCTGTCGTTCAAGCGCGAGCGTGACACCGATTTCCGCGACACCGTCGTCACGCTGCTGCTCGACAATTCCGGCTCGATGCGGGGCCGCCCGATCATGGTCGCGGCCTGCTGCGCCGACATCCTGGCACGTACGCTGGAGCGCTGTGGGGTGAAGGTGGAAATTTTGGGTTTCACCACGCGCGCATGGAAGGGCGGACAGGCGCGCGAACAGTGGCTCGCCGCGGGTAAGCCGCAGGCTCCGGGGCGCCTCAACGATCTGCGCCACATCGTCTACAAGACCGCCGATGCGCCTTGGCGCCGTGCCAAGCGCTCGCTTGCGCTGATGATGCGTGAAGGGCTGCTCAAGGAGAACATCGACGGCGAGGCCCTCGCGTGGGCGCACCGGCGCTTGCTGGCACGCCCCGAGCAGCGCCGCATCCTGATGATGATTTCGGACGGCGCACCGGTCGACGACTCGACCCTCTCCGTCAACACTGGCTGCTATCTGGAGCAGCACCTGCGGCACGTGATCGACGAGATCGAAATGCGCTCGCCCGTCGAGCTGATCGCTATCGGCATCGGCCACGATGTCACGCGCTATTACAGGCGGGCCGTGACCATCACCGATCCGACCGAGCTTGCCGGCGCGATGACGGACAAGCTCGTAGAGCTGTTCGAGGAAAAGTCCCGCGAGGCGCGGCCGCGCTTCGGAGGGCGGCGGAGACACCTCAATTGATCGAGCAAAAGTTTCTGCGCGGCCACCGCGGGCGTCGTCTGCGGTTTCCAGTTGGCGTTGCCGTCATCCTCGCAGCAGGCGCAGGCATCGCCCTCGGCGGCAGCAAGCCTTCGACGGAAGATCTCGTCACCGGGCCAATCGCTGTCGACGCAAAACCGATCGCTCATTTCGACCGGCTGCAGCCGAATGAGACACGCTTCGGCAAGCTCACCTGGCGCGGCGGCTTGGTGCTGACGTCGCCATCGTCCTACTTCGGGGGGTGGTCTGGCCTGAGGCTCGACAGCGAGGGCAACGGCCTGCTCGCCGTGTCGGACGCCGGCCTCTGGATGACAGGCCGTCTCACCTATAGCGAAGAGGGGACGCCGTCTGGCATCTCCGGCGCACGCATCGGCGCGATCCAATCGAAAGGCGGCGATCCGCTCTCGCGCCGCGCCGACCGCGATGCCGAGGGCTTGGCGCTCATCAACGGTTCGCCGGAAAACGGCAGCGTTTACATCTCCTTCGAGCGCAAGCACCGCATCGCCCGCTACGATATCGGGCCGGAAGGTCTTTCGGCGGCCCGCGGCACGGTGCAGTTGCCGAAGGCGGCGGGCAAAATGACGAAGAACGGCGGCTTCGAGGCCATCGCCGTCCTGCGCGGTGAGGGACGCAACAGCGGCAAGCTCGTCGCTTTCTCCGAGGATCTGCGCGACGAGGACGGCAACTACGTCGGCTGGATCTGGGAAGAGAAGGATCAGCGCCCCCGCGCCCTCTACATGACCAACGACGGCGATTATTCGATCACCGATGCCGCGCCGCTGCCCGATGGCGGGCTCCTGGTGCTGGAGCGGCGTTTTCGCTTCAGCGAAGGTGTGCGGATGCGTCTTCGGCACATCAAAGGGGATGCGATCCGTCCCGGCGCAGTGATCGATGCGGACATCCTCGCCGCCGCCGATGGCAGGGCCGAGATCGACAATATGGAAGGGCTCGCGGTGCACACGGCGCCGGGTGGAGAGATCGTCGTAACCTTGATCTCTGACGACAACTACAACCACGCGCTCCAGCGCACGGTGTTGCTGCAATTCACGCTGACGACGGCCGATCTCACGGCCGAAGCCGATGGATCGAGATCCGATCAACCGTGACGGCGGCTAGGCGGTGATATCCGCGATATCTATAAGGAAGCCATCGGCTGGCATGGTGCGGAAGACGCAAGGGATCTTCCGCCGCCGACAGAGCTTCGGCCCGCGTGTTTCGCGTGTGAAAAGGGACCGAAGCGGAAGGTCAGGCTGCCGGAGCGGCGGCCTTCGCGACCTTCTGAATCTCGCGTCGCATTTTCCGGCAGCGCTCGGAAAGATCGTCCTCGGCTGCCTTCAGCAGGAAGGCGTCGAGGCCGCCGCGGTGCTCGACCGACTTCAGAGCATGCGCAGAGACACGCAGCCTGAACCGGCGACCGAGGGCGTCGGAGATCAGCGTCACATCGCAGAGGTTCGGACGGAACTTCCGCTTGCTCTTGTTTTCGGCGTGGCTCCTCAGCTGCCCGGAAAGGGGCAGCTTACCGGTCAGCTCGCAGCGCCTCGTCATCGTAAAGCTCCTTCGCCACCGCTCGCATGCGGCGGGCGTCGTACAAGTGATTGCGGGAAACGATTAGCCCCTGGCGGCCGGGCCGCAGGGGATTTGGCCGCTTCTATGCCCGACGAGGGCCAGTTTCGTCAAGGTGCCCAGAGGAGCCCGGTAGCGCCTTTTTTGCGCGCCAGGCGCGGAGCCCCAAGGGAGCCCACGGGCCACAGATTCGACGTAAAACAGCATTATCGGCAGCATAGTTAAACGCACGTTCGCAGGGCAACGGGGATCATGAAAAATCGGGTCAGGCTTGCAGCCCAGCGGTGGCTTCCGCCGTCCGCCGCCGTAGCCTCCGCAGCCCTCTTCCTCGCTGGCGGCGCACTGGCTCAGCAGTCCCCGGGCCGCCCCCTGCCCGCGACTGTCGATGCGGTTTATCGGGTCAGCTTCACCGCCCTTGGCAATATCGGCCGCTTCCAATTCACCTCGCAGGTCAGCGGCGATAGCTATCGCCTGTCCGCTAACGCGAAGATAGATACGGCGATCTTCGACTATAAGGGTGACATGAAGAGCGAGGGCGTGATCACCCCCACAGGCATCCAGGCCCAACCCCGCGACTACACCTTCAACTACCGGCAAAAGACTTTGCTGAAGAAAAAGAAGGTGAAGGCGCTGAACATCGCTTTTAATGGCCCGGCCGTGCGCGCAGTGACCCCGCCGGACCCTTTGTCGCCCAAAGCGGTTCCTGTGACCCCCGAGCAACTCCGGAACGTGCTCGACCCCCTGAGCGGGGTGATGGCCCTTTCCCTGGCCGATATCTCCAAGCCATGCGAGCAGAAGCTGCCGATCTATGACGGCAAGCAGCGCTTCGATATTGTCTTTAAGCCTCTCCGCCGCGCCGGTGCGGACCACGTCTGTGAGGTTCGGCTGATTGCCGTCTCCGGTCATAAGCCTGGCGAAGGCTCCGTCTCCGTGATCAGCGGTAAGATCGAGCTGGTGATGCGGCCCGTCCCCAAGGCCAACGTCGTCATCCCCTATAGCGTCTCGGTCCCCACCATCATCGGTACGGCCACCCTCACCTCGGAGAAGGTCGACATTACGATGCCCGACAGCCAGCGCATCGCGCTGCGCCGTTAGGCTGTCCTTCACGAAACCGGCGCACGGGCCTTAAGATGGGTAGAAAACACGCTATTTCGCGTGCGCCATCGCTAATCACGCCCTTGATCTCAGCGAACGTCTCTGCGATGGCTTCGCCGACGAGATGAGGAGGCCAGATGGCCAGCGACCTCCAGACCCGTATCCGCCACGTCACGGCGGTGCTCGGTCCCACAAACACCGGTAAGACCCACTTGGCGATCGAGCGCATGATCGGCCACGAAAGTGGCATGATCGGCTTGCCGCTGCGTCTGCTTGCGCGCGAGGTCTACGATAAGATCGCCGCGCGGGTTGGCGCCGACAAGGTCGCGCTGATCACCGGCGAGGAGAAGATCAAGCCGGAACGCGCGCGCTACTGGGTGTGCACCGTCGAGGCGATGCCGCGCGATGTCGATGTCGACTTCCTCGCCATCGATGAGATCCAGCTCGCCGGCGATCCTGACCGGGGTCACGTTTTCACCGACCGGCTGCTCCACGCGCGTGGGCGATCCGAGACGCTGCTGCTTGGCGCGCAGACGATGCGCGAAGCCATCGCCGATCTCATCCCCGGCGCCAACTTCATCTCGCGCCCGCGTCTGTCGAAGCTCACCTATGCGGGCCAGAAGAAGATCACCCGGCTGCCGCAGCGCTCGGCCGTCGTCGCCTTCTCCGCGGCGGAGGTCTATTCCATTGCCGAGCTGATTCGCCGGCAGCGGGGCGGCGCCGCAGTGGTGCTGGGCGCGCTGTCGCCGCGTACGCGCAACGCGCAGGTGGCGCTTTATCAGTCCGGCGATGTCGATTTTCTCGTCGCCACCGACGCCATCGGCATGGGCCTTAATCTCGACGTCGATCACGTCGCCTTCTCGGCAACGCGCAAGTTCGACGGGCAGAACCACCGCAATCTGACGCCCGCGGAGCTGAGCCAGATTGCAGGCCGCGCCGGCCGCCACATGAACGATGGCACCTTCGGCGTGACGGGCTCTGCTGATCCGCTCGATTCCGATACCATCGAGCGCCTCGAGACACACAATTTCGAAAGCGTGCGCGTGCTCCAGTGGCGCAACCGTGATCTGGATTTCCGCACGCTCGAAGGCTTGAAGCATTCGCTGCGCGAAACACCGGGCCTCGTGCGCTTGACGCGCGCCCGCGCCGCCGACGATGTCATCGCCCTCGAAACCGTCAGCGCCGACCGCGACATCGCGGGCAAGGCAATTGCGCCCGCTGCCGTCGCGAAGCTTTGGGAAGTCTGCCAGATCCCCGACTACCGGAAGATCTCGGGGCAGAACCATGCCGAGCTGGTCGCCACCATCTACACTTACCTGATGAGCCCCGAGGAGCGCATCCCGGAGGACTGGTTCGCCAAACAGGTTTCGCTCGCCGATCGCACCGACGGCGACATCGACACGCTCGCTAACCGTATTGCGCACATTCGCACATGGACGTTTGTGTCCAACCGGTCGGCGTGGCTAAAGGATCCGGAGCACTGGCAGGGGAAGACGCGCGAAATCGAAGATCGACTTTCCGATGCGCTGCACGAACAATTGACACAGCGCTTCGTCGATCTGCGTACCAGCGCGCTCATGAAGGGCATGCGCGACAAGGACGAGCTTACGGCTGAGATTGCAGCCGACGGTGCCATACACGTTGAAAATCATTTCGTCGGCCGGCTGAGGGGTTTCCGCTTCCAGCTCGATCCCGGCGCGGAAGGCATCCATGGCAAGGCGACGCGCAGCGCCGCAGCGCAGGTGCTCGCGCGTGAGCTCGGAATGCGCGCACGCCGCGTAGCCGCCGCGCAGCCCGATGCGCTGCAACTCGACCGCCGTGGGCAGATTCTGTGGCGCGGCGAGGAAATCGCCGAAATCCAGGCGGCCGATGACGCGCTCAAGCCGACGGTCTCTTTGCTGGTCGACGAGCACCTTTCCGGCCCTGACCGCGAGAAGGTTCAGGCGCGGCTTGAGGCGTGGCTGACGCAGACCATCGCCGAGAAGCTGAAGCCGTTGATTGAAATTGGCAACGCCGAGGACATTACCGGTCTTGCCCGTGGCATCGCCTTCCGGCTGCGCGAGAACCTCGGCGTGCTCCGCCGCGAGGTGGTCGCCGAGGAGATCAAGTCGCTCGACCAGAATTCGCGCGCGCAGCTGAGAAAGTATGGCGTGCGCTTCGGCGCCTTCAATATCTACTTCCCCGTTCTGTTGAAGCCCGCGGCGGCCGAGCTGGTCGTCACGCTCTGGGCCTTGAAGAATGCGGGTACGATCGGTTTGACGATCGACACGCTGCCAGAGCCGCCCCGTCCCGGCCTTACATCGTTCGCGCCCGATCCGAATACACCTGATCCCTTCTATCGCGCGTACGGCTACCACGTCTGTGGACCGCGTGCGGTTCGTCTCGATATGCTCGAGCGCCTCGCCGACTTCATCCGTCCGCTGCTCGCCTGGCGCGGCAGCCAGGGTGCAACCCCACCCAAGGGCGCGACGGGCGACGGCGGCTTCACGGTGACGCCGGAGATGATGTCGCTGCTCGGGTGCTCGCCGGAAGAGCTCGGCGGCGTATTGAAGGCGCTCGGCTTCCGTCTCGATCGGCGGCCGGTGAAGGCGCAGCCGCCGATGCCAGCGGCAGACGCGGCGCAGGAGACGACAGTCGCGACCGAGGCCGAGACCGAGCCAGTGGCGACGCCAACGCCGGCTGAGGCCGGCGCTGCCGATGTAGCCGGCGCCGCTGCAGATGCGCCCGCTGCGCCCCCTGCCGCAGACACTGGCGAGCATGCAACAACCGAAGTCGCCGCCACTTCCGAGCCCGCCGGCTCGCCGGAAGCTGTAAAGCAGGAGCTCGTCGCGGAAACGGCCGCCCCACCTCCCTCCGAACAACCTGCCGACGCCGCGTCTCTTATCGCTGCCCCCGCCGCAGCCGCATCCGTCGAGCAGAAATTCGAAGACGTCTGGCGCCCGCGCCGGCATCAGCGTAGCGACCGGCGTCCCGACAACCGCCGCGACAGCCGGAACCGCCAGCGCTCCGATCGCCAGGCACCGGCTGCGCCAGCGAACGAGGAAGCGGCCGCAACGTCTGCCGCTACGAACGCCACGCAGCAGCAGGGTGCGCGCGAAGACCGCCCGCGCCGCGATGAAAACCGCGGCGGCCGTGGACGTCCCCAGCACGCAAACCGTAATGAGCAGCGCGGCCGCGACCGCGATAAGGATGGCCAGCATCGACGCGGCCCACCGGGTGGTGGTGATCGCAACCGCAGAGACGACCGCCGCAAGGATGATCGGCGTAAAGCCGAAGTCCATACGGCTGCGCCGCCGCGCCGCGGCGGGGTCGATCCGGATTCGCCTTTTGCGGCCCTCGGCGCGCTGCGCGAGGAACTCGCCAAGCGCGGCAAGGAGACCAGCACTTGAGCTTCGATGCTTCGGAAAGGGAAACCTCTCCGGGCACTCAGCGGCTCGATAAGTGGCTTTGGTTCGCGCGCTTCGTGAAGACCCGCACGCTCGCGACGGAACTGGTCGGCGCCGGCAAGGTGCGCCTCAACCGGACGCGGGTGGAGAAACCCGCGCAGGTTGTTCGTCCGGGTGACGTGCTGACGATTTCGATCAGCCGCCGCGTGCAGATCGTGCGCGTTCTGGGATTTGCCGAGCGGCGGGGCCCTTCTGCCGCGGCACGTTCGCTTTATGAGGAATTGACAGCCGCGGGCGATGTCATCAAACCTCAATCGCCGTCTGAGCCGCCCGGCGAGGTACGGCAGCCAAACGAGGTGATTCCGGTCCAGCGCCCGCTTGGGGCCGGGCGCCCGACGAAGAAAGAGCGCCGCGAGATCGACAAGCTCCATGGCAAGGCCCGCTAAACGCGGGAATGGAGCGAGCGACCGTCGAGGACCCGTAAGCGCGGCCATGGGCGCAGCCGCGCCTCCCGCGGGAAGTGATCCGGAATTAGGTAATGACCTACGTCGTCAACGAAAAATGCATCAAGTGCAAGTACACCGATTGCGTCGAGGTCTGCCCTGTCGATTGCTTCTATGAGGGCGAGAACATGCTCGTCATCCATCCGGACGAGTGCATCGACTGTGGTGTGTGTGAGCCGGAATGCCCGGCGGACGCCATCAAGCCCGATACAGAGCCCGGCGTGGAGCGGTGGCTGGAGCTGAACCGGACGTTCGCCGATACTTGGCCCAACATCACCTCTAAGAAAGAGGCGATGCCCGACGCCGACGCCCTTCGAGACGAGCCCGGCAAATACGAAAAATATTTTTCGCCAGAACCCGGGTCCGGCGATTGAGGACAGGAAGTCCACTGCCCTTCGCAGCGCACACTAAGATATTGATCTGATACTCGGTCTGGCGGTCGACGCCCGGGAGTGCTGACGGGCGCTAGAAGGGCTCCCCCGGCTCACGATGCGTTGCGGCAAATTGCGCAACCTTTTCGCAGTGTTTGCAGAATGCTTCGGATTCGGCCGGGCCAGGTAAGGGCAGCAACACCCTGCCGAGGGCGGCCCCTTCATTTTCAATGAACTTTATGTTACGCTGCTTTCAGATGACACCTAAAACCCAGTACAGAGTCGGAACAGGAGCGAACAAAGAGCATCCGCTTTGCCCCCTCGGCAATGATCGGGTCCGCTTCCGACCCGGCGAGCGAGCGGTTTTTATAAAATCCGAGCACAACATATCGCCTGCCATCGCTCCCGAGAGCGAGGTCGGCCACTCTTAGAGGGCTGGGGCGGCAGCTTAACGCTGGCGCGCCGGTTTGACGTGCACCGCGACGAGTACGGCTCATAAATCCGACGAGAAAGTGAGACGACCCCTATGGCTGAAAAGAAAAAGGCACCCGCCGCCCGTCCGGCGAAGTCGACGACTCTCGCCGGCAAGAAGGCAGGCAGTAAGGTGACCGCTGCGAAGAAGCCGGGGCGCGTAGACGCGAAGGCTGTCGCAAAAAAGCCGGTCGCCAAAGGGTCTTTGCCCACCAAGGGTAAGAAGCCCGTAGCGAAGACAGCAGGAACAGCCGCGCCCGTCAAGAAGCCGGTGAAGTCCGCGGCGAAGGTCGCCCCCAAGACTGTGGCCAGCAAGCCCGCCGCGCCTGCCCATGCACGGATTGCGCCTGCGCCAACGAAGGCAGCTGTGGCCCCTGCGCGGGCTGTCGCCGCTGCGGTGAAACCGTCCGGCCAGAAGATCACCGCGCCGGTACCGCCTCAGCAGCAGATGTCGCCCAAGGCAGTTGCCGAGAAAGCAGCGGCGGCGCGACAGATGATGACAGCGCAGAACGCACAGAAGAAGCCGGTCAATCAGCGCCATGGCTTCAAGGCAAACGAGTTCGTGGTCTATCCGGCCCATGGCGTTGGCAAGATTATCGCCATCGAGGAGCAGGAGATCGCGGGCATGGCGCTCGAGTTGTTCGTGATCAACTTCGAGAAAGAGAAGCTGACCCTGCGCGTGCCGACCGGCAAGCTGGAGAGCGTTGGCATGCGCAAGCTGTCGGAGGAATCCGTCGTCAAGAAGGCGATGGAAATCCTCAAAGGACGCGCACGTGTAAAGCGCACGATGTGGAGCCGCCGCGCGCAGGAGTATGTCGCCAAGATCAACTCCGGCGACCTCGTCTCCATCGCCGAGGTGGTGCGCGACCTCTATCGCTCCGAAGCCCAGCCCGAGCAGTCGTACTCCGAGCGTCAGCTCTATGAGGATGCGCTCGACCGCATGGCACGTGAGCTTGCCGCCGTGGAGAAGCTCGACGAGCGTGGCGCAGTTCAGCGCATCACCGACGTTCTATCGAAGAGCGCCCGCGGACGCCGTCTCGCCGCCGAAGCGGAAGAGAATGGAGACACCGAGGCCGAGGCCGACACCGACTCGGACCCGGAGACGCGTGCCGCCTGAAAGCGGTCCAGCTAGCCGTCGAATGTAAAGCTTCGGCTGGAACTAAAGATCGAGAGCGCCCGGTGCCTCAGGTTCCGGGCGCTTTTCTTTTGCGTGCGGCGCGCTCCGGCCGCTGCTCGTCATGGCATCGGGGCGCGGCGGCGTAGGCCCCGGGAGCTGCTCGTCGGCCGGCACGATCTGGCTCACATCATCGATGTCGATGTACGGCCCATTGCGGTACTGGATCCAGCCCCGCACCTCGACGCGGCGGCCTTCCAGCTCTGAAAGACTCTTGGCCCATTCGGGATTGGCGCGGAGAACACGCGCTTCGATACCGGCGGTGAAATCGTTGCGCCAGTCGCGGCCGAAGTTGATGTACGTCCGCGCCTTCGTCACCGACACTTTCGCAACCTCACCCGCGACAATTTCGTAGGCGTTCCGCCGCCGCAAGAGGTCGCGCGTGTGCCTTGCGGATCGCACACGATAGGCGCCGTTCGCCCAGATCCCCATGCCCGCTTTCCGAGCGACGTTCTCGTGCGCCAGCAACTCGCGCATGCACGCATGGCTGCCCGGCAGGCCATAGGCACGTGCATGTCCCATGCGCAGCATTTCCCCCTGTACCCACACGCGCTCGCCGTCCCGGTCGATGAACAGGTGCGCAAGGTTGCGGCCATAGCGATCGCGCGAGCGGCCCGACGTAGCGAGCGTTACGGTGCGGCCGAGAGTGAGTTCACGCAGTGCTGCGGTTGCTTCTTGCTCGAGGAGCCACGGTTCCGCATCAGGGCGCAGATCCGGCGAGCGCGGCGCCAGCGCCCCAATGAGGCGAACCTCGATGCCACCGTCGAGCAGCACGGTTTCAGCATCGATGATGCGAACTACCGAGCCGGTCGCGCCGGGCTCCAGCGTGCAGGTACCCAGCTCGCCGCCGCCCGTCTGCGCGAACACCACGCCGGCAGCGGCCAATAGCGCGCAAGCAGCGGACCCAAGCGTCCACCATTGGTGCAGAAAGTGATGCGGTCCCGGCATATGCAGAAGCCCTCTGCCGGACCATAAAGACGAGCGGAGCAAAAATCCTCTCAGAAAAGCTGGCCCGCGGAGGCCTCCGAATAGCTGAACCAGGCGGATTGGCTTTCGGCAGCGTCCGGTGTGCAGCAAAGCGGCCAATGATCGGCCACGCTCGCTTCGGCGTCTGCAGAAACCGGGAGTGTTCCGGGAATAAGGCGCTGCTCGATATCCTCCCGTGTCCAGGCTGGAGCATGATCGAACACGACAAACTCGATGCCCGCGCCCGGTGCTCCGAAAAACTCACTAACAAGGATCGAGCCCTCCGGAACGACCAGCAAGAGGTCGCGATCTCCGATACGGAACACGTGCACGGCTTCGGGCACGATCCCGCCCGCCAGCACGAGTTCGTCGATATCGTCCCGGTCATGAGCAAGATCGATTACGATGTCGTGGCCGTCGCCTTGCAGGTAGACATAACCGTCGCTGCCGGGTCCGCCGATCAGCACGTCATCGCCCGCGCCCCCGTAGAGCGTGTCGTCGCCCGCTTTGGCATCGATCACGTCGTTGCCGGCGGTGCCAATGAGGCGGTTGTTGCCAGCATCGCCCGAGGAGGCGTCGCCGATAGCGGCTCTATCGTCCGCGATGATGAAAGCGCTGCGCATGTGATGCGCGCCAGCATCCGCGGCGGGCTGCATCACGCGATTGTCTTCAAGTAGGTCGATACCCTTGCCAAGCACGATGCGATCGGTCTTGTCGCTCCACTGCAAGCGCTCGATTGAAAACAGATGATCGACGCCGGTCCCGAAGGTGGCGACGTAGTTGGGCACCTTGTGCGCGATCCAGTGGCGATTGAACGAAATCGTCACGTCGCCCGCGCCGGAATAATCCATCGCGTCGGTACCATCGTTTGCATAGGCGAGCTGCGGCTGGCCACCGTGCACGATGTTGAACCCCGGCGACCACCGGACGAGGTCGTCGCCCTCCCCGCCGTAGAATTTTTCAATCACATTCGGATCGGCACTGCCGGTGAAGGTATCCTCGCCTCCTCCTCCGAGTAGCGTGGTGAAGCCATGCTCGATGCGCAGGTGATCATCGCCGCTAGTGCCCAGCAGCGTCGACATCCCCGGTGAGAGGTGCATGCCGTAGGGCAGCGTGTGCGTCGGATCGAGCCCCGAATAGTGGATGAGCGAGGCTACGACGGACGAGGAATTGATCGTCGGTGTGGGCGAGCCCGGCAAGCCATATGCGATATAAGGAAAGTCCTGCGTATCGATCTCGCGCGCAAAGGAAGCCATCGTTTCCCAGGCGCGAAACTCATCGCCGCCGTAGGGCAGAGGCCGGCTCCCGCGCAGCGCCGGCGTGCCGATTTTGTCCGCCAGCTCCGCCCGTGAAGCGAGGTTGGCGGCGGACAGCGTCGTGCGCCCATCTGCCCCGTCGACGGCAAGGAATATCCCGTAAGGCGTGGGGTCCCGCGATCCCTCCAGGACGAACCAGCTATCCTGGCTGTCAGCGCCAGCCTCGCCGGGCTCGAACACGAGCTGCAGGTGGTCGAGGCCGAGGCGCCCGAGGCCGTACATCTGCACCGGCACCCACTCGATGCGTATACGTGGCATTCCCCCTCCCTTCGAAGCGTCAGCTCCGCATAGGATGAGGCGGTCGTTCGTTGCAACCAATGATTGTGCTCGAAAATCGACAACGAAGCGCCAGGGGCAGGGTGAAGGCTGTAGCCGCACACACGGGGTGCGAAGGTAATTCACGGAAAGGTAAGTGAAAGTCACATGATGAATATATGCCGCTGACAGCCGGCGTTTACCGTGATTAGATGCGAGCGGCGTTGCCACCTGCACGCACCTTTCTTGCCACCGCGTCGCAGTTGCGCAACCTATGCCTTCAGAGCCCGGCCCTCGGCCGGGCTTACTTTTTTGGCCGCCCCCGTTGCGCCAGCGCCTGTGGAGGGGCGCATCCCAATTGCGCTGAAACCGCGTGCGGGTTACGAACCGGACCGGCGCCGTCTGATCACTCTGCGGCCCCGTAGCTCAGCTGGATAGAGCATCAGATTCCTAATCTGAGGGTCACAGGTTCAAATCCTGTCGGGGTCACCAACTAGACCAAGTGGTTAGCTAGGCCAAAGGTCCGGCTAGCCCATTGGGTTTTGGGGGTCTCCTATCTGTCGACCCGCTTCGCCGCGCGTCTCGGCTGACGGCTTCAAAGGCCTCCCCACGGAAAACTAACGAAACAATCACTCACTTCTCTTTGTCGTCTGAAGAGTTCGTTTCGGCGCGGCGCTGTGCGGAGAAGTGAGCGACCGGCAGGCGCCAGCCATGCCAGATCGCCATGTAGCGAAGGCCGGGAACGATGAAGGTTCGAGCCGACAGTGCGAAACGAGAACCTAACTCCGCTAGATCAGGCGTTTTCGGTCAATCGAAGAACCGTCAGATAGCTTGCCAAGCCAAGCGAGCGCACCGACGACCAACGCTTC
>Ga0180223_1000603_pt1 | contig 41369 bp, 37 predicted proteins | sample eDN5th30CKraftOP_FD_151337 | JGI IMG/M metagenome (GOLD analysis project Ga0180223, IMG submission 151337) | Enriched Organic Plus compost microbial communities from Emeryville, California, USA - eDNA 5th pass 30_C Kraft OP (version 2) (version 2) ... | reverse complement strand
CATCGCGCGGACCAGCCCTTCCAGCGTGTTCTCGCCGCCGTCCTTGGGCGTCACCAGCATGGAGGACAGCGCCGACAGCGAATGACGCGCGGCGACTTCGCTTTCGACCGACAGGATGCCGTCGCCTCCCGCCGCTTCCGGCCCGGCAGCGGCGGCAGATTTGGAAACGGGCATGGGTTCATCCTCCATACCGACCTCATCGGTCAGTTCCAGCACTTCCTCTATAGCGGGCTCTATAGCGGATTCAACCGCCGGAGCGGGCACGCCCAACTCCACCGGGGCCTTTGCCGATTCGCCACGACCGCGGCGCGGCGCGGCCTGCTGCACGGCCTCTTCGCCTTCCTCGGCGATGATGCGCTTGATGGATGAGAGGATCTCTTCCATCGAGGGTTCCTTGCTCATGTCACCCATGGACGTTCCCTAACGGCTTGTTTCAGCCCTGCCCGTTCTCAAGACCGTGCAAATAATCCCGCCAGCTCAAGGCTGTGCGGCTCCAGCCTCCACATTGGCGTTTTGTGCGGGCGTGTCAACGGTGCGCGTCGCCTGCGGGGTGGGCGCGCGATCATAGTCCCAATCGAACCATTTGCCCTTCACACGGTCATAATTGACCATGGGATCATAGAGCGTTCCGCCTTCCAGCCCCAGGTCGCGCGCTTCGGCATGCCCCATGGCGGCCAGCAGGCTGAAGCCCGCGACATAGGCATTGCGGCGCGCGGACACCAATTCCACGCGCGCGTTCAGCGCTTCCTGCTCGGCATTGAGGATGTCGAGGATCGTCCGGCTGCCGACCGAATTTTCCGCCCGCACGCCTTCCAACGACAGGCTGGCGGCATCCACCGCCTTCTGACTGGATGCGATGGTCTGGAGCGACGCCTGCCAGCTGGCGTAAGAAGCACGCGTCTGCGCGATGACGCCGCGTTCGACCTCGATCTGCTGCTCCATCGCCTGCGATTCAAATGCCTGGCTCTGCCGCACTCGCGCGCCGGGGCCACCGCCCTGATAAAGCGGGATGTTGAGTTGAACGCCCGCAGCGGCCTGCTTGTTGATCTGCGGACCGGCACCGATCTCGCCATTCGCCCCCCCATTGGGCAGCGTGTCCAGATAATTGGTGTAGCCCGCCTGCGTGAAGGCCGACAGGCGCGGCGATGTGCCCGCCTTGGCCACCTTCACATCATAGCGCGCGGCGTCGCTGGCCTTCTTCGCGGCGAGAATATCGGGATTATCGTTGAGCGCCACCTGCACCGCCGCGGCAGGCGAGTCCGGCAGCCCCGGCAAGGCGGGCGGCGGCTCCAGATTGTCCGGAGCTTCCCCCACCAGCGCGACATAATTTTCCCGGCTGGTGATCAGATTCGCTTCGGCCGTCTGCAAATCGGATCGGGCCAGCGCCAGACGCGATTCGGACTGCGCGACATCGGTGCGCGTTACGTCGCCCACCTCGAACCGGTCGTTCGTCGCCTGAAGATTGACGTCCAATACATTCACATTGGCGCGGTTCAGCGACACGATCGCGCTGTCGCGGATCACGTCCATATAGGCCGCAACCACCTGCGAGAAGATACTCGCTTCCGTGCCCCGCAGGTTCGCCTGCCCGGCCTCGACCCGGACCTTCGCAGCCTTGACGCCGTTGCGGACGGCGCCGCCCGAATAGATCGGCACGCTCAGTTGCGCGTTGGCGTCAATCGTCCGCTGGGGCGAGGTGAAGCTGATCGTCGGCTTCAATATGCTTTCGGAATAGCTGCCTGTCGCATCCAGCGCGGGCCGCCCGGCCGCCTTCTGGATCGGCACATTCTCATCCGTCGCCCGCTGCCCAGCCCGCGCGCCGGTCAGCGTCGGGTTGGAGCGATAGGCCTTGACGAGCGCGCCCTGCAGCGTCTCGCCCCAGGCCTGACCCGTCATTGCGGAAGAAACCAGCAAGGCCGTGGCGGCGCAGAGCCGGAGGGAATGTCGCCTTGCCGTCATCTATTCCCGTCTTTCAGAAGGTGAAACGCTCCGGCGCAGCAAAGCCCGGCAGCACCACCATTTCGATATCCGCCAACCGCGAAAGCCCCAGCGTACCCGCCACGACGCGACCGCTACACAAACGCGTGACGCCGCGCTCGACAAGGCCGGTCACGACTCTCCCGCTTTCGGCAAGCTGGGCAACGAGCGCCGCCGGCACATCCTGCACTGCCCCGTCGATGAACAGCACGTCATAGGGCGCACCCTGCGCCGCTCCCGCATGGAGGGGACCGCGCACGACAGTCACACCCTGCACCGTGATCTCCGGCCCGCCTTCTTCCTCGACGGCGGTGACGAGAGCGCCCAATCCGGCCAGCAGCGCCGCGCTATAGCCCGTGGCCGCACCGATCAGCAGCACCTTATCACCCGGCTCGACCTGGGCTTCCTTGAGCAGCCGGCCCGTCACCAGCGGAGGATTGAGCGCGCGGCCACCCGACAGCGGCACGGGCCGGTCGATATAGGCCATGGCGCGGCGCTCCACAGGCAGAAAATCTTCCCGCGGCACCCGGGCCATCACGGCGATCACGCGCTGGTCATCCACATCGCTGGTGCGAAGCTGGCTTTCGACCATGGCGGCCCGCATTGATGAAAAATTCTGCTCGGTCACGACAGTTCCTCGCTTGGCACAACTGTATTGACAATGCAATACAGCAAGACGTTCACCGGACCTCTAAATCAGCACAGAGCCCACGCCAAGCAGCTTTACGCGATGCCAGGCCAGATTCTTGCATCCCATGACCGCGAGCGCGCTTGACTTTGCTCCCAAAGCCGCACATTTGCGGCCTCCACCACTTGGGATGGCCCGATGGCGGAGTGGTTACGCAGAGGACTGCAAATCCTTGCACGCCGGTTCGATTCCGGCTCGGGCCTCCATTACCCTGTCAGCCCACGCATGCTGATGGAAAAAAATTCTTTATTTCCATTATCTTAATGTCATTCTCTGGTTGTCAGTGATGGCCTCTGCTTGCTTATAGCCGCGGATGATGGAGGCCTTTTTTGGGGGCCTCGCGAGGCCCCTGTAGAAGCGAGGCTCCCGAATGGTGCTGACCGATATCGCAATCCGAAACGCCAAGCCCAAGGAAAAGCCCTACAAGGCCACGGACGCGCAGGGGCTTTTCTGCTGGCTTTTAGTGATGGCATGAAGGCGTAGCTCGTGCATGACGCCCTCTCTCCGTGATGGGAAGTTATCGCCTTCCCCGCCCGAATATCTGAAAAATATACCAAATCTCGCTACGCCCTGATGATCGGAACCTCGACGCGCTGAAAGCATGCTTTCCCTTGCCGCCTGTCTCAAAAGTTCCGCCAAACAGTCGCAAATCGGCAATTGATTCGTCGCGCAATCGAAACATCGCTTCCCTAGGGGACACGGCAAGACCCGCCGAAACAGGCAGGTTCGATCCAAGGGGAAATCATGATCAGCATACGCGCACGGATGGCCGCCACGGCCTCCAGCTTCATTTTCGCTGCCTTGAGCACAATGCCCGCATTGGCGGCCGAACCCGTCGCACCCGATGCGGCTCTGGATGGCAGCGGTCTTCGGGAGATCGTCGTCACGGCCCAGAAACGTCCCGAAAATCTCCAGGCCACGCCGATCTCGATCTCGGTGATGGGAAGCGACGACCTCACCAATCGCCATGTCACATCGCTCGTCGACCTGGGCGACGGCGCCATTCCGTCCTTGAAGATCGCCCCCTTTTATTCGCGTAATTCGGCGCTGATCGTGAACATCCGCGGTATCGGCGTTCTGTCGGACGGCAACCAGCCCGCTCGCGATCAGGGCGTGGGCGTCTATATCGATGGCGTCTATCTGGGCCGCGCTCAGGGTCTGGGCACCGCCCTGTTCGACATCGAGAATATCGAAGTCCTGAAAGGACCGCAGGGCACCCTGTTCGGCCGCAATACCGAAGGCGGCGCCGTCAATATCGTCACGAAAAAGCCGACCGGCGAATTGCACATGAACGCCACCGGCGGCATCGGCAATTTCGGCATGTACAAGGGCGAGGTGCATCTGGACCTGCCATCGTTCAACAATATCGCGCTCAAGATCGACGGCGTGGTGGCCCATCGCAACCCGCTGGTGAAAAACCCGCTCGCGGGCGCCGAAGGCTTCAACCAGTATGACAAGCGCGGCCTGCATGTCGAAGCCCTTTGGAAGCCGTCGCCCGACTTCAGCGCCGACTACAGCTTCGACATTTCAAAGGACGAGTCGACCTCGCTCTATCTGAATATGATCCGGCCCGGCACCAACGTGCTGGCCGACGCCGCCACGGTCCAGCCGGATCGCGTCCGCACCGCCAATGTGGGTGTGACGCAATTGCCGAGCGTCGGCCGGGTGCATGGCCATCGCCTGACGCTGGAATGGGACACCGCGCCCGAACTCACACTCAAGTCGATCACCTCCTACCGCAAGCTTGAGCAGAGCCAGTTCGACAACGGCTCCGCCGCGACGGCGATGTCGACCCCTGCGTCCGCGCTGAACCCCGCCACCGGCTTTACCGGTTTCCAGTTCGCCCGCGCCAGCCTCGCCGGTTTCTGGCAAAACCAGTGGAGCCAGGAAATCCAGGCCATCGGCGATATCGGTCGCGTGAAATTCGTCGCAGGCGCGCTCTATTATCGCGAGCGCGTGCGTGACAATGCACAGGCCTACAACACCAACATGTTCACCAATGCCGAAGGATCGGCCTATACCATCCTCTCGCTCGATCCGGCTGCCCAGCGGATCGACCGGTCCAGCCATGTCACGACAAAGAGCATCGGCGCCTTCGGTCAGGCGACATGGACGCCCGACATTCTCGACGACGCCGTGCATCTCACCGGCGGCCTGCGCTGGACCAAGGACAGCAAGCACGGCGCGCTGGAGATTGTGAACGGCGCGCTGCCGGTCGACCGGAACGGCGTGGCGGGCGAAATCGGGCTGGACGCCAGCTGGTCGCGCGTCGATCCGATGGTCAATCTTTCGATCGACCTGACGAAGGATGTTCATGTCTACGGCAAATGGTCCACCGGCTATAAGTCCGGCGGCGCCAACTCCCGATCGCAGGAATATGATCCGTTCAACCCGGAGTCGGTTTCGATCTTCGAAATCGGCGCGAAGACCGAGTTTTTTGACAATCATGCGCGCTTCAACATCGCTGCCTATGCCGGCACCTACAAGAATATCCAGGTAGACTTCAGCCGCCCCTATGAAACGGGCGGCGTGCGACAGACGCGCACGACGCTGTCCACGGTGAACGCACCGGGCAAGGGCGGCCTGCACGGCGTGGAAGCGGAACTGACCGTCAACCCGCTGGAGGGTCTGACGCTGTCCGCCGCCTATTCCTATCAATATGTCCGCATTCCCGCGACCGTGAACCCCTACCCCAATGCGCTGGGCGTCATCAGCACCGTCGCGGTGCCGATCTACCAGACCTACACGCCCAAGCATTCGGCGAGCGGCTCGATCGACTATGAATTGCCATTCAATGGCTTCACCATCCGGGCGCATCTGGACGGCAATTATGATGGCGGCTTCTATTCCAACGCGACCGATCCCGTCTATGTCGGCCCGGATAATGCAGCGAACATCTACCAGCCGCGCACCGAAAAAGCGTTCATCGTCAACGGTCGCCTCGCCATCGCGGATGTGGACATGGGCAGCATGGACGCCAAGCTGAGCTTCGCGCTGTGGGCCCGCAACCTCTTCAACGAACAGCATCTGTTCTACAAATCGCTTAGCCCTACTTCCGGCCTGAGTGGCTTCTTCAATGAGCCGCGCACTTTCGGCGGCGAAATCAATCTGCGTTTCTGACCGGATGGGAACGATGGCGGCGACGCGCCGACATCGTTCCTTTCGACATCAAAATTCAATAAAAGTCTTGCACGGCCGTCGCACAGGCCAGGATACAGGAACGATCCCATGAAACATCAGATCATCTTGCCGTTGATAGCGCTGCTCTATGCCGGTTCCGCTTATGCAGCGTCGGTCGACGCGCCGCTGGTGACGCGAACGGCGCCCGACACGCTGACGGTCACCTGGACCGACAAAAACCCCGTCGACGTCTTTCTATCCAACGATCCGGCCGCGACGCCCGGCGCGGCAAGGCTGGTGTCGAAAGCGGATCGCGACGGGACGGAAACCGTGACGATCCCCGCAGGAGAACGCGCCTATTTTCTGCTGAAAGATCGCCAGTCCGGCGACTTGGCGCGCGTCGCCGAACGGGTGCTGCCGCTGCGGCAGGGATCGAACTTTCGGGACATTGGCGGCTATCCGGCGGCAGGCGGCAAGCATGTGCGCTGGGGCCTCATCTATCGTTCGGGCGGCCAACCGCTTCTCTCGGATGCCGACGTGAAGGAAATCCAGTCGCTCAAGCTGGCCAATCTGGTCGACCTGCGTTCGAACGAGGAACGCGTGATCGCGCCTACCCGCGTCGATGGCGTGCCCTATCAGGCTGTCGGCTATTCGATGATGGCGCTGGCCGGCAATGGCGTGCCGAAAAATGGCGCCGCCGTCTACCAGGCCATGCCGACCATGATGGCGCCGCAACTGCGGCTGATTTTCCAGGATCTGAAGGCGAACAAGGGCGCCATCGCCTATAATTGCACGGCGGGGCAGGATCGCACCGGCTTCGTAACCGGCATGATCCTGTCCGCACTGGGCGTTCCGCGCGATACGATCATCGCCGATTATCATCTGTCGACCACCTACAGGCGTCCCGAGTGGGAAATGCCGAAGATCGACACCGTCGCCCAGGCGAACAATCCAGTGGCGATGTATTTCGCCAAATTTCAGCAAGACCCGGCCGTCGCGAAACCCCAACCGCTCAAAGACCCTGATGGCACCGCCTTTCTGAGCCACGCCTTTGACGAAATCGATAAGCGCTGGGGTTCGGTCGACGCCTATCTGGAACAGGAAATCGGCGTGACGAAGGTGGACCTGGCGGCACTGCGCGCCAATTACCTGGAATGAATGATGCCTTGGCGTTCGGCCGGGGATAGTCTGGCCGAACGCTTCATGGCCCGTTCGCTTTTTCGGGCTTTCAATCGGTCGGCCGATAATGGCTGGGCGCCACACCGATCAGGCGCTTGAACATCGTCGTAAAGGCGGCGGGGCTTTCGTAGCCGAGGTCCAGCGCGATGGTGGTCACGGCCTCTCCCGCCGCCAGCCTCGGCAAGGCTACGAGCAGGCATGCCTGTTGTCGCCACGCCCGGAAACTAAGGCCGGTCTGCTTGCGGAATGCGCGCGTGAACGCCCGGCGCCCCATGCCCAGATCGGCGCTCCACTGGTCGATGGTGTCGTGCGGCGTCGGAGCGTCAAGGAACATCTGGCATTTGCGCGCCATGGCGGCATGTTTAGGAAAGGGAACGGCCAGCGGCACGGTCGGCGCGCAGGCCAGTTCGGCAAGCAGAAGCGCCATCACCATGCCGTCCCGCCCGCCGACCTCATATTCCGGTTCGATATCGCATGCAGCCTCCAGCAGGCTGCGGAGCAGCGGCGAGACCTGAATCACCTTGCTGGCATCGCCCAGCGAGCCTTGGACATCAGGCTCGATCAGGACGCTGCGCGTACTGACCGCGCCGACCATCCGCACCGAATGGCTGACCCCGCCAGGAGTCCAGATCGCACGCTCGGGGGGAGCCACCCAAGCGCCATAGGGCGTGCTGACGACTACCACGCCGCGCGCGGCATAAAGCAACTGGCCGCGACGATGCCGATGCCAGTCCAACTCGAAAGCCGGCGGATATTCATTGCCGATGCCCACGATCGGACGATCGATATGTTCGACCAGGGCCGGGTCGGACCAAGACACAGAATGTCCCACTCTCAAAAGAAAAAGACCCATACAGGAATGCGGGACAAAATGGGAGCGTTTATGGCGACCGCATTCCATCTGACGAGTGCGAACCATGAACGCCACCAAAGCAGCCCCGCTCCATAGCGATACGAACACCACCATATTCGGCGTGATCGTTGCGATCAGCTTCTGCCATCTGCTTAACGACATGATGCAGTCGCTGCTGCCGGCCATCTATCCCGGCCTGAAAGCGGAACTTGCCTTGTCCTTCAGCCAGATCGGCCTGGTCACACTGGTCTATCAGATGACCGCGTCGATCCTGCAGCCGCTGGTCGGGCTTTATGCCGACAAGCGCCCTACGCCCAACGCCTTGCCGGGCGGCACATTATTTTCGCTGGCCGGACTCGTCCTGCTTTCGATCGCGCATAGCTACTGGCTGCTGCTGGTCGCCGCGGCCTTGCTGGGCATGGGATCGTCGATCTTCCATCCCGAATCCTCCCGCGTGGCGCGCATGGCGGCTGGCGGCAGGCACGGTCTTGCCCAGTCGATGTTCCAGGTCGGCGGCAATGCGGGATCGGCGCTCGGCCCCCTTGCCGCGGCGGTGGTGGTGGTGCGCTGGGGCCAGTCGAGCCTGGCCTTCTTCGCGATGCTCGCCCTTCTATCCTGCGCGATCCTGTGGAATGTCGGCCAGTGGTACAAGCACCATGGCCTTGCCCGCCTCTCGCGCGGCCATGCAGGCGGGCATGTCATGCCAACCTTGCCCCGAGGCAAGGTGCTGGGCGGCATCGCGATCCTGCTCGCCCTGATCTTCTCGAAATATGTCTATCTGGCCAGCCTCACCAGCTACTTCACCTTCTATCTGATCCATCGCTTCGGGGTGAGCGTCGAAGTGGCCCAGTTGCACCTGTTCGCTTTCCTGGGCGCGGTTGCCGTGGGCACGATAGCGGGTGGTCCGCTGGGTGACCGGTTCGGGCGGAAATATGTGATCTGGTTTTCGATTCTCGGCGCACTGCCTTTCACGCTGCTGCTGCCGCATGTCAGCCTGTTCTGGACCGGACCGCTGACCGTCGTCATCGGCCTGATCCTCGCCTCGGCCTTCCCGGCTATCGTGGTATTCGCGCAGGAGCTGGTGCCGGGAAAGATCGGCATGATCTCCGGCCTGTTCTTCGGATTTTCCTTCGGCATGGGCGGGGTCGGCGCGGCCGTGCTGGGCGAAGTGGCGGACCGGACGGGCATTGAAATGGTCTATGCCATCTGTGCTTTCCTGCCCGCCATCGGCCTGCTCGCCATCTTCCTGCCCAATCCCACCACGCGCGCGGGGGCATAACGCCGCCCCGCGCGCCGGATCGAAACGCGTGAATTTTTGTTCATGTTCGGAACACAAGCAAGACATGTCTCTTTTACCGGAAGCGTCCCGAACGCCGCCTTCCCTTCGCGAGAGACTTCCAGCATGACGAATTCCTCCGAACAGCGCTCCCTCCCGGCTTCCATCCTGGGGATCCTCCTCGCTCTCATCGGCCTCATTCTCGCCATAGGAGGCGCATGGCTGCTGATCGAAGGCGGATCGGCCTATTATCTTCCAACCGGCCTTGCGATGATCGTCTCAGGCGTCCTGCTGCTGCGCGGGCGCATGGCGGGCGCATGGCTCTACATCGCGATTTTCGTCGTCACCCTGCTATGGGCGCTGTGGGAAGTGGGGTTGCAACCGTGGGCGCTTGTGCCGCGTGTGGTCGCGCCGCTGGTGCTGCTGATCGCGCTCCTGCTCATCATGCCGACCATGACGCGCACGCGTCACCGGTGGCGCAACGCCGGGATCAGTGTCGCGGTGGTGCTTGTGGCTGCTTTGATCTTCGGCTGGGGTATTGCAGGCAACTATATTCCGGCCATGCAGGGCCAACTGCCCGGCAGTCGTTATGCGATGGCCGATCCGTCGCTCGGCGCCACCGGCGCCGACTGGCCCGCCTATGGCGGCACCAACAGCGCAAGGCGCTATTCGCCGCTGAACCAGATCACGCCCGCCAATGTGGCCGGTCTCCAGCGCGCATGGACGATCCATACCGGCGACCTCCCGCAGTCGGCGCAGATCCGCAGCACCTATGGCGCGGAGAACACGCCGCTCAAGATCGGCGACACGCTCTATGTCTGCACGCCCAAAAGCATGGTGATCGCGCTGAACCCTGCAACGGGGCAGCAGAAGTGGCGCTTCGATCCCAAGGTTTCGGACGATGCCATTCCCTATACGGCCGCGTGCCGGGGCGTCAGCTATTTCGCGGTGCCGGACGCGGCAGCGAATACAGCCTGCGCGCAGCGCATCATCCTGGGCACGCTGGACGCCCGCATCATCGCGCTCGACGCCCGCTCGGGCCAACTATGCCGGGACTTCGGCCAGAACGGGCAAGTGCGGATCACCGACGGCATGGGTCAGGTGCCTGCGGGCTATGTGTCGATCAATTCGCCGCCAACGATCGTGCGCGGCACCATCGTCACTGGCCATCAGGTGCTCGACGGGCAGGATCGCTGGGCGCCTTCCGGCGTGATCCAAGCCTATGACGCCGTCACCGGCCAGATGCGCTGGGCCTGGGACATGATGCACCCGGAACGCAGCGGTCCGCCGCCCGCCGGACAGAGCTATACGCGCGGCACGCCCAATATGTGGACCATCGCATCGGGAGACGAGCAACTGGGCCTCGTCTATCTGCCGATGGGCAATGCCGCGGCGGATTATTACAGCAGCCTGCGCCGGCCGGAGGAAAACCGCTACGCTACCTCCCTCGTCGCCATCGACGTGGCGACGGGCAAGCCGCGCTGGTCGTTCCAGGCCGTTCGCAAGGATGTGTGGGATTATGATTTCGGCGCGCAGGCGACGCTGATCGACTTTCCAACTGCCCGAGGCGCGGTGCCTGCCATGGTGCTGCCCAGCAAGCAGGGCGACATCTACATCCTCGACCGGCGCACCGGACAGCCTCTCACGCCCATCGGAACGATCCGCGCACCGGGTGGCGGGGTCGAACCCGAACAGCGCGCGCCCACGCAAATCGTCTCCCTCTATCATACATTGCGTCAGCCCGACCTGACCGAACGGAGCATGTGGGGCATGTCGCCCATCGACCAGATGATCTGCCGCATCCAGTTCCGCCGGGCGAGCTACAAGGGCTTCTTCACGCCGCCGGAGTCGGATCGCCGTTCGATCGAATATCCGGGCTATAATGGCGGAACGGACTGGGGCGGGGTCGCGGTCGATCCGGTGCGCGGCGTGATCGTCGCCAACTATAACGACATGCCCAACTATGTCCGCCTGGTTCCGCGCGCGGAAGCGAACAAGAAGGGGTGGGCGCCGCGCGATCAGGCGCGCGGGCGGATCGGCGGGGCGGAAGGCGCGGGCGATCCGCAGGCGCACACGCCCTATGCGGTCGACGTCAACGCCGGATGGCGCCTGCCCTTCACGGGCATGCTGTGCAAGCAGCCCCCTTATGGCGGCATCCGGGCCATCGACATGGCAACGGGCAAGACGATCTGGGACCGGCCCTTCGGCACGGCGCGGACCAACGGGCCGTTCGGCATACCGTCCATGTTGCCGCTGACCATCGGCACGCCCAACAATGGCGGATCGGTCGTGACGGCGAGCGGCCTGATCTTCATCGCGGCCGCAACCGACAATCTGATCCGGGCCATTGACTTGCGGTCCGGGAAGACATTGTGGACGGATACGCTGCCCGCAGGCGGTCAGGCAACGCCCATGACCTACAGCCAAAATGGCAAGCAATATCTGGTCATCATGGCTGGCGGGCATCATTTCATGGAAACGCCCATCGGTGACGAAGTAATCGCCTACGCCCTGCCCTGACATCGCTCCCGCCGTCATATTGACGCCTTCACGCTCTCGACTTTCTGTCCCCGCCGACTAAAGCTGGGGCCATGATGAAGCTGTTCATTGGCAACAAAGCCTATTCGAGCTGGTCGCTGCGCGGCTGGCTGGCGTGCAAACTATCGGGCCTCCCGTTCGAGGAAGTGGTCGTCCCCCTCTATGACGAAGCCTGGGAAAAGCGGCGCGAAGGCGATGAGTTCGCGCCTTCGTCCGGCAAGGTGCCGATCCTCTGGGACGGCGACGACATCGTCGTGTGGGACAGCCTGGCGATCATCGAATATCTGAACGAAAAGTCGGGCGGCGACCAGTTCTGGCCCGCCGATCCCGCTGCCCGCGCCATGGCTCGTTCCATGGCGGCGGAAATGCACAGCAGCTTCGCCGCGCTCCGCCGCGAGCACAGCATGAATATCCGCCAGATCTATGATGCCGTCCCGCCATCCGAAGCCGTGACGCAGGACATTGCGCGCATCATGCAACTCTGGGCACAGGCGCGCGCCCGCTATGGCGGCGAAGGCGATTTCCTGTTCGGCGCATTCGGCGCAGCCGACGTGATGTTCGCGCCGATCGTCACGCGCTTCATCACCTATCAACTCCCCGTCGCCCGCTTTGCCCAGGCCTATATGCACGCGGTCATCGCCCATCCGTGGATGCAGGAATGGATCGGCGGCGCGCAGGCGGAAGAATGGGTGATTGATCGCTTCGAGGCGCCTCCTCACAGCAGCGGCCCCGCCTGACTTTTCCTACCGCCAGACCGCCCAGCCGATCGCCGCGCCCGATGCGACGATGGCGGGCGTCACCCATTTGCCCTTGAGCCGCCAAGCGGCGAACAGGCTCGCCCCGACCAGCAGGATGGCGAACGCCCAATCCTCCGTACGGGCGAAGGTCGATGCGCCCAACTGCAACAAAGTCGCGACGATCGTGCCGACCACCGCAGCCCCCACCCCGTCCAGAAAGCGGTGCAGCAGCGCATTTCCGACCACCGCCTCCAGCCTTTCGAAGAAGATCATGGAAAAGGCGAAAGCGGGCAGAAAAATGCCTGCCGTCACCGCGATCGCTCCGACCCAGCCACCTGCGACATAGCCAACGAACGTTCCGAATATCACCAGCGGCGCGGGCAATGTTCCGGCCAGCGCCACGCCATCCAGAAAGGCCCCGTCGGAAATCCAGCCCCGACCCACCGTGTCGTGGCGCACGTAAGGGATGGCGGTATAGGCCCCGCCAAAGGTCAGCAGTCCACCCTTCAGCCCGGTCAGGAACAACGCGACTGCTCCCGCCGCCGTCACGCGCTCAGCTTGGGCTGGCAAAGGCATACCGCCATGAGGCAGGATGAGCCATCCGCCCACGCACAGCCCGATGACCAAGACGCCAGCGAGCGGGAGGCTTCGCACGCATGCATAGACCAGCCCCGTCGCCAGCAAGGGCCCCCAGAACGGCAGCCCCGCCAGCGTGGCGGTGGCGGAAATCGCCGCCAGCAAGATCAGCATCCGGTCCACCAATATATGCACCGCGATCCGCTGCACGGCGCGGGCGATCACGCCTAGCACAGCCAGTTGCACGCCCAGCAATGCGCCGTCGAACGCGCCAACGCCCGCCACGAACCGCACATAGGCGAAGGCGCACAGCAGCATGAGCACGAACCCGGGCAACATGAAGCCCAGCCCCGCGAGGAAACCGCCCAGCCGACCGCGCGCCATCATGCCCATATGGACGCACAACTCGTGCGCTTCCGGCCCCGGCAATATCTGCATGACGGCCAGCAGACGGTTGAACCGCTGGCTGCTCAGCCAATGCTCCTCCTCGACCAGCGCCTGCCGGATCATCGCGATCTGCGCGACCGGGCCGCCAAAGGCCAGGCAGCCGAAACGCAGGAACCTGATAAAAAGACCGGGAAGGGAAAGCGGCGGCGGCGAACAGGCTTTGTCTTCAGTCATGAACAGCTCCCAACCGCAAATACGCGGTTTGCAGGAGCGGACTTGGACGGCCATCGTCTGGACGGGCGCCCGCATAAGGCCCGTGGAGCCATGATAGCATCGCCATGCGAAATGAAAAGGAGCGTTCCAAGGAAAGGTGGGGAATAGGCGCAGCGCATAATAACCAAAGAAAAAGGGCCGGGCTATCGCCCGACCCTTCCTTTTTTTGCGATGCTGCGCGGATCAGCCGACGATTTCTTCCGGCTTGAAGAAATAGGCGATCTCGATCGCGGCATTTTCCTCGCTGTCCGAACCATGGACCGAATTGGCTTCGATCGATTCGGCATATTCCTTGCGGATGGTGCCTTCGTCGGCATTGGCCGGGTTGGTGGCGCCCATGATGTCGCGATTGCGTTTCACGGCGTCTTCGCCTTCCAGCACCTGCACGACGACCGGGCCGGAAATCATGAAAGCGACCAGATCGGCGAAGAAGGGCCGTTCCTTATGCACGGCGTAGAAGCCTTCGGCCTGCTCGCGGCTCATGCGGATGCGCCGCGAGGCGACGACCCGCAGGCCCGCTTCTTCCAGCTTCTTGGTGACGGCGCCCGTCAGGTTGCGACGGGTCGCATCGGGCTTGATGATCGAAAAGGTGCGCGTGACGGCCATGAGACCCGGAAACTCCGAATTGTTGGGATAAGATCGCGCGCCCTTTAGACCGGGCGGCTTTCCGCTGCAAGGGGCCTGTGTTCGCCGCGCATCAGGCGACGCGGACCCATTTTCGCCCTTCCTGGCGCCAGAAGCGAGGCTCCACCCCCTCCCGCTTCGCCAGCGCCCGCCAGCTTTCCCTTGCCGACTCGATCGTGTCGGCGTCGAAGAAATGAAAGGCCCGCTCGAACATCAGCGCCTCGTCCCGCCACCGCCCGTCGGCCAGCGCCACATGCCGCGCCCCATTGCCCGCCGCGCATGTTTGCGACAGCAGGATCGGCTGCATGTCCTCCTGCCCATCGCCGGCGCGGCCATGGGCGAGGAAGCTGTCGGGCGGCCCGCCCCAAAGTCCCGCGGAAATCCGGTCCAGCCTTTCCAACTCAGTTGCCACCACCAGCAGCCGCTCCCCCAGACCCAGCACGCGCGCCGCGATGGCGGGCAGCACCTGGTCCACGGGATCACGGCTGAGCTGGTAGAAATCGACCTGCATCAGCCTTCGAACTTGTCCGCCACGAAGCGATCGATCAAACGCACGCCATAACCGGTCGCGCCCTTGTCCCACACCGGGCCGGGCTTGTCCGCCCAGACCATGCCGGCGATGTCCAGATGCGCCCATTTGACACCATCGTCGACGAAGCGCTGGATGAACTGCGCCGCCGTGATCGAGCCGGCGTAGCGCGACCCGATATTCTTCATGTCGGCAATCGGGCTGTCGATCAGCTTGTTATAAGCGTCCGATAGCGGGAAACGCCACAGCGGATCGCCCGCGGCCTTGCCCGCGGCGATCAGGCCGTCGGCCACCCCATCGTCATTGGCGAAGATGCCCGCATATTCGCTGCCCAGCGACACGATCATCGCCCCGGTCAGCGTAGCGAGGTCCACCAATATTTCGGGATCATAGATTTTTTGCGCCCATGTCAGCGCGTCGCACAGGACCAGGCGTCCTTCCGCATCGGTATTGAGCACCTCGATCGTCTGCCCGGACATGGATGTCACGATGTCGCCCGGACGCTGCGCGGCGCCATCGGGCATATTTTCGACCAGACCGCAAATGCCGACGACATGCGCCTTCGCCTTTCGTCCGGCCAGCGCCTTGATCGCGCCCGCGACCGCGCCCGCGCCACCCATGTCCCACTTCATATCCTCCATGCCCGCGGCGGGCTTGATGGAAATGCCTCCGGTGTCGAAGGTGACGCCCTTGCCGACAAAGACCGCCGGCTTTTCCTGCGCGCCATCCGTGCCGTCCCATTCCAGAGCCAGCAGGCGCGGCTCACGCACCGAACCCTGCGCCACGCCCAACAGCGCGCCCATGCCCAGTTCCGTCATCGCCGCCTTGTCCAGCACGGTGATCTTGACGCCCAGTTCCTTCAGATGTTGGCAACGTTCGACGAAGCTCTCCGGATAGAGGATGTTCGCCGGTTCGGACACCAGTTCGCGGGTAAAGGCAACGCCCGCCGCGAGCGCGGACAGCTTATCCCACTCCGACCCGGCATCAGCGGAAACGATCGTCACCATCTTGAGCGTCGGCTTGGCCTTTTCCGGCTGGCGCGTGCGATAGGTCTCGATCCGCCAGCCGCGCAGCAGCGCACCAAAGGCCAGCCGCGCCGCATCCTTGCCCGTAACGCCGCCGGGAAATTCAACGGCGGCATGAACCGCGCCGCTCGTCGCCAGCTTCGCGGTGAGCGCGCCACCCGCGCGTTCCAGGTCGGCTTCGCTTCCCCCGCCAATGCCCAGCAGGACGACGCGCAGCACCTTGCCGCCTTCCTCCGCGAAGCTCTCGAAACTGGTCCCTGCCTCGCCCGTGAAGCGTGCCGCGGAAGCGCCCGCGATCAATGTCGGCGATGCCGTCAGCGGCAATGTTTCAACGGCGCCTTTCGATACAGCGAACACCAGCGTATCGGCGTCGGGGCGGGAGGGGTTGAACCTGATATCCATCCTGGAACCTTTTCTTCATCTCATGTGGCCTGCGCGGACCTATGCCTGCCAGATAGGCGGCTTTCTTCGTCTGGCAAAGGCCGTTCGACCGATTTAGAGCAAAAGAGCCGCCACGACCGATTGCGGCGCGGGCAAAGCAATGCGATAGGCGACTGCAAAGAAGCGCCCGCGAAAAGGCCCCATCCTTTGCAGACGAACCGTTCTTCCTCTTTTCTCCGTGCTGCCCTGCTTGTTGGCGCCGCGCTGCCCATGCCGGTTTTTTCCGCTCATGCTCTGGCGCAGCAGCTCAACGAACCGCAGACGCCGATCAGCCCGCCCGATGCCCCAGTGCCGGAAACGGACGACCAGATAGGCTTTGCCGCCGATGCACTGGTCTATGACAGCCAGAGCGAAATCGTCACGGCCAATGGCAATGTCCAACTCCTGCGGGAAGGCAACCGGCTGCGCGCGGACAAGGTGGTGTGGAACCGCAACACGGGACAGGTGGAAGCGCAGGGCAATGTCTCCGTCACCGACCCGGAAGGCAATACCGCCTATGGCGACCGTTTCGACGTAACCGACACGCTGAAGGACGGCGCAGTCGACAATATGCTGATGGTGCTGAAATCGGGCGGACGGCTGGCCGCCGTCAAGGGCGAGCGGGTCAATGGCATCTACACGCTGCACAAGGCGGCCTATACCGGCTGTTCGGTCGAAGACAGCGATGGCTGCCCCAAGGAACCCACCTGGCAGATCAACGCCGTCAAGGTCATCTACGACCCCAATCGCCAGCGCGTGACCTATAGCCGCGCGACGGTCGAACTGTTCGGTCTCCCCCTGATCCCCCTGCCGGGCTTTTCGCATCCGGTGGGCGACAATGGGGGCACGGGCCTGCTCGTCCCCAATATCCGCTATGACCGGACCAACGGCTTTGAAGTCGCGCTGCCCTATTATTTCAAACTTGCGCCCAATCGCGACCTGACCGTCACGCCGCACATCTATTCCGACACGCTGCCCATGCTGGAAACGACGTTCCGGCACCTGTGGGATCGGGGCGCCTATCAGATCACCGGCTATGTCACCCATGGGCGGCGCGTCGGCATCGCCGATACATTTCCCAGCGGCACCGCAGGCTCGGAACGCGATATTCGCGGCTATCTCGACGCGAGCGGCGGGTTGCAGATCACACCGGAATGGAGCGTCAACGGATCAATCCGCGTGGCCACCGACCGCACCTTCCTGCGCCGCTACGACATCAGCCGGGACGACCGCCTGCGTTCCACCCTGGGCGTGCAGAAAATTGGGACCAACAGCTATTTCTCGCTCGCGGGCTGGGCGGTGCAGACGTTGCGCGCCGGCGATTCGCAGGGAGAAACGCCGATCGCACTGCCCGTGATGGATTATCGCCTGCGGATGGCCGACCCCCTGCTGGGCGGACGCATTCAGTTGCAGGGCAACACGCTCGCCATCACCCGCACCCATGGGCAGGACACGCAGCGCGCCTTTGCCGCCTTTGAATGGAACCTCCGCAAGCTGACGGCCATGGGGCAGGAAGTCAGCTTCACCACCTATCTTCGCGGCGACGTCTATCACAGCAGCGACAATCTGCTGACCGACACGATCAGCTATCGCGGCGATCCGGGCTGGAAGGCGCGCGGCATCGCGGCGGCGGCGATCGACGTGCGCTGGCCCTTCATGGGCGAAGCCTTCGGCGGCGTGCAGCGCATCACGCCCCGCATCCAGATCGTCGCCGCGCCGCATCTGGCAAATCTGTCCGTGCCCAATGAAGACGCCCGCGCCGTCGACCTGGAGGACAGCAACCTCTTCGCGCTCAACCGTTTCGCGGGCTATGACCGGTTCGAGGATTCGACCCGCATCACCTATGGCCTGGAATATAGTTTGACTTTGCCTGATTTCACGCTGGAAAGCATCGTGGGCCAGAGCTACCGCCTCGACAGTCGGGAAAGCATTTTACCCGATGGGACCGGCCTGTCGGACCGCACCTCCGACATCGTGGGACGCACGACCGCCCGCTTCAAGGATTTCATCAGCCTTACCCATCGCTTCCGATTGGACAAGGACAGCCTGTCCATCCGCCGCAATGAAATCGACGCCACTGTCGGCAGCAGGAAAACCTATGCGATGGTCGGCTATTTGCGGCTTAATCGCAATGCAGGGCTCGCACTGGAGGATTTGCAGGATCGCGAGGAACTGCGTCTGGGCGGCCGCGTCCAATTCGCTCGCTTCTGGTCCGTGTTCGGATCGACCGTCATAGACCTTACCGACAAGAAGGAAGATCCGCTCAGCCTTGCGGACGGTTATGAACCTGTGCGTCACCGCCTCGGCATCGCTTATGAGGATGATTGCCTGACGCTGGGCCTTACCTGGCGGCGCGATTATCAGACCACCGGAGATGCGCGAAAGGGCAATGCTTTCCAACTGCGGCTGGCTTTTCGCAATATTGGCATATAAGGATCGGCGTTCCCGCCAGCGCTCAGCAGGGGTTAAGGCGGACCCGCGCATTACGCGCCGGACCGTATTGGAGAGTTTTGCCGACGATGCAGCCTGTCGTTTCCAAGTCAAATCGCATTTCCCGGGCCATTATTTCTGGCCTGCGCGCTGTTTTGCTGTCCACCGCCTCATTGGGACTGGGCGTGTCTGGCGCAACCGCTCAGACGGTGAATGACGATGACAATGTCGCAAGCCAGCAGCTCAACCTGCCCCAGGACGTCACCGTCTTCGGCAAGAGCGACCCCAATGTCCGCAAGGCGACGGCCATCGTGAACGGCCGGATCATCACGGGCACGGACGTGGACCAGCGCCTCGCCCTGATCATCGCGGCCAATGGCGGCAAGGTGTCGGACGAGGAAAAGGACAGGCTGCGCGTTCAGGTGCTTCGTAACCTGATCGACGAAACGCTTCAGATTCAGGAAGCCGCCGCCAACGACATTCGCGTAGCGCCCGAGGAAATCGAGGAAAGCTATCAGCGGGTTGCGGGCAATTTCCGTCAGTCCCCCGCCCAGTTCGACCAGTATCTGCGCGCGCAGGGCAGTGCGGCCGCCAGCATCAAGCGCCAGATCGAAGGCGAAATGGCGTGGAGCCGTCTGCTCCGCCGCAACATTCAGCCCTTCGTCAATGTGAGCGAGGAAGAGGTGAAGTCGGTCGTCGATCGCCTCAACGCCGCGAAGGGCAGCGACGAATTTCGGATCGGCGAAATTTATCTGTCCTCCACGCCCGAAAACCTGACGCAAATTCAGGCCAACGCCCGCAACATCATCGAACAGATCAAGAAGGGCGGCAGCTTCCAGGCCTATGCCCGCCAGTTTTCCGAAGCCTCCACGGCGGCGGTCGGCGGCGATCTGGGCTGGGTCCGTCCGGCACAGTTGCCCGATGCGCTGGCGCAGGCCGCCAATGAAATGCAGATCGGCCAGCTTGCCGGTCCCATCGAGGTGCCCGGCGGCGTGTCGATCCTTTACGTGATGGACAAGCGCAAGGTCCTGACCGCCGATCCGCGCGATTCGCTGCTCAGCCTGAAACAGCTTTCCATCTCTTTCCCGGCAGGCACGACGAAAGAGCAGGCAAGCCAGAAGGCCGGCACTTTCGCCGAGGCCGTCAAGGGCATCAAGGGCTGTGGCCAGGCCAATGAACTGGGTGCGAAGATCGGCGCGGACGTCATCGACAATGACAATGTGAAGGTCCGTGATCTGCCGCCGCAATTGCAGGACATTCTCCTCGGCCTGCAGGTCGGCGAATCGACGCCTCCGTTCGGTTCCATCAATGACGGCGTGCGCGTGCTGATATTGTGCGGCCGTGACGATGCCGCCGCTGGCGGCGCGCCCAGCGCCGATCAGATCATGGCGCAGATGGAAGAGGAACGGGTCAACAAGCGCGCCCGCATCTACCTGCGCGATCTGCGACGCGATGCCATTATCGAATATAACTGATCCCGCCGACCTTCCGCCCTTCGCCGTTTCACTCGGCGATCCGGCGGGGATCGGGCCGGAAATCGTCGCCAAAAGCTGGGTCATGCGCGAAGCGCGTGGCCTGCCGCCCTTTTTCGCGGTAGGCGACGCGGCGTCCCTGCGTGCGGTGTGGCTCGGCCCCATCGCAACCATCAGCACGCCGCAGGAAGCGGCCGAAGCCTTCGGTTCCGCCCTGCCGTGCCTTCAGGTCGTCGAAGCGGGCGAGATCGCGCCCGGCAATCCCAGCATCGACGGCGCGCGCACCGCGCTCCAAGCACTGGAAGTCGCCGTTGGCCTCGCCCGCAGTGGATCGACGGCGGGCATAGTGACCGCGCCGGTGGGCAAGGAACAGCTTTACGGCGTCGGCTTCGCTCATCCGGGACAGACCGAATTTGTCGCCGAACGATGCGGCGTGGCGCCGCATAATGCCGTCATGATGCTGGCCGGACCGTCGCTGAAGGTGGTGCCCATCACCATCCACATCCCTTTGGCGGAGGTGCCCGCCGCCCTCACCATCGACCTGATCCGCGCCCGCGCGCTGACCACGGCCAAAGGGTTGCACCGCAATTTCGGCATCGGCCGCCCGCGCCTTGTGGTCGCTGGCCTCAACCCCCATGCGGGCGAAGGCGGCGCGCTTGGCCGTGAGGAAATCGACATCATCGGCCCCGCCGTCGAATCGCTGCGGGCGGAAGGGCTGGATATTCGCGGCCCCTTCGCAGCCGATGGCCTGTTTCATTCCCGCGCCCGCGAAAGCTATGACGCGGCGCTTTGCATGTATCATGATCAGGCGCTGATCCCGCTCAAGACGCTGCATTTCGATGATGGGGTCAACATGACGCTGGGCTTGCCGATCGTCCGCACATCGCCCGATCATGGCACCGCCTTTGGCATTGCGGGCACCGACAGCGCCAATCCGGGGGCGATGATGGCCGCTCTCAAAATGGCCGCTGAAGCTGCTCGCGCCCGCCTGACGCATGACGGCTGATCGCTGTCCGTCCCTCCCCCCGCTGCGCGAAGTCATCGCCGCGCACGGACTTCAGGCGAGCAAGGCGCTCGGCCAGAATTTCCTGCTGGACGAGCAGCTTCTGGACCGCATCGCTGCCATTCCCGGCCCGCTGAAAGGACAGGCCGCGTTCGAGGTCGGCCCCGGTCCCGGCGGTCTCACCCGCGCCATCCTGCGCGCGGGCGCGCATCTGGTCGCGGTAGAACGGGACGCCCGCTGCCTTCCCGCGCTGGCCGAGTTGGAGGTGGCCTTCCCCGGACAGCTTCGCGTGATCTCCGGCGACGCCATGGAGGTCGACGCGCACGCCGAGGCGGGCAAGAACCCCCATATCATCGCCAACCTGCCCTATAATGTCGGCACCGCGCTACTGGTCGGCTGGTTGTCGGCGGGCTGGAGCCCGGCGCCCTGGTGGACCTCTCTCACGCTCATGTTCCAGATGGAGGTCGCCGAACGCATCGTCGCAAAGCCGGGCGGCGATCATTATGGCCGCCTTGCCGTGCTGGCCCAGTGGCGCTCGAACGCGCGCATCGCGATGAAGGTGCACCGCAGCGCCTTCACTCCGCCGCCCAAGGTCATGTCGGCGGTGGTTCACATCACGCCCAAGGCTGCGCCGGAAGGAGTATCGCTCAAGCATCTCGAACGACTGACCGCCGCCGCCTTCGGGCAACGCCGCAAGATGCTGCGCCAGAGCCTGAAAGGGTTACCCGGCGGGCTGGATGCGCTGGCGGCCGTCGGCATCGATCCCCAACGCCGCGCCGAAACGGTCAGTGTCGAGGAATTTGTCGAGATCGCCCGCCATCTGGGCCAGATGCAGGCATAGGCGACGGCGGCTCCTGCAAGCCGCCTCCACCGCCCATCAATGCACCGCAGACGTATCGACCACCTCACCGGTTGGCTTGGGCGCCAGCCAGACGAGGGCGGCGGCGATAAACAGCAATATCATCGCCAGGAAGAACACATAGTTCATGGAGATGACCATCGATTGCTGATCGACCAGATTGGAGATGTATTGCCGCGTCTCTTCCAGGGAAAAGCCGCTTGCGCCCAGTTGCGCCTGCACATCGCCCGCCTGGAGCGTGGACGCCATTTCATTGCGCGCCACCCGCTGCCCGTCGCCCCATATCGTCAGCACGAGAGAGGTGGAAATCGCGATCGCCATGGTCCGCAGGAAATTCTGCATGCCCGCGGCCGATGCCGTTTCCGATGGTTCCACCGAACTCAAAGTCAGCGTCGTCAGCGGGATCATGAAGAAGGGCATGGCGAACCCCTGAAAGATCTGCGGCATGGACAAAGTCCAGAAGTCGGCGCCTGTGGTCCAGTGCGCGCGCCAGAACGCCGCCAAACCCAACCACGCCGCCCCACCGGATATCATGATCCGCACGTCCACGCTTCCGATCATGCGGCCCGCAATGGGCGCGGTTATCAGCGCCGTCATCGCGGTAAAGGCCGTGACGATACCCGCCGAGGTCGCCGTATAGCCCATGGAAAGCTGGAGCCATTGCGGCACCACGACGATGCTGGCGAAATAGGCGCCGAAACACAGCGCTAGCGTAAACACGCCGGACGAAAAGCCGGCATGGCGGAACACGCGCAGATCGACTATGGGATGTTCCTCCGTCAGTTCCCATATGATGAAAACGAGGAAACCGACTCCCGCCATTATCGCCAGGATGACGATCAGCGGATCGCCAAACCAGTCCCGGTCCCGCCCAATGTCCAGCATGATCTGAAGGCACCCGATCCAGAAGATCAGCAAAGCCAGACCGGCAAAGTCGATCGGCAGCTTCTGTGTTTCGGTTTCCACCGGCTTCAGCAGCGCGGCGGCCGCCATGATGCACAACGCCGCGATCGGCAGGTTGATGAAGAAGATCCAGTGCCAGCTCCAATTGTCGCTGATATAACCGCCAACGATCGGACCCATGGCAGGCCCTAGCAGCGTCGTCATGGCCCATATGCTCATGATCCCGCCGCGCTGTTCGGGTGGGAATATCCGCATCAGCAGCGTCTGCGACATCGGCATGATCGGTCCGCCGCACAGGCCCTGCCCGATCCGGCACATGACGATCATGCCCAGCGACATCGACAGACCGCACAGCAGGGAAAACAGGCCGAAACCCATCATGCTTACCATAAAGACGCGCACGACGCCGAAGCGCTGCGCCAGCCATCCGGTCAGCGGCACGCAGATCGCTTCCGCCACGGCATAGGATGTGATGATCCACGTCCCCTGATCGGGCGTGATGCCAAGATTGCCGGCAATATGCGGCACCGACACATTGGCGATGGTCAGGTCCAGCACGACCATGAAGTTGCTCAGCGCCAGCACCAGCCCCGCCAACAGGCGTTTGCGCGGTGACAGGAGCGAGAATGTATCTTCAGAGCCGCTCACGGGCCTTCTCCTCAATCGCCCGAAATGTCGACGTCAACTTCCATGGACAGCCCTACCCGCAGGGGATGTTCAGCCAGTTCCTTGGGATCAAGGGCAATGCGGATCGGCAGGCGTTGAACCACCTTGATCCAGTTGCCGGTCGCATTCTGGGCCGGGATCAGCGACATGGACGATCCGGTCCCGCCCGCAAAACCGATGATCCGCCCGTGATAGACGACGCCGCTGCCGTAAATGTCCGCCGTCAATTCAGCTGGCATGCCCACCTTCACATAGCGTAGCTGACGTTCCTTGAAATTGGCGTCGACATAGACCTGCGTAATCGGAACGATGGTCATGATCGGGCTGCCCTGCGTCACCCGCTGGCCGACCTGCACCTGCCGCTTGGTCACGACGCCATCGACCGGCGCGCGAATGATAGTGCGAGCAAGGTCCAGTTGCGCGCTGTCGAGCTTCGCCTTGGCCGCGAGCACGGCGGGATCGGTGTCCTCCGTCGATCCTTTCACCAGCGCGTCATTGGCGGCCAGCTCTCCGGCAGCCGCTACGCGAGACGCCTGCGCCTGCGCCACACCCGCACGAGCCAGGTCGAGCGCCGCTTTTGCCGCCGCATAGCCCTTGCGCGCGCTGGTCAGTTCATCGCCCGACACCGCGCCATCCGGCGCCAGCGCCTCACGCCGCTGCAAATCCACCCGCGCCTTCTCGAAATCCGCTTGCGCGGTGGCAAGCTGCGCCTGCGCCTGCGCGATGTCGGCGCCTCTCGCCGTTACCTGCGCCGACAACGCGCCGCTTGTGGCCGACGTCTGCCGGAACCGGCGGCGCGCTTCGGCCAGATCGGCCTGTGCCTGCTCCACCGCGATGCGCGCATTGGTGGGATCCAGCTTCACCAATATGTCGCCCTTCTTCACGGCCTGCGTGTCGGTGACATTGACCTCTATCGCCTGCGCGGAGATCAGCGGCGTCACCTGCGCGACCTCGGCGTTCACATAGGCATTGTCGGTGCTGACATGATTGCGCCCAACCAGCACATACCACATGCCATAGAGCGCCCCCAGCACCAGCACGGCGATCAGCAGGCGGAGCAGCCATTTCCGGCGCGTCGCCATCCGCTTTTCCTGATCGACGTCGGGGGTCTGATCCGTCTCGGCAGTGAATTCCTGGGTGGCGTCAGCCATTGGGTCGGTCCTTGGGAATAGCGTCGCTTGCGGCAAAACCGCCGCCCAGCGCACGAATAAGGGCGATGTCGAGCGAAAAGGCGCTCGCTTCCAGTTCCGCGACGGACTGGCGCGCGGACAATAACTGGTCCTCCACGTTCAGCACGTCAAGATAGGTGGAAAGCCCACCGTCATAGCGTTTGCGCGCGATGGCATAGGCTTCCTCCGATGCGGTCATCGCGGCACGGGCATCTCCCAGCCGCTGGTCGAGCGCCCGGCGGCTGGTGACTGCATCGGCCACCTGCTGATAGGCGGCCAGCACCGTCTTGTCATAGGCCGCCACGGCCTCGTCATAGGCGCCCCGCGCCCCGCGATACTGCCCCTGCAACGCGCCGCCGTGGAATATCGGCAAGCTGATGGCGGGGCCGACATTGCCGAACAGGGAATCCTTGTCGAACAAGGTGTTGGCAAAGGGTTTTGGGCCGGACGGCCGTGTACCATCGAAGATAGTCTCATATCCCAGCGATTGCACGCCCACCAGCGCGCTCAGCCGGATCGCGGGGAAGAAGTCGGCCCGCGCTACCTTGATCCGCTTGGCGGCGGCCTCCGTACGGGCGAGCGCGGCGGCAATGTCGGGACGGCGCGCCACCAGATTGGTCGTGACATCGGCGGGAAGACCCAACGGCTCCAGGCCGTCCACCTGCGGCCGGACAATCTCCAGCCCGCGATCCGGTCCCGCGCCGATCAGCGCCGCAATTTGATGCTGGCGCAATTCTATCGCCATTTTCGCGGCGGCCAGTTGCGCCTTGGCCGTCGATACTGTCGCGTCGGCCTGCCGTGCGCTGCCCCGGGTTTCCAGACCATTGCTCAGGCGGTCGGCCACCAGCTTGCGGCTCGCCAGCCGGATGTCCAGCGCCCGCTGTTGAATATCGGCTTCATCATAGAGCCGGGCGAGATCGGCATAGGCGTCCGCAATGCCCGTCGTCAGCGCCAGCCGGGCCTGCTGCGCGTCGATTTCCGCCGCCCGCGCTTCCGACGTCGCGGCGGCCAGCGCAGCGCGATTCCTGCCCCATAGATCGAGGTCCAGCCCGAAATTCAGCCCGACTTGCCCTGTACCTAGCCAACCCCTGGGCACAAATTCCTTGGGCATGCCCATATTATAACTTTGCTTGGTCGCGCCCGCCTTTGCATCCAGATCGACCGAAGGCAGCAGCGGCGCGCCCGCCTGCTGCGCCATGGCCTGCGCCTGCCGGAAACGCGCGGCGGCGGCCGCCATGTCGGGTGCGTTACGCAACCCTTCTTCGATCAGAGCGGTTAGTTGCGGGTCGCCATAAGCCGTCCACCAACCCTCGCCCGGCCATGCGCGCGTATCGGCTGCCAGACTGCGTGTAGCGGCCACGCTTTGCGCCGAACGAACTTCCGGTTTCTGCCCCAGATCGGGCACCGCCGCACACGCCGTCAGCGCGGCCGCCACAAATGTGGCCAGCGCGCCGCGAACCGGGAAAGGACGACGACTCATGGGCATATCAAACCGTACCATCTAGTATGAAAATGGCCCTTGCCCCCCCTGCATGCCCTTGTCAACGAAAATATCATACTCTATGGTACGGTTATGTCGACCGGTTCGCTGTCATCCGTACTGACCCGCCGAGAGGCCCGCCGCCGGGACCGGCGCGACGCCATTTTGAACGTGGCCGCGCAATATTTTCTGGAAAATGGTTATGCCGGCACCACAATGTCGGGGATAGCGGCCACGCTGGGAGGGTCAAAGGGGACGCTCTGGAATCACTTCCCTTCCAAGGAAGAACTGTTCGCCTCCGTGCTGGAACAGGTAACGACGGCCTATCGCGCTCATCTTTCCAAAATCCTCGATGCATGCGGCGATCTGGAAACGACGTTGCGCCGGGTGTCCCTCAGCCTGCTGGAAAAGGTAACATCGCCCCAGGCCATTGCGCTGCACAGGCTGGTTTCGTCCGAAGCAGGGCGTTTCCCCGAAATGGGCAGGATCTTCTATGAACGCGCACCGCGCCTGAGCCGGGCATTGATCGCCGACTTTCTGTCGGGCGCCATGGAACGAGGACATTTGCGGAAAGCCGATCCGCAGGCCGCTGCGCGCGCCCTTACGGCGCTGGTGATGTGCAGATGCCATCAGGAATTGCTGGTGGGTCAGATTGCGACCGCAACGCCGGAAATGATAGCGGCCGATGCCGATTTCGCGGTCGACATCTTCCTGCGCGCCTATGCACCCATTAAACCGAAGTCGGACTGATCGCGCACGCCGCTGCATTAACCATTTCTTTGCGCGCCGCTCCTATCCTTCCTTCAGGCTAAGGATGGGATGCCATGCAGATTTTCAGACGCAGCCAGCGCAATGGCACGCGCAATCCGATGGATGAAGGCGCTCCGCGTATCGAGCGGCGGCTGCGTATCCTCATCGTTGACGAAAATCCCATGGCGCGCGCGGTCATAGCCCGTCGTCTTTCCCATCTGGGCTATGATGTGGGGCTGGCGGAGAACGGACTGACAGCGCTCAGCCTACTCATCACGCGGCCGGTCGACATCATTCTGCTCGACATGGGTTTGACGATGCTGCCCGCCGTCGCGACGATGGACAAGATTCGCGCGTCGGCGCTGTCCCCCCATGCCTGTTTCGTGACCATGGCAGGTCGCCTCGAACGACCGCTGGCGGTGGAGGCATTGGCGGCCGGAGCGGACGACCATATCGCCAAACCGCTGGATTTCGACCTCCTCGACGCCCGCCTGCGGCATTTATGCGTCCGGGCGGAAGAGGTGGGCGCGCTTAACCGCCACAATGCGGAACTCGATGCCCGCATCGCCCGCCGCGCGGTGGAACTGGGGGAAACGCGCGAAGCCCTGAATGAATTGCAGGCCGACCGCGCTCGCCTCGTCTCCTCGATACAGGCTCTGCATGACGAGATCGCAAGGCTGAACGCGGCGCGCCACTAACAACGCCGCCGCTCTGCCATCTCCAGCCAGAGAGTCAGCCCTTGCTCCTGCCCATGGGGCTTCGCATCCGCGATGATCCGCACTGCGTCAGCGCGGGCGCGATCCAATATCGCTACCGGGACATCCGGCTTATGGTAGATTCGGTCCGCCGCGCCCAGCAGCCGCGCCGTCCGCAGCGTCAGATCATCGGGATCGGTGGAAGCAAGGCGGATCGCCACCAGCCCGCGTGCGTCCCGGTCAACGTCTCCCGCCAGCCAGGTCGCCACGCTCTTGTCCGCATCGCCCTGCAACGGGTCGATCGGCCCGCCCCCAGCCAGGCCAGCATCAATGGCACGCCGCCGCGCCGCCGCATCGGGCCATCGCATCCGAATCGCTTCCCGCGCTTCAAATAATGCCGTCGCCAAAGCCCCCAGCCGCGCGGGCAGCAGCGTCTCGATCCGTTGCCGCAAGGCTTTCGCCAGCCCTGCCGAAGCGCCACCCGCCCCGACGGCGATCAGCACCGGGTCGCGATCCACAATGGCAGGCAAGGTGAAGTCGCACAGTTCCGGCCGATCAGTCGCGTTCACCAGCACGCCCCGTCCCTTGAGCCGCGCCACGGCTGCTTCATCCCCATTCGCGACGATGGCAAGGGCAGCCTCCGCCTCTTCCCCCACGACACGCCCCCCGGCCCGCTCCAGCAGCCGTCTCTTGGCGTCCGCCGCCTCGCCCTCGCCGATCAGGATCACGGCCCGTCCGTGCAATCGCAGAAAGACGGGCAGGCTGTGCATCAGTCTCTGACCCAATCGGGGATACTGTCCCCGGCAATCAACGTCTCGATCGGCGGACGCGCGCGCACCACGGCCCATTTGTCGCCCGACACCAGCACTTCGGGCGTCAGCGCGCGGCTGTTATAGGTGCTCGCCATGGTCGCGCCATAGGCCCCCGCCGTCATGAAGGCGACCAGATCGTCCGCCTGCACCACATCCATGTCGCGATGCATCGCAAAGGTATCGCCCGTCTCGCACACCGGCCCCACCACATTGGCAGCCCCCCTGCTGCCGGCGGGCTGCACGGCGCGAATATCATGCCATGCATCATAGAGGCTGGGCCGCAACAGGTCGTTCATCGCCGCATCGACGATCACGAAAGGCGCTTGCGCGCCCTGCTTCACCCGCACCACGCGCGACAGCAGAGCACCCGCATTGCCGACGATCACGCGTCCCGGCTCGAACATCAGGCGGACGTTCCATCCCTGCGTCACCTCAGTCACCATCGCGCCATAGTCGGCGGGGCTGGGCGGCACGGGCTTGGACGGATCATAGGGCACGCCAAGCCCGCCGCCCAGATCGGCGGTGCGGATGTCATGCCCTGCCTCCCGCAGCTTGCCGATCAGCGCGCCGACCTTGACGAAGGCCGCCTCCAACGGCGCGAGATCGGTCAGTTGGCTGCCGATGTGCACCGCCACGCCCTGCACGTCCAAACCGGGCAGATCACGCGCCGCCGCATAGGAATCCAGCGCCCGGTCATAGGGGATGCCGAACTTGTTCTCCGACTTGCCGGTCGAAATCTTGGCATGGGTGCCTGCATCCACGTCCGGGTTGATGCGATAGGCCACCGGCGCGCGCTTGCCCATGGAAAGGGCCACGTCGGAGAGCATCTCCGCTTCCGGTTCGCTTTCCAGATTGAACTGGAAAATACCATGCTCCAGCGCCAGCCGCATTTCATCGGCCGTCTTGCCCACGCCCGAAAAGACGATGCGGTCGGCGGGTATCCCCGCCGCGATGGCGCGCAGCAATTCTCCGCCCGAAACCACGTCCGCGCCCAGCCCCAATTTCGCGAGGGTCGCCAGCACCGCCGCATTGGGATTGGCCTTCACCGCAAAGGCGATCAACGGATTGTCGAGCGCGCCCAGCGCATCGCGAAACACGCCGACATGGCGCGTCAGCGTCGCGGTCGAATAGACATAGACCGGCGTGCCCACGGCATCGGCAATCGCGGCCATGGGCACCCGCTCCACATGCATGGCGCCGTCCAGATAATCGAAATGGTCCAAGGTGTCTTTGTCCTGTCGGGGCTTATTGCGGGTCGCGTTCGGGCGGCAGGTCGAACTCGTCGTCGCTGCGCTGGCGCGATTGCGTCAGCAGTTCGACATTGCGTTCGGGCCGCGCCTGTGTCGAAGGTGTGGTCAGATCCTGCGCGGTCGGGGCCGTCGCCGCGCCCACCGGCACGGCGGGCAGCCTCTGCCCCTCAATGGGCTTGAGCGGCTGACGTCCGCCGCAGGACGCCAGCACCAGAGCCAGAGCCGCCAGAGCCAGCCCTCTGTGCAACCTGATCGTCATGCTTCCTTCTCCCGCCTGGCTTGCGCGATCCGCGCCCGCACCTGATCCGGCGCGGTGCCGCCGTGGCTTTTCCGGCTGGCGACCGATGCGTCGACCGTCAGCACCGCATAAATGCGCTCATCTATGCGCGGATCAATAGCTTTCAGCGTCTCGATGGGCAGGTCGGCCAATGACACCCCCGCATCCTCCGCCGCCGCCACAGCGCGCCCGGTAATATGATGCGCCTCACGGAAGGGCACGTCCGCCTCCCGCACCAGCCAGTCGGCCAAGTCCGTCGCCGTCGCAAAACCGCTTTCCGCCAGTGCGCGCATCCGATCCGTGCGGAACGTGACGGTTTCGATCATCCCGGTCATCGCCGCGATGGAAAGGCCCAGCAGGTCATGCGCCTCGAACACCGGCGGCTTGTCGTCCTGCATATCCTTGGAATAGGCGAGCGGCAGGCCCTTCATCGTGACGCAGAGCGCATTCATGCAGCCCATGATCCGCCCCGCATGGCCGCGCACCAGTTCGGCTGCGTCGGGATTGCGCTTCTGCGGCATGATGGAGCTGCCCGTCGAATAAGCGTCGGGCAGCGTCACGAAACCAAAGGGCTGGCTCGCCCAGATGATGAACTCCTCGGCCAGGCGCGAAAGATGCAACGCCACTTGCGTCGCCGCCATCAGATAGTCGAGCGCAAAGTCCCGATCCGAAACGCTGTCGAGGCTGTTGTCGGTCGGCTTGGCGAAACCCAGCGCCGCCGCCGTCGCATGGCGGTCGATGGGAAAGCCCGTCCCGGCAAGCGCCGCCGCACCCAGCGGACATTCGTTCATTCGCGCGCGCGCATCGGCAAAACGGCTGCGGTCGCGGCGGATCATTTCATGATAGGCCATCAGATGATGCCCCAGCGTCACTGGCTGCGCGGATTGCAGATGCGTGAAACCCGGCATCACCGCACCGGCATGCTCCTCGGCCCGCGCCAGCAAGACAAGCTGAAGCGCCGCCAGCCCCGCGCCCACCTCATCCATCGCATCGCGCACCCACAGGCGGAAATCCGTCGCCACCTGATCATTGCGCGACCGCGCCGTGTGCAGCCGTCCCGCCACCGGGCCGATCAATTCGGCCAACCGCGACTCCGTGACCATGTGAATGTCTTCCAGGTCGAGGTCGACCGGCACGCCGTCCGCTTCATATTCCGCTGCGATGCGGTTCAGTCCCTCGGTGATCGCTTGCGCGTCATCGCCATCGACGATGCCCTGCTTCGCCAGCATCGCGACATGCGCCTTGGACCCGGCGATGTCCTGCTTCCACAATCGCTTGTCGAATGGGATGGAGGCATTTATCTCCCGCATGATCGAAGCCGGACCCGCCGCGAAGCGTCCGCCCCACATGCTGTTGGAGCCTTCTCCCGTGCGAACTTCCTTACCCTGCGTAATGACACTGCTCCTGCTGGCCAGCCTTGCCGCGTGCGATAGGCAATCGCCGCCCGCGGGGCAAGCGGCAGCGAACGGCGAAGCGCCCGCGCCGATCACCAGCGGCGAAGCAACCGGCTCCTCGGCAAGCGGCAAGGGCGAATTCAGCTATACACTGGATCGCTCCAAGGCCGGAACCCCCGCGCCGGACCTGACTTTCCAGACGCTGGACGGCAATGACACGACCTTGCCGGATTTCGCCGGAAAACCGTTGCTGGTCAATCTCTGGGCAACATGGTGCGCGCCCTGCGTCGCGGAAATGCCGACGCTGGATGCGGTCGCCGCCGCCTATGGGCCCAAGGGGCTGAGCGTCGTTGCCGTTTCGCAAGACAGCCAGGGCGGAAAAATCGTGCAGCCCTTCTTCGCGAAACAAGGCTTCAAGCACCTGAAAAGCTGGATAGACCCTGAAAACCAGCTTGGCTTCCACTATGCCACCGGCATGTTGCCCACCACCATCCTCTACAACGCGCAGGGCAAGGAGGTCGCCCGCGTCATCGGCGCAATGGACTGGAACGGCAAGGAAGCCCACGCCCTGATCGCCGAGGCCATGCAATCCTGACCTGATCCGCCGCGAGGCATATGCGGCTTCAAGCCCACCTCTGCAACTTTCGCATGGCGAACCTCGCAACGACTCGCGGACGAAGCTTCACCGCCGTGAATGGATGCCTCGCACGTCCCGATCCGTCCCCAGTGCGATGGTCAGGTCGGCCCGGTCCGGCATTTCGGTCAGGATATGCCGGGTCAGCCGCTCATAATGCTGGATGAAGCGCGCGATCCCGGCATCGTCCATCACGCCCGCGATGCCAGACCCTGCCCGCGCGCGCAATTCCTCTTCCTGCTGCGCCCGCCACCGCCGCACGACCCCGAACCCAGGCGCGGCGAGCAGCACCAGCCGGTCGAGCCGGGCGAACAATGGTTGATACGTCCCCGCCAGCGCGTCATTGGCGAAGCGCCGCCAGACGCCGCCCGCATCCTCCACCCGCTCCAGCGCGTTAACAGGCTCCGCGAGCGCCGCATCCGTCTCCGGCCGCGCACCCACGCACCAGCCCTCCAGCACAAGCAACCGCGTCCCCGCCGCCGCCCGTTCCCAATCGGCCTCATCCGTCCTGTCGTCCGTCGCCTTGTCGAAGCGCGGCAAAGCCACCGCCTCGCCCCGCTCCAGCCCGGCGATCACCTCCAGCCCCAGCGCGACGTCATGCGTCCCCGGCACCCCCCGCGTCCGCAGTAGCGGATGAACCGTCTGCGCCAGTTCCTCCCGTTTCGCCCGGCGCAGATAGAGGTCGTCGATGGACAAGATCGCGCTCGCCACGCCCGCTTTCTCCATCCGCGCCTTGAGCGCCCCGGCCAACGTGGATTTGCCGCTTCCCTGCGCGCCGCAGATGCCCAACACGAACAGACGATCCGGCGCCTGGGCCATATCGCGCGCCAGCATACCCGCCACGGCATCCAGCGCGGGACCGTCGCCTTGCGTCATCGCTCCGCTATGAGCAGCTTGTCGATCTTGCGCCCGTCCATATCGACGATTTCGAAGCGCCAGCCCTGATCGTCGACATAATCGCCTACCTCGGGCAGCCGCTTGAGCAGCCACAACGCATGGCCCGCGACCGTCGCATAGTCGCGGTCCTCCGGCAGGTCGATGCCGATCCGCTCCGCCAGCTGGTCCACCGGCATCTGCCCCGATACCAGCAGGCTGCCGTCCTCGCGCTCAACCAGATCCGGCTCCTCGTCCGTGTCCCGGTCCGACGCGAAATGCCCGGCAATGGCGGACAGCAGATCGGCGGGCGTCACGATTCCCTCGAAATGCCCATATTCGTCATGCACCATCACCATCGGCACATCGGACCGGCGCAGCACTTCCAGCGCGTCCATCGCATCGACCTGATCCGGCACGACCTCCGCCTTACGAATGAGCGTGCCCAGATCCAGCGCCTCGCCCCGGAACAGCGCCGCCATGATGTCGCGCGCCTGCACGATGCCGACCAGATCCTCGACCGACCCGCGCCCCACCGGCAGCCGCGTATGCGGCGTTTCCAGCAAGCGCGCGCGAATCGTCGCTTCGTCCGCGCCGATGTCGATCCAGTCGACATCCATGCGCTGCGTCATCACCTCGCGCACTGGACGGTCGGCAAGCCGCACCACGCCGGAGATGATCGCCCGCTCGCTTTCCTCGATCACGCCCGACCGGCTGGCTTCCGCGACGATCAGATGCAGTTCCTCCGCCGTCACATGATCCTCGGACTCGCGGGTCATGCCCAGCAGACGGAAGATCAGCGCGCTCGACCCATCCAGTACCCACACCACCGGCGCGGTCAGCTTCGCCAGCCACATCATCGGCGTGGCAACCAGCGCGGCGATGACTTCAGGGCGGCGCAGCGCGAACTGCTTGGGCACCAGTTCCCCCACGATCAGCGAAGCATAGGTGGTCAGGCCGATCACCAACGCAAAGCCCAGCTTCTCCGCCACATTGGAAGACAGTCCCAGCGCCTGCAACCGCTCGCCCACCGGCCCGCCCAGGCTCGCCCCCGAATAGGCGCCCGCGATGATACCGATCAGGGTGATGCCGATCTGCACGGTGGACAGGAACTTGCCCGGATCGGCCGCCAGCGCCAGCGCCGATCGCGCGCCCCGACGCCCGGCCTTCTCCATCGCCTGCAAGCGCGGCTTGCGCGCCGACACGATGGCCAGTTCCGACATGGCGAACACGCCATTAAGCGCCACCAGCGCCAGGATGATGAAAAGATCGACCCAGGGAAAGGGCGACAGTGAATGAGGGGAAAGCGTGGCCATGGCGGTCGATATCCACCCTATAACGCCTATTCTTTCAATTTCACAACAGTCCCATCATCGTCGGTTCAGTTCGATAGTGGAACAAAGTTCACCGCTCGACCATTTCAAGCGGCATCGTCACCAGAGACGCATAAGACAAGGGACCAGGACCGATGAAACTTTCCTATCGTATCATGAGCGCGGCGGGCCTTGCCGCCATGCTGGCGACCACGGCATGCACGACCGACCCGCAAACCGGAAACCGCCAGATTTCAAAGGCCGCGATCGGCGGCATCGGCGGCGCGCTCGGCGGCTATCTGCTGGGCGATCTGGTCGGTGGACGCCATGATCGCACGGAAAAGATCCTGGGCGCCGGCATCGGCGCCATCGCGGGCGCGGGCATTGGCAGCTATATGGACGCGCAGGAACGCAAGCTGCGGGAAGAAACCGCCGGCACCGGCGTGGACGTGATCCGCGATGGCGACAATCTGCTGTTGCGGATGCCGTCAGGCATCACCTTCGGCTTCGACAGCGCCGCCGTGCAGCCGCAATTCCAGCCGACGCTGAACGACGTGTCATCGGTACTGGCGCAATATCCCAAAACCTATATCGACGTGTACGGCCATACCGACAGCGACGGCAGCGATAGCTATAATCAGGGCCTGTCCGAACGCCGCGCCCAGTCGGTCGCCGATTATCTGACATCCCACGGCGTCCAATCCGCCCGCATCGCAACGCGAGGCTTCGGCGAGACGCAGCCCATTGCGTCGAACACGACCGAGGAAGGCAAGGCCGCCAACCGCCGCGTGGAAATCAAGATCGCGCCCGTCACCGAAGCCGACGTGCGGTCCTGATCCTGTCAAAGGCCCCTCCATGGAGCGAGGGGCCTTTTTCCCCACATGCTTATGGAATGGGAACCCATGGCTTCAAAGACATTCGATCATAATCATGTTGCCCGGGATTTCATGGCAGCCGTCAATATGAGCGTCAAAGAGCTGGAAGAATGGCTCGACACGCCGGAAAGCAAGGCGGTCGGGTGGAAAGGCGCAGACGGCAAAGCGCGGGAAAGCATTGGTCACGCCAGCGGCCGTCGCATCGTGGCCTTGCTGGGCACACCCTTTGAGGAACTGACCAACGACGACTTCGCGCATATGCGAAAGGTTATAAATTACGTGAAGCGCCATACGGCGCAGCAGCCGACGAACATCTTCACGTCACGCTGGCGCTATTCCCTCATGAACTGGGGGCATGATCCGCTAAAAAGTCTTTGACGCTTCAAAAACTCGACTTCAGCCCATCGATCACGAACTGCGCCGCCAGCGCCGCCAGCAGCACGCCCAGCAGGCGGGTAATCACCGCCTCGATCTTCTGCCCCAGCAGCGCCATGATCGGCCCCGCCGCCAGCAGCGATCCCAGCATCAACGCCAGCGTCAGCCCGACCGCGCCCAGAACCACCAGCCGCTCCGTCATGCCTTCGGCGCGCGACATCATCAGCATCACCGTCGCGATGGAACCCGGCCCCGCGATCATCGGCATCGCCATGGGAAAGACGGAAACATCCTCCACCTGCGGCGTTTCGGCGACCTTCTGTGCCCGGCTTTCCCGCCGTTCGGTCCGCTTTTCGAACACCATGTCCATGGCGATCATGAACAGCATGATCCCGCCCGCAATGCGGAAGCTATCCAGTTCGATGCCAAGGATATGGAGCAACTGCTTGCCCCACAGGGCGAAGATCAACAGGATCGCCGCCGCGATGCCCACCGCGCGAATCGCCATGCTCCGCCGCTGCGCCGCGCTCGCGCCGGTGGTGAGGCTCGCATAGATCGGCGCGCAACCCGGCGGGTCGATCACCACGAACAGCGTCACGAAGGCGGAAAGGAAAAGCTCGCTCATGATGCAGGCGCTCCCACCCTGTCGTCGATCACCGTCTCATAATCAGCCCCGGTCCACATTCGCACGGTGACATGGCGGCTGCCATCGCCCGCCACATCGGCGGACCAGAGCAGGCTTTCGTCCTTCGGCGCGGGAGGCGCTTCGCCCTTGCGCCCCGGTGGCGGAGCGGCAGTAACGGCCGGCCCCTCACCCGGCCCGCGCCGCTTGCAGGTCGCGACCTTGCCGGTCAGATATTCCGGCGCGTCGCGTGGACTGGCCAGCGTGTCGCCATGATCCATGATCCACTTCCACGCGCCCTTCTTGTCGCGCTGCCAGATGGTCGTGAAATAGCCGACCGACCCGTCCGGGCGCTTCCAGTTACCTGTGCTCGCCGCCAGCCGCCCGTCGCACGACACATAGACGATAGACGGCGACCATTGCACCGAAGCGGGCGGATCGGCCTGTTTCTTCAGCCACTCCTTCGCCAGCACGCGCTGCGGCACGAACAGCACCGCCTCCTCCGCTGAGGTTTCGCGAAAGGCAGTCCATTGCCCTTTCGCCTGCGCCAGCCGGTTGAAGGCGATCTCCGCTGCGATCACGGAACTCGGATCGGGCTGGAATCGCATTGGCGGGCTCGCGCCGACCAGCGCGAACGCACTGACCAGCAGGAGCGTCGCGGGTGCTTTCACAGCCCCTCCGGCTTGGGCAACCCCGCCCGCGCATGGGCCGCGACCAGCGTGTTTCGCAGCAGCACCGCGATCGTCATCGGCCCTACCCCGCCGGGCACCGGCGTTATGGCGCGCACATGGGCCAGCGCTTCGGCAGTGGCGACATCGCCCACGATCCGACTCTTGCCGTCTTCGGTATCGACGATCCGGTTGATGCCCACGTCGATCACGGTCGCGCCGGGCTTGATCCATTCGCCCTTCACCATCTCCGCGCGCCCGACAGCCGCCACCACGATGTCGGCGCGATGCACCACGCTCGCGATGTCGCGGGTGCGGCTGTGTGCGACGGTGACGGTGCAGTTTTCCGCGAGCAGCAACTGCGCCATCGGCTTGCCCACGATATTGGAGCGCCCGACCACCACGGCCTCCAGTCCGCCGAGGTCGCCCAGCTCGTCCTTCAGCAACATGATGCAACCCAGCGGCGTACACGGCACCAGCGCCTCCTGCCCGGTCGCGAGCCGCCCCGCATTGACGACATGGAAGCCGTCCACATCCTTGTCCGGGCTGATCGCGGCGATCACGGCGGCCTCATCGATATGCTTCGGCAGCGGCAACTGGCACAATATGCCGTCGACCCGTTCGTCCGCGTTCAGTTCCTCGATCAGGTCGAGCAGTTCTTCCTCGCCAATGGTCGCGGGCAGCTTGAACTCGAAGCTCTCCATGCCCGCCGCGACCGTCATCTTGCCCTTGTTGCGGACGTAGACGGAACTGGCCGGATCCTCGCCCACCAGCACCACAGCCAACCCGGGCTTGCGACCGGCCTGCTCCGCAAAGGCAGCCACGCCGTCCGCCACCTGCGCCCGCAGCGTGGCAGCAAAGGCCTTACCGTCGATGATCTTGCCGATGGTCATGCTTGTCCCTGTTCCTCGATCATGGCGGAAAGACGCTGGAGCGCCGCCCCTTCGCCGCCACCCTTCATCCGCAGCCGCTTTAGCCGGTTGGTGTCACCCGATTCCACTAAAATCGCGCTTTTGGGCCAATCCAGTCGCTTGCCCAGCAAAGCGATCAGCGCGGCATTGGCCTTGCCCTTTTCCGGCACGGCCCGCACGCGGGCGCTGAGCCAAAGCACGCCTTTCTCATCCGTCCAGACGCCGCCAATCTCTTCCCGCGCCGCGCCCGGCGTCAACCTGACGCGCAGCAGCAGGTCATCACCGTCGCGACTCCAGGCGGTCACACCAGCCCGAACAGGGGCGGCAATATCGCCTGCCGGATGATGAGAATCGCCAACAGCACGACCATCGGCGACAGATCAAGCGCGCCCAGATCCGGCATCACCTTTCGGATTGGATTATAGATCGGCGCGGTGATCCGGTCGAGCGCGACCATGATGGTGCGGACCACGTCGCTATAGGTGTTGATGACGTTGAAGGCGATCAACCAGCTCATTATGGCCTGGATGATGATGACCCACCACAACACGTCGAGCAGGATGACGATGATCTGATAGAGCGCGTAGGCCATGAAGTCTCCAATATGCTGGATGTTTCCTCTAGCCGAGGCAGGCGCCCCGTCACAAGCCGCCAGCACGGCCTATTCCACCAACGGTCGGCAATTTTCGCCGGAAAACCTGCCTCAGCGCCGGACCAGCGTGCCCGCGCCCCGATCCGTGAATATTTCGAGCAGCATCGCGTGCGGCACCCGCCCGTCCAGAATGACGGCGGCGTCCACGCCCCCTTCGACCGCCTTCACGCAGGTTTCCAGCTTCGGGATCATCCCGCCTGTAATCGTGCCGTCCTGCTGCAATCCCTTGATCGCCTGCGGATCGAGATCGGTGAGAAGATGCCCCTCCTTATCCAGCACCCCAGCCACATCGGTCAGCAGGAAAAAGCGCGATGCGCCCAGCTCGGCCGCGATCGCGCCCGCCATGGTGTCGGCGTTGACATTATAGGTGTGGCCGTCGGCACCGATGCCCACAGGCGCCACCACCGGAATGATGCCGTCTCCCGACAGCGTGTCGAGGATACGCCGGTCCACCCGCACGGGATCGCCGACGAAGCCCAGGTCCACATGCCGCTCGATCCCGCTATTGGGATCGGGCGCACGGCTGCCACCCACCTTCTCGCACAGCACCAGCCCGCCATCCTTGCCGGAAATGCCGACCGCACGGCCGCCCGCGCCGGAAATCCAGCCGACGATTTCCTTGTTGATCGACCCCGCCAGCACCATTTCGGCAATCTGCGCCGTCTCCGCATCGGTCACGCGCAGACCGTTGACGAAATGCGATTCGACGCCCAGCTTCTTGAGCATCGCGCCGATCTGCGGCCCGCCGCCATGGACGACCACGACATTGATGCCGACGGCCTTCATCAGCACCACATCTTCCGCGAAATCGCGCGCCGCTTCAGGATCGCCCATGGCATGGCCGCCATATTTCACGACAAAGGTCTTGCCCGCATAACGCTGCATATAGGGCAGCGCTTCGACGAGGGTTTCGGCCTTCGCGAGGATCGCGGGTTCGGGAGCATGCTTATTGGTCATGCGCGCGCGCATAAGGCCAATGACCCGCCGCCGCAAGCTTGCGCGGTCTTTCCTCCATTTCATCAGGCGCCCGGATTTTCATCTGGCGATCATACAATGTGCCAAATCAGGGCCGATATGGCTGTTGAGCTTCATGTCCAAACGATACTGATATCCGCCTAGGATCTCAGTCGATCGTTGGCAGCAGGCAGCTCTGCCACCAAATCGCGCGCCAGGCTGTTGAGCATTGCCCTGACATCCTCATGCTCATCAGGCGACCACCGCTCGAGAATTTGGGCCAGCCTGTCGCGATAGCTCGCTATGATCCGCTCAAACGTCCGGCGGCCAGATTCAGACACAATAAAATCGCCTTCTCCATGACGCAGCAACAAGCCTGCATTCTCCAGGCGAGTGGCGATCGGCCGCAACTCCGGTTCCGTGATGTGCCCGGACAACCGGCCCTCTTCCCGACTGAGTTGCACCAGCAGCCACATTTCGTCCGGCTTGAGCGAGACACCGGACCGTTCGGCAATACCACGATAGGTTTCCCAGCGATGTTCGCGCTGGCCCAGGCGAGTCACGATCAGTTGGAGCTCCTCCAGCGACGTCGCATCATGCGGCATCGCGAAGCTCTCGCCGATTGTTTCCGACCGCTCGCCGTCCTGTAACGGCACCTCCTTGAGAAACCAGGTCAGCAGAAAGGCAAACGCCCCGATGACCGCCGCTGACAGGAAGACCGGATGCAGGGCGGCCGTGAACACTTCCAGATAGATGTTGCGGACGCCAAGCGGGAGCGCAGCGATTCCTGCCGCGTCGCTCGCGGTTGGAAGCGCCATCCCTACCGGCATTCGGCTGGCTAGGCCGCTGGCAAGATTCGCGGCGAAGATTGCGCCGAACAGCGACACCCCGATGGAACCGCCTATCGAACGGAACAAGGTTGTGCCCGAGGTAGCCACGCCAAGATTGCGGTAGTCGACAGCATTCTGAACGGCAAGCACCAGCACCTGCATGACCATGCCCAGGCCAAGTCCCAGCACCAACATGTAAGCCGGCGCCGCCCAGATACTGCTCGCTATGCCGAGAGTAGAAAGCAAGGCAAGGCCGATCGTCATCACTGCGGTGCCAATGATGGGAAACAACCGGTAGCGCCCGATCCGGCTGATGATCTGTCCGCTGACGATCGAGGTGACGAGTACACCGCCCATCATCGGCGTCAATTGCAACCCGGCGGTGGATGGGCTCACACCCTGCACCACCTGCAGATAGATCGGCATATATGTCACCGAACCGAACATCGCGAGGCCAACGATGAACCCGACCGCGCAGGCGACGAGGAAGGTCGGATTGCGGAAAAGCGGCAACGGCAGGATCGGTTCGGCGGTGCGGGACTCAACCATGATGAAACCAACGAGCGTGATCAGTGTCAGCGCGGCCAGACCCAGGATCGTAGGCGAACTCCAAGGATGGATATTGCCGCCAAAGCTGGTGAAAAGGACAAGTGACGTCAACATGACCGCCATCAGCGCGGCGCCGGCGACATCGATCGCGGGCCGCTGCCGCTTGGCTGGCGAGGTGAATGCGATGGCTATCACGCCCAAGGCGGCAAGACCCAGCGGCAGGTTGATATAGAAAATCCAGCGCCAGTTCAGATGCTCGACGAAAAACCCGCCAATCAATGGCCCAAGCACGGTTGACAGCCCAAAGACGCCGCCAAAGAAGCCCTGATAACGACCCCGATCCCGGGGCGGAATAATGTCGCCGATTGCCGCCATGCTCGTCACCATCAGCCCGCCGCCGCCCAGACCTTGCAGCGCCCGGAACGCAATCAGTGCGCCCATTGAACGGCTTAAGCCACACAGCGCCGATCCGAGAAGAAACAGCAGGATCGCACCCTGCAACACGATTTTGCGTCCGAAGAGATCGCCAAGCTTGCCGTAGAGCGGCGTGACGATGGTCGTCGCCAGCATGTAGGCGGTGACGATCCACGAAAGGTGCGCCAACCCGCCAAACTCACCCACAATCGTCGGCAGCGCCGTGGAAACGATCGTCTGGTCGAGCGATGCCAGCAGCATCACCAACATAAGCGCCCAAAAAATCAGTTGGACCGATTGCGGTGGGGGAGTCGCGGACGCCGGCATGATTGATGTG
>Ga0180223_1000602_pt1 | contig 41454 bp, 35 predicted proteins | sample eDN5th30CKraftOP_FD_151337 | JGI IMG/M metagenome (GOLD analysis project Ga0180223, IMG submission 151337) | Enriched Organic Plus compost microbial communities from Emeryville, California, USA - eDNA 5th pass 30_C Kraft OP (version 2) (version 2) ... | reverse complement strand
GCCTCAGCAATTCCTTGAAGTCGACCGGCTTGCCTTTGGCCTCGAGCTTGGCCGCGCGCTTCTTCGCGGCCTGCATCAGCGCCAGCTGCGACGATGGCATGCCCCACCGCGCCATTGTCAGCTCTCGCTTGCCATCCGGCGCGTTGCGCATGATCGGCGCCATATAGTCCGGAAAGATGCCAGGCAGGGGCGGCAGGTTGCCAGTGGTGTCGCGCATCGCCCGGGCGATTGCGATGATCTCCGCCTGGCCGCGGTTCATGCTGTAGAGGTTGCACATCGGATGGCGGTAGGACTGTGGTGTTGAGGCGGATGGCGAATGCTAAGGTGTTCCAGTTCCAGCAGCCGTGCGCAGGGCGGTTATCCGCGGCCTTCCGTGGCCATTGCAGCGCGGGCATTTGACGTCGCGAAGCACGACACGGATCGAGGCCTCAGGCGGGCGCGGTTTCATCCTCAGATCCAAGTCGGTTGCGCCGTCGCAGCTCTCGCACAAGATCGTTACCCACGGATGCTTCGCCGTGATGGCAGCAGCGACCGTCGGCCATGCCCATATCGGCCGGCCTTGCTCGAGGCGGGCATTGAAGGCCTGCACCGCTTCGCGCGCGTCGGCCTCGTCCGCCCAGGCGCGTTCCATGCGCTGAGCCATTTCATGTTGTTCGCGCTCGCGGCCGAACCGGTACTTTTCAGGCATGGTCGAAAGTGATCCCTCTGGCGGCCAAGTTGCCAGCGCGTGCACCTCCGATCAAGCGGGTCATTTCAGCCGCCGGTTGTGCGGCGGCTCGCGCTGCGCCATGCTGATGATCGGATGCGGGGGGAGGGTTCAATGCGTTGGGCAATGTGCGCGCTGTTCGGGAGCTTGCTGCTTTCTGGATGCGGGGCCGGAATGCAGTACGCGATGGACAACTATTCGGGGGTGAAGGTCGTCGACTATGAGGTTATCGACGAGGACATCTATCGGGTATTCGACAAGCCAGCCGAGAACAGGCTGATGATCACGCCGAGTGTGGCACGGGCGGCCGGCGCTGGCGCGTTGCAAGGGCTGACCTTCGGTGGGGCCGATGCGATGGATACGCTTGGACCCAAACCGAAGTTCGAAAAGGCCGCACTCGCCTTCCTCGCCAGCACGGGCCGGACGTGCCGCATCGTCGATGGCTATCTGATCGTGAAGCCGCAGTGGGAATTCAAATACGATTGCAGCGTGCTGCCGGCGGCACCGCCAGCGTCCGCTAATCCCTCACCACGGCAACGGCCGCGAGTGTAGGCGAGCCAGAATGTATTGCCTGTTCTTCGCGTGATGCGCGTTCGTTGGCGCGCTTCTTCTCTCTGCACTTTGCATAGTTTAGACGGCTCCGCTCTCTCGCCGCTTCGGGATTCTTCCAGTAGCGTTTTCTCTGAGCCGCTCTGTTGCTTGCGCGAATCGCGGTGGCGTTCGCCGTCTTTTTCGCTGTTATCCTCTCTGCGTGCCGAGCTCGATATCGAGCCCTATAGATTCGTTGCTTCTCGCGTCCCTTCGCGCTGTTCCTATACCGTCGTTTGCACTCACGAACCATTTCCGGGTCTCTCAGCACCGTTCTAAAATTCCGCAGACGATTTCTCTCCTTCACATGTTCGCGATGGCACGAGCGGCAGCGATGCTTCCGACCCCACGCTGAACGCTCGCAGTCGAGACAACGGCGCTTCCCTTTACGTTCGCGCTCAGCATCTGCTTCGCGGCAGTCGAAGCACTTCCGGAAATGGCCGCCGGTGTCTGAGCCTACCCAAAGAACCTTGTTGCAGCCGGCACAATGATAGCGCTTGCCGCACTTGCGGCCTGGCGATGAGCCTACGGTGGTGTCGAGAGAATACATCGAGGTGAACCCTCCCGAAGGCAAATCATGGCGGTACGCGCGGGCCTGCGGAAGCCGGGGAGGCGGTGGAAAGCGGGGAGGTGGCGTGGCACCTGGACGCGCGAAAGCCGCCCCGGAAGGGGCTTGACGCTTACGTGGCAAATCGCGGAGTCTGTCCGTGGGTGTCAGAACCCGGACTAGAGACCAGCGTACCCGCTTGGCGGCGGGAAGCTGCATTGACGCTGTGAAGCCTTGGCGGGCTTCGATGCGTCTTGGTCGCACCTTGGCGGGTGCGCCGACCTGGCCATTATGGCCGGGGGCGGTGCGCCATGTCCAGAGCGAAAGCTTAAAAGCCGCCGACCTGTCTCTAGCAGGTTCTGAACCCCCGGCTGCCGGTCCTGCCGACCGGCACGGCTGTCAGAAGCCAGAGCTAGAGAGCATCACACCATGACGACGGGGACGATCATAGAATTCCGGCCGCGTGAGCGCGGCGGGCAGGTGGCAGTGCGTGAATTCGAGCCGGCGGCGAAACCTTCGCAGAATGCGAATATTTCCGCGCACAAGCGGGCCGCCAAGCGGAGCGCGCCCAGCAATCGCGAAGTCACGCACGCGCGCTGGCGCGCCTTTTTCGATGCGCAGCGTCGCGTGGACTTCTATGAGGCGTTGACGGACGCCGTGCGGATCGCCGAACACCTCGTCGCGGCTGGCGACGTTCCGGAAGCGGCGACGTGCCATGCTCTCCGCAATGGCGAACATGGGATTTCCTGCCCGTTGCTGGCCAAGCTGCGACAGGCCCGCGCCGCGCTGGTGCTCACGCCGGCAAGCCGCAAAGCGCAGCTTGCCGTGAAGCTGTCCATCATCAAATCCGATGGGAAATATCTCGGCCTCAAACCGGAGCGCATCGCCGCGGCCGTCGCCGCCGACGAGGCTTATATCGCCATCCCGAAGCACAAGCGCGCCGACGCCATTCGGCGGAAGGCGGTGCAGCTATGAGCGGCGAGATAATCGAACTCACGGGCGCCCGTGCGCCGAAAAAACCGACAGGCAAGGTGTACAACGCCATTGCGGCCGAAGGCATGATCGAGCCGGCGCTGGCGCCGACTTTCGTTTGCAACGCGCCGCCGTGCGTGGTGGTGCTCGGCGGCATTGCGACGGTCTATCTGTCGTCTCTGGAAATGCCGCTCTATGGCGAGGCCGACGGGCCTCACAAGGTCATACAGGCGAAACTGGCGATCCCGGAAGGGTTGCTGCAGGAATTCGCCATTGCGCTAGCCCAGGCGGCCGGCGCGCGGCTTGTGGAGGGAACGGAAGGGGAAGCGGGTGACGAAACTCACTGACGCCGACATGCGCCGGCGCGCGGTAGCGATCGCCGCACAGTTGCCGACAAGCCTTCCCGATGCGCTGCGCATTCTCGGCTACGCCATCGATCTGGCCCGCTTTGTCGGCGGCCAGACTGACGACGTGCGGGAAGGCACAACGCCGATACCCACAAGCGTCCGCCGGCCAGCGGCTTGAACCAGTAGCGCCCGCCCGGCGACGTTTGGGCGGGTGCACCCCCGCCGGCGCAATGCGAGTGGTCCAAGCTCGAGGGCCAAAATAAAAAGGCCCGGAGAGGATCCGGGCCTGAGAGAGTGCATTGAGTGTTAGCTTTAAGCTGCAGCCTTGATTTTGGCAGCCTTATAAGCGGCACAGTTCGAGCCGAACCACGATGTTCGTTTAAACGCGTCCAAGCCGATATCCTCGATCGCCTGAACAAAGACCTTCCGCAAAGCAATCCTGAGTTCTGCTTTCTCGGTCGGGGTCATCGTATGCATTGCAGCCTCTCTCACGTGTACGTACGCGCGGATCCACGCCGCACGCAGTGTCTAGTATGCACGGATAACGCTCAACGCAACACATGCGTTGCAGTATCTGCTATTAACTCTTTACAACGTGTAGCCAAGAGCCATGCACGGAAACGTGGGCTAGGCCCTTGATTTTCATCAACCCCCGGCTTACTACCCGAAAAAAGCTCACGTCCTCTGGGCTTCGCAGGTGGAGTTTGAATTCTTTCGCCCCCATCTCATCGTCTTGAGATAATTCAATAATCCCTAAAAACAAGTCAACTAAAGTATCAGTATACTGACCTTCTGGCACGGTTCCAAAGTCGATCGCCGGGCATACGGTCACCATGCGAATACGCATAACTGGATCTGGGTGGCCCGGTAACGGGGTAGTGTTGATTTGGCAAACTACGTCGGGCGGGCCGCTGTCTTTAGGTACCCCGTAAACTCCCGCTCGACGCTCCGGCTTTGCGACCAGCTGGTCAAGGACGTGAAAGGAGCCCGGCGCATACAGAGCGAAGTCCTCGTCAATCGCCAAACATTGCTCGCGCCACCCCGCTTTGAGGCGATCCCACGAGTCATCGTCGGCGGACAGCTTTATCAGCGCCATTGTCGGCGTTCCCCCCGTTTCCCGGCTGCACTGATAGCAAGGCTCGGACTTCCCTACAATCGGCGGTAGCGGCCCGAACCACCCTTCCTGGTGTTGCGTTCGTGTCGCGCGGACATGCCGCGACCAACAAAAATCACTTGGTACAGCGCAAGAACAGACGAGACATGAGCGACAAGGTTACGCGCGCTCGGATTTTACTAAGTTATTGAAATTATTGGTGACCCCGGCTGGATTTGAACCAGCGACCCTCAGCTTAGAAGGCTGATGCTCTATCCAACTGAGCTACGGGGCCGTGCGCCGACGTGTAGCCGCCCGAGGCTAATTTTGGAAGCTTTGTCGTCCGGGACGCTCCGGCGCAACACGAGCAATGTCGGCTAAGTCAATGATATCCAACATGTCTTGACGAAGCGTGTCGAGTTCGAAAGTTCTAGAGGGCGGATATGGACAACTTGTAACAACATCAGATTCCGCTACCATGACCGCGCATAACAAAGGCGGCAGGCACAACTGACCGCCCTCAACGGGGAGGAAAACCATGCGATTCTTCGCAGGCATTGCCGCACTCTGCATGTCACTGGCCGTGGGCTCCACTCAGCCCGTCCAGGCTCAGCAAGTCATTACCCTCAACGGCGCCGTCCAGTTCAACGACGACCACGCTTTCACCAAAGCGCTGGTGAAGTTCGAGGAACTGGTGAAGAAGTACTACGGCAAGCCGATCAACTTCGTGCTGCACAAGAACTCGGCGCTCGGCCTCGAGAAGCAGTATTTCGAGTACATGGCGCAGGGCAAGGCGGTCGACTACGCGATCGTGTCGCCGGCGCACATGTCGACCTTCTCCAAGGCGGCGCCCTTCATCGATGCGCCGTTCCTGTTCCGCGATCTCGCGCATTGGAACAAGGTGCTCGACGCCGACCTGCTCAAGCCCGTGGCCGACGAGATCAACGAAAAGGCCGAGGTCATGCTGATCGGCTATGCCGGCGGCGGCGTGCGCAACATTTTCATCAACAAGCCGATGGGAAGCCTCGCCGAGATCAAGGGTCTCAAGGTGCGCGTGCAGGGCGCGCCGATCTGGAGCAGGACGTTTGCGGCCGTGGGCATGGCGCCGACAGTGATTGCCTATAATGAGGTCTACAACGCGATCCAGAACAACGTGATCGCGGCCGGCGAGAACGAGGCGGCGGGCGTTGAGGCGATGAAGTTCTACGAAGTCGCTCCCAACCTGGCGATGACCGAGCACGCCATCACGATCCGCCCGATCTGCTTCTCGGCCAAGACTTTCAAGTCGTTGCCCAAGGATCTGCAGGACGCGATCATCAAGGCCGGCAAGGAAGCGGGTGCCTACGGCCGACAGATCGAGTCGTCCGAAGACGGCCAGAAGCTCGAGGCGCTGGAAAAGGCGGGCAAGCTCAAGCGCATCCCGTTCAAGGATCGCGAAGCGATGAAGAAGCTCGTCGACCCGGTGATGGAGGCCTACGCCAAGGAAATCGGCGCGGACAAGATTTTCTCGGCGATCAACAACGTCAAGTAACTGGGCCTGAATGCAGTTCGCGGCCGGAGTCATTCTCCGGCCGCGCACTTTGGTGGGAATGGGGGACGCATGAGTGACTTTCAGGCGGACGCGCCCGGCGTTTGGCGCCGCTTCACGGCCGCCTACGCGACCCTGCTGTCGTGGCTGCTGGCGATTACGGTCGCGCTGCTGATCATCCCTGTCAGCCTGCAGATATTCTCGCGCTATACCGAGCTGATCCCGGCCTACATCTGGACCGAGGAAATGGCGCGGTTCATGTTCATCTGGACGATCATGATCGGCGCCATGATCGGCGTGCGGGAATCGACGCATTTTGAAGTCGACCTCTTGCCGCGGCTGCGGCCGCGCGGCGAAGCGTTCGCGCGGCTTGTAGGCCGGTTCGGCGTCCTGGTCGCCGCGCTTGTGTTCGTCCATGCCGGGATCGAGTTCACGCGCTTTGCCTGGAAGCGGACGTCGGAACTGGCGGACCTGCCGCTCTGGTACATCCACGTTGCCTGGCCGGTCACTGGCGTGACGTGGCTGGTGTTTCTCGGCGAGCAGATGCTCGGCGATCTCAAGACAGCATTCGGGAGAATCGAGTGACCGGCTCCGTCTTGTCGCCGGGCATGGCGGCGCTCATCCTGTTCGGCTGCTTCTTTCTTTTCATGTTCCTGCGGGTGCCGGTCGCCTTTGCGCTGGCGCTGGCCTGCCTGCCGATCCTGGCGATCGAGCCGCGGCTGGACACCATGAATCTGATGCAGGAGACCTTCAACGCCTACAACTCCTTCATCCTGCTGGCGGTGCCGTTCTTCCTGCTCACTGCCAATCTGATGAATGTCGGCGGCACGACAGATCGACTTCTGAAATTGTCCCGCGCCATGGTCGGACATTTCCCCGGCGGCCTGGCGCAGATCAATGTCGTGCTGTCGATGTTCTTTGCCGGCATTTCCGGCTCGTCGACGGCGGACGCGGCGAGCCAGTCGAAGATCTTTATCGATGCGCAGACGAAGGAGGGGTACGATCTGTCCTTCTCGGTCGCGATCACCGCCGTCTCCGCCGTGCTGGCCGTGATCGTACCGCCGTCGATCCTGATGATCGTGTGGGGCGGCATCCTCACCGTGTCGATCGGCGCGCTGTTCCTGGCTGGTATTCTGCCTGGTCTGCTGATCGGGCTCGCCCAAATGGCGACCGTTCATGCGTATGCCAAGGCGCGCGGCTATCCGACCTATCCGCGTGAAACCTGGCGGCAACTCCTGTGCGCAACCTGGATATCGATTCCGGCCCTGATGACACCGGCCATCATCATCGGCGGCAAGATCTTCGGCTGGTTCACCGCGACCGAATCCGCGTGCATCGCGGTGCTCTATGCCGGGGTGCTGTCGCTCATGGTCTATCGCGAGATGGACCTGAAGGGGCTTTACGGCGCGCTGCTCGATACCGGCAAGCTCGCCGGTATTGCGCTGTTCTGCGTCGGCACGGCCAGCATGTTCGGCTGGCTCTTGGCCTACTACAAGATTCCGGAGGTGATCCTCAGCAATGTGAGCGCCTGGGGCATGGGCTTCATGGCCACCGGCTTTTTCATCTCGCTGGTGTTCCTCGTGGTTGGTTGCTTCCTAGATGCCATCCCGGCGATCATCATCTGTGCGCCGATCCTCGAGCCGCTGGCCAAGGGCGTGCAGATGGACCCGGTGCAGTTTGCGATGATCGGCATCGTGTCGCTGGCCTTCGGCTTGGTGACACCGCCTTATGGTCTGTGCCTCATGATCGCCTGCTCAATTGCCGGTATCCGCATCCGAGACGCGATCAGGGATACCTTCATCATGCTGCTGCCGATGCTGGTGATCCTGGCCCTTGTCATTGTCTGGCCTCAGGTCTCGCTGCTTCTGCCGTCGCTGATCTCGCCGGAATTTCTGCGCTAAAAAAACTCTCGTTATTGCAAAGAGTTGGGCTGACTTTTTCATGCTCACCCATCACTTGAGAACGGGTAGCAGCGGGAGCCTGTGACGGCGGGCACAGCAGGAGCGGGCGCGACGGCCTAGCCATTATTTCGGCGGCCATCTGCGCCGTCCGCCATGTCCTCGACACCATCCGGCGCTGCAATAATGTACATCCGCCGAATCCGGGGAGGTTCCTGCCATGTCACGGTCGATGCGCGCTGGTCTTGCCGGCGTCATGGCTGCCGCTGTCTTGACGCTGGGTCTGTTGACGCACGCCGCCGAGGCGGCCGACAAGGCCTACACCAACCCCGACCTTGATCAGGCCGCGATCACGCTCGAAGAGCAGATCAAGCAGGACGCCGGCACCGTCACCAGGACACCGCAGGTGCTGCGCCGCGAGGCCGACGCCGCCTTCCAGAAAAAGGATGCGCGCAACGGCATGCTGCTGCTGGGGCAACTGGTCGCCGCCGCACCGAACGACGCGGACGCCTGGCTCAGGCTGGCCCGCGCCGTGCTACAGATCCGCACCCGCGACGCCAACGAGCAGGCAACGCTGTACGAGCGCGCCAGCACCGCGGCCTACATCGCCTATACGCGCGCGACGCAGCCGGCGGCGGAGGCCGATGGACTCGCCGTGCTCGGTCAGGCTTTCGCGGCCCGCAAGGAGTGGCGTCCGGCGCTCGATACGATGCGGCTGGCGTTGGCCTTGCGCGAAACCGCTGAACTGCGTGGCCAGTACGAGCGGCTGCGCGTCGCGCACGGCTTCCGCATGCTCGATTACAGCGTGGATTCCGATGCGGTGTCGCCGCGCGCCTGCTTCCAGTTTTCCGAGGCGCTGCCGGAGAAGCGCACCGATTTCTCGCCCTTCGTCGCCGTCATCGGTCAGGACAAGCCGGCGATTTCGGTGTCCGATAAACAGCTCTGCGTCGATGGCCTCAAGCACGGCGAGCGCTATGCCATCACCTTGCGCGCCGGCCTACCTTCGACCGTGCATGAGACACTGACCAAGACCGCCGAATTCACGGTGTTTGTGCGCGACCGCAAGCCGTTCGCGCGCTTCTCCGGCAAGGCCTATGTGCTGCCCAAGACCGGCCAGCGCGGCATTCCAGTGCTCAGCGTCAACACGTCGGCGGTCAAGCTCACGGTCTACCGCATCGGCGACCGCAATCTCATCGACACCGTGCTGGGCTACGACTTCCAGCGCAATCTGAGCCCGTACGAAGGCGAGCAGCTCGGCGCCGAGCGGGGCAACAAGGTGTGGAGCGGCGAGCTGGCTGTCGAGCAGAAGCTCAACACCGAGGTAATCACAGCCTTCCCGGTGGACGAAGCGCTGCCGGATATCAAGCCCGGCGTCTACGCCATGACAGCGGTGCCGAAGGACTCCATCGCCGCCAATGATTATGAGCAGGCGCCGACGCAGTGGTTCATCGTCTCCGATTTCGGCCTGACCGCTTATTCGGGCCAGGACGGCATCGACGTCTTCGTGCATTCGCTGGCCAGCGCACAGCCGCTTAACGGCGTCGAGGTGCGACTGATGGCGCGCAACAACGAGATGCTGACGACCAAGGCGACCGACTTCAACGGTCGCGTTTATTTCGAAGCGGGCCTGACGCGCGGCGAGGGCGGGCAGTCGCCGGCTGCGGTCGTCGTGTCAGGCAAGAACGACTACGCCTTCCTCAGCCTCAAGTCGAATGCCTTCGATCTGTCCGATCGCGGCGTCGCCGGCCGCGCGACGCCGGTCGGGCTCGACGCCTTCGTCTATACCGAGCGCGGCGTCTATCGCACCGGCGAGACCGTGGCGATCACGGCGCTCTTGCGCGACGCGCGCGGCATCGCCGCACCGAATGTGGCGCTGACCGTGGTGGTCGAGCGCCCCGATGGCGTCGACTACAAGCGCGTCGTGGTGCCCGACCAAGGCCTCGGCGGCCGCAGCCTCGAAGTGCCGATCGTCTCGACCGCCTCCACCGGCACCTGGCGCGTGCGCGCCTATACCGATCCTAAGCGCCCGGCGGTCGGCGAGACCACCTTCATGGTCGAAGACTACGTGCCCGACCGCATCGAATTCGACCTGACCACGCAGGCCAAGGCGATTCCGCGCAAGGGCTCGGTTGATCTCACGGTCGATGGCCGTTTCCTCTATGGCGCGACAGCGTCGAACCTCGATCTGAGCGGCGCGGTGACGATTCAGGCGGCGGCCGAGCGTGCCGGTTTCCCCGGTTATCGTTTCGGTCTCTATGACGAGCCGGTCACGCCGGACCGGCAGGAGCTCGCCGATCTGCCGCAGACCGACGACAAGGGCAGGGCGACCGTGCCGGTTGAACTCGCCAATCTGCCGGACACGACGCGCCCGCTCGAGGCGCTGATCGCCATCGACATGCTGGAGTCGGGCGGCCGCGGCGTCGAGCGCAAGCTGACGCTGCCGATCGCGCCGGACGGCGACATGATCGGCGTCAAGCCGAACTTCAACGGCCTGTCGCTCGCCGACGGCGCCAACGCCGATTTCGATGTCATCGTCGCCGCGCCGGATGGCGCGCGGCTCGAGCGCAAGGGCCTGAAATACGAACTGCTGCGCGTCGAAACCACGTATCAATGGTACCGGCAGAATGGGCAGTGGAATTACGAGCCCGTGAAGCGCACCCAGCGCATCGCCAATGGTACCGTGGACGTCTCAGCCGCGCAGCCGGGCAAGCTGTCGCTGCCGGTCAATTGGGGCCGCTACCGCCTTGAAGTGACCGACGGCAGTCCGAACGGCATGATCACCTCGCTGTCGTTCGATGCCGGCTTCTATGCGGAATCGAGTGCCGACACACCTGACCTACTCGACATCGCGCTCGACAAGCCGGGCTACGCCTCGGGCGAGACCATGAATGTCGCGGTGACGGCGCGCAGCGCCGGCCGCCTGACGCTCAACGTGTTCACCGACAAACTGGTCATGAGTCAGTCGCAGGACGTGACTGCGGCCGGCACAGTGAAGGTCGCGATGCCGGTCGGGAAGGACTGGGGCACCGGCGCGTATCTGGTTGCCACCTTGCGCCGTCCGCTGGACCAGCCGGCGCAGCGCATGCCCGGCCGCGCCATCGGCGTGCAGTGGTTCAATATCGACCGCGCGCAGCGCACGCTCAATGTGGCGATGACCTTGCCCGGCATGATGCGGCCGGAGAATGCGCTCAACATTCCAATCAAGATCGCGGGGCTGGCGGTGGGCGAACAGGCGCGCGTCGTTGTCGCCGCGGTCGATGTCGGCATTCTCAACCTCACCAATTACAAGCCGCCGGCGCCCGACGACTATTATCTCGGCCAGCGCCGGCTGACCGCGGAAGTGCGCGATCTTTACGGCCAGCTCATCGACGGTATGCAGGGTGCGCGCGGCCAGATCCGGTCCGGCGGCGACATGGGCGGCGCTGAGCTGTCGGGGTCGCCTCCCGCTCAAGCACCGCTCTCGCTCTATTCGGGCATCGTCACGGTCGGCGCCGACGGTACGGCTAACGTCTCCTTCGACATTCCGGCCTTCGCCGGCACCGTCCGCGTGATGGCGGTGGCCTGGAGCAACGACAAGGTCGGCAAGGCCTCGGGCGATGTGACGGTGCGCGATCCGGTGGTGCTGACGACCACGTTGCCGCGTTTCCTGCGCACCGGCGACCGCGGCACGGTGCAGGTCGAGCTCGACAATGTCGAAGGCGCGGTCGGCGCCTACAAGGTCGCGGTCGATACGGCCGGTTCAGTGAAGCGTGAGGGCGATACCCCGCCGGCGCTGACCCTGGCCGCCAAGGCGCGCGGCCGCCTGTCCGTGCCGGTGTCGGCATCGGGGTCGGGCGCCAGCACGGTCGTCGTCAATGTCGAAGGGCCGAACGGTTTCAAGCTGGCGCGCAGCTACAATCTCGATGTGCGCCCGGCGACGCAAATCCTGACCCGGCGCTCGGTGCGCTCGCTTGCCAAGGGCGAGACGCTCACGCTGTCGAACGACGTGTTCGCCGACTTCGTGCCCGGCACCGGCCGCGCCGGCCTGTCGGTCGCGATCTCGACCTCGCTCGACGCCGCGACCTTGCTCAACCAGCTCGACCGTTATCCGTTCGGCTGCTCCGAGCAGATCGCCAGCCGCGCCGTGGCGATGCTGTACATCAACGACCTCGCCGCGCAGGCGCGCCTTGCGCCGGACGGTGACGTCGATGCCCGCATCCGCGATGCCATTACGCGGCTGACCGCGCGCCAGGGTTCGAGCGGCTCGTTCGGCCTGTGGTCGGTCGGCGGCGGCGATCCGTGGCTGGACGCCTACATCACCGACTTCCTCACCCGCGCGCGGGAGAAGAAGTTCGAGGTGCCGCAGGTGGCGATGACGCTCGCCATCGACCGCTTGCGCAACTACGTCGCCACCGCGCCGGAGCCGGACAAGAACGGCGGCCGGGAACTCGCCTATGCGTTCTACGTGCTGGCCCGTAACGGCGCCGCGCCGGTCGGCGACCTGCGTTACATCGCCGACGTCAAGCTCGACGCCCTGGCAACGCCGATCGCCAAGGCGCAGGTGGCGGCGGCGCTCGCCATGCTCGGCGACAAGACGCGCGCCGACCGTGTCTATCGCGCCGCGCTCGATGCCATCCCGGTTAAGCCGGCGCTCGAAAGCAGTCGCGAGGACTTCGGCTCGGCGCTCCGCGATGCCGCCGCTTTGGTGACGCTCGCTTCCGAAGGCCATGCGCCGGCGGCGACCATCACGCAGGCGGTCGCGCGCATCGACAGTGCGCGCGCGGCCATCAAGCAGACCTCGACGCAGGAAGACGCCTGGCTGGTGATGGCGGCGAAGGCGCTCGCGGGCGAGCTCAACGCCATCGCGCTCAATGTGAACGGCACGGCGCAGAAGGGCGCTTACTACCGCCGCTTCAATCCGGACCAGCTCGCTGCGCCGTTCCGCGTCACCAACAGCGGCGAGGGCCCGGTGCAGGTCGTGGTCTCGGTGTCGGGCGCGCCTTTGACGCCAGAGCCGGCGGCGGAATCGGGCTTCAAGCTCGAGCGCAATTTCTACACGCTCGGCGGCGAGCCGGCCGATCCGTCGAAGGCCAGGCAGAACGACCGCTTCGTCGTCGTTCTGAAGGTGACCGAACCGCAGGTGCAGTTCGGCCGCATCATGGTGGCGGACTATCTGCCCGCCGGTTTCGAGATCGACAATCCGAAGCTGGTGTCCTCCGGCGATACCGGTTCGCTCGGCTGGATTGCCGACGGCGCTGCGGCGGTGAGCACCGAATTCCGCGACGATCGCTTCACCGCGGCCTTCGAGCGCCGGCCGGACAGCGACAAGCCGGTGTTCACTGCGGCCTATGTCGTGCGCGCGGTGTCGCCCGGCCGCTATGTGCTGCCGCAGGCCAAGGTCGAGGACATGTACCGCCCGGATCGCTTCGGCCGCACCGCAACGGGTACGGTGGAGGTCACGGCGGCGAAATGAGGCGCGTCAAACTCATCGTCGCAGCGTTCGCCAGCGCGGTGGCGCTGGCTGCGATCTCCTGCGCCGTATGGGTGCACATCCTCGGCCCGGCGCCGCTCGGCAAGGACATCGAACTCTCGCATGTCGTGCTCGATCGCGAAGGTCGTCTGCTGCGCGCTTACGCGACCAAGGAGGGCCGCTGGCGGCTGCCGGCGAACGTCAACGACGTCGATCCGCGCTTTCTCAAGCTGCTCTACGCCTATGAGGACAAGCGTTTCCTGACCCATCACGGCGTCGATCCGCTGGCGATGCTGCGCGCGGCCTGGCAGCTCGGCTCGACGGGACAGATCGTGTCGGGCGGCTCGACCCTCACCATGCAGGTCGCGCGCCTGCTGGAGCCGCGCGAGCACCGCACCTTCACCGCCAAGCTGCGTCAGGTGACGCGCGCGCTTCAGCTCGACTATGCGCTGAGCAAGCCTGAAATCCTGTCGCTCTATCTCACGCTCGCGCCCTATGGCGGCAATCTCGAAGGCATCCGCGCCGCTTCGCTTGCTTATTTCGGCAAGGAGCCGAAGCGGCTGACATTGGGCGAAGCAGCGCTGCTGGTCGCCTTGCCGCAATCGCCGGAGTCGCGGCGGCCCGACCGCCATGCCGAACGGGCACAGGCGGCGCGCGACCGCGTGCTTGAGCGCGTCGCGCTGGCCGGCGCTGTGCCGCGCGACGAGATCGCGCGCGCGAAGTCGGAGATCGTCCCGCATGAACGGCGGCCGATGCCGGTGTTCGCGCCGCACTCCGCCGACCGCATGATCGTCGCCGAGCCGGACCGCCGCATCCACCGCCTCACCATCGACCAGCCGCTGCAGGCCAAGCTGCAGATATTGGCCAAGGAGCGCGCCGAGGCGCTCGGTCCCAACATCTCGGTCGCCATTCTCGCCGTCGATAACGAAACCGGCGAGGTGAGGGCGCGCGTCGCTTCAGCCGATTATTTCGACACGCGCCGCGCCGGTCAGGTCGATATGACCGCCGCGCTGCGCTCGCCGGGCTCGACGCTCAAGCCATTCATCTACGGCCTCGGTTTCGAAGACGGCCTCATTCATCCCGAGACCTTGATCGATGACCGGCCGCAACGTTACGGCGGCTACATGCCGGAGAACTTCGACCTCACGTTTCAGGGCACGGTCACGGTGCGGCGCGCGCTGCAGCTGTCGCTCAACGTGCCGGCCATCGCCGTGCTGGACAAGGTCGGCGTCAATCGGCTGAGCGCGCGCCTGACCCAGGCCGGCGCGGCGCTCGTGCTGCCGACGGGCGAGGCGCCGGGACTGGCCATGGGCCTCGGCGGCGTCGGCGTCACGCTCAACGATCTCGTTATGCTCTATGCCGGGCTGGCGCGGGGCGGTGAGGCGGCGCCGCTGATCGAGCGCGCGGGGCAGGCGGGTGGCAGTGCGCGGCGTCTGCTCGATCCGGTGGCGGCCTGGTATGTCGGCAATGCGCTTATCGGTGCGCCGCCGCCGGAGAATGCGCCGCATAACCGGCTCGCCTTCAAGACCGGCACTTCGTACGGCTACCGCGATGCCTGGGCAGTCGGTTTCGACGGCCGCATGACCGTTGGCGTCTGGGTCGGCAGGCCGGACGGTGCGCCCGTGCCCGGGCTGGTCGGGCGCTCGGCCGCGGCGCCGATCCTGTTCGACGCCTTCGCCCGCTCCGGCGCGACGCCGGCGCCGCTGGCGGCCGCGCCCAAGGGCGTCATTCTGGCTGCGTCCGCCAAGCTGCCGCCGCCGCTGCAGCGTTTCAGCGGCTCGGTTTACGGCGCGGCGGCGGAGCCCCCGCGCATCATGTTCCCGCCGCACGGGGCCCGCCTTGAACTGGCTTCCGGCGGCACGCCCGATCCGCTGGCGCTGAAGATTGCCGGCGGGGCAGGGTCGCTCACGGTCCTGGTCAATGGCGTGCCGATCGGGGCGCCGGGCCACCGTCGCACCCTGTTCGTAAGGCCCGACGGCCCCGGATTCGTCCGTTTGACCGTCATGGACGCCCGCGGCGCCGCCGACAGCGTTGTGGTCAGATTGCAATAGTGGGCAGAAACCGGTAACCGCGCGACAAGTCGCGCCGTTCCGTACCATGACAGCGTGCCTTCCGCCCATTATGGTGCGGCGCAAGCTGTGGAATTGTCCACGCCCGAAACCCCGGTCCGCATCAAGGCCCATGAGTACGACCACCGACGACGCGCCGTCATCGCCCGCGCCGGCGCGCGGCCTGTCCGCGGTGCTCGATGCTGCGACGGCGACGCATGCGCGCGCAGTCGCATTGTTGCTGATCGTGTCGCTGCTCGCCTTTCTGCCCGGGTTCTTTCAGATTCCGCCGGTCGACCGCGACGAGGCCCGTTTCGCGCAGGCGTCCAAGCAGATGCTCGAACGCGGCGAGTATATTGATATCCGCTTCCAGGACGAGGTCCGCTACAAGAAGCCCGTCGGCATCTACTGGCTGCAGGTCGCCTCGGTGAAGGCCGGCGAGGCGCTCGGCGTCCGCGACGCGCAAACCACGATCTGGCTGTATCGGATTCCCTCATTGCTCGGCGCTATTGGTGCCGTGCTCGTGACGTACTGGGCCGCGCTCGCCTTCGTCGCGCGTCGCACCGCGCTGCTCGCGGCGCTGATGATGGCGACGTCGATCCTGCTGGGTGTCGAGGCGCGGCTCGCCAAGACCGATGCCATGCTGCTTTTCATGAGCGTTGCCGCGATGGGCGCGCTCGCCCGCATCTATCTCGGATCACGGCATACGCCGTCGCGCCCGGCCGGCTGGCGCATGCCGGCCGTGCTGTGGACTGCTATCGCCGGAGGCGTCCTGATCAAGGGGCCTCTGGTCCTGATGTTCGTCGCGCTGACGATATTGGCGCTCGGCATCGCGGATCGTTCGGTGCGCTGGGTGCGCGATATCCGGCCGCTCACTGGCTTTCTCTGGATGCTGTTGCTGGTCGCGCCGTGGTTCATCGCGATCGTGATGAAATCGGGCGACGACTTCTTCATGAAGTCGGTCGGCGACGACATGCTCTCCAAGGTGACGAGCGGGCAGGAGGCGCATGGTGCGCCACCCGGCTACTACTTCCTTCTGTTCTGGATCACCTTCTGGCCGGGCTCTGTGCTGGCAGGCCTTGCGGCGCCGACCATCTGGAAGGCGCGGGCCGAGCCGGGCGCACGCTTCCTTTTGGCCTGGGTGATCCCGTCATGGATCGTCTTCGAGGCGGTGATGACCAAATTGCCGCATTATGTGCTGCCGCTGTATCCCGCCATCGCCATATTGATCGCCGGTATCGTCGAGAAGAACGGGCTGTGGCGTAACAAATGGATCGAGCACGGCACCATCGGTTGGTTCCTGCTGCCGGGAGCAATCGCAATCGCGGTGCCGATCATCTTTGTCATCCTGAGCAAGGATCTGGGCCTGGTCGCCTGGCCGTTTGCCGCGGCGGCCGCGATCTTCGGCCTGTTTGCCTGGTGGCTGTTCGCCGTCGACGGCGCCGAGCGTGCCGTATTGCGCGGCATGGCGTCGTCGATCTTTATCGCCGTCGCGATCTACGCCGTTACGTTCCCCATGCTGCCGTCGCTGTTTCCGAGCCAATTGGTGGCGCGGGAGGTGCACACCAAAGGCTGCGTCCATCCGCAATTGGCCTCGACCTACAATTACCAGGAGCCCAGCCTGGTCTTCCTGCTCGGCACGGAAACCAGATTTACCGACGGACCGGGTGCAGCCGAGTTCCTTCATGAGGGTCCGTGCCGCTTTGCGCTGATCGATGCGCGCAGCGAACGGGCGTTCGTTCAGCGCGCCAATGCGCTCAACGTGCGCTTCACTCTCGGCAACAGGATCGACGGCTTCAACATCAGCAACGGAAAGCGCTTCTCGATGGCCGTCTTCCACTCGGCTGCGCCATGAGCATGGGCGTTGTCAAAAGAGATGAGAGCGCTTGGGTGAGCGTACCGCGACGTTGTGTTGCGAATGTCGTCGCTTCGTTCCGCCGCCTCGCGCGGCCGATCGACTGGCGCAAGGCATTCCCGTGGATCGAGGAGCCGAAACCCGTTCTGATCGGTGCCGTCACCGTGATTGTCGGTCTGCTCGTGGTGATGAGCCTGATCGACGCCGGCGTTGCCCGCGGGGCACAGCGTCTGCCGGCCTGGCTGCTCGACTTATTCAATTTCCTGACGGACTTCGGCAAGGGCGCCTGGGTACTGTGGCCGCTGGGGCTGCTCTATCTGGCGCTCGCCGCGTTGCCGCGCCTATCGACGTCGATGTTGCAGGCTGTCTTCGCCGCAGTGATGGTGCGCGTTGGCTTCTTGTTCGCGGCAGTCGGACTGACGGGACTGGTCGCCAGCCTTGTCAAGAACATGATCGGCCGGGCCCGCCCAGGTGTCGGCGGCGTTGTCGATCCTTTCCTCTTCGATCCGTTCCATTGGGCGCCGTCTTTCGCCAGCCTGCCGTCAGGGCATGGAACGACGGCTTTCGCCGCGCTGGCGGCGTTCGGCACACTGTTCCCACGCGCCCGGACCGCGTTTCTCATTTACGGCATCGTCATCGCCATGAGCCGTGTCGCGATCGGCGCCCACTATGTCAGCGACGTGATGGCCGGCGCGGTCTTTGGCATTGTCGGCGTCATGATGGTGCGCCGCTGGTTCGCGGCGCTGCATCTCGGCTTTGCCATCGGCCCGGACGGGCGCATCGTGCAGTATCCGGGGCCGTCGGTACGCCGGATCAAAGCAGTTGCCCGCGACCTGCTGGCTTAATAAAGAGCAGCGAGGCACTTCGGTCACTGAGCCGGTCTCGGCACCTGCCGGTGCCGGGAGACTAAAAATCAACCGTCAAATCAATTGGTTATGAGCGGCAAAGATGAGCAGCAGTGAGCCGGCCGTCACCGTGGTGGTCCCGGTCCGCAACGAGGCTGGCAATATCGCGCCGCTGGTCGCCGAGATTGCCACCGCGCTGGAGGGCCAGGAGCCGTTCGAGATCGTCTATGTCAATGACGGCTCGACCGACGGCACCGAGCCCGAGCTCCAGCGCCTGATGGCGCTTCATCCATTCCTGCGCCGCATCCGTCATCGGCAGTCCTGCGGCCAGTCGGCAGCGGTGCGCAGCGGCGTTTTCGCGGCGCGCGCCCCGGTCGTGGTCACGATCGACGGCGACGGTCAAAACGACCCGGCCTTCATACCGGCGTTGCTCAAGGTGCTGCGCGACGGCGCGCCGACCGTTGGTTTGGTTGCCGGCCAGAGGCTGAGCCGCAAGGGCGGCTTCAAGCGCTTTCAATCGCGCATCGCCAACGCTGTACGTGGCGCAGTGCTGCGCGACGGCACGCGCGACACCGGCTGCGGCCTCAAGGCGTTTCGCCGCGACGTCTATCTTCGCCTGCCGTATTTCGACGCGCTGCATCGCTTCATGCCGGCGCTGATCAAGCGCGAGGGGTTGAGTATCGGCTATGTTGACGTGGTCGACCGGCCGCGCGGTTCCGGCGTCTCGAATTACGGAATGTGGGATCGACTGTGGGTCGGCATTCTCGATCTCGCCGGCGTGTGGTGGCTGATCCGTCGCCGCAAGAGGATTCCGGACATCATCGAAGACTGATGCGGGCGTCGAGAAATTGTCATGACGGCTTCACGCCGTCGCCCGTGAAAGAGGGAAGCAATCCATGTTGATCGATATCTCGAGCGCCGTCGGCGGCTATTTGCATGATGTATTCGTCGGCAATGCCGACTGGGGTGTCATCATCGGCTATGTCGCGCAGTTTCTTTTCGCCATGCGCTTCGTGGTGCAATGGATCGCATCCGAGCGCGCTGGCAGGAGCGTGGTGCCGACCGCGTTCTGGGTGTTCTCGATCGGCGGCGGCTTCATGCTGCTCGGTTACGCGCTGTACCGGAAGGATCCGGTTTTCATCATCGGTCAGGCCTTTGGCGTCTTCGTCTATATTCGCAACCTGCAATTCGTCATGCGCGGTCGCGGCGAGGGTGCGGCGGCCTGAGCGGCGTGTCGCGCAGCCTTTCCGACGAAAGAATAATGGCATTCCCCGGATAGCGAATTTGTCGCAGCCGGCCTGCTTCTGCACGCGCGGGTTTGAGAAAAAATGATGCAATCGCCTGCTCCATAATGGGCAGGGCGGGTCCGCTTTGTGCAGCGCGAACGTGTTTAAACCCTTGACCTTGCGCCGCAATCGTTCTGTGATGCCGCCAGGAGCAAAGCTTGGGGGGTGGCTTTGGGACTGTAGTGGCTAATTGCGCGCCACAGTGTCCCTGATGAGGGGAATGCGAGCCAGCCCTCGATGTATCCCATCGATTCAAAACAATTCAACACGCATGAGTGAGGCTGCACGATGAAACGAGTTCTCAGTATTGTTGCCCTGACGGCCGCTGTTTTTGCCGTCCAGAGCGCTTCGGCGCAGACGCTGAAGCAGGTCAAGGACCGCGGCATTCTCAACTGCGGTTCCAACACAGGTCTCGCCGGTTTTGGCCTGCCTGATGCGCAGGGCAAGTGGACCGGCCTCGACGTCGACACCTGCCGCGCCGTTGCTGCCGCCGTGCTCGGCGACGCCAGCAAGGTCAAGTTCGTGCCGCTGTCGGCGAAGGACCGCTTCACCGCTCTGCAGTCGGGTGAAGTCGACGTGCTCGCCCGCAACACGACCTGGACCTCGTCGCGCGACACCCAGCTCGGCCTGAACTTCGCCGGCGTCAACTATTATGATGGCCAGGGCTTCATGGTCCGCAAGGCGCTCAAGGTGAACTCGGCGCTCGAACTCAACGAAGCATCGGTCTGCGTCCAGCAGGGCACGACCACCGAGCTCAACCTGGCCGACTACTTCCGCGCCAATAACATGAAGCTCAAGACCGTGACGTTCGCCAGCTCGGACGAGGCCATCAAGGCTTACGACTCCGGCCGCTGCGACGCGTTCACGACCGACGCCTCGGGCCTCTATGCCGAGCGTCTGCGCCTGGCCAATTCGGCCGATCACATCGTTCTGCCTGAGATCATCTCCAAGGAACCGCTCGGGCCGGCCGTGCGCCACGGCGACGACCAGTGGTTCGACGTCGTCAAGTGGACCTACTTCGCGATGCTGAACGCCGAAGAGCTCGGCATCACCTCGAAGAACGTCGACGAAATGCTGAAGTCGAACAGCCCCGACATCAAGCGTCTGCTCGGCACCGAAGGCAACTTCGGCGAGCAGCTCGGCCTGTCGAAGGACTGGGCCTACAAGATCGTCAAGCTGGTCGGCAATTACGGCGAAGTGTTCGATCGTAACGTCGGCGCCGGTTCGCCGCTCAAGATCGACCGCGGCCTCAACAAGCTGTGGACCAAGGGCGGCCTGCAGTACGCCCCGCCGGTCCGCTAAGCCGATCGCGCTCGGCGCGAGAGGGACCCAATACTGAGCCGCCGTGGACCGGGTCTCCGCGGCGGCTCAGAATAGGTGAGCCAGCGTTGCGGTTGCGGCAGTCTTTGAGGGAAGACTGCGGCGGCGAAAAGGCCGGAGACGCGGGCGAATAAACGGGCGGCGTGAAAAGCCCGGATGAGGGGTAGATGTCGACTGAGTTGAAAGCGGGGTCGCCCCCCGCCAGCGTGCCTTTTTACAACGACCCGAAGGTACGGAGCATTGTCTATCAGGTTGCTCTGTGCCTGATCGTCGCCGGACTGGTTTACGGCGCCGCGTCCAATGCGGTCGAGAACCTCCAGCGCGCCCGCATCGCGTCCGGCTTCGGCTTCTGGGATAACACCGCCGGCTTCGACATCAGCCAGACGCTGATCTCCTATTCCAACACGTCGACCTATGGCCGTGCCTTCTGGGTCGGCCTGCTCAATACGCTGCTGGTCGCCGGCCTCGGCATTATTTTCGCAACCATCCTCGGCTTCATCGTCGGCATTGCGCGGCTGTCGAAGAACTGGCTCGTCAACAAGGCGGCCACCGCCTATGTCGAGATCATCCGCAACCTGCCGCTGCTGCTGCAGCTGCTGTTCTGGTACAACGCCGTGCTCAAGGCGCTGCCGGATCTGCGCGAGAGCGTGAAAATTCCCGGCGGCATCTTTCTCAACAATCGCGGCCTGTTCCTGCCGGCGCCGGTGACGCAGCCCGGTTTCGGCTTCGTGGAAATCGTGTTCCTGCTCGGCATCGTCGGCTCGATCGCCTTCCACATCTGGGCCCGCAAGCGTCAGGAGAAGACCGGCCAGCAGGCGCCGGTGTTTCTGACTTCGCTCGGCCTGATCATCGGCCTGCCGCTGGTCGTGTACCTGATTGCCGGCATGCCGCTGTCGTTCGATTTTCCGCAGGCCGGCCGTTTCAATATAGCGGGCGGCCTTGAAGTGGTGCCCGAGTTCGCCGCCCTGTTGTTCGGCCTGTCGATCTACACGGCGGCCTTCATCGCCGAGGTGGTGCGCGCCGGCATCCTCGCGGTGTCGCACGGGCAGACCGAGGCCGCCTATTCGCTCGGGCTGAAGCCGGGGCCGACGCTGCGCCTCATCGTCGTGCCGCAGGCCATGCGTGTGATCATTCCGCCGCTGACCAGCCAGTATCTCAACCTGACCAAGAACTCCTCGCTCGCGGTGGCGATCGGCTATCCGGACCTGGTGCAGGTGTTCACCGGAACCGTGCTCAACCAGACCGGCCAGGCCGTCGAGGTCGTCGCCATTACCATGGCGGTCTATCTCACCATCAGTCTCGGGACGTCGTTCCTGATGAACATCTACAACAGCCGCATGAAGCTGGTGGAACGGTGAGGGGCGCGCCATGACGATGTCCGAAGGCGATCTCGCCGTTGCCCAGATCAATTTCGTGCGGAAGGACACGCTGCAGCCGCTGCCGCCGCCATCCTCGATGTCCGGGCCGGTCGGCTGGCTGCGCGAAAACCTGCTCTCGACGCCGTTCAACATCGCGCTGACGATCCTGATCGCGCTGTTCCTGGCGTGGATCATCCCGGACATGCTGCGGTTCCTGGTGTTCGACGCCGTCTGGTCGGGCGTCGACCGCGAGGCCTGCTTGATCACGGCCGAGCGGCCGGTCGTGGGCGCCTGCTGGCCCTTCGCCTTCGAGCGCCTGCCGTATTTCATCTACGGCTCCTATCCGATCGCGGAGCGATGGCGCGTCGACATATTCTTCGTGGTGCTGGCGGTGGCGATCGTTTGGTTGCTGTGGCTCAACGCGCCGCGCCGCGACCTCGGCCTCGTTTATTCCTTCATCGTGACGCCGGTGTTTTCCTACATTCTGCTCAGCGGCTGGCCGCTGATCGGGCTGGCCAAGGTCGACACCGTGCTGTGGGGTGGCGTTCTGGTCACGATCGTCGTGTCCGCGGTCGGCATCGTGTTCTCGCTGCCGATCGGCATCCTGCTGGCCCTCGGCCGCCAATCGAGAATGCCGGCGGTCAAGCTGTTCTCGGTGATGTTCATCGAATTCGTCCGCGGTGTGCCGCTCGTCACGGTGCTGTTCATGGCCAGCGTGATGCTGCCACTGTTCGTTCCGGAAAATATCTCGCCCGACAAGCTGCTGCGCGCGCTGATCGGTATCGCGATGTTTGCCTCCGCCTACATGGCCGAGGTGGTGCGAGCCGGTCTCGCCGCGATCCCGAAGGGCCAGTACGAGGGTGCGCAGGCGGTTGGCCTCGGCTACTGGCAGATGATGCGGCTGATCGTGCTGCCGCAGGCGCTCAAGATCACCATTCCCAACATCGTGAACACCTATATCGGCCTGTTCAAGGACACGACCCTGGTGTTCATCGTCGGCATCTTCGATCTGTTGCGCACCATCGAGGTGTCGCGCATCGACCCGAAATGGGCGGCGCCGTCCACGTCGCCGACCGGCTACGTGGTGGCGGCGATCTTCTATCTGATCTGCTGCTACGGCATGTCGCGCTATGCGCAGGCGACCGAAAAACGTCTGGCCAAGGCGGAGCGGCGCTGACGAACTGACGGTGCGAGGGCTTGGAGCCTTCGCGGCGAAGCGGAAACGACGAACTGGACTGTCAAAGAGGTGCCGTGATGGCGGAGACCGCGCTCAAGATCAAGCCGACGCAATTGACCAGCCCGATTGCGGTCGAGATCATCGGCATGAACAAGTGGTATGGCGACTTTCATGTGCTGCGCGACATCAACCTGCGGGTCAAAGGTGGCGAACGCATCGTGATCTGCGGGCCATCGGGTTCGGGTAAATCGACCATGATCCGCTGCATCAACCATCTGGAAGAGCACCAGCAGGGCCAGATCATTGTCGACGGTGTCGAACTGACCCAGGACCTCAAGAAGATCGACGAGGTGCGGCGCGAAGTTGGCATGGTGTTCCAGCACTTCAATCTGTTTCCGCATCTGACCATTCTCGAGAACTGCACGCTGGCGCCGATCTGGGTGCGCAAGATGCCCAAGCGCGAGGCGGAAGAGATAGCCATGCACTATCTCAAACGCGTGAAAATCCCGGAGCAGGCCCACAAGTATCCGGGCCAGTTGTCCGGCGGCCAGCAGCAGCGCGTCGCCATCGCCCGCGCGCTCTGCATGAACCCGAAGATCATGCTGTTCGACGAGCCGACCTCGGCGCTCGATCCGGAAATGGTCAAGGAAGTGCTCGACACCATGGTCACGCTGGCCGAGGAGGGCATGACCATGTTGTGCGTGACCCACGAAATGGGCTTTGCCCGCCAGGTCGCCGACCGCGTCATCTTCATGGATGCCGGTCAGATCGTGGAAATGAACACGCCGAACGAGTTCTTCTCGAACCCGCAGCACGAGCGCACCAAGCTGTTCCTCAGCCAGATCTTGCACTGAGGCGGGTGGATTGTAGCCCGGATGAGCGCAGCGAAATCCGGGAACGGTTTCCCGGGTTTCGCTTCGCTTCACCCGGGCTACGAGCTCAATCCTTCTCCACCGGCAGATCCGGCCGCGCACCCCACTCCGACCAGGAGCCGTCATAGACCGGAGGCAGCTTCTTGCCGATGGCGTCGAGCCCCAGCGCAAGGATGACGGCGGAAACGCCGGAGCCGCAGGTGGTGATGATCGGCTTGTCGGTGTCGACGCCGGCTTTCGCGAACGCCGCCTTGATCTTGTCGGGCGCGGCCAGCCGCCCGTCCTCGATCAATTCGCTCGATGGTACGTTGAACGCACCGGGCATGTGGCCGGGACGCAGGCCCGGCCGCGGCTCGGGATCGCGGCCGGCGAAGCGGCCGGCTGGCCGGGCATCGACCACTTGGACGTCCTCGCCGTTGAGCGCCATCGACACATCGTCAGTCATAGCCACGGCGCCGGTCGCCATCTCGGCGTTGAACGTCTTCGGCTTCGGCTTGGCTTCGCCAGTTTCGAGCGGGCGGCTTTCGGCCTTCCAGGCCGGTAAGCCGCCGTCAAGAATGTAGACCTTCTTGGCGCCGAAGGTGCGGAAGCTCCACCACACGCGCGGCGCCGAGAACAGGCCGAGCCCGTCATAGACGACAATCGTGTCGGTCTCGGCGATGCCGAGCTTGCCGACGGCCTCGGCGAACTGTGCCGGCCCCGGCATCATGTGCGGCAGGTCGGTCGAGTGATCGGCGATCTCGTTGATGTCGAAGAACACAGCGCCGGGGATGTGACCGGCCAGAAATTCGGCGCGGCCGTCGCGCTTTTGCGTCGACAGGAAGTACGAGCCATCGACTACGGCGACATCCGGCTTGCCGAGTTGTCCGGCAAGCCATTCGGTGGATTTAAGCCATTTGCTGTGCAGGGAGCCGGTCATGAGGATCCTTTGTTGTCGCTGTTAATGCGGCTTATTTGGATAAAGTTCCGGCGCGCGGCTTCTGTCGTCAGCCAAGCGCGATGCGCACGCGGCGGTTTTGCTTTCCCTTCTTCTCGATGCCGGTGACGGCGACGGTGCCGATTTCACCGATGCGGCGAACATGCGTGCCGCCACAAGGCTGCAGGTCGAGGTTCTGAATTTCGATCAGGCGCACGCGTCCAGTGCCGATCGGCGGGCGCACCGACATGGATTTGACAAGGCCAGGATTGGCCTCGAGTTCGGCGTCGCTGATCCAGCGACTCGAAACTGCGGCATCGCTCGCAATCATCTCGGCGATCTTGGCCGCGATGGCGTCCTTGTCGAGGCCGGCCTCAGGAATGTCGAAGTCGGCCCGGCCGTCGGCGTTGCCGACCGAGGCGCCGGTGATCGGATAGGGCAGGACGACCGAAAGAAGGTGCAGCGCGGTATGAATTTTCATGCGCCCGTAGCGCGGCTCCCAGTCGATCGCGGCGCGCACGACATCGCCGACCCGTACCGCCGCGGCGGCCTCCGCCGGTACATGCGCGATCTCGGTTTTCTGCGTATCGGTGTAAACCGCATTGGCGATGGCCACTGGCGCTCCATCAGGCAAGGTGAGCCTGCCGGTGTCGCCGGGCTGGCCGCCGGAGTTGGCGTAGAATACCGTACGGTCGAGCACGATGCCGCCTTGCTCGGTGATGGCGACGACGGTTGCCTCGCAATCCTTCAGGTAGGAATCCTCGCGAAACAGGCAGTCGGTCGGCATTACACCCTCGCGCAAATTCTCAAACGAATGGCGGCTTGATGTCGGTCTTGCGCGTCAGCCAGTTCGGCACCGGCAGATTTTTGGAGCGCAGGAATTCTGGATTGAATAGCTTGGACTGATAGCGTCCGCCACCGTCGCACAATACGGTGACGATGGTGTGGCCCGGACCCATGTCCTTCGCCAGCCTGATGGCGCCGGCGATATTGACGCCGGTCGAACCGCCGACGCATAGGCCTTCGTGCTCGAGCAGATCGAACACTGCCGGGATCGCTTCGTCATCGGGAATGAGATAGGCCTTATCCACCTTCATCTGTTCGACGATGGCAGTGACGCGCGCCAGGCCGATGCCTTCGGTGATCGAGCCGCCTTCAGTGACCGTTGGCTTGCCGTCCTTGAAGTAATGATACATCGCCGCGCCGCGCGGATCGGCGACGCCGATGGTCACGTTTGGCTTCTTCTCTTTCAGATACATCGAGACGCCCGCGAGCGTGCCGCCTGAGCCGACCGAGCAGATGAAGCCGTCGACTTTGCCCGCCGTGTCGTCCCAGATTTCCGGGCCGGTCGAGACGTAATGCGCCTTGCTGTTGTCGAGGTTGTTCCACTGGTCGGCGAATATGACGCCGTTCTTCTCGGTCTTCTTCAGCTCCTCGGCGAGGCGCCGGCCGACATGCTGGTAGTTGTTCGGATTGGCATAAGGCAGGGCGGGCACTTCGATGAGTTCGGCGCCGGCGAGCCGCAACATGTCTTTCTTTTCCTGGCTCTGTGTCTCCGGAATGACGATGAGCGTGCGATAGCCGAGCGCGGCCGCGACCACGGCAAGGCCGATACCGGTGTTGCCGGCGGTCGATTCAACGACCAGGCCGCCGGGGCGCAACTCGCCGCGCTTTTCCGCCTCCAGGATCATCTGTCGGCCGGCCCGATCCTTCACCGAGCCGCCCGGATTCATGAACTCGGCTTTACCAAGGATCTCGCAGCCGGTGGCCTCCGAGGCGCGGCGAAGGCGGATGAGGGGCGTATGGCCGATGGCGTCGACGATGCCGTTACGAATTTGCATTCTCATTCCAAGGGTTGGCGAAGCGGCGGTGAGCCTAGTGGAGGCATCCCACAGCGACAAGACGGGCCGGTCGGAGAGACGATTTTTGCCGTTTCGCGACGATTTTTGGTGTGAATGGCCTGTGCTGCCCGGCTGCGAGGTAAAAACGAAACTTCCTGGCAAGGGGTTCGAAACCATGTTTGCGCTTCGCCACACTTTTCAACCGGCGTTCACCAGTTTTTTCCTCAGGAAACGGTACTTGTGGGAGGGGCCCTGAAAAAGAGCTGACGGCCCCGCGTGAGTACGGGGCGCCGCCGCCGATGAATCTCGACGTCAATACGCTGTTTCTGGTCACGATCTATGTGGAAGCGATCCTCGGATTGCTTCTGCTGTTCGCTTGGGCCCAGAACATGGCGATCCGCGCTGTCGCCTGGTGGGGCTTCGCCCATCTGATCCGCGCTGCGTCCATCGTTCTGTTCGGCATGTACGGATCCTGGCCGGACATTATCACCATCGATCTGGCCAACGCACTCCTGTTCACCGCCTTCGCCGTCACCTGGACCGGCGCCCGGGTGTTCGATGGCCGGCCGGTCGAACCGGTGTATCTCATCACCGGCGCGGTACTGTGGCTGCTTGTCTGCCGCCTGCCGGTGCTGACCGACGCGATCGAAGTACGCGCGCTCGTCGCATCCGGCATCATCACCGGCTATACTTGGTTGACGGCGTGGGAGTTCTGGCGCGGCCGCAAGGAACAACTGGTTTCGCGCTGGCCGGCCATTTTCATGCTATTCGCGCATGGCGCGCTGTTCCTGCTGCGCACGCCGCTGGTCGCGATGCTGCCGTTCGCCATGACCTCCGACAAGATGTTCGGCAGCGTATGGCTGACCGTTCTGAGTTTCGAGGCGTTGCTGTTCACAATCTCCATCGCCTTTATCTTGCTGGCGATGGCCAAGGAGCGCACCGAACTGCGCCACCGTACCGCGGCCATGGTCGATCCGTTGACCGGGATCGCCAACCGCCGTGCCTTCCTGCATGACGCCGCCGAGATGGCCAAGCGCCATATCGCCGATCCGCGTCCGACGGCGGTCATGCTGGTCGATCTCGATCACTTCAAGTCGATCAACGACCGCTTCGGCCACGCCATTGGCGACCGGGTGCTGGAGGTGTTCACCGCAGCGGCGTCGGAAACTATACGTCCGAGCGACCTGATCGGCCGCATCGGCGGTGAGGAATTCGCAGCCGTGCTGCACGACATCAAATCGGTCGAGGCGGTGGCGGTGGCCGAACGCATGCGCGAAACCTTCGCCCACGTCGCGCAGGCTGTGGATGGCCGGCCCGTCAACGCCACCGTGAGCATCGGCATCGTGCACTGCGACAGCGATGTGCTCGATGTCGCCGAGCTGTTGTCGCAAGCCGACCAGGCGCTCTATTTCGCCAAGGAGAACGGCCGCAACCGTGTCGAGGTCGCGTCTCTGGAACTGATGCTCAGGCGTGGTGACGACGCCATGGGGCCGCTGACCGGGGCGGACGCGGTTCAGGCCAGCGCCGCCTAGTTGCCGCGTTCATAGCCGCATTGCGCCCGACCGGTGGGCATGAGCCGTTGCCCACCGTTGCAATTCGTCGCGCGACGCCGCATAGCCTTGTCCTCAACGACGACATCGAAAGGGCAGGCACGTTCCATGAAGCGCAGCACCGACCGCATTCTCACGACCCATGTCGGCAGTCTGATCCGGCCGCCTGAGTTGCAGGAGTTCCTGCGCGCGGTGCAGGGCGGCAAGCCCTATGACGAAAAGGCCTACCAGCAGTGCCTCACCGACAGCGTCGCCGCGGTTGTGAAGCAGCAGGCCGACACCGGCATTGATGTGCCGAGCGACGGTGAATTCGGCAAGTCCATCTCCTGGGCGCAATACGCGCTGACTCGGCTGTCTGGCTTCGAACGGCGTCCGATCAAGGAAGACAAGGCCAACCCGTTCAAGCGCGGCGCCGACCGCACGCGCTTTGCCGACTTCTACGCTGAACTCGACGCCAAGGAGGCGGTGTCGACGACGACCGAGGCCATTTGCACCGGGCCGATCTCTTACACCGGCCTTGCCGAACTCAATCGCGACATCGCCAACTTCAAAGCCGCGCTCGGCAAGGTCAACGTGGCCGAGGGCTTCCTGCCGGTCGCCGCGCCGGCCAGCGTCATTCCGGACCGCAAGAACGAGTTCTACAAGACCGACGAGGAATTGCAGGCCGCCATCGCCGGTGCCATGCGCACCGAGTACAAGGCGATCATCGACGCCGGCCTGGTCGTGCAGCTCGACGATGCGCGCTCCGCCGTTACCTATGACCGCATGGTGCCCCCTAGCACGTTCGACGATTACAGGCGCTGGCTGGAAAAGCAGATCGAGATCATGAACGAGGCGGTCAAGGGCTTGCCGGCCGAGCAGATCCGCTACCACGTCTGCTGGGGTTCGTGGCCGGGCCCGCACGTCTCCGACGTGCCGCTCAAGGACATTGTCGATATCATTCTCAAGGCCAAGGTCGGCGCTTTCGTCATCGAGGGCGCCAATCCGCGCCACGAGCACGAATGGAAGGTGTGGAAGAACGCCAGGCTCGACGGCCGCGTGTTCATCCCCGGCGTCATCAGCCACGCCACCAATGTGGTCGAGCATCCCGAACTGGTGGCCGAGCGCATCGTGCGGCTCGCCAATTTGGTCGGCCGCGAGAACGTCATCGGCGGCACCGACTGCGGCTTCGCGCAGGGCCCGTTCTACCGCCGTGTCCATCCGAGCGTGATGTGGGCCAAGCTGGAAGCGCTGGTGGCCGGCGCGCGGCTGGCGACGCAGGAGCTGTGGGGCAAGGCGGCGGCTTAGCCCTTCGTCTTCGCGTCCGCTTCCTTCGCCAGCGCGACAAGCCTGTCCGCGACCTTCACCGGATAATCATGGCCCGGCTGCAATTGCCGCAGCGGCTCGGGCAGGCGGGCGAGGTCACGCGCGGCGCGCTCGCGGATTTGCGACAAGGTCGGCGCCGGCTTGAGCCGCTCGCCGCCGCGCATGACGGGCTCGATCAGCGGCTCACCCGCTTGCGTGTCGGTTTCCAGCGACAGCACGTCGCCGCTCATGCGGCCGTCGCCGCCATAGGACCGCCAGACCTGCTTGCGGCCCGGCCAGGTCTGCTTGCCCTCGGACAGTTTGCGCTTCGGCGTGCCCTTGTATTCCTGCAGCTTGTAGGCGCAGTCGAGCGACGGCGCGTCGATCGAGGCGTCGAGATTGACCCCGATGCCGAAGCCGTCGATCGGCGCGCGCTCCTGCATCATGCCTTGCAGCACATCCTCGTTGATGCCGCCGCTGACCAGGATGATGACATCCTTCAAGCCCCCATCGTCGAGAATGCCGCGCACCTTGCGCGCCGAGGCGATCAGGTCGCCGGAGTCGATGCGCACGCCGCGAATGACAATGCCGTCGGCTTTCAGCCGCGGCGCCAGTTCAACGACTTTGCGCGCGCCAGCCTCGGTGTCGTAGGTGTCGACGAGGAAGATCACGTCGTTCGGCCGCGCCCGCGCGAAGGTCTCGAACGCCGTGAGTTCGTCGTCATGCACCTGGATGTAGGAATGCGCCATGGTGCCCACCACCGGGATACCATAGCGCTGGCCGGCCACCACATTGGCGGCGCCGGCAAAGCCGGCGATATAGCTGGCACGCGCCGAATAGAGCCCGGCCTCGGCGCCGTGCGCGGTGCGCAGGCCGAAGTCGGACAGGATCTTGCCAGGCGCGGCCAGCACCATGCGTGCCGCCTTGGACGCGATCAAAGTCTGGAAATGCAGGATGTTGATCAGACGCGATTCGATGAGCTGCGCCTGCGGCAGGGGCGCGGTGATGCGGATGAGCGGCTCATTGGGGAAGCACACCGAGCCTTCCGGAATGGCCTGGACGTCGCCGGTGAAGCGGAAGCCCTTGAGATAGTCGAGGAAGTTGTCGCGGAAGCGGCCGGTGCCCTTGAGCCAGTCGATGTCGCTTGGCGTAAAGCGCAGCGTTTCGATGTAATCGAGCGCATCCTCGAGCCCGGCCGCGAGCAGGAAGCCGCGCCGCGCCGGCAGGCGCCGCACGAAGAATTCGAACACGGCTTGCCCGGTCTCGCCCTTGTCCAGATAGGCCTGGACCATGTTAAGTTCGTAAAGGTCGGTGGTCAGGGCGCTGACCGGCGGTGCGGCGGATGAAGAGGCTGTCATCGAAATTTCACGCTGCGAAGTGCTGAATTCATTTCAAGCGGCTGCGGACCTTTGCACAAAACATGAGCGGCTGCGACAACGCGCCCGGTTCCGTGTGCAATGAATTGTTAACCACAAAACGGCTAATAACCCATAAGCATCAACAGGACTAGGGACGCCATGCTGGGTCTCGGGCGCGCGCGTAAGGTCGCTAAGGCCGAGGCCGTCGCTCCGGCCCCGGCGGCCGAGGAGCCGAAACCGGGCGGGCGCCGGCAGTTCTGTCGCGTCCTGCGCTTCGATCACTTCAGCGAGGCCGTCCTGAGCGGAGCCGATCTGTCGATTGACGGCGGCGAGCCGTCGTTGGTGCTTGGCTTCGTCTCGCCGCATCTCGACTTCCACAGCGTCGCGCGGGCGATCAAGGCGCGCCTGCCGCAGGGCACACCGTTCATCGCGGTCTCGACCGCCGGCGAGCTGTCGTCGAGCCCGGACAGCGGCGGCGCGCTTTATTGTGCCGCGCCGGCCACCTGGTCGACCGTGGTCCTGCAACTGTTCTCGCGCGAGCTGATCGCCGACGTCTCGCTGCACACCGTGCCGCTGCATTGCGAGGATATCCGCTCGGGCCGGGTGACCCTGAGCAATGACGAGCGCATCGAGGCGATCCGCCGCGCGCTTGTCCGGGTTCAACCGTCTTTTGATTTGCGTGTTCACGACACGCTGGCGCTCACCTTCATCGACGGACTCTCGGCCAGCGAAAGCTTCCTGATGGAAGCGGTCTATCGCGACGACCGCTTTCCCTGCCTGTTCGTCGGCGGCTCCGCCGGCGGCAAGCTCGACTTCCGCAACACCTATATTTTCGACGGCTCCGTCACGGTGGAGAATTCCGCGGTCATCGCCTTCATCCGAATGGCGAAGGACAAGCGCTTCGGCGTATTCAAGACGCACAATTTCACCAAGCTGCCGGTAAGCTATCTGGTGTGCAAGTCCGACATGATCGGCCGCACCGTGTCGCAGGTGGCCGAGACCGATCAGTTCGAGCCGTCGAATGTCGTCGATGTGCTGGCGCGCCACTTCGGCTGTGAGCGCGCGCAGCTTCCCGACCGGCTGAAGGACTATGCGTTCGGCATCGAGATCGAAGGCGAAATCTTCGTTCGCGCGGTGTCGAATATCGACATCGACAAGGGCAAGATCGGATTCTACTGCGATATCGCGCCGGGCGACCGGCTGCATCTCTTGCACGCCGACAATTTCGTGCAGAAGACCGACGCTGATTTCGCAAGCTTCCTGTCCGGCAAGCCGAAGCCGCTCGGGGCCATTCTCAACGACTGCATTTGCCGCCGGCTGTGCAATCCGGGCGAGCTTTCGCAGCTCTCGACCTTCGCACAGGTGCCGTCGGCCGGCTTTTCGACCTTCGGCGAGTTGCTCGGCATCAACATCAACCAGACCTTGTGCGCCGTCTTGTTCTTCGACGTGGCCGACGGCGCGCCGTTCCGCGACCGCTATGTCGACGACTTCATCGTCCATTACGGTCGCTTCAAGAGCTATTTCCTGCATCGGCGCCTCGCGCTTGCCGATTTTCAGGCCCGCTCGCGCCAGCGCCTCATCGATATCTTCCGCAACGAGCTCAAGTCGTCTGACGATCTGGCCCTGCGCATGGACCGGCTGATCGAGAAGGTCGGGCACCTGTCGTCGTCGATGAAAGCGACGCAGAGCCAGCTTCAGCAGGGCCTGAATTCGACGGTCGATCACGATGCCGTGCAGCAGGGGCTGATGAGCGACTTCGAAAAGCTCGATCATGTCGGCCGCTCCATCGAGCGCATCCTGCGCGTGATCGGCGGCATCGCCAAGCAGACCAACATGCTCTCGCTCAACGCCACCATCGAGGCGGCGCGTGCGGGCGACGCCGGACGTGGCTTTGCCGTGGTGGCGCAGGAAGTGCGCAAGCTTGCCAACGACACCCGCAACGCCATCGAGAACAACGAGGTCGCCGGCGGCGATCACCAGGATGCGCCGGCACTGATGCGCTCGGCGGTGCAGTCGCTCGGCAAGCATGTCGAACTGGTGACGCAATCGCTGGAGACCTCGCGCCGTACCTCCGGCGTCATCGAGACCGAGATCCAGCGCATGTTCGACGAATCCCAGGCGAGCTTCAACGCGCTCGCCGAGGAGCTGGCGCGCTTCCGCTCGGAGCGCTCGCGCGCCGCGCAGTTCTCGGCCATCGCCGATGAACTGGAGCGGTTGCAGAGCGTGGGCTAATCGGTAACAAAGCGCGGCAGGGTGACGCTGACGCCGGTGCCGCCGCCGGGACGATCCTCGATCGCCACCTTGCCGCCGAGGCTTTCGACGATCTGCCTGACGATGGTGAGGCCAAGGCCGGCGCCGCCTTTCTCACGGTTGCGCGAGGCTTCCAGGCGGTAGAACGGCTCGAACACGCGTTCGCGCTCCGACGCGGGAATGCCGGGGCCGCGATCCTCGACCCACAGGGTGACGTTCTGCGGACCGGCGTTGAGCGCCACTTCGGCGCCGCCGCCATAGGCCGCGGCGTTGTTGACCAGATTGGCGACGACCCGCGCCAGTCCGGCGGCGGTGCCGCGGACCTGGAGCGGGCCGGTGTCGCCGCTGAAGCTCACGTTGCGTCCCTGTGCGCGCAGCGTTTCGCACTCGCGCCGGACAATCGCGGCTAGGTCGATTGGCTCGGGCGGGGCGCCGGCGAAGGAGGCGCGCGCGAAGGCGAGCGCATCGTCCATCAGCGCCTGCATGTCGTCGAGATCGGTCTCGGCCTTGCGGCGCTGCTCGCTGTCCGGCAGCAGTTCGAGGCGCAGGCGCAGCCGCGTCACATAGGTGCGCAGGTCGTGGCTGATGGCGCCGAGCACGATAGTGCGGTTGCGCACCAGGTCGGCGATGCGAACCTGCATCGCGTTGACGGCGCGGGTCAGGCTGCGCAGGTCGGGCGCGCCGCGCTCGGCCACCGGCTGCGGTTCGATGTCGGCGCCGAAGCGCGACACCGCGGCGGTGAGTTCGGACAGCGGCCGGGTCTCGCGCCGCACCGCGATGATGGCGATCAGCGCCACCACGAAACCGAAGATGCTGGCGAGCAGGCCGGCCGGAATGCCGAGGACGCGCAGGGTCATTTCGCCGCCGGCTTCGACCTCGAGCACGCTGCCATCCGTCAATCCGACGATGGCGCGCACGCGGGCGCCGACGAGGTCGCGCAGCCGGGTCACCTTCTGGGTGCCACGTTCGGAATTCGTCACCAGCGATAACGCCACGAGACGGCTGTCGGGTGGCCCGATCAGCGCCCGCAGGCGCTGTTCGCGGTCCGACAGCAGCAGGGCGCTGCGGTCGAAATCAGTCGGCGGCTGGGGATGGATCTCGGCGGAGAAACGGGCGTTGCTGACGGCGCGCAGCACGAGATCGCGATCCGCCGCCGGTACGCGCTCGAGCGCCTGGGTCAGCGCCGCAATCTGGGCGAGGAGCGGGGTCTCCGAGAATTGGCCGGCACTGCGTCGGTATTCGGCGATGAACACGCCCGCCATCAGCACCTGCACCAGAACGATGGCGCCAACGATGATGAGGACGAGGCGGCTGGCGATGCGAATGCGGCCCATGATGCTTACGGTCAAACCGGCGCGACGTCGGAGGTGAAGAGATAGCCGCCGTTACGCACGGTCTTGATGATCTGGGCTGCCTGTTCGTCGGCGCCGCTCAGCTTGCGGCGCAGCCGGCTGATCGAGACGTCGATGGTGCGGTCGAACGGATCGGCGCTGCGGCCGCGTGTCCAGTCGAGCAGCTGGTCGCGCGACAATACGCGCTTGGGCCGTTCGAGGAAGCAGGCCAGCAGTTCGAACTCCGCTGCTGTGAGGTCGATCGCCATGCCATCGAAAGCGAGGCTGCGGGCGTCGAGGTCGGCGATGAACTTGTCGAATGTGACGCGGCGTGACGGCGTCGTCGTCGCGGTCGGACGGTCGGCACGGCGCAGCACGGCGCGGATACGCGCCAGGAGTTCGCGCGGGTTGAACGGCTTCGGCAGATAGTCGTCGGCGCCGAGTTCGAGGCCGACGATGCGGTCGATGTCATCGGACTTGGCGGTGAGCATCAGGATCGGCAGGTCGCTTCTCGCGCGCAGCCGGCGGCAGATCGACAGGCCGTCCTCGCCGGGCAGCATGAGGTCGAGCACGACGAGATCGGGACGTTGCGCGGCGAGCGCACGGTCCATCGCTACACCGTCTTCGGCGCAGATCGGGACATAGCCTTCGCGCTTGAGGAAATCGGCGAGCAGCGAGCGGATCTCGCGGTCGTCCTCGACGATCATGATGGTCTGGCCGGTCATGGACCGCACTTTATGAGGCCGGCGGCGGGCGGCAAGAGGGCGGCCGCCCGGGTTACAAAACGTTACAAGAAGGGCCTTCCCTGAAATCTTCGGGCAAAGCGCTGCGCGCAATGTCCTCCCCAGACGACGCGGCCGGTCGAACCGGCGGCCGATCGAAGGAGGACAGAAATGAAGCTGATGTTGGTTTCCGGGATCGTCGCCGCGACCTTGGGTCTCGCCGCCGTGACCGAGGCGAACGCCTGGACGCGCAGCGGCAGCGTCACCACCGCTCGCGGCACCTATACGGCGCATGCTTCCGGCAGCTGCGCCGGCGGCACCTGTACGCGGACCCGTTCCGTCACCGGACCGAACGGCAAGACCGTGACCCAGTCTGGCAGCGCAACGCGCACCGGGCCGCATCGCTATCGCTACACCCAGACGACCACCGGGCCCAATGGCGGTTCGGTGACGAGAAGCGGTCGTGTCGTGTCTTATCCGTACGGTCCCCACTACGGATATCACATCGTCTACTGACCGTGACGGCGCGGCCGCTCCGGGTCCCCCAACCAAGCCGGCGCGGCCGCGCATTCTCCATCAAATCAAAAGAAGGAGACGAACGATGCTCAAATCGCTTGTCCTCTCGGCGCCGGTCGCGGGTCTTCTGATGTCCGCCGCGAGCGCCATGCCGGTTACGAAGCCGGTCCCACCTCAGTCCGATGTCATCGCTGTCGCCGGCGGCTGCGGCGCCGGCTGGCATCGCGGGCCTTACGGCGTCTGCGTGCGTAACCGCGCGCCGTATTACTACGGGCCGTATGTCTATTACGCCCCGCCACCACCTCCACCGCCGCGCCGCTGCTGGTGGGTCACCCGTCCCTATGGTCAGGAAAGGATCTGTACATGGTAAAACTTGTTCGCGATGTAACGCTTGCCGCCAGCGCCGCTGCGGTTTTGACAATGGCGTTGTCGGCGCTCGTGCCGCCGGCCGCGGCCCAGTCGATGCCTCCCGAAGCGCTGCGGCAAGCCTGCGGCGGCGATGTCCGCAAGCTTTGCGCCGGCGTCAAACCGGGCGAGGGGCGCATCGTGCAATGTCTCGCCACCAAGCCCGATCAGGTTTCGCCGGCCTGCAAGAGCGCCCTGCAGCAGGCGCAGGCCATGAAGGCCAACGGCGCGAAGTGAGCGGCGATGAGTGCCCTTGTCGAATGGGGGCCTGACAAAATCATCCTGCCGCTCATCGCGGCAGGATTGATGCTCGTCGAGTATCTGTTTCACAAGGTCAATCATCTCGACCATCACGACGCGCGCGAGACGGCGGTGTCGCTGGTCATCGCCGCCGGCGGCAAGGTGATCGGATTCGTCACTGCCGGCGCGGTGCTGATCCCGGCCATGGCGGTCTATCAGCTGCGCCTGTTCGACATCGGGCTCGACAATGTCTGGGCCTGGATCGCGCTCTTCATCGTGGTGGACTTTTGCTACTACGTGCACCACGTGGCGATGCACAAGGTGCGCTGGTTCTGGGCCACGCATTCGGTGCATCACTCGCCGACACGGCTCAACCTGAGCGCGGCGGTGCGGCTCGGTTGGGGAGGGCACCTCACCGGCGGGTTCGTGTTCTATCTGCCGCCGATCGAGCTCGGTTTTTCGCCCGCGGCCGTATTCGGCATGCTGGGTCTCGGGCTGCTCTACCAGTTCTTCCTGCACCTCGCCCGGGCGCCGAATCTGGGGGTTCTGGAGTGGGTGCTGAACACGCCGCGGCATCATCAAGTCCACCATGCCTCGAATGAGGGCTGCCTCGACCGCAATTTCGGTGGGGTGCTGATCGTGTTCGACCTGCTGTTCGGCACCTTTGCCGGGGCGCCGCGGGATGAACCGCTGCGCTATGGGCTGGTCCATGCCGCGCCGGGTGCGAATCCGGTCGGGGTGCTGTTTGGCGTCTGGGCGGACATGCTGGGACAGGTCCGGCGCGCCAGGGGCCTGAGGCCGCGCCTGCGCGTCCTGCTCGGCGCGCCGGATTGAGGCGTCGCGTGAGCGAACGCCATCAAATCATTGATTTTATTGGAAAAGTGGCTCCCGAGGCTGGGATCGAACCAGCGACCATTCGATTAACAGTCGAATGCTCTACCGCTGAGCTACTCGGGAACAGGGCGTTTCCGCCTGACAGGGTGGGGCTATAACAAAGCCGCCCCGATTTGCAAGCCGGAACAAGCGCTGATCACGTCATGATCCGAAGGTCCGGCCGATTCATGACCGGACGTCAGAAGCCGGTCGATTCATGACCGAAGGTCAGGTTGTTGGAGGCCTCGCCCGGAATCGAACCGGGGTGCAAGGATTTGCAGTCCTCTGCGTAACCACTCCGCCACGAGGCCATCCGGAAGCGCGTACCGGTGAGGGTCAGCATCTCCGAAGGTCCGAGCCTATACAGGACGATAACGCGGTCGACAACGTCCGTATGACGGGTCCGGTCGGCTTGCCTTTTGGCCTTCCTTGCCGCACAAAAGCCGCCACTTTGGCCAGCGCGTTTTCGTTGCGCAAATAGGCCGTGCATCGAGGTTTGCGATGACCGATTTCGCCAGCGCGCGCCGTCACATGGTCGATGGCCAGATTCGTCCCGCCGATGTCACCGATCTGCGCATCACCACCGCGATGCTCGAGGTATCGCGCGAGAAATTTGTGCCCGAACAGTCCCGCGCGCTTGCCTATCTAGATATCGATCTGGGCCTTGGCGCCGCTGGTGCGGCGACGCGTTGCCTGATGAAACCGATGGTGCTGGCCAAGCTCATCCAGGCGCTCGACATCGAGTCCACCGACAAGGTTCTGATCGTCGGTGCGGCCACTGGATACTCGGCCGCGCTCATCGCCCGCATGGCCGGCGAGGTGGTGGCGCTCGAGCAGGACGAGGGGCTCGCGCGTATCGCGAAGGGCGCCCTGTCCGGTGTCGCCAATGTGGAGGTCGCCACCGGGCCGCTCGCCGCCGGATACGTCAGCGCCGCCCCTTACGATGCCATTCTGGTCGAGGGCGCCGTCGAGACCCTTCCCGACGCATTCCGTGCGCAGCTCAAGGAGGGCGGCCGACTCGTTTGCGTGATGGGCGCCGCGCCCGCTGGCGCCGCCATGGCGTACCGCCGCAGCGGTGCGGAACTTGGCGGTCGGCCGGTCTTCGACGCCAGTGCCGCTTTGCTGCCCGGTTTTGCGAAAGCAGCGGAATTCGCCTTTTAATTCCAAGCCGCTACAGAAGCGTGGCGAAAATGCCCCAGCCGCGCTGTATTCCACCCGGTTGGGGTGGGCCAGGGGTTTTCACTGATTGTTGCAGTGCCTATTGTTCCGGGACTTGTCTAAGGCACTGGGGACAAATCGTTTCGCGAGCAGGCAAGTTGAGCTGAATCGGGCAAGTATTGCGCCCGGTGTCGTGGCGGGTTGAGTCAACAATTTGGGTCTGGGAATGCGCGGTCGTCTTTTGGTTGGTTGGTCTGCCGGCGTGGCTTTGGCGATGCTGCCTGCTTTCGGCGCGCTACCGGCGCTTGCCGATACGCTGGAAGCGGCGCTGACCCAGACCTATGTCAACAACCCGACCCTCAACGCCCAGCGCGCGCTGGTACGCGCCACCGACGAAAACGTGCCGCAGGCGTTGTCCGGCTATCGTCCGCGCGTGTCGATCACTGCGACCGGCGGCGAGGTGTCGTCGAGCACGACGTCCAAGTCGACCGCGACCAATCCGGCCACTTATTCGACGCTGAGCGGTTACAACTCGCCGGTCTCCGTCGGCGCCACCATCTCGCAGACTCTGTTCAACGGCTTCCAGACTGCCAACCGCACCCGCCAGGCGGAAGCGCAGGTGCTGGCCGCGCGCGAAAATTTGCGGTCGACCGAGCAGAGCACGTTGCTCAACGCTGTCACCGCCTACATGAATCTCTTGCGCGACACCGCCATTCTCGACCTGCAGCGCCGCAACGTCGAAGTGCTGCAGGAGCAGCTGCGGCAGACGCGCGATCGTTTCAATGTCGGCGAAGTCACGCGCACCGACGTGGCACAATCCGAATCCAGTCTTGCCGCCGGCCGCTCGTCGGTGCTGACGGCCGAGTCGAATTACAAGACGTCGGCTGCCGTTTATCGCCAGGTGATCGGCGTCGATCCGGGCAAGCTGGCGGCGGCGTCTCCTGTCGATCGCTACTCGCCGACGTCTCTCGCGGCGGCGATTTCGACCGGCAGTGCAATTCACCCGTCGATCACCGCGGCGCAGTTCAACATCGATACCGCGCTGCAGGCGGTGAAGGTTGCCGAAGGCGCGTTGTATCCCACCGTCGGCGTGCAGGGCAGCTTCACCAAGAACTATCTGTCGAGCCAGTCGCTGTCGACGATGGAATCCTACAACGCTTCGGTGCTCGGAACCCTAACGGTCCCGGTCTATCAGGGCGGCTCGGAATACTCGCTCATCCGCCAGGCCAAGGAAACGCTCGGCCAGCGCCGTATCGAAATGGATACCGCGCGCGAGCAGGTGCGCCAGAGCGTCGTGCAGTCCTGGGGCCAGCTTGAAGCGGCCAAGGGCAATATCGAGGCGACACAGGCGCAGGTTCAGTCATCGGAAATTGCGCTCAACGGCGTGCGCGAAGAGGCGCGCGTGGGTCAGCGCACGACGCTCGATGTGCTGAACGCGCAGCAGGCTCTGGTGAATGCGCGCGTGTCGCTCGTGTCCGCGCAGCGCGACCGTGTCGTCGCCTCCTATGCGTTGCTGTCGGCCGTGGGCCGTCTGTCGGCTCAGGTGCTTGGCCTGCGCGCGCCGACCTATAACCCGAAGGTCCACTACGAGCAGGTGCGCGACAGCTGGGCCGGCGTGCGCACGCCCGACGGCCGCTGACGGTCCCCGCGCAGAGCGGAACATTGCGCTGCGAAGTGGCGCTTATGTCCACAGTTCATTGACCCGCCGGCCTTTTCCGGCTGCCGCGTATAGCCACCCTGTCGTATAAACTTAGGTGTGTGCCGATTCGCCGCCGCGACGCGTGGCGGCACGGGGTGTTGGCAGCGTGTCGTCTGTGGTGACGGCGTTCGGGGATAGCGAATGAATCAACCGGCCAAGGCTCAAGAGCCTTCGATGGAGGAAATCCTCGCCTCCATCCGGCGTATCATTGCCGACGAAGACACTGGCAAGGCCAAGCCTGCCGCCGCCGCGCCGCCGCCAAAGCCCGAGCCTGTTCCGCCGCCGGTCGCGGCGAAACCGGCGGCGCCGCCGCCACCACCGCCCAAACCGCCTGAGGCCGTCAACAACCAGGCCGACATCGACGCCATGCTGGCGGATGTGGATGTTGCTCCGGTTGCCAAGGTGGCGCCGCCGCCGCCGACCCCGGTGGCGCCGCCGGCTGCCGACGTCCTCGATCTGACCGAAGCGATGACGGCGCCGCCGCCGTCGCCCGGTTTCCGCACCATCGACGCTGCCTCCGACATCGTTTTCGCCGAAGGTAACTCCGAGCCGCCACCGGCCCCGCCGCGCATGCCGGCGCCGCCGCCGATGCTGGATCGCGGCCTGATGTCGAACGCGACGCAGGCGGCGGTCGATCACGCGTTCAGCTCGCTGGCCAATACCGTGCTCGGCAACAATGCCCGCACCCTGGAAGACCTGGTCAAGGAAATGCTGCGGCCGATGCTCAAAGGCTGGCTGGACGACAACCTGCCGGGACTGGTCGAGCGGATCGTGCGCGCCGAGATCGAGCGCGTCTCGCGCGGCGGTCGCTAGAGACCTTGCGCGGCGCGGTGCTTGAGCTGCCGCGATATCCATAGTCCGAGCCACAGCAGCATCGCCGCCGCGATGACGAAGGTCGGCACCGCGGTAAAGCGGTCGTAGATCAGCGCGAACACCGCAACGCCGGCGGTCTGGCCGAGATACAGCGCGGACGAAAAGATCGCGACGGCAGTGCCGCGCGCCTGCGGCGCCATCTGCGTGGCGTTCATCTGTAGCGTATTGTGCAGCATGTAGAAGCCGAGGCCGACGCCGGCGGTGGCGAGCGGCGCGAGGCCGTAAATCGGCGTTACCGCCAGCAGCAGGAACGAGCCGCACAGCAAGTAACCGCCGGTGCGCGACAGTCCGATCTGGCCGAGCCGAGGCACCAGCGCGCGGACCGACAGGCTGTAGACAAGCCCGCCGATGGCGAAGGCGGCAACGAACAGCCCGACCAAAGTGAACGAGACATCGAAGCGGCTGTGCAGATAGGCGCCGACATAGGTGAGCGCGCCGAACATCGCGGCGCTTTCGACGAAGGCGGCGAAGATCACGCGCCGCGCCCAGGGCGAACTCAGCACGATCCGGTAGCCCTCGACGAAGCCGGGGCCGCCTTTGCCGGATGCG
>Ga0180223_1000601_pt1 | contig 41665 bp, 39 predicted proteins | sample eDN5th30CKraftOP_FD_151337 | JGI IMG/M metagenome (GOLD analysis project Ga0180223, IMG submission 151337) | Enriched Organic Plus compost microbial communities from Emeryville, California, USA - eDNA 5th pass 30_C Kraft OP (version 2) (version 2) ... | reverse complement strand
CGGTGGCGGTTGCCGCCGCTGAACGCTTCGGCCGAGGCGCCACCGTTGCCGCCGTCCGCGAAGCCATTGCCGAGGCGCGTGGAGCCGGCGAGGTCGGCGATGCGGACGCTTTCGCCGCCGCCGCGACGGCCCGTCTGGAAAAGCAGGCCGAGCCCAATCTCAAGCCGGTCTTCAATCTCACCGGCACGGTGCTGCACACCAATCTCGGCCGAGCGCTGATCGCCGAGACGGCGGTCGAGGCCGCGACGATCGCCATGCGCAACGCCGTGGCGCTGGAATTCGATCTCGGTGGCGGCAAGCGCGGCGAACGCGACGAACTGGTGCGCGACCTCCTGTGTGAACTGACCGGTGCCGAAGACGCCACTATCGTCAACAACAACGCCGCCGCAGTGCTGCTCACGCTCAACACCTTCGCCAAGGGCAAGGAATCCATCGTCTCGCGCGGCGAGCTGATCGAAATCGGCGGCGCTTTCCGCATGCCCGACATCATGAGCCGGGCAGGAACCAAACTGGTCGAGATCGGGACCACCAACCGTACTCACATGAAGGATTATGTCGGTGCGCTCAACGACAAGTCCGGCCTCATCCTCAAGGTTCACACTTCGAACTACCGCATCGAGGGCTTCACCAAGGAAGTCAGCCCGCGCGAACTCGCCAAGCTCGCCCATGAGCACAAGGTGCCGCTGGTCAACGACCTCGGCTCCGGCACCCTGGTCGACCTCACCCGCTATGGCCTTAAGCACGAACCGACGGTGGCGGAAGCGATCGCCGAAGGCGCCGATCTTGTCACCTTCTCGGGCGACAAATTGCTCGGGGGCCCACAGACCGGCTTCATCGTCGGCCGCAAGGACCTGATCGCCAAGCTCAACAAGAACCCGATGAAGCGTGCGCTGCGCGTCGACAAGATCCGCCTCGCCATGATCGAGGCGACCTTGCGGCTCTATCGCGATCCGGACCGGCTGACGCAGACGCTGCCGACCTATCGCCTGCTGGCCCGGCCGGTGAAGGAGATGCAGGCCGTCGCCGCCCGCGTCGTGCCGGCGCTCAAGACCAGGCTCGGCGGCGGCTACAAGGTCGATACCGCGCCATGCTCAAGCCAGGTCGGCTCCGGCGCGATGCCAGTCGAAACGCTGCCGAGCCTCGCCGTCTCCATCGCGCCGGTCGCCAAGGGCGGCGGCCGGCTCAATGCCTTGTCCAATGCGCTGCGCAAGCTGCCGGTGCCGGTGGTCGGCCGCATCGAGAAGGACGCGCTGCTGTTCGACCTGCGCTGCCTCGAAGACGTCGATGGCTTCCTCGCCAATCTGGCGAAGCTGGAGGCGCCGTGATGGGCTGGTTCGGCGCGCGCAAACAACCCGAGCCGAACATTGCCGACCGCATGGCGGCCGCCTATGACGCTGCTGCGCGCGGTGACTACCAGACCGCCCTCGATATCTGGACTCCGCTCGCTCATGCTGGCGTCGCCCGCGCCGCCAACAATATCGGCGCCTGTTTCAATGAGGGCATGGGCGTCGAGCGCGACGTCAAGCTCGCCGAGCGCTGGCTGCGGGTCGCGGCTGAAGGCGGTGACGCCATCGGCCAGCGCAATCTCGCCACGCTGTATTTCAAGGGTGACGGCGTCGAGCAGGACAATGCCCGCGCCGCCGAACTGTATCGCGCCGCGGCCGAGCAGGGCGACGCCACTGCGCAAGATATGCTGAGCTGGATGCTGCTGGAAGGCGACACCATCGCCGGCGATGTCGTCGCCGCGCGCGAATGGGCGGAACGCGCTGCCGCGCAAGGTGTTGCCGCATCGATGACCCGCCTCGGCATGATCCATCACAATGCGCTCGGTGTGCCACGCGACGCTGATCTCGCCGTGCACTGGTGGCGCCAGGGCGCCGAACGCGGCGACGCCGACGGCCAGGCCATGCTCGGCGCGGCCTATCATCTCGGCTCCGGCGTGCCGCGCGATCCGGTCGCGGCAATGGTGTGGCTGCTGCGGGCGCGCAATGGCGGCAGCCCTCTGGCGGCGCGCTTCTTCGACGCCGTGCGCGCCACGTTGACGCCCGACGAGAAAGCCGAAGCCGAACGCCGTGCCTCCGAACCTCTGGAGGTGCCCGCATGATCGTCGGCACCGCCGGCCATATCGACCATGGCAAAACCTCGCTGGTGCGCGCGCTCACCGGCCGCGACACCGACCGCCTCAAGGAAGAGAAGGCGCGCGGCATCTCCATCGATCTCGGCTTTGCCTATCTGCCCGCGCCGGACGGCTCCGTGCTCGGCTTCATCGATGTGCCGGGCCATGAGAAGTTCGTCCACAACATGCTGGCCGGCGCCACCGGCATTGATTTCGTGCTCGTGGTGATCGCCGCCGATGACGGCGTCATGCCGCAGACCCGCGAACATCTCGCCATCGTCGATCTGCTCGGCATCGAGCGCGGCATCGTCGCGCTGACCAAAGCCGATCTCGTGACGCCCGAGCGCATCGCGGCGGTGACCACCGACATCCAGAACGCGCTGGCGACGACGTCGCTCGCCGGCATCGACATCCTGCCGGTCTCGACCGTAACGGGCGAGGGCGTCGAGCTGTTGCGCGACGTCCTGTTCGACGAAGCCGGGCGCGTCAAGGCGCGCTCCACCCAAGGCCGCTTCCGCCTCGCGGTCGACCGCTCCTTCACGTTGCAGGGCACCGGCACGGTCGTCACCGGCACGGTGCTGTCGGGCGCTGTGAATGTCGGCGACCATGTGCTGGTCAGCCCGGCCGGCCTCGAAGCCCGCGTGCGCTCGATCCATGCGCAGGACCGGCCGACGGAGCGCGGCCTTGCCGGCCAGCGCTGCGCGCTCAATCTTGCCGGTGACGGCATTACCAAGGACGCCATCGTCCGCGGCTCCATGGTGCTCGATCCGGCGCTGCACGCGCCGACCGACCGCATCGATGCCAGCTTCAAGCTGCTCGCCACCGAGACTCGCCCGGTCGCGCAGTGGACTCCCGTGCGCCTGCATCACGGCGCGTCCGACGTGGCCGCGCGCATCGTGCTGCTCGGCGACGAGGCCATCGCGCCCGGTACCGAGGCGCCGATCCAGCTCGTGCTCGATCATCCCATCGCCGCGGCTTCCGGCGACCGTTTTGTGCTTCGCGACACCACCGCACAACGCACCATCGGTGGCGGCAAGCTCCTCGATCTGCGCGCGCCGGCGCGCAAGCGCCGCACGCCCGAGCGTCTGGCGCAGCTTGCGGCCCATGCGCTCACCGATCCGCAGGCCGCGTTCGCCGCGCTGCTCGATCGGCCGCCTTATCACATCGACATTGCCGCCTTTGCCCGCGACCGCGCGCTGTCGGCGGACGATGCCGCAGCGCTGGTGAAGGCCTGCGATGCGCTCACCGTGCAGGCCGGCAATGCGACGCTGGCTCTGTCGGCGGCGCGCTGGCTCGGCCTCAAGCGCGCCGTGCTCGAGACGCTCACGAAATTTCACGGCGCCCATCCCGATCTGCCCGGCATCGGCCTCGAGCCGCTGCGCATGCAGATGCAGCCGCGCCTGCCGGCACCCGCTTTCATCGCCTTCCTCAATCAGTTGGTCAAAGCCGGCGAGGTCGCCCTCGACGGCGCCTGGGTCCGGCTCAAGGGCCACGAGGTCCGCCTGACACCCGAGGACGAAAAGGCCTGGCACGCCATCGCGCCGCTGATCGGCGGCGGCGAGCGCTTCCGGCCGCCGCGCGTGCGCGACATCGCCGGCCTGCTCGACATCCGCGAGCCGGACGTGCGGCGGTTGTTCAAGCTGCTTGGCCGCATGGGCAAGGTTGACGAGGTCGCGCATGACCACTTCTTCCTGCGCGCGACCGTCGCCGAGATGGTCGATATCATCGTCGATTGCGCGGCCAGGGCCGAGGGCGGCCAGTTCACCGCCGCGCAGTTCCGCGACCGTGTCGACAACGGCCGCAAGGTCGCGATCCAGATTCTCGAGTTTTTCGACCGCCATGGCGTCACCTTGCGCCGCGGCGATTTGCGGCGCATCAACAGGCACAGGCTTGATCTTTTTCGTCGCACTGGTGAACCGCCAGTCGACGCATCGAATAATGGAAGAGAATCGTCCCCGGTGGGGCGTCCGGACTTCAAATCCGGGAGGGGCCGCGAGCCGGTCCTTGGTGGGTTCGACTCCCTCTCTCTTCCGCCAGGTTCTATTTCGACAAAGTCGCCATCGGGCGGCGCCAACCCGCGCAACAGGAGAGCCGGATGACGCCAGCTCCGTCGTTCCTCGACATGCTGAAGGACGCTGCCGAAAATGCCGGCGCGGCCGAGGAGGCGCTGCGCTGCGAATTCGCCGAGCGCACCAAGCGTCTCGCCGATGATCGTGCCTTCGCTTATCGGCGCTACAATCTCGTCCGCGCGGTGGCCGAAGCGGTGGCGGGTGCCGAGAGCGAGGAGATTGCCGTTGCCGCTGGCAACGGCATTCTGCGCACCAAGCTCGGCTGGGATAGCGACAGCGAGGCCCGTACCGAAACCCTGTCGCGCTTTGCCGCCGTGTCGAAAGAGATGTTCGCGGCGCTGGCGCCGCCGGACGACGAGGCGCCGCCGCCGGACGTGCTCGCCACGCTCCGGGCATTCGAGGCGTGGTACGCGGAAACGCATCCGCAATCTTTCTGGGTGCTGTTCGAGCACTACATGCCGGAGACGCCGCTTGTCGACTTCTGACACCGTGACGACGTTCGAGCAGTGGCTCGCCGCGGAATTCGCCGCGACCGGCTCGTTCACGGCGCTCATCGTGCTGGTCGATATCTCGGAGATCAAGGTCAACCCACTGGTCTCGACCTATCTCAACATCATCGGCACCGAAGTGGACTGGGGCGAGATCACCGTGTTGTTCGCCGGCGCTGGCGTGTCGTGGAACGGCGCAGCGTTCTTTCCCGTCGTCGATATCCATGGCGGTCCGCTCGACAATCCGACGGCGCGGATCAAGCTGCGCGAACTCGAAGCGCGCCTCGGCGATGATCGTCTGGTGCTCAATGAAGGCGCGTTCTTCGACCAATGGGGCCGCAAGCTCAAGGTCGAGGAAGTGGACCTGCAATGAGCGGGGACCGCACGGCGGCGCGCCGGCTTCTCATCGTTTTGATGAACACCGATCCGCGCAATCCGGAGGAACTTGCCGCGCCGTTCTATTATGCCGCCGTCGCCGCCGCGATGGACTACGAGGTCGATCTGCTCTGCACGGCCACCGCCGGCAAGCTGATGTTCAAGGGCGTCGCCGAAGCCATCCGCATCAAGCCGGGCGAGGACAAGACCGTGCTCGACTGGATCAGGGAAGCGCACGATCAGGGCGTCCGTCTCTGGGCCTGTCCCGCCAATCTCGAACTGTTCGACAAGGACGACTCCGATCTCATCGCCGAATGCAGCGGCATGATGGGCGCCGCCGCCATGATCCAGACGGTCATGGAAGGCGAGGCCCGCGTGCTCGCGTTCTGAGCGCGTATCATGGCGCAGGTGCAGGGCTTCGAATTTCCGGAGGACCGGTTCTACGATGTCGAGAACCAGATTTGGTACATGCCGCTACCCGACGGCACGCTGCGCGCCGGCTTCACCGCCTGGGCGGTGAAGCTGATGGGCGAAGTGCTGGTGTTCACGCCCAAGCGCATCGGCCAGACGTTCGACAAGGACAAATGGTTCGCCATGGTCGAGGGCGGCAAATGGGTCGGCGCCGCGCGCGCCGCTTTCGACGGTACCGTGATTATGCAGAACGAGGCGCTGATCGACCGACCGGAGCTGCTGATGAAGGACGCCTTTGGCGAGGGCTGGATGATCACGCTCCAGCCGGCCATGGCCGATTGGCGTGATGGTCTCGTGGCGGGCGGCGAGATCGGCCCGGCCATCGATGCCTGGATCGCGACCGGATCGTATAATGGGCGCGCCGGATGATGCTATGCCTGCCGCGGCTTGCGCCATTTTTAAAAGTCCGGTGTCGTGCCACTTCTAAATCTGCGACCTTCACAATTTCGGCGGACAGCGGGGGCGTGATCCTGCGGTAGCGATCCCCGCCTACATCGTCGCGCCGATCTGCCAGGGCACGAATTCGAGTTCTCCGTAGCCGAGCTCTTCCGACTTGGTGCGCTCGCCAGAGGCGACCTTGAGCACCTTGTCGAAGATCTCCTGGCCCTTGTCCTCGAGCGAGACGCCGTCGAGCACGTCGCCGCAATTGATGTCCATGTCGTCCGTCATGGTCTCGTAGACATGGTGATTGGTGGCGAGCTTGATCGACGGCGTCGGCTTGCAGCCGAAGGCCGAGCCGCGCCCGGTGGTGAAGCACATCACATTGCAGCCGCCGGCGACCTGCCCGGTGGCGCCGACCGGGTCGTAGCCGGGTGTGTCCATGAACACGAAGCCGTGTTCCGTGATGGGCTCGGCGTATTCATAGACCGCGCGCAACGTGCTGGAGCCGCCCTTGGCGGCAGCGCCGAGCGACTTCTCGAGAATGGTGGTCAGACCGCCAGCCTTGTTGCCCGGCGACGGGTTGTTGTTCATCTCGCCGCGGTTGCGCGTCGTGTAGTCTTCCCACCAGCGGATACGCTCGACCAGCTTCTCCCCGACTGTGTTATTGAGCGCGCGTCGGGTCAGCAGATGCTCGGCGCCGTAGATCTCCGGCGTCTCCGCGAGCACGCCGGTGCCGCCGTGTCTCGTCAAAAGGTCCACCGCCTTGCCGAGCGCCGGATTGGCGGTGATGCCGGAATAACCGTCCGAGCCGCCGCATTGCAGCGCCAGCACCACTTCCGACGCGGGGCGGGTTTCGCGCTTCGCCCTGGCTGCGACCGGCAGCATGGCTTTGACGCGCTCGACGCCCTCGGCCACCGTCTTCTTGGTGCCGCCGATAGCCTGGATGGTCATCGACTGGAAGTGGTCGCCTTCGACCAGATGACCTTCGCTCTTCATGCGCTCGATCTGGAACATTTCGCAGCCGAGCCCGACCATCAAAGCGGCGCCTAGGTTCGGATGGGTCGCGTAGCCCCACTGCGTCCGCTGCAGCACGTCGTAGCCCTCGCCGCGCGAGGCCATGCCGCAGCCGGTGCCATGCACGAAGGGCACGACGCCGTCGATTTCCGGATAGTCGTTCAGGATGCCGGAGCGATTGACCGCCTCGGCGATGAACTTGGCGACGCTGGCCGAGCAGTTCACCGAGGTGAGAATGCCGACATAGTTGCGCGTGCCGGTGCGGCCGTTCGGCCGGACATAGCCCTCGAAGGTGGCGCGCAGTTCGGGCGGCAGCACCTCGTCGTTCCGAGCGTCCTCGGCATGGCGGTAGTCGCGGGCAAAATCGCCCATGACCACATTATGCTCGTGCACCCAGTCACCCGGCGCGATCGCCTGCGAGGCAAAGCCGATGACTTGGCCGTATTTGCGCACCGGCTCGCCCGCCGCGATCGGCATGATCGCCATCTTGTGGCCACGCGGGATGCGGGCCTGCGCCATCACGCCGGCGACAGCCGTACCCTGTCCAACCTGATCGACCGCGACGATGACGTTATCATCGGCGGCAAGACGGATGATGCGGGGTGCCCTTGAAACTGGCTCTGTCATGTCTCCGACCCAATCACTGCTTGCGGCCGGCGAGCAGCTCGGCGTATTCGATGGCTTCGATCAGGCTCCGTTCGCTGGCGATGCCTTTGCCGGCGATGTCGAAGGCAGTGCCATGATCGACCGACGTCCGGATGATCGGCAGACCGAGCGTGATGTTTACGCCGCTCAACGCCTCCCACGCGCCGGTTTTCGGATCGACCGAGAAGCCGAGCAGCTTGACCGGAATGTGCCCCTGATCGTGATACATCGCGACGACGGCGTCGTACTGGCGGGCGCGCATCTTGACGAAGACGGTATCGCCGGGCACGGGCCCGTGAATATCGATGCCCTGTTCGCGCAACTTTTCGAGGACCGGCCCGGCAACATCAATGTCGTAGCGGCCAAGCACGCCGCCTTCACCCGCGTGCGGATTGAGCGCAGCGACCGCGATGCGCGGCCGTTCAACGCCGAGCCGGATCAAAGTTTGATGGGTGAGGGTGACAACGCGGGCAAGGCGCTCCGGCGTTGCCTTCATCGGAACCTGTTCGAGCGGTATGTGAGTCGTGACGTGGCTGACGCGAAAATCGCCATGCGCCAGCATCATTACGGGACCCGTGCTGTTGGTGAGATGGGCGAGCAGCTCCGTATGTCCGGGAAACTGATGACCGGCGAGATGAAGGGCTTCCTTGCTGAGCGGCGCCGTGACGATCGCATCGGCACGGCCGTTTTGTTGCGCATCCACGGCGGCTGCAATGGCGCGATAGGCAAGCTCGCCCGTCTGTGCCGACCATTGTCCGAAAGCGGGCACGGGCGCGCCGTTATCGACGTCGATCAGTTCGACATCGGCGAAGCTTTGCAGGCTGGGGAGGGCCATTGCCTTGGCGGCCGTCTCAAAGACGCGGGCCGATCCGGTTACGGCAAGTTGCGACGTCGGCTTGGCGCCGCCGGATCGCAGCGTGCGCAGCGCCTTGAGAATGATTTCGGGGCCGATGCCGGCGGCATCGCCCATGGTAATGCAAAGACGCGTCAGAGGCATTGAACCTATTGTCCGAAAGAGGGGCGTTGAAGGGGCGTTGAATAATTTGTCGGCCGATAGGGTCCGGTCAGATCGATGATTTGACGCAGCGTATCTTCGGAGCCAAACGCGCCGGATTTCGAAATGACGGCCATCTTCGCCCAGGCGCCGTCGGTGAATTCCGAGACGGCTATGCCGCGGCTCAGTAATCCGCGTACGGCCAGCCGGTTGGCGCCGAGCACATCGTTGCAGACGGCGAGAGTATCGCCGCCCATGATGATCACCGCATCAGGCCGTTCGATGCGGGGCAGCACGTCATTCAAAATGTTTTTGAGCAGGCTTCTGGCTTGCGCGGCAGGCAAATCGGGAAAGTCGGCGGCCAGCGCCGCCCACGTGCCGTTCTGGAGGCGCTTGTTGACGATCCGCGCCGCAATCGCGGCATCGAACCGCGGCGACAAAGATGCCACAGCCGACGGTTCGTCATCGCAAAGTCTTTTGATTTGCAGCGCGGCGACGGGGTGCCTCGTGCCGCAAATGACCAGCAGGCGTCTGGCCGTGAGAGGGAGCGTTTTGACGTCGCCTGCGATTGCTTCCGCAAGGCCGGCGCTGCCGCACCAGAGAACGCGGCCGAGGCCCGCGCCGAGATCCACTATGTGCTTGAGTTCGCCGTCGGTTTGCGCATCGCAAAGGTAAACCCGCGGGCCCTTATTATCCGGGGCAGACAAATCGGACCGCACATCAATATTGAAGCGCGCGAAGTCGGCGGCGAGATCGGGGCCAATTATCTGGTACTGGTCGTGTCCTGCCAGCTTCGCCCATTGCCGGCCGGCCCGCGTGACACGGTCGAGCGCCGGGAATGCCGGCGCCAGCACCGCGGCGTCAAATCCATTCTGCCGGACGATGTGCGCAATCTCGGCGGCGACGTGCCCGCGCAGGAGGCTGTCAACTTTTTTGAATGCGACGCCGTCGAAGTTGTCGAATGCAGGCTGATACGCTCTGAGCTGCGCCAGTGCCTGGTCTTCCGATACATCGCGGGTCTCAGTCGAAAGTGCGCAGCTTCCGCTTTGCGGGATCGATCCGGGATCGAATATCAGCGGCAGTGTTTGTCCCGTCCCCAGGAAGCAACCGGCCGTGTCCAGGGCGCCTGTCAGATCATCGGCCAGGATGCGGACGGGCTGCACGGCTAACCCGCGTCGCCGGTGGCGATGGTAACGGTGGCGCCGCGCTCGCGAAGTGCGGCACAGATCGCCGGATCGGCCTTCCAGTCCGTGACCAGTTCGTCGATATCGCCGATGCCGCAGATGCGGAAGGTCGAGGCATCGCCGAGCTTGGTATGGTCGGCCAGCACGCGCACGCTGCGCGCCGCCTTCGCCATGAGCTGCTTGATGCGGGTGATCTCGATGGTCACTTCGCTGGGCCCATCGAGCGTAACGGCATGCGCGCCGATCAGCGCCACGTCGGCTTTCACGCTGAGCAGGAATTCCTCTCCCGGAGGCCCGAACAAGGTCATCGAACCATGCCGCACGCGACCGCCGATCGTCAGGACGGTGATTGCGCTCGAGTTGGCCAGTGTCTGCGCCACGAGGAGGTCATTCGTGATCGCCGTAATCGGGATGTCGCGTTCGAGAATTGCTTGCGCAGCTTCGCGGACGGTTGAGCTACTGTCAAAAATCACGCTCTGGTGGGGCTCGATGCGTGCCGCGGCTGTCTTGCCGATGGCGGTTTTCTCGTCATGGCGGATGTGGGCGGAGACGGCGTGGCCCGGCTCGAGCCGAACCAAAGCGCGGGCGCGCAGGCTGGCACCGCCAAAGGTTCGGTCCAGAAAACCTTTTGATTCAAGCGTTTCGAGGTCGCGCCGGATGGTCGCGACCGATGCGCCGATGGCGTCGGCGAATTGCTGGACCGACGCGGCGCCGTCCGCCTGCAGCAGCTCAAGGATCATCGCTTGGCGCTGGGCAGGAATGAGCGCGACGCGGGAAGTTGCTTGTCGGTCGGTTGTCATTGGCTTCCTCCGGACTATAACAAACTCGATCAACGGACGTCAAACTACGACAAAATCGATTGACAACAATCAAATTCGCATCAAGAGTTTCGCCGAGGCCCGCGATTTCTATCCGACGGGCGACATTGGGGAGGTTCTCATGAAATTGCCGCACGTCTTCCGCGCCTTGGCTGCCTTCGGTGCGCTCGTGGCGCTGACCGCGCCGTCCATGGCGGCCGACGCCGACTGGAAGCTCTACACTTACTTTGGCGCCAAAGATAAGCCGACGATGCTGCATCGTGCGTTCGCCGAGGACGTCACCAAGGCGACCGGCGGCCGTCTGAAGATCACCGTCTTTGCCGCCAGCGAACTGCCCTACAAGGCGTCGGACGTTCTCCGCATCACTGCCGGCAATCAGGTGCAGATGGGCGACGTGGCTCTCGGTTTCGTGGCCGGTGACGTGCCCGAACTGAACGCGCTGTCGATGCCGTTCTCCTGCACCTCGATCGACAAGTTCTACGACAAGGCGGTGCCTGCCATCACCCCGGTCGTCTCTCAGGTGATGCAGGCCAAGTTCAAGGTCGATCCGATCATGCACTGGGCGATGCCACCGCAGCAGCTCTGGCTCGCCAAGCCGGTCGCGGGCATCGAAGGGCTGAAGAATCTCAAGGTCCGGTCATGGAACCGTGAGCAGGCGGAGATGATGCGTCTCGTCGGCGGCTCGGGCGTTACCATTACGCCCGCCGAGGTCATTCCCGCTCTGCAGCGCGGCGTGGTCGACGGCGCCTTCACGGCGGCGGTGCCGGCGCTTGACTGGAAATTCAACGAAGTCACCAAGTTCGGCTACATGATCAACCTGACGCTGGCGCATCAGGTGCTGGCCGTGAACAAGGCCGCGCTCGACGCCCTGCCGACCGATGTGCGCGACATCCTGATTGCCAAGACCAAGGAGTGGGCGCCGCGCTACCGCGCCGAGATGATCGAGGCCGATCAGACGGCGCGCAAGACTCTGGCCGAGAAGGGCATGACGCTGCACGACGCCACGCCCGCCGAAGAAGCCAAGCTTCGCGAACTGACCAAGCCGATCGCCGACGAGTGGAGCGCCAAGGTCGGCGATGTCGGCAAGCAGATGCTCAGCGCCGCCATTCAAGCCTGCAAATAAGTAACGGACGGCGGATCGCGATATCGCGATCCGCCGTACCTTCACCGGCCCGCCATGACAGTTCTCTCATCCCTTCTTGACCGGCTTGAACGTGTCGCCATCGCGGCGGCCGTCATTGCCGTTCTGTTGATGGGGCTGCTGATGAATGTCGAAGTGTTTGGGCGAACCTTGCTGGGGCGCTCGACGCAGATTTCGGATGAGTTCGCGGGGTATTTCTTCACCGCCGCGACGCTGTTATGTCTCGTTCCCGCTCTCCGCCATGGACGTTTTCTCAGAGTCGAGGCGGTCATCAACCGCGTGCCGCCGGCGGTCAGGACCGTTCTCAAATTTATCGGCGGCGTTATCGGCGCCGGAATGAGCGCGGTTCTGGCCTGGACGACTTTCGGCCTCGCCTGGACGAGCTGGAGCTACGGCACGGTTTCGCTTCAGGCCATCCAGGTGCCGCTCGTCATTCCGCAAGCAATTCTCCCAATCGGGTTCGGGCTGCTCACGCTGGCTTTTATCGAGCAGGCGGCGCTGGCGATCCTGCATCGTGAAAAGGCGCCGGACACCGAAATCCTGCACGGGTTGGATTAATGAGCTGGACCGACGCGCTTCTGATTTACGGCCTGACGTTGATCGGCTGCATCGCCGGCGGCGTCAGCATCGGCGCTAGTATGGGCTTCGTCGGCATGATGGGCATCACCCTCGCGTCGGGCATGATGCTCTGGCCGACCTTCGGCGACGTCGTCTGGAATACGACTACGAATTTCAACCTGGTTTCGATTCCGCTTTTCGTGCTGATGGGCGAACTCATCCTGCAAAGCGGGATCGCCACGCGGTTTTACTCCGGTATTGCCGGCCTTTTCCGCCATATCCCCGGCGGTCTGGCGCAGACCAACATCTTCGGCTGCGCCGTGTTCTCGGCCATTGCCGGATCTTCGGTCGCGACGGCGTTAACGGTCGGCACCGTGGCAACCCGTGAAATGCGCACGCACGGCTATTCAGATACTCTGACGCTTGGCACGCTGACGGCGGGCGGATGCCTCGGCATCCTCATTCCGCCGAGCATTCCGCTCATCGTCTACGGCTCGATGACGCAAGAGTCGATCATCGACCTGTTCATGGCCGGGATCATTCCTGGCCTCGTGCTCGCGGGACTGTTCTCCATCTACGTCATGGTGCGCGTCTGGCTTCAGCCGAGCCTGGTGCCGAAGAAGCCGGTCGGCAGGATCGAGTATATGCGCGCGGCCCGGGATTCTTTCCCGATCATCCTGCTGATCTCCGCAGTCATCGGCGGCATGTATACCGGCGTCGTCACGCCGACCGAAGCCTCCGGTTTCGGCAGCCTGCTCGCACTGCTGCTGGCGCTGGCTTACCGCGAATTGACGCCACAAGGTTTCTGGCGCGCCTTGCGCAACACGGTGCTGACCAGTGCCGTCATCATGTTCGTCACGATCAATGCGCAGATTCTCAACTTTGCGATCGTATCGTCGGGTATCGGGCACGGACTTGCGGAATGGTTGGCCCACCTGCAGATATCGCCGCTTCTTTTCTTCTGCGTGCTGCTCGCGATCTACCTGGTGATCGGCATGTTCATCGACGGCCTGTCGATCATGCTGCTGACCGTGCCGCTGCTGTATCCATCACTGGCAACGCTCGGCTTCGACGGGGTTTGGGTCGGAATCATTCTCGTCGTTTTCATTGAGCTGGGTGCCCTGACGCCGCCGATGGGTCTCAACCTTTTCGCTGTTCAGTCGATTGTTCCGGACCGAACGTTGGGCGATGTGGCCGTCGCTTCGCTGCCCTATTGCGGAATCATCGTCGGCTTTGCGTTCCTGCTCTACGCGTTTCCGCAGATTGCATTGTGGCTGCCGGCCGTGATGAAGTGACCGCCGGCTTATTGCGCCGGACTGTGTGATCGAGGAGACCCGCTGTGTTTGCTCCGCCCCCCGCCGTTACCGCCACCGTTTTCGCGCGTTTGCCGGACAAATTCCGCAAGCCCGCGGCGGAATCCGAATGGCACAGGCATCAGCCCGGCGCTCTTCCGCCGCACTCGTTGCTCGAGGGGCCTGCATTCGATCGTGAAGGTAATCTATACTGCGTCGATATTCCCTGGGGCCGTGTTTTCCGCGTGACCCCGAAAGGGGAGTTCACGCTGGTTGCCGAATATGACGGCGAGCCCAACGGGCTGAAGTTTCATCGTGACGGCCGCATCTTCATCGCCGATTACAAGCACGGCATCGTCACGCTCGACCCGGCGACGGGAAAGGTGTCGCCTTTCGTGACCCGCGTCAGACTCGAGCGCCTCAAGGCTGTCAACGATCTGACTTTCGCCTCGAACGGCGATCTCTATTTCACCGATCAAGGCCTGACCGGCTGGCATGATCAGACGGGACGGGTGTTCCGCGTGCGCGCCAGCGGCGAAGTGGATTGCCTGCTCGATAACGTTCCCAGCCCGAACGGCCTGGTGCTCGATCCAAGCGAAAGCGTGCTCTACGTCGCGGTGACCCGCGCCAACGCGATCTGGCGCGTGCCGCTGATGAAAGACGGCACGGTGGCCAAGGTCGGCACCTTCATCCAGCTCAGCGGCGGCGGCGGCCCTGATGGCATCACGATCGACGAGGAGGGCAATCTCGTCGTCGCGCATATCGGGCTCGGCGTGGTATGGCTGTTCAGCGCGCGCGGCGAGCCCATGCTGCGCATCAACTCATGCGCAGGCACGCACACGACGAATGTCGTCTATGGCGGCCCGGACCGCCGGCGGCTCTACATCACGGAGTCGGAGACGGGAACAATCCTGCAGGCGGACATGCCGGTGCCGGGCCGCGCGCCCATTGCGTAGCCTTCAGATCGGCGCACAGGATGGAGCATGTGCCTGCGCTGCGGGCGCGTCACATCTTTGCGCTCTTGGCGGCTTTGCGGAGCGCGGAGATCATGATGCGTGTCGGGCGTGACAAGGTTGCATTCTTCGGCACCAGAACCTGGGCGACCACTTCCGTCCGGGGCCGTACCTTGAGACGCACGAGACCGTGGTCGCGGTTGTCCATCAGCCAGAACGGATCGACAATAGCCACGCCGGCGCCCGCTCGCGCCAGCGCGCAGGCGACAGACGACTGGTTGACCTCGAGCGTGATACGGCGCGGCACCCCGGCATCGCGGAACGTCTTTTCGACCAGCACGCCGAGCGGCAGGCTGCGGCTGAACGAGATGAGGGGGTAAGACTCCAGATCTTTCGGGGTGACCTGCGACCGCGCGGCCAAGGGATTGTCGGGATGTACGACGCAGATGAGCTCGGCGGAACACAACTCGAATAGCTGCGCATCGAAATGCGACAGGGGCGACAGTACCAGCCCGAAGTCCACGTGCTCGTCAATGACGCTGTTGACGACGCTGATATTGTCCATCGTGTGGATCGTGATCTGAACATGCGGCCGGGTCTGCTTGAACGCAGCCACCGCCATTGACAGCAGGTTTTCCGCGAGCGTTGGCGTCGCCGCGATGTGGATCGAACCGACCTTGGTATCCCTCATGTCTTCGAGCATGCGGCCGACGCGCTCGACGCCGTCGAAGATGCGATCGAGGTCGGTCATTAGCGCCGACGTTTCCATGGTCGGCTGCAGGCGGCCCTGCTTGCGCAAGAAGAGAGGGAAGCCGGCGGCGCGGGTGCAGTCGCGCAGCATCATGCTCACGGCCGGCTGCGAAATTCCGAGCGCGCTCGCGGCCCCGATGACCGAGCCGTGCCGGGAGACGGCCCGCACCACCTGCAACTGGCGGAAACTCAAGGACATAAGGAATACTGATATAGATGTAAGTTCAGGTCAATTGACCTTATCTCACGCCCCGGTAGCGTCCGGACCGCAAGGATAGAAAAGCCAGGCAGGGCGGGATCGAACGACACATCATGGCCAGTTCCGTGAAGATCACGTCTGTCGAGAGCTTCGTCGTCGCGCTGCCGTGCGACATGGGCGGCCCGCCGCCGCTGTTCGCTGGCAAGCCATGGACGCATCTCGAGATCCTGCTGGTGAAGGTGACGACCGAAGACGGACTCGTCGGCTGGGGCGAGGCGTTCGGCCATGCCGCGATCCCGGCCACCAAGGCGGCGCTGGACACCATCGTCGGTCCGCTCGTGATCGGCCGCGACGCCAGCGACATCAACGCCCTGACCCGAAGCATCCAGCACGCCGTCCACCTGCTCGGCCGCAACGGGCCTTTCGTCTTTGCCTTCTCCGGCATCGAGATCGCGTTGTGGGATCTACTCGGCAAGCGCTGTGGAAAGCCGCTTTATCAGCTTCTCGGCGGTGCGCAGCGGACCGAACTCGAGGCCTATGCGAGCCTGCTGGCCTACAGCAACCGCGAGGAACTCGTCGCCCGCAACACGGCCGCGGCCTGCGCCAGCGGCTATCGCTACATCAAGCTGCACGAAACGACGCGTGAAGCCGTGCTGGCCTCGAAAGAAGCGGCGCGCGCAAACAACGCGCGCATCATGCTCGACGTGAATTGCGCCTGGTCCGTGCCGGTGGCACGCGACATGGCTGACGCCTTGGCCGAAGACGACCTGATGTGGCTGGAAGAGCCGGTGTGGCCGCCGGAAGACTGCCACGGACTGGCGCAGGTCCGCGAGCGCGGCATTCCGATCTCCGCCGGCGAGAACGTGGCCGGGCTGTTCGGCTTCAAATCGCTGATCGAAGCCGGCGCGATCGATGTCGCGCAGCCGAGCGTGACCAAGATCGGCGGCATCGGTGAGATGCTGCGCGTCATCAATTATTGCCAGTCGCAGGGCGTCGAGGTCGCGCCGCACAGCCCATATTTCGGTCCCGGCTTCATCGCGACGCTGCACATCACGGCGGCGCTCATCGAAAGGCCGCTGGTTGAGGTGCTGTGGCTCGATATGGAGGGCAATCCCTTTGGTTCCTGGGTGACGGCGAAGAACGGCAAGGTGCAGGTGCCGCAAGGGCCGGGGCTCGGCTGCGATCCCGATCTCGATCTGGTGGCGCGCTATTCGTCCGCCGCGGCGGCATCCGGTCAGGTGAGCCGATGAAGATCGCGCGCGTCGAAACCCGTCCGGTCGTGGTGACGCTGAAGAAGCCGATCGGCACGGCGTTCGGGCAGATCAACACCTTCGGCTGCGTCCTGATCTTCGTCCACGGCGACACCGGCGTGGTCGGCGAGAACCTCGTGTTCACGCTGAACAACCGGCGCACCAAGGTCCTGCGCCAGATGATCGACGAGCTGGCGGATCTGCTGATCGGCCGCGATGCTGGACACATCGCGGAGTTCTGGGCACGGGCCTGGAAGGACATCAACTTCCTCGGCCACAAGGGCGTGCCGGTCGTCGGCATCTCCGCGCTCGACGGCGCGCTATGGGATGCGCTCGGCAAGTCCGTCAATCTGCCGCTCTACCGACTGCTCGGCGGCGCGCAGGCAAGGGTGCCGGCCTATCACAGCGGCGGCCTGTGGCTTACCAGCACCATCGATGAGCTTAAGGCCGAAGCGGAGAGCTTCGTCGCGGCCGGCTTCAAGGCGATGAAGATGCGCATTGGCGCCGCCGATCCGGTGACCGACGCCGCGCGCGTGCGCGCCGTGCGCCAGGCGATAGGGCCCAAAATAAAACTGATGGCGGACGCCAATCAGCAACTGAACGAAAGCCAGGCGATCCGGCTCGGCCGGCTGCTGGAGGAGTTCGACCTGACCTGGTTTGAGGAGCCGCTGCCGGCCTGGGACCTGGACGGTCTGGCGCGCGTCTCGGCCGCGCTCGATACGCCGATCGCCAGTGGCGAGACCGAATACACGCGTTACGGCTTTCGCCGCATGCTCGAATTGCGTTCGGCGGACATTCTGATGCCGGATCTGCAGCGTGCCGGCGGCGTCAGCGAGTTCATGCGGGTCGGGCACATGGCGGAAAGTCATGACGTGCCGGTGTCGAGCCATCTGTTCCCCGAAACCAGCATCCAGGTATTGGGCGGACTCTCGAATGCCATCTACCTCGAATACATGCCGTGGTTCTCTGAACTGTACCGCGAGCAACTCGAATTCGAGAACGGCGACGCGATCGTTCCCGAACGGCCGGGATGGGGGTTCACGTTCGATATGGATTATGTCGAACGGCTGAAGACATGACGTCTTCGGCCGCGGCAAAGAAGCGATGAAGACAAAAACATAGGGAGGAGACCATGAAGATTACTCGCCGCGACTTTACGAAAGGCACAGCGGCCGCCGCCGGTGCCGCTGCTTTCGGGCTTGCCAGCCCGGCCATTGCGCAGTCCGGTCCGATCCGCATCGGCTGGCTGGCGGCCTTGACCGGTCCCAGTTCGGCGCCCGCCATCGGTTTTGACCGCGGCGTCAAGTTCGCCACCGAGACGATCAATGCGGCCGGCGGCGTCAAGGGCCGCAAGATCGAGATCATCACCCGCGACACGCAAGGCGATCCGACCAAGGCGGTCAACGCCACGCAGGAGATGATCAGCCAGTTGAAGGTCGATGCGGTCTGGGGTCCGACGAATTCCGGCGAGTCGCTGGCGATCACGCCGATCATGTCGCGCGCCAAGATGCCGAACATCCATCCTTGCGTAATCGACAGCCTGATCGACGAAAAGAAATTCCCCAACGCCTTCCGGCTGTCGCCGTCCAATACGCAGTGGGACGACGCCGTTCGGCGCTATACGCTGCAGATCCTCAAGGCCAAGAAGGTCGCCGTCATCGGAGACACCACGGGCTACGGGGTCGCCGCGCTCAATGCATCGGTGGCCGGACTCAAGAAGGACGGCGCCGACGTGGTCTATCAGGCCAATATCGACGCCACGCAGCCGGACATGACGCCGGACCTGTTGCGCGCCAAGAACGCCGGAGCGGAAGCCATCGTCGTCTGGAGCACGTCGACCGGCATGGATGCGCGCCTTTTCAATACGCGCGCCAACATGGGCTGGGACGTCGCCTTCGTCGGCCATCCATCGATGTCGTCGGGCGAAATCAAGGCGCTGATCGAGAAGCCGGCCAACTGGGAAAAGGTCTACGCGGTCGGCTACCGGAGCTGCAGCTACGACGCCGCCGGCAAGCTGCCGCCGCGCAGCGAGGAGTTTGTCGGCAAGCTCAAGAGCAAGGTCGATCTCAAGGACACGCTGCTCTGGTGGGTCGCCGGCGGCTACGATGCGATCAACCTCGTCGCCAAGGCGTTCCAGGAGGGTGCCGCGTCCCACGAGGACATCATCAAGTACTGGAACAGCGTGAAGAAGTATCCCGGCTATTTCGGGGAGTATACGTTCACGCCCACGGAGCATAACGGCTACCCGGGCCAGGACGTGGTCATGTCCGACGCCTCAAGCGCCAAGGACGGCACGTTCCGTCTCGCTCCCGGCTACGCATAAGGATATCGGCATACAATGCTGGCCTCGATCCTGGCATCAGGTCTCGCGGTGGGCGCGGTCTACGCGCTCATCGGCGTGACATACAACACGATGTTCTCGACATCGCGCGTTATGAGCTTCACCGCCGGGCAGCTTGGCATGCTCGGCGGCGTGTTCGGCTCGCTGTTCATGGTGCGGCTCGGCTTCCCGTTCATCCCGGGGCTGATCGCGACCTTGCTGTGTTGTGCGGTGCTCGGGGTCATCACCGAGATCGTCGCCGTCCGTCCGGTGCTCAAGAGCCTCGATCAGCACCTTTACGTTCTGTCGACATTGGCGCTGGCGCTGATGATCCAGCAGGTCACGGCGATTGAATGGAGCACCGAGCCGCAGCCGTTCCCGAAGATCTTCGGGATCGGCTCGGGAATCCTCGACGAGAAGTTCTGGCTGCCCATCGTCGCCTGCGTCATCACACTCGTCGGCCTCGAATTCCTCTATCGGCGAACGCTGGTCGGCCATGCCTTCGTGGCGATTGCCGAAGACAATTTCGCCGCTCGCGCGCTCGGCTTGCCGGAGCGCAATCTGCGGATGGCCAGCTACGCTCTGGCCGCCGCCATTGGCGGCTTTGCCGGCTTTGCCGGCGGCCAGTTGCTGCTGGCCTTCGTCGCCAACGGGCCGCTGCTCAACTTCTATGGCTTCGTCCCCGTCGCGCTCGGCGGGCTCGGCAACAACCGCGGTGCGGTGGTCGGCGGCTTCGCGCTCGGCCTCTTCCAGCAGACCGCCAACTTCCTCGTCGGCGGCATCTTCTCCTCTGTGGCGGTCTTCGTGATGTTCATCGTCGTGCTGCTGGCGGCGCCGCAAGGCCTGTTCGGCTCGTCCTCGGCCCGGAGAGTATGATGAAGGCCGACACGCAGGCTGCCGGGATTCCGGCTTCCGGGGCGCAACCGGCCTGGCGCGACATGGCGATCCACGTCCTGCCGTTCCTTGCGATCTTCGGCTTTGCCGCCATCGTTCCGATGGTTAGCAATGACTACTGGGCGCTGATCGCCACGCGGGCGGCGATCTACTGGATGCTGGTGTCGGGCCTCAACCTGATCGTCGGCTTCGCCGGACAACTCGCCATCGGCTATGTCGCGCTGCTGACGCTCGGCGCCTATACGACGAGCGTGCTGGTCGGCGGCAATGTGCTGCCGCCGATGCCGCTATTCGTGGCCTTCGGTGTCGCGGGGGTGTTCGGCGCCGTCTTCGGCGTCGTCGTCGGCCTGCCGGCGCTGCGCCTGCGCACCTTCTATTTCGCCATGTCGACGCTCGGTTTCGCGACCATCGTCACGCAGATCGCGCTTGCCTGGCAGAGCGTCACCGGCGGCGGCATCGGTCTGCCGGGACCGGAGTTTCCGGCTCCCTTCAACACCACCAAGGGCTTCTTCTATTTTTGCTTGGCCTGCGCCGTGCTTGGCACCTGGATGACGGCCAATGTCGCGCATAGCCGCTTTGGCCGCGCCCTGATCGCCATCCGCGATGCCGAGGTGGCGACGGAGTCGCTCGGCATATCCAAGCCGAAGATGCTGGTGTCGGTCTTTCTGCTGGCCGGCGCCTTTGCAGCGTTTGCGGGAGGCCTGTTCGCGACTCTCCAGACATACATCACGCCGGAGGCCTTCAGCTTCGATCTGTCGGTGCTGTTCTTCATCGCCATCCTGATCGGCGGCCGCGGCTCGATCCTCGGACCGCTGCTCGGCACCGTCATCCTGACCTTGCTGCCGGAATTCGCCGCGCCGCTCGCGGCCTGGTCGACATTTCTCTATGCGGTCCTGCTGCTGGCGGTCGTTCTTGTCGCGCCCGGCGGCATCGCGGCGCTTCTGGATTTCAAGAACCGGCGGCCGCTTCAATCCAATCGCGCCATCGTGCCGCGTCCGGCGCTGCTGCCGGACGTTCTGTCGCGCGAGCGCGTGCGGACGAGCATTGCCGTGCGCGGCATTGCCCTGAGCTTCGGCGCTGTCCGCGCCATCGATGGCGTCGACCTCAACGTCGAGCCCGCGCGCATTCACGGCCTCATCGGCCCGAACGGCAGCGGCAAGACAACCATGCTTAACGTCATCTCCGGCTACTACCGGCCGCAAAACGGCACTGTGATGCTGGGCGGTGCGGAGCTTGAGCCCGGCAGACCGGAGACCCGCGCGGGGCATGGTATCGCGCGCACGTTTCAGACGCCGCGAATCGTGGGTGAGGGCTCGGTACTCCAGAATGTGATGATCGGCGGCACGATCTCGGGGCAGGGCACGCTCGTCGAGTCGATGCTCGCGCTGCCGCGTCACCGCGACGACGAGCGCAAGCTTGAGGAGGCCGGCCGGCTCGCTTTGCGGGTCGTCGGGCTGGAGAGCCTTGCCGCGGTACGCGCCGACCGTTTGCAGCATAGCGAGCTGCGCTTTTTGGAGATTGCGCGCGCGCTGATGCTGCGTCCGCAGTTTCTCATGCTGGATGAACCGGCGGCGGGCCTCTCGGTCGATGAGATCGCGCGCCTTGGCGAACTGATCAGGGAGATTAGCCGGCAGGGCGTCGGCGTCCTGCTGGTCGAGCACCATGCGGACCTGATTTTCGACATCTGCGATCAGATCACGGTGCTCAATCTCGGCCGGGTCCTCGCGGCCGGTACGCCGTCCGAAATCCGCCAGCACAAGGAGGTGGTCAGTGCCTATCTCGGCGGCTGAAACGCTGATCGAAGTGAAGGACCTCGCGAGCGGCTACGGCAAGATCGGCGTGCTGCATGGCGTCAACCTGGCTATCGGCAAAGGAGAGGTGGTGGCGCTGCTCGGCCCCAACGGCGCCGGGAAGACCACGCTGCTGCGCACCATCTCCGGTCTGCTGCCGGTAAGCGAAGGCGCGATCCGGCTCGACGGCCGCGACGTGCGGGGTTCGGATGCCCGCGCGATGGTGCGAGCGGGCGTCGCCCATGTCATCGAGGGCCACCGGGTCTTCACGCAACTGAGCGTCACCGATAACCTGTTGTTGGCTGGTTACTACTTGCCACGAGCGGAGCGCGCCGCCCGGATCGAGGAGGCACTTGAGTATTTTCCCGAGATCGCGGCAAAGCGACATGAGAAGGGTGCCGCGTTGAGCGGTGGTCAGCAGCAGATGCTGGCCGTGGCGCAGGGCCTCGTGCAGCGGCCGCGGCTGCTGATGCTCGATGAACCGTCGGCCGGCCTGTCGCCGATCCTGGTGGATCGCGTGTTGAACGTGCTTGGCCGTCTGGCGAGCGCGGGCACCGCGGTACTGCTGGTCGAGCAACTGATCGAAAAGGCCCTTGCGACGGCCAACCGCGTCTATGCCCTCGCGCAGGGCCGGATCGTCTTCGAGGCGTCAACCAGCGAGCCTAATATCGTGGCGCAGCTCGAACACGCCTATCTCGGCGGCAAGGGCTGAGACCGAAATTGCGTCGGCCGCCGCGCTGTTCCTCGCCGCCTGCACGGAACAATTCAATTCCGTACGCGTGATCCACCGTGCCGCCCTGTTCGTAAGATAGCCATGCAGCCCCGCCGACCGGAGGAGTGACATGGCGTTTTACGTGGTCATCTACGTGTTCATCCTCGCCGCTTTCGTGGTCGTCGACGGCATCTGGTTGTCGCAAATGGGGCAGGTGCTGTATCGGCCGGTGTTGGGGGATATACTTGCTGACAACGTCAGGATCGCGCCGGCTGTGCTCTTCTACCTAGTCTATCCGCTGGGCATCGAGCTGTTCGCGGTTTTGCCGGCGTTACGGGCGAATTCCCTGGCCCACGCCGCGGTTTACGGCGCGCTGTTCGGCCTGTTCGCCTATGCCACATATGACCTCACCAACCACGCCACGCTGCGCAACTGGTCGTCCACGATTACCCTGGCCGACCTGGCTTGGGGTACATTCGCCACTGGCCTCGCGGCCACGGTCGGCTTTCTCGCCAGCCGCGCAGTGACGGCGCATTTCGACGTCAAGTTCTGATCAGGCGGCCGTCAGCCGATAGTGGCTGACGCCCCAGACATTGCCCTTGTCGTAACCGAACAGGCCCTCGGTCGCGAGGAAGAACAGACGCCAGCGGCGGTACCACAGCGCGGCGTCCTTGCCGTAGACATCGGCCATGATGGCGCGGATCGCGCCGGCATTGTCGTCGAAATTCTTCAGCCACAGCCGAGCGGTGTCGCGGTAATGCGTGCCGCTCCAGCGCCAGTCCCGCTCGACGCGGAGCACATCGCCGAACTCCCGGATGAAATCGTGACTCGGCATGATGCCGCCGGTGAAGAAATGCTGGGCGATCCAGTCGGTCTTGTCATTGGGGTCGAACCGGTAGGGCGCGCGGCTGTGGGTGAAGACGTGCATGAAGAAACGCCCGTCGTCGGAAAGCCATGACCGCACGCGCTCGAGCAGCCGGCGCCAGTTCACCATGTGCTCGAACATCTCGACCGAGACGATGCGGTCGAAGCGGCGGTCCGGCGTGAAAGCGTTCATGTCGGCGGTCACCACGGTGAGATTGGTCAGGCCTTCGGACCGGGCACGGCCTTCGATGAAAGCGCGTTGCGAGCGCGAATTGGAGACCGCGACGATCCGCGCTGCCGGATAATGCCGCGCCATCCACAGCGACAGCGAGCCCCAGCCGCAGCCGAGCTCGAGGATCGATTGACCGTCGGCGAGCCCGGCATGGGCGGCGGTCTCGGCCAGCGCCTGCTCCTCGGCGGTTGCCAGATCGTCGGCCGCGGACCTGAACAGACAGCATGAATACTTGCGCTGCGGGCCGAGCACGAGATCGAAGAAGGCGGCGGGCACCTCGTAGTGCTGTGTATTGGCGTCATCGACATGCTTGGCGATCGGCAAGTCCGCAGTCAACAGCGCGAAGTCTTTATTCGCGGTTTCGCCCTGGCTCGCCAGCTTGCGATGGGTGCGGCCGCACAGGGCCGCGATACCAAGACGCACCAGTGGGTCGGGGATCGGCGTGGATTCGACGAACTTCGTCGCGAGCGTGATGGCGCTCAAATTCACCTCCATCATCAATTCATTGGCGGCATCGGAAAGAAGGCGCTGGTGCGCGCCTGATAGTTGCGGAATGCCTGACCGCGCGAGCGCAACATGTGCGCTTCCAGCGGCGGAATGCCGGAGACATAGACCAGCAGCCAGTACATGCAGGCGGGCGCCAGCAGGGCCAGCCAGCCCAAGCCGTAGGTGCCGGCGATGTCAATGGCGAAGAGGGGATACGCGACCCAGCCCAACCACTCGAAGAAGTAATTTGGATGCCGCGACCATGCCCATAGGCCGGCATCGCAGACGCGACCTTTATGCTGAGGATCGGCCTTGAATGCGCGCAGTTGATGATCGGCAACGGCTTCGCCGATGATGGCGGCCGCCATGACGAGAATTGCGACAGTATCCTGAATGCGGAACAGCGGGGCAGGGTTATGCGCGGCGAGAAACACCGCCAGCGCCAACGGGGTCGTCACCCAGGCCTGCTTTTGCAACAGCCAGAACATCTGGCGCGGCGCATCGTTTCCCCATTGCTTGGCCATCTCGGCGTAACGCGGATCGTCGGCAATGCCGCGGCTGCGCGAGGCGATGTGCAGGCCGAGCCGTGCCGCCCACAGCGAGATCATGATCGCGACGACGATCTGGCGCGATCCGGTCTCCTGAAAGGGCGCCAGCGCGCTACCCAATCCCACAATCCCGAGACCGAATGTCCAGATCGTATCGACCCAGCCGGAATTGCCGGTGCGTTGCTGCACCAGCCAGGCGCCGGCCATGATCGCCGACAATGCGACTGCGATCAACAACAGGGCAAAGAAGAACTGTGCCGTAGTCATGGCTACCGGATCGCCGCGGGATTGCGGATGAAAGCCGATACGTCGGCGAAGACGGGTGCCATGAACCGCAGCGCAGGCGCGAAGGCGCCGATCAGGGTCAAGTGTCCGACCTTCGGATAATGCACCTCTTTGACCCGGCTGCGGTGACCGCGAATATGGGCGGCGAGGCGCTTGGTATTGCCGGGGCTGACCACGCCGTCCTTGCGCGGCGCAACGAGGAGGGCCGGCGGTGCGCCATGGGTGACGTAGCGGATCGGCTGGGTATCGATGCGGTCGGCGCCGCCGAATATGGTTTGAAGGATCGAGTCGACGACGGGCAGAAAGTCGTAAGGCCCGGCGAGTCCGGCAAGGCCGGCGATATCCCTCATCGGATCGAGGTCGACGCTGCCGAGCCATCGCTTGTCGAAGGTCAACATCGCGGCGATATAGGCGCCGGCCGAGTGCCCCATGACGACGAGATGGCGAGGATTCGCGTGCCAGCGCCCGGCATTGTCGCGCGCGAAGTACACCGCCTGCGCGGCGTCGGCGAGAAAGTCCGGATAGCGTGCCTGCGGATAGACCCGGTAATCGGGGATGACCGTGACGAATCCCTTCCTGGCGAGCGATGCGCCGACGAAGCGATAGATCTCGCGCGCGCCGCCTTGCCAACTACCGCCATAGAAGAAGACGACAAGCGGTGCCGGCGCCTCGGAGCGAACCGCCGGCAGATAGACGTCGAGCAGGCCGCGAGCGCCCGGCTGATAAGCAATGTCTGCGCAAAGTTCCCAGCCATCGCGGGGCTGAAGGGCATTGAGAATGCCGGCGGCCGAAAAACCACGCGCCGCCCAACGCCGGACCAGGCTGCTCGGCATCGATGCCGGTGACGTATGGAAGCTGGGCAAGGCCACGTCGCCCGCTCACAACCGGACGAAAGGATTAAGCAGGGCTCCGACAAAGCCGCTGAGCTTGAGCCGGCCTTCGAGCGCGACCAGGCAGATGCAGGTCTGCCCCTTGCCGACGACCGGCCGATGTTCGATATCGTCGTCGGCGTCCTCGAAGTCGCCGGCAAAGAAATCGCCGCCCTCGTGATGGAACGAGCCGGCGAGAATGGAGGTCAGTTCGCTGCCTTCATGCGTGTGCTGTGGCAATCGCGTGCCGGGCGCGGCTTTCAGAAGAAACACGCGGACCTTGTCCGTCTCCGGCAGAAGAATGGGACGCATTTCGACACCCGGCCCGACCCAGCGCCAGCGCCCCATGTCGTAAGGCCGAAGGCAAGCAGGCAGGCCCGGTTCATCGAGCACCGGCACAGCGGGCTTGGCGGCGCGAGCCGGAGGCTCGCGCTCGATCCGTGCCATCGTGCGGGCCAGAGCATCCGCCGACATCGGCGCCGGCGCCAGATCCTCGAGCATCGCGCCCGCGACCTGCTCAGCGCCGCGCACGAAGCCGCGGCACGCAGTGCAACGTTCGAGGTGGCTGGCGACGACGAGCCGCCGGCCGAGGTCGAGCGTACCGGCCGCGTAAGCGGCAAGCGTCTCGTCGGAAGGATGATGCCGGATGGTCATGACAGATCACCCATGAGATCGCGCAGTTTCGTCATGGCGATCCTGATGCGGGATTTCACGGTGCCCAAGGGGATGCCGAGCGTTTGGGCGATCTCGGCATGCGGTTGTTCCTCGAAGAAAGACAGTTCGATCACCTTGATCTGCTCGGGCGGCAGTTGCCGCAATGCTTCCCTTACGCGCGCGCCCCGTTCGGCATCCGAAAGGCTGTCGTCGGGCGCTGCCGACTCGTCGACGATTTCGGGCATATCGTCGCCCACCGATACGTCGCGCCACTGCTTACGGAAACGATCGATCCGCAGATTGCGCGCGATCGTAAAAATCCAGGTGGCGGCCGTCGCCCGCGCTTCGTCGAACGTGTCGGCCTTGCGCCAGACGGCAAGCAGGGCCTCTTGGGCCAGTTCGTCCGCCATGGCCTCGTCGGCACCCGCCCGCAGCAGATAGGCTTTGATGCGCGGGGCGAAGTGATCGAACAGCGCCGAGAAAGCCGCGCGGTCGCGGTGCCGGGCAACGGCGACGATCATCGCTGAATAGTCTGTTCCTGCCAATGACTTATCGTCCATCGCCACACGCTTGATCCGCACCGCCGGCGGTCGCCGCGACGATGCAGGGGGCCCGAACACGGGGGCCATGAGAGGAGCAAGCCGATTGGCGCGCATAACGCCGATACGGCCGGATCCCGAATTTGGATCACGCCTTGCCGGTGATCCAAGTCCGCTTTTACCGCGTACTTAAGAGATACGCAGCCCTGGTCCCAGCGGCGGCGACGCGAGGATGGGGGAGCGCCATGACCGGCGGACCGCGACTGAAGATCGCCGTGATTGGAACCGGAATCTCCGGATTGTCGGCCGCGTGGCTGCTGCAGCAGCGCCACGACGTTACAGTCTACGAGCGAGCAGGGCGTCTCGGCGGACATTCGAATACCGTCGATGTAAACGCAAGCGATCGCATCATTCCGGTCGATACCGGTTTCATCGTCTATAACCCGCCGAACTATCCGAACCTGACGGCGCTGTTCGAGCACCTCGGCGTGCCGACCAAGCCCTCCGACATGTCCTTCGGCGTGTCGCTCGATGGCGGCGATCTCGAATATTCCGGCAGCGATCTTCCCGGCCTGTTCGCGCAGAAGCGCAATTTGCTGCGGCCGCGCTTCCTGTCGATGCTGCGCGACCTGTTGCGCTTTTACCGCGATGCGCCGGCGGCGGCCGCCGCGCTGGCCGATCCCGCGATCACGCTCGGCGACTACCTTCGGCAGGGCGGCTATGGCGACGCCTTCTGCCGCGATCATCTGCTGCCGATGGCTGCGGCGATCTGGTCGGCTCCGCCGCGTGAGATGCTCGATTATCCGGCCGCGGCCTTTATCCGCTTCCATGCCAATCACGGGCTGCTGCAGATCGCCGACCGTCCGGAATGGCGTACGGTCGATGGCGGCAGTAAGGTCTACGTCGCCAAACTGACCGAGCGCATCGCCGATCGCGTTCGGCTCGATTGCGGCGCGGTGTCGGTGCGTCGTACTGCCGATGGTGTGATCGTGCGCGACGGAAAAGACCAGATGCAACATTTCGATCATGTCGTGCTGGCGACCCATGCCGATCAATCGCTGGCGCTTCTCGAGGATGCCGACACGCGCGAGCGCGGCGTGCTCGGCGCTTTCCGCTACAGCCATAATCTTGCGGTGCTGCATACCGACGCGCGCTTCATGCCGAAGCGGCGCGCCGCATGGTCGAGCTGGAATTTCATCGGCGATCGTGACGCCGAAACCGGTGTCTGCGTGACCTACTGGATGAACCGCCTGCAATCGATCGTCGGAGCCCCCGACATGTTCGTCACGCTCAATCCGCCGGAGCCGCCTCATGCCGGCACGCTGCTGCACAGCGAGGTCTACGAGCATCCGATGTTCGATACGCAGGCGATCCGCGCACAATCCGAGTTGTGGTCGCTGCAGGGGCGCGGCAAAACTTGGTATTGCGGCGCCTATTTCGGCGCCGGCTTCCACGAGGACGGCTTGCAGGCCGGCCTGGCGGTCGCCGAGGCGCTTGGCGGCGTGCGGCGGCCGTGGAATGTCGCCCATGAATCCGGCCGCATTCATCTGCCGCCGCCAGCCGCGCCGGTATTCGCGGAGACGGTATGATGGCTGCGGCGCCGCTGCGATCTGCTCTTTATCTCGGCTCGGTGATGCACCGGCGGCTCGCGCCGCGCCGCCATCGCCTGCGCTATCGCGCCTTCTGGATGTTGATTGACCTCGACGAAACCGGCGAGCTGGACCGCCGGTTGTCGCTGTTCTCGCGCAACCGCTTTAACCTGTTCAGCTTCCATGACGCCGATCACGGCGACGGCCAATCCACATCCTTGCGATCCTACGTCGATCGCGTCCTCACCGAGCACGGCATCGACTGCGGCGGCGGCCGCGTGACATTGCTGTGCATGCCGCGCATCCTCGGTTACGTGTTCAACCCGCTGAGCATCTACTTCTGCCACGGCGCCGATGGCACGCTGATGGCGCTGCTCTACGAGGTGCGCAACACATTCGGTGAGATGCACAGCTATCTGCTGCCGGTGTCCGGCGATGCACCGACGATCCATCAGCGTTGCGCCAAAAAATTCTATGTCTCGCCGTTCCTCGACATGGACATGACGTATGATTTCCGCGTCGCGCCGCCGGGCGAGCGAATCTCGGTGGTGGTGGCCGCCGACGACAAGCGCGGCGCGGTGCTCGTGGCCTCGCTGGCCGGCGAGCGGCGGGCCCTGACCGACCGGGCGCTGGCCGCCGTCTTTCTCAGCCTGCCCTTGATGACGATCAAAGTGATGGTTGCCATCCACTGGGAAGCTTTGAAAATCTGGTGGAAGGGAATGCGGCTTTATCCGCGGCCGCCGGCGCCGCGCCATGCCGTGACGGCCGCCGGGCCAAGGACGACGAGCGGGATTACGCGATGAGTTCTTTCGACGCTGCCGATCGTGCGATCGCCGCGCCACGCCTTGCCGGACGCTTGATCCGCGCGCTGGTGCCACGGCCTTGCTTCGGCTCGCTGAAGGTGATCACGCCGGCCGGCGAGCGCGTCGAACTGCGCGGGTCGCTCGCGGGGCCGGACGCCGTTCTGGTCGTCAAGCGATGGCGGACGCTGTGGCGATTGCTGCGCGGCGGCGAAATCGGCTTTGCCGAGGCCTTCATCGACGGCGACTGGGCGACGCCGGACCTGACGCGGCTTCTCGAATGGGCGTTGCGCAACGAAAAGGCGTCAGGCGCCTATCGCGGCCATGCCGGCGCCCGGCTGATGCGCCGTCTGGCCCATGGCCTGCGCGCCAACACCAGGCGCGGCAGCCGCCGCAACATCGCGGCGCATTACGACCTCGGCAACGACTTCTACCGGCTGTGGCTCGATCCGAGCATGAGCTATTCGTCGGCGGTCTATGCGAGCCCGGACGAGACGCTGGAGCAGGCGCAGCAGCGCAAGCTCGACCGCATCGTCGCGCTGCTCGACAATCCCGGCGGCAAGGATGTGCTTGAGATCGGTTTCGGCTGGGGCGGGGTGTTGGAACGGCTGATCGCCGCGCACCGCTGCCGCATGACCGGGCTGACGCTGTCGACCGAGCAACTGGCTTTCTCGAAGGCGCGGCTCGAGCGGCTCGGCCTGTCCGAGGCGGCGGATCTGCGGTTGCAGGATTATCGCGATGTAGAGGGGCAGTTCGACCGCATCGTGTCGATCGAAATGCTGGAAGCTGTCGGCGAGCGCTACTGGCCGGCCTATTTCGCCAAGCTGCGCGCCTGCCTCAAGCCCGGCGGCACCTGCGTGCTGCAGGTCATCACCATCGACGAAGCTCGCTTTGCCGACTATCGCGCCAACCCGGATTTCATCCAGGCCTATGTCTTCCCGGGCGGCATGCTGCCGACCAGGACGGCGGTGCGCGAGGCCGCGGCGGCGGCCGGCTTGACGCTCGGCACCGAGGAAACGTTCGGCCGGTCGTATGCTCGTACATTGCGCGAATGGCGCACGCGCTTCCTGGCAAAAGCGAGGGACGTGTCGGCGCTCGGCCTCGACGACCGCTTCCAACGCATGTGGGAGTACTACCTCGCGTACTGCGAGGCCGGCTTCCTCTGCGGTTCGGTCGATGTCAGCCTGATTCAGCTCAAGGGTTGAGCCAATCTCGTTGGGAAAATGGTGGCACCCGCGGCGGCGCCGCCCGGATAATGAAGCGCGCTACTCCGCGGTGTTTCGCCGTGGAGCGCTATCGTCAAAACGAGATCGCCTGCATCAAGCGATAGCAGTCGTCTTTGTTGGATGCATCGCCGCTTCGTATGATGCGGCCCCGCTCGATCGCGATGAATTTGTCGCAAGCGGTCAATGCCTGTTGGACGTTTTGTTCCACCAGCAGGATCGTGCAGCCTCGCTGCTTCATCTCACCGATGATCGCGAAGAGATCGGCGACGATCATCGGCGCGAGGCCCTCGCTCGGCTCGTCGATGAGCAGTAGCCGAGGTTCGCCGATCATGACGCGGGCCATGGCCAGCATCTGCTGTTCGCCACCCGACAACGTCGTTCCATGCTGGTGACGCCGTTCGGCGAGGCGCGGAAAGCGTTCGTAGATGCGGCGCAGCGCTGCGTTGTTATCGGCGCCTGAGCGCCGCGGCACCTGGAGAAAGCCGAGGGTGAGGTTCTCTTCGACCGTCAGGCCCGGAAAAATGCGTCGATCTTCTGGCACGAAGCCGACGCCTTTACGGGCGATGCGGTCCGCGGCCTGGCCGTCGAGGCGTTCGCCGTCGAACACGATCTCGCCTTGCGACGGCTTGATCCAGCCGGCGATGGTTTTCAGCAGCGTCGATTTGCCGACGCCGTTGCGGCCGAAGACGCCGATGACGGCGCCTTGATCGACATGGAGGTCGATGCCCTGAATAACGTGGCTGGTGCCGTAGTAGGTGTGGAGGTTCTGAATGGCGAGCATGGGTCACGCGTGCCCGAAATAGGCCGACTGAACATCGGGATTGCCGCGCACGGCCTCGGGCGTTCCTTCGGCGAGCTTCTGGCCCTGATGCATGACAATCACGGTGTCCGACAGGCTCATGACCAGCCCGATATCGTGCTCGATCAGCAGCACGGTGACGTCGCTGGCCAGCGACTTGATGAGATTGGCGGTATCTGCGGTATCGCCGTGGCTCATGCCCTGGGTCGGCTCGTCGAGCAGAAGGATTTTCGGCTTGCCGGCCAGCGCCAGGGCCACTTCCAGGCGCCGCTGCTCGCCATGCGACAGCTTGGCAACCGGCATGGCGCGCTTGGCGGTGAGATCGAAACGCTCGAGCAGTTCGTCAACGCGCGCCTGCGCAGCGCGGCTGGCGGCGACGGGCCTCAGCGCCATGCGCATTGGCTCCAGGATTTGCGCGGCGAGCCGCAGGTTCTCGGCGACCGACAGTTCGAAGAACAGATTGGTGATCTGGAAGGAGCGGGCCAGCCCCGCGGCCTGGAGACGGTCCGGTGATTGCCCGGTATGGTCGGTGCCGTCGATCAACACATGTCCCGTCGCCGCCCGCACGGCGCCAGAGATCAGGTTGAACAAGGTCGACTTGCCAGCTCCGTTCGGACCGATGACCGTGGTGACGCGGTTTCGCGCCACCGTAAAGCTGACATTGTCGACGGCGCGTAGGCCGCCAAAACTGACAGACAGACCGCGGACCTCGAGAACGGGCGCCGTCATGACTTCGTCCTCCGCGCCAGCATCCGTTCGATGGCCGGGCGCACGATGCCCATCAGCCCGCGCGGCAGGAAGATCACAGCGCCCATGAATAGCACCCCGATGACGACGAGGTGGTGCTCGGTGTAGCTGCCGACCACCGATTTCAACAGCGTCAGCAAGATGCCACCATAGAGCGCGCCGACCAGCGTTCCGACGCCGCCGGTGACCACGGTGATGACGGCATTGCCGGAAGTTGAGAAGAACAGCAGTTCGGGTGACACGAAGCCGCGCAGCATCGGGTAAAGCGCGCCGGACAGCGCGGCGATCACGGCGGCGATGACATAGGCCAGCAGCCGCGGTGTCACGGTGTCGTAACCGAGGAAAGGCACGCGCCGCTCATTGGCCTTGAGCGCAATGAGCAGACGTCCGAACGGCGTATCGAGCAGATAGGCGGCGAACGCGTAGAGAATGACGATGAAGGCCAGAGTGAGCAGGAAGAAGCCGGCTGGCGACGCGCTGGAGATCGCGGCAAAGCCAAAATTGACCTGGATGATCGGCACGCCGATCAGGCCGTCGGAGGCGCCCAGCGCGCGCGTGTTGTACACGACCTTGGCGGCGACCTGCGCCATACCGAAGGTGATCAGGGCGAAATAGACGCCGCGCACCCGGTTGGCAATGAAGCCGCCGACGGCACCGACGGCGACGGCGGTCACAAAGGTCGCCCCCATCGCCGCCCAGAAGGACGGCGTCGCCATCAGGACGAGCGCCGAGACATAGGCGCCGAGCCCGAAATACAGCGCCTGGCCGAGCGACAGGAGGCCTGTGTAGCCGAGCAGGATATCGACCGACAAGGCAAGCCCGGCAAAAATCAGCGCCTCGGTGCCGAGCCGCAGATAAAACGTGTCGCCCTTGACGACGCCGATGGCGGCGAAGATCAGCGAGGCAACGACGAGGATCGCCACGAGCACATGGCTCGCGCGCATCGATCTGGTGAGTGCGTCAACCATGGCCGAGCCGTCCGAACAGGCCCTGTGGCCGAACCATGAGCATGATCACCATGATCCCGAACACGATCGGGTCCGACCACACGGGCGAGATATAGAGCGAGGAGATCGCCTGGACTTGCGTGAGCAGAAGGCCGGCGACGACTACGCCGGCAATCGAACCCATGCCGCCGACGATAACGACGGTGAAAGCCATCAGGATGAAATCTCGGCCCATGGTGGGAAACACGGAGTACACTGGCGCTAGAAGCACGCCAGCCAAGCCGGCGAGGGCGACGCCGAAGGCAAACGCGCCGGCATAGACGTGCTGCACCGGGACCCCGAGCGAAGCCGCCATATGCCGGTCGAAGGCGGCGGCGCGCACCATTGCCCCGAGCCGTGTGCGGTAGACAACCAGAGCCACCAGCGCGACGACCACGGCGCCGCCGACGATCAGGAACAGACGATAGAGCGGCAGAAAAACGCCGAAGACATCGATCGCGCCGGCGATCGGCGTCTCCGGCTTGTAAGGGTTCGGCCCAAACGCGAGCCGGAAAGCGTCCTCCATCACCAGCCCTAAACCGAAGGTGAGGAGGAGGGTTGTGACGTGCCGCTCGCCGCTATGGAACACGCGTTGGATGAGACCGCGCTCGACGATGTAGCCGACGGGCAGCATCACCAACGGTACGAGGATCACGAGCAGCCAGAACGGCAGCCCAATCGAGCCGAGCGCCAGCGCGATGAAGGCGCCGAGCGCGTAGAACTCGCCGTGCGACATGTTGATGACGTCGAGCAGACCGAAGATGATGGTCAAACCCAATGCTACCAGAATGACAGCAACACCGAGCACGAGGCCGATGAGCATCTGCGGCGCCAGTACGAACTGAAAGTATTCGATCGCCGTGGACATCATCGGACCTCGTGCGCGCTGATCATGCGTGGCTCAGAAGCGGGGGCAGGCGTCGGGGCCGATCGCGTCGTCGCCGGAAACCTGACCCACGGTCATGAATTTGCCGCCGGTAACACGGACGACATACATGGTCTGGATCGCCTGATGGTCGCCGGCGCGCAGGGTCTTTTCGCCCTGCGGCGTCTGCCACTTGAGGCCTTCCAGCGCCTTGCGCACCTTGTCGGTCTCGGTCGACCCGGCTTTCTCCACCGCCGCCTTGTAGGCATAGATCAGGCCGTAGGAATCGGCGCCGTACAGGTCCGGGTCGATCTTGTTGGCCGCCTGGAAGGCCGCGACGAACTTCTTGTTCGCCGGGGTGTCGATCTGCGCCGAATAGCCGACGCCGGTGACGAAACCTTCCGCCGCCTTGCCGATGGCCGGCAGGTTCTGCGCCGTGACGGTCCCGGAAGCGCCGACCACGGTGAGGTTGGATAGAAGTCCGAACTCCTGCATCTGCGTCAGCAGGCGCACGGTGTCGTTGCCGGCGACCGAGGTGTACAGCACCTGCGGCCGCGCCGAGCGAAGCTGGCCGAAATACTGCGTGTAGTCCTTGCTGTCGAGCGGCGCGAACACCTCGCCGGACGACTTGGCGCCGACCTTTTCGGCGGCCGCCTTGAAGGCGGCGACCGTCGAGCGGCCCATTTCGTAGTCCGGTCCGAGATAGAACACATTGGCTTTCGGCTTGTCCTTCGACAGCCACACCGCCAGCGCGGACGACTGCTGCCCGGCGCGCGCATTGATGCGGAACACGTTGGGCGAGCATTTGTCGGCGGTGATGGAGTCGGCGAAGGAGACCGTGGTGGCGATCAGCTTGCCGGCGCGCTCGGCGACCTGGCCGACGGCCAGCGTCGAACCGGAGTTCACCGTACCGGTGAGGAAGTCGACCTTGTTCACCTGGAACAGCTTGTCGGCCTTCTGCACAGCGACGGCGGGGTTGGCTTCCTCGTCCTCGAAGATCAGCTCGATCTGACGCCCGGCGATGCCGCCGGCGGCGTTGACTTCCTTGGTGGCGAGCTCGAGGCCCCACCGCACCTGCTGGCCAATGCCGGCATAGGTGCCGGACAGCGGCGTCACCACGCCGATCTTGATCGGATCGGCGGCCTGCGCGCCGGTCAGCGCGGTGGCGGCGAGCAGCGCTGCCATCATCGTCGTCTTGTAAGTCATCGTCATCCTCCCTTGGGTTTGATTGTTGCGGCGGCTGCCGCTGTTTTGGATCGATCAGGTGCCGGTGAACTTCGCCGGCCGCTTGGCGTGGAAGGCTTCGACGCCCTCCTTGAAGTCGTGCGATTGCCGCAGGCGGCTGTAGCAGTGACCTTCCAGCTCGATGGCGATGGCGAGCGTGGAATCTTCTGTGTCGTTGAGCAGCTTCTTGGCGGTGCGCTGCGCGATCGGCGAGAAGGTCAGGAGCTCATCGACAAGCGCGTCGGTCGCAGCTTCCAGCTTGTCGTCGGCGACACATTCGGTGGCGACGCCCCATTCATAGGCCTGCTTGCCGGGAATGCGCTTACTGCGCATCACGATGTCCTTAGTGCGGGTGATGCCGACCATCTTCTGCAGCCGCGCCGAACCGCCGGAGCCGGGGATCTGGCCGAGCTTCTGCTCGGGAAGGGCGTACTGGCAGGTTTCCGAGACAATGCGGAAGTCGCAGGCGAGGGAAATCTCGAAGCCGACGCCGAAGCAGTAGCCGCGGTTGGCGGCGACCACCGGCTTGGAGCAGCGCGCGGGTGCCGCGATATTCCAGGCGAGCTTGGAGACGTGCTCGGGCGAGGCTTCCATGAAGCCCTTGATGTTGCCGCCGGAGGAGAAGTGCTCGCCAACCGCGCGCAGCACGATCACGCGGACGCGCTCGTCCTCGTCGAGCGCCTCGAACACCAGGCGGAGCTGGTCACGCTGCGGCATCTCAATGACGTTGAGCGGCGGCCGGTGGAGAACGATGTCCGCACGCTGCTTGGCCTCATTGAGTTCGACCGAGAAGCCGTTGAGCTGGGCCAGACGCGGATCGGGGAAAGACATAACGCTCATGCTGCAGTTCCTTGTTGACCTTCGGGCGCGAATTCCCCGGCCACCAGCTTGCGGCGCAGGAGCTTTCCGACCGGCGATTTCGGGATTTCGTTGACGAAGACGTACTGGCGCGGACGCTTGAAGTTGGCGAGGCCGGAGGCGCGGCAGAACTCGTCGAGCTCCTCGCCGGTGACCGGGCTTTGCCGCTTGATGAAGGCGGCGATGATCTTGCCCCAGCGCTCGTGCGGCAGGCCGGCCACGGCCACTTCGGACACCGCCGGATGCAGCGAAAGGCAGCTCTCGATCTCGACCGGCGATACGTTCTCGCCGCCAGTGATGATCATGTCGTCGGCGCGCCCGGTGACAAACAGGTCGCCGTCCTTGTCGACGTAGCCGGTGTCGCCGGTGAAGTACCAACCCTGGCGCAGCGCCTTGGCGTCCGATTCTGGGCGACGCCAGTAGCCTTCGAAAGCCTCGTCGCTGCTCAGATGAGCGATGATCTCGCCTTCCTCGCCAACGGCGGCGGCGTCATCGGGCCCGACGGCATTGAGCTTGACCACGCGAATGCGCTGGTTGATGCCGGCGCGGCCGGCCGAACCGGGCTTCTTCGGCGCGTTCTGGTCGATGGTGAAGGTGTAGATCTCCGACGAGCCGTAGTGGTTGACGAACAGGTCCGGCTTGAAGGCGGCATTGAGCTCCTTCAGCAGGCCATCGGTCATCGAGGCGCCGGCGAAGCCGAGCTTGCGCACCGAGGAAATATCCGTTCCGGCGAAAACGTCGTTGTGGATCAGGTCGTGGTACAGCGTCGGCACCAGATAGAGATTGGTGATCTTCTCTGCCTCGATCAGCTTCAGCGCCTTGGCGACATCGAAGCGCGGCAGGCAGATGAACGCGCCGCCGATCAGCGACATGGCGAGCAGCGAGCGCACGCCCATGGTGTGATAGAGCGGCATGACGCCGAGGGTGCGCTCGCCCGCCGCATACTGGTTCTGCGCGACATGGGCGATGGCCGCGGCACGTTCGGCGCGCTGGCGGCGCGGCACGCCTTTCGGCTTGGCCGTGGTGCCGGAGGTGTAGAGCATCACCGACCAGGCGTCGGCGCCGACGCGCGGCTGTGCGGGCGGGGCCTGACGCGCCAGCATGCCGGCGAATTTCACTTCGTCGCCTTGCGCGGCGTCGAGCGCGATGCGGATCCGCGTTCCGGCCTCGGCGGAGAGGTGGGTGGCCTCGGCCGACACCGCTTCGAACACCACGGCCTTGGCCTCGGAATTCTCGAGGGCGAAATCGATTTCGTCGGCCTTCGACCGCCAGTTGACCGGGGTGATGACGATGCCGGCGAACTGGCTCGCCCAATGGAGCGTCGCGGCTTCCCAGCGGTTCTGCAGCACGGTGACGAGGTGGTCGCCCGGCATCAGGCCGAGATCGTCGAACGCCGCGACGACCGACGAGATGCGCGCGTACCATTCGGCGTAGGTGAAGCGTATATCGGCATCGACGATGGCGAGCGCGCCCGGGTTGCGCTCCACGCTGCCGAGAAAGCTGGTGCCGAGATCAAACATCGGAAGAGGGCTCCCGCAGTCTTCTTGCCGCATCCATGGCCGCAGCCACGATGGGGACGTAACCGGTGCAGCGGCAGATGTGGCCGCCAAGGAATTCGCGTAGTTCGTGTTCGCTGGGGTCCGGCCGCCGCCGCAGATAGTTGTCGAGCGACATCAGGATGCCGGCGGTGCAGAAGCCGCACTGCAAGGCGTGATGGCGGCGGAACGCCTCCTGCAAAACCGACAGCCGTCCGGGCTCGGGTGCGATACCCTCGACGGTGCGGATCGTGGCGCCGTCGGCCTGGACCGCGAGCGTGAGGCAGGAGCGCGCCGGGACGCCGTCGATCTCGACGGTGCAGGCGCCGCAGACGCCGTGCTCGCAGCCGACATGCGTGCCGGTCGCGCCGAGCTCGTGACGCAGGAAATCGGTAAGCAGCATGCGCGGCTCGGCCTGCGCCTCGACGGCGCGGCCGTTGAGGGTGAAGCGCACCGTGTGCCGCTCGGCGGCGCTCAGGCGTGCCATCGGCGAGCCTCCTCGATGGTCTCGCGGCCCATCTGGCGCACCAACTCGCGGCGATAGCGCGCGGTCGCATGAAAGTCGTCGCGCGCGTCGAGGGTCCAGGCGAAGGCGTCGAGCGCGTCGTCGAGCAGCTTGCCCTCAAGGGCGCCGAGGTCGCGCAAGGCAGGCCGGTCGGCAACGCCTCCGACCACGAGGCGAACCCGATCCGCCGTCACGGTCGCGGCGCAGGCGACGATGGCGAAATCGCCATGACGGCGGCCGAACTCCTTGAACGCATAGCCGGCGCCGGGCTGTCTGACCGGAATGTGCACGGCTTCGATCAACTCGTTCTCGGCGCGTGACGTCGTCATCATGCCAGTGAAGAAATCGGCGGCGGCGACGCGACGGTTGCCGCGGCGCGACGACAGCTCGATAGTGGCGTCGAGCGCCAGGAGGCAGAGCGGAATCTCGGCGCTGGGATCGGCATGCGCGGCCGAACCGCAGACTGTGCCGCGACTGCGCGTCTGCGCGTGACCGACCCAGGGCAGGGCGGCCGCGAGCAGCGGCAGGTGTTCGGCGAGGCCGGGCCAGGCCAGCAATGCGGCCTGGCGCACGCCGGCGCCGACGCGGATTGCCTTGCCGCTCGTCTCGATGCCAAGCAGCGCGGGCAGGTGCATGATGTCGACAACGACCTTCGGCCGCACCAACCGCATCGACAGCATCGGCATCAAGGTCTGGCCGCCGGCGATGATGCGCGCATCGTTGCCGAATTCGGCGAGCGCATTGTGCGCCTCAGCGAGATCGGCGGCGCGGATGTAATCGAAGCGGGCGGGCTTCATGCGTCCCTCCCGAACAGGCGGGTGAAGAAGCCACGTTTCGCAGGCGTGCCGCCGGTGTGACGCACCAGCGCGGCAAAGAACTGCCGGATGACGACCCTGGCGGCGCCGTCCAGCAGACGGCCGCCGATGGAGGCGACCTTGCCTCCGATGGCGGCGTCGTAGTCGTAAGCGACCTTGGTGCCGCCTGCGTCCGGCGTCAGCGTGATGCGGCCTGCGCCGCGGGCATCGCCCAGCGCGCCGGTGACGACGCCGGTGAGCGTGACCGCGCGCGGCGCATCGAGATCGGAGAGGGTGATGTCGGCCTTGTAGCGGCCGGTGACCGGGCCGACGCCGAGCGTAACGTCGGCGCGGAAATGTGTGTCGGACAATTTTTCGACGCCGTGGGCGCCGGGGATGATGGCGGCGAGCGTGTTGGGGTCGAGCAACATGCGCCAGACGGCATCCGGCGCTGCGTCGACGTGCGCTTCGCCGGCGCCGTGCAGCGCGCGACCTTTGCCGGTGACCGGCGCAGCCGCTTGCGCTTTCGGCGGCGTGCTCTCGGCGCCGTGGATATGCGCGGCGAGCTTGGCCGGCGTCAGCGGCAGGTCGATGGCGTCGAGACCGAGCGCGTCGGCTACCGCATTGGCGAGGCACACCGGCGTCGACATGCAGTTGCCTTCGCCGACGCCCTTGGCGCCGAGCGGCGTGAACGGCGAGGGCGTCTCATGATGGAGGATCACCGGTACCGGGATTTCCATCGTGGTCGGCACCAGATAGTCGGCGAAGGTGCCGGTGAGGAAGCTGCCGTCGTCGCTATACGCATACTCCTCGTAGAGCGCGGCGCCGACGGCGTGGGCGAAGCCGCCGGTGACCTGACCGGCGACCATGCCGGGATGCAGGATGGTGCCGCAGTCATGCATCGTGACGTACTTGTCGATGCGAGCCGCGCCGGTGACGCGATCGATCTCGACGCCGCAGAAATCGAAGATGAAGCCGTGGCAGAGCGAGGAATTGATCTCGTCGTTTTCGGTCGGCGCCGTCAGTTCGGGCGGTGACCAGAACGCGGTCTCGCGCAGCGCCTGGTTTTCCTCCGGTACGAGACCGGGCGACCAGTGGCTGGCGGCGGCGAGTCGCGCGAAGGGCAGCGCATTGTCGGGATTGCCGCGCGCGCGCACCTTGCCGGCGGCAAATTCGATGTCGTCGGCGCCAACATTGAGCTGCGCCGCGGCCATGCGCGCGAGCTTGGCCTTGATCTTGCCGCTGGCGAGCTTGGCCGCGCCGCCGACCGCTGCGGCGAAGCGGCTCGAATAATTTCCCGAGGCGATCGACCAGGCATCGCGTGCGGAATCGAAATCAGTGACGACGCGGATGTCGGCGGGCCGCAGGCCGAGATCGTCGGCGACGATCTGCGCCAGCACGGTGCGGTGGCCCTGGCCCTGCGGCACCGAGGCGACATTGACGGTGACGCCGCCGAGCGGATCGAGCGAGACCGTGGCGGTCGCCTGCGCGCCGTTCTTCGGACCGGCCTTGCGGCGCTCCTCCGGCGTCAGCACCGTGGTGATGTAGCCCATGTTGGACACGCTGGGCTCGACCGCGGCGGTGAGGCCGATGCCGTAAAGGCGGCCTTCGGCGCGCGCCTTGGCCTGGCGCTCGCGCAGTTCGGCGAACCCGCCGTCCTCAAGCGCGGTCTCGAAGGCTTTGACGTAATCGCCGGAGTCGAGCAGCGCGCCGGTGGCGGTGCGATAGGGGAAGCTGCCCGAGGGGACGAGGTTGCGGCGAATGACCTCGACCGGATCGAGCTTGAGTTCGACCGCGATGCGCTGCATCAGCCGCTCGAGCGCGTAATAGACCTGCGGGCCGCCGAAGCCGCGGTTCAGGCCGGTCGGAGTCTTGTTGGTCAGCACGACGCGGTTGCGCACCGACACATGGCGGATGTCATAGGCGCCGGTGAGGTTGCCGTGCATGCGATAGAGCGTAGCCGGCTCCGGCGCGCGGATATGGGCGCCGACGTCTTCGAGCTGGTCCCAGGCGAGCGCGCGCACGCGGCCGTCGGCATCGACAGCCGCTTGAAGCGTCGTAACGCGGTTGGTGGCGGAAACGGAGGCGGCCAGATGTTCGAGCCGGTCCTCGATCCATTTCACCGGGCGGCCGGTCGCGCGCGCGGCGCCGCCCATCAGTACGACGTAGGGGAAGACGCCCTGCTTGACGCCGAAGCTGCCGCCGGAATCCGGCGGCGTACGCAGGCGGAAGCGATTGCCCGGCACTTTGAGGGCGCGCGCCATCACGGCGTGCAGGCTGAACGGGCCCATGAAGTTGGCGAGTACGTCGTAGGCGTCCTCGCTCGCGTCGTATTCGGCGACGAGGCCGTAAGTCTCCATCGGCGTGCAGGAATTGCGCGGGTAGCGGATGGTGACGGCGAGGCGATGCGCCGCCTCGGCGAAGGCCCGTTCGGGTTCGCCGTATCGGAAGGTGCGCTCGCTGGCGAGGTTGGAGCCGAGACCATCGTGCAGCAGCGGTTGCGCGGGGGCGAGCGCGGCGACGGGATCGACGATGGCGGGCAGGGGCTCGTAGTCGACCTCGATCAGGTCGATCGCATCCTCCGCGAGGTAGCGGCTTGTCGCGACGACGACGGCGACCGGCTCGCCGACATAGCGTACGCGGTCGGTCGCGATCGGCCAGCATTCGACCGGCGCCTTGACGCCGACGACGAGGCTTGACGACAGCTTCTGGATATCGGCGCCGGTCAGCACCGCGGCAACGCCGGGCAGCGCGCGCGCCGCGTCGGTGCGGATGGCGGCGAGGCGGGCATGGGCGTGCGGCGAGCGCAGGATGGCGGCGTGCAGGGTGCCGGGCTTGACACCGAG